>Ga0207761_1000023_pt1 | contig 38023 bp, 31 predicted proteins | sample LuqExpMetageno34_FD_187792 | JGI IMG/M metagenome (GOLD analysis project Ga0207761, IMG submission 187792) | Tropical forest soil microbial communities from Luquillo Experimental Forest, Puerto Rico - Sample 34 (SPAdes) | ecosystem: Environmental > Terrestrial > Soil > Tropical forest ... | reverse complement strand
GCCGCTACGTCCGACAAGATGTCCTCCGAGATTCGCCAGTCCAATAAGGTCACTCTCGACGATCTGGCTCAGAAGTACCACCTGACCGTGGCCGATACCCATCCCGTTGCGGCCAATGAACCGGTTCTCGAACTGGGCAATTCCCAGGCCGTCAAGGACGAAATCGTTCGTCTCCGCTCCGGCGAGCTTAGCCTTCCGCTGCGCACTGATCGCGGTTATGTGGTCCTTTCCCTGAAACAGGTCATTCCTGCCCACGCTGCAACGCTCGAAGAGGTTCGCGACAAGATTGTCGCCGACCTCAAGCAGCAAAAAGCCGATCAGGAGGCCCACAGCAAGGTGGAAGATCTCGCCAAGCGCGTCAATGCCGGCGAAAAATTCGATACTGCTTCCAAAACTCTCGGCCTCGAGCCCAAAATGTCCGACCTTTTCTCTCGGAGTGGCAGCGTGCCGGGCCTTGGCAGCGGCAAGCTGCTCGCCTCCGCTTTCGCTCTAAACGTGGGAGAGTTAGGGACGCCACAGGCAATCGGTCCAAACTGGGCTCTCTATCAGATTGCGGAGAAGGTCGAGCCGAATCCCGCCGACTTTGACAAGCAAAAAAAGACGATCACCGACACTTTGCTGCAATCCAAGCGCTCTTTGGCTTTCGACGCCTTCCGGACCTCCCTTGAGGAACGCTTGAAGTCCGAAGGTAAGCTGAAGATTTATCAAGACAAACTGCGCGGCTTCGGCAACCTCGGCCAGTCCGGTTTGCCCACTAGTTGATAGAAAACAAAAGGCTTAATATTTAACGTCACACCCCTTGCCCTCAGGCTCCCCGCCCGGTAGCCTATTTGTGTCTGGTTCGGCTAGCTTCTCCGGAGATTCTCGACGCATTTTTCCGGGCCCTCGGGGGGTTCGAGGGGTTTCAGCCGCTCCAGCTTAATTCTTCAACACCAGGAAAGTTGTTATGGCTAAAGCAGCCCTTCGCCGTTCCTCGAATCCGCGGAATGACTACCGTTGCAGCATCGAAAGAAACCAATCCGGCAAGTATTGCGTTCGCGTTCGGGTTCAATACCCGCGCCATGCCTGGAATCTGGGGGTGTTTTTCCTCGCGTCATCTTTCGACCGCGCCATGAAAAAGTTGGAGGAGTCCCTTCGTTTCCTCCAACGCAACGAGGAAAAGCTATGGTTCTGGGGCGTGGACCGGGCTGCGGATCTGGGTTTCTCGGCCGAATTCCTCAAGGAGGCCGGGCTTCAGCTGGACCGTCGCTTGGAATTCCCTCAGAAGGCCTCGAGCATCTCCGTCGAAGCGGAGCGCGACGTTCCCGCCTTCGTGTTAGGCCCTGTTCGCCGCGGGCTTGCCGAGTCCGTGGAGACTCCGCGTCTGCAGCTCGCAGGCGACTGATCTCTTTCTTTCTGCTCCCTTTATCTTCGGGCTGGCCGGACTCCCTGGCCTCAATCTTCCTTGACATCCCCTCGATTCTCTTTCATCATTCGCCCAATTCCCAACAGGGAAGTCCCGCGAAGCACTGAGTAGCGCCTCCTGTTTCCAGCCCGCCGCACATCGCCCGTGTGCACGCCAGGTGAGCGCAGCGTCCGGGGCGACGAAAGGATCTCTCTACAATGAATCGTTTCCGCAGCAATTCTGTCTTCGTGGCAGTATTTGCAGCTCTGTTCCTGTTTGCCGGCAATCTCACTTTGAGGGGGGCGCCTAAGGCGCAGCAGACGCAACCCTCGGACCAGAGCCAGACCGACACGACCAAGAAGTCCAGCAAGAAAAAGAAGACCACCGACGACTCTACGTCCGATTCTTCGGCTTCTTCCAAGTCTTCGAAATCGAAGAAAGCTGACGCCGATCAGGCAGCCGCCGACACGTCCTCCACCAAGAAGTCTTCCTCCAAGTCCAAGAAGTCGGAGACCGCGGACAGCGCCACAGCTGCGGATACCTCTTCCTCCAAGAAGTCAACGAAATCGAAGAAGACCGACACGGCGGACACTTCTGCAACCTCCGCGGATGCATCCTCGACGGCCAAGAAGTCTTCCAAGTCGAAGAAATCCTCCGCGGACGCTTCCGCGCCTGCCGCTTCCACGCCCGCAGCCGCGCCGGCTTCGGCTCCGGCTTCTTCAGCCGCAGCAAAAGCGACTGCTACAACCACGGCGACTCCGGCAGCAGCCAAGACCACAACCGCTCCCTCCTCCACCACCCCGGCCGCCGCGCCTGCGACTGCACCTGCGGCCTCCACCAAGTCCACGACGACCCAGCAGACTCCGCCCCCGGCCAACAGCGCGGGCATGGTGTGGGTCAATACCGATTCCGGCGTTTACCACAAGCCAGGTACCCGCTATTACGGAAAGACCAAGCAAGGCAAATACATGACGGAAGCCGACGCCATCAAGGCCGGCTATCGTGCCTCGGAAAAGAACTAGAATTTCCCGGTCCAAGTTTGCCGTTCACTACAACTTAAGGAGAAGCTTGCATGAAGAAAAATGCTTTACGCGTTTTACTTGTCGCTCTCGTCCTTGTCTTGGGCGTTAGCGTAGCCGTCTCTCAGACGTCAACGGCCCAGAAATCGGCAACCGCCACCGCCAGCGCCGCTGCCAAAGACCTAGTCGACATCAATAGCGCCACGAAAGATCAGCTCGACGCACTTCCGGGTATTGGTAAGGCTTATTCCCAGAAGATCATCGACGGCCGTCCCTATGCCAAGAAGACCGACCTCGTGAAGAAGAAAGTCATTCCTCAAGCTACGTATGACAAGATCAAGGACTTGATCATCGCCAAACAGAAGTAACCACGTTCACTCTTGCGGAGCGGCTGCTTCCGCCTCAGCCGCTCCCATAATTTCGGTAAGGAGAAAACTATGGGTCTACTCGATGAAGTCCTCTCGATGGCGGGCAGCTCCGGCGCGCAGCAGACGCAACACGCCACCGCGCTGAGCGCAATTGTCAGTTACATCAACAGTCCGCAGGTCGGCGGCATCGCTGGTTTGCAGCAGATGTTTCAGCAGGGCGGGCTCGGAAACATCATGAGCTCGTGGCTGAGCAACGGCCAGAACCTGCCGGTGTCAGCCAGCCAGTTGCAGAATGTGCTGCATTCCGGCGCGTTGCAGCAGGTGGCGCAGCAGCATGGCATCGACCCGGCGCAACTCACCGGCATGATGAGCACGCTGCTTCCTCACCTGGTCGACAAGCTCACTCCAAACGGCCAGGTGCCGGATGCGAGTTCCTTGCAGTCCATGATGAAGGGACTGACCGCGGGCGCGTAGCACTTCCATCGTACTTGCCTAACCCGGCTTGTCATCCTGAGGAGTGGTTTGCCTGCGAAAGCAGGGAAGCGACGAAGGATCTCAACCACTGACTCTTGGTAAGAATTAGCTTCCGGTTACGGGGCGCACTCCGCGCCCCTTTATTTTTCGCGCACCAGAACTTCGCCGCGCCCGACCATCTGGTCGTTCAACCACAGCCGGTATTTGTAGCTTCCCGTTTTCGTGCCCGTCACGACCGGACCGCTCAACAGCCGCATGCCCACAGGCGCCTGAAACACATTCGAGGCAAACGGGCACCGGTTCGAGTCAAACTCCACTCTCAAATTTCCCGCGTCAGAAATCCAGCTCACGGTATCGCCGGGATCCAGCACCACGGCCTGCGGGATCAGTCCCACCAATACGGGTCGCTCCGCCATTGGTTCTCCTTATCTTCCGCACGATAGCACACAACGCCGGATCCTCGCATAACTGCGGCTTATAAGAACCTGTCCGTACATCCAGCTTGACGCATAGTGCCGCCACCCGTAAAATTTTTATAGCTGTCCCGTTGCGCTGCTTTCGCTCCATCTCTTGCGCGCAACTATTTTTTGCGTGGTTGACACGCGCAGGAGCTAATCGAGGAATGGCAACGCTCGCTCGCCCTATCTCTATACCTTTGCCCAACGGGGCACGCATTCAGCTGGTCAGTTCACTCCCCTTCGTACTCATCCATGTCGCTGCGCTGGCAATCTTCTTCGTGCCCTTCAAGTGGTACTACGCGCTGACCTGCTTCCTGGCCTATGAAGTGCGCATGTTCTTCGTCACGGCGGGGTATCACCGCTATTTTTCCCATCGCTCGTTCAAGACCAGCCGCTGGTTCCAGTTTGTGATTGCCTGGATGGCCATGTCGTCTTCGCAGAAGGGAATTCTCTGGTGGGCGGCGCATCATCGGCACCATCACCGTTATTCCGACCAGGAAGATGATCTGCATTCGCCCACGCTCTTCGGTTTCTGGTGGTCGCACGTTGGCTGGATTCTTTCCGACAAGTACAACGAAACGCGCTTCGACTACATCGGCGACTTCGCCAAATATCCAGAGTTGCGATGGCTGAACAAATACAATCTCGTGCCTCCTGCCGTGCTCGGTATCGCCATGTACCTGATCGGCGGATTGCCGCTGTTTCTCTGGGGCTTCTGTCTGAGCACGGTGCTGCTCTGGCACGGAACTTTCACCATCAATTCGCTTTCGCATATTTTCGGCAAGCGCCGTTTTCCGACAAGGGACACGAGCAAGAATAACTGGCTGCTTGCGCTGGTGACCCTCGGCGAAGGCTGGCACAACAATCACCACTACTATATGGCCAGCGCGCGCCAGGGCTTTTACTGGTGGGAAGTCGACATTACTTATTACACGCTGAAAGTTCTTTCCTGGGTGAAACTCGTGACGGAACTGCGCCGCGTTCCGGAAAAAATCCTCGCCGAAGGCGCGGCCCTCGACGCGGCATCGGCGTAGTTTAGCAATCCGCTTTCTCGTAACCACTCCATCTCCGGTGTGACGCAGAACACAGACCCGTGTGTCCTGCACCGGCTACCCTCCCCCTCTCAGGCTGGCGTCCGCGCCCTTACCCGTGTCCTGGTGGTGGCATTCACACGCTCCTGTGCATGTCCGAAGTCGGATCATTCACGGCTCAAACTCACCTCCACCAGGGCGCCCGATCCCTGCTGGGCGGCGGATGCACTTCACAATGAGAGAAACCGACTATCAGGCGCTGTATCGCCTGTTTCATGCATTTACCGCCTGTGGCAAGAAGGCCACGCAGTGCGTGAGCAGCGACAACGACGTGGCGCCATGTGAAACCGATCAGGATTGCTTCTCGACGGACGGTACAGAGCTGTACTTGTGCGCCGAATGCCTCGAGTTTTGGCATCTGTGCCGGCGGATGCAGGACCGGTCGACCTGGGAGATGGCCGTGTTCCTGCGCCGCTCGCGCGTGGAGCGCGAATACGAGAAGTAGCCGCATAGCGGCAGGGATCCGTCCGACCATGATGAGTGTACTATAAAATAAAATAATCTATAATATATAGAAAGAATGGGCGAGGGTTATGTAGTGGCCAGTCTTTAGACTGGCCCGGTCGCGACAGCGGCCGCTCTGCTAAGACTGGCCGATCTAAAGATCGGCCACTACACAACCGCCCCAGAGGAACGGTGCCGTATTATCGAAAATCGACTCGGCTTCCGGTTGCGTATTACGTTGGAACCCGCACACACTTCATTACCATCTGTTGTGGCCTTCGGCGTTGTCACTTGGCAGACCCCAAAATAGCTGAGGCGGTCCGCGATCTGCTTCTGGTGTCCGGGACCAGACACAACTTTCTGATCCACGCGTATTGTCTAACGCCGGATCATATTCATTTTCTTGCGCAGGGCGTCCGCCCCGACTCCGATCTCCGGGAATTTGTTCGCAATTTCAAACTGCGGACGGCATATGGATTTAGCACAGGCAGTGGCCGGCGACTGTGGGAGAAGAGCTACTACGACCACATTCTGCGTTCAGCGGAATCTCTGGAGTGAGCTGCGCAATATATCTGGTCGAATCCCGTTCGAAAACATCTTTGCAATTCCGTGTGGGAGTTTCCGTTTTCGGGATCGCAGACGATGCCAATGCCGTACTCGCTGGATTTGGAATCGACTTGGGCTCCACCGTGGAAGGCGGCCAAACCTGTGTAGTGGCCGATCTTTAGATCGGCCAGAAGGGCAAAGGGCACAGGGTAAGGTCGGCTGCTGGCGCACCCGGGCCTGTCTAAAGACTGGCCACTACACAACCCGCTCCTTCGAGAGCACACTTTGCAGATGGACGAGTTCTTGATTCGCACCGTTCGGCCGGCCGACGCGGAGGCGTGGCGGCAGCTACGCACTGCCCACTGGCCGGATGGCGCCGAAGATCACGCGCGGGAGATTGCCGCATTCTTCGCGAGGACACTGGCCGAGCCGCAGGCGGTATTCCTGGCGGAAGCGCAGAACGAGGCCGTGGCCGTCATGGAGCTGTCGATTCGCGCCAACCTGCCGTCGCTCGATGGCGTGAACGTGGGGTACGTCGAAGGCTTTTACATTGTGCCGAAGTTCCGCGGCCAGGGGCTGGCGCGGCAACTGCTGCGCCGGGCGCAAGAATGGGCTCGCGAGCAAGGCTGCCCGAAGTTCGCTTCCGACCGAGCCGGGCGCGTGATTGTGGATCCGAATTATCGGCTCAAGTAGCTCAATGCGCGATTCCCCAGCCAAATTGACCGTTGCGGCTTGCCTCATTTGGCGCGAAACTGACTATATCGACCCGCGGAGCACCGGCGCTTTCCCCAGGCGAAACCGCGGGGTCCTGCTTGGCTCGCAATGAGCCCTCGAAAGGGAAAATCCCCATGACGAACCATATTGGAGAGTTGAATCCACCGACGCGTTTGATGATGACGCCGGGGCCGTGTTCCATCGACCCGCGAGTGTACCGCGCGCTGGCCACGCCGATTGTGGGCCACCTGGACCCATGGTTTCGCGGCTGCATGGAAGAGACGCAGACGCTGCTGCGGCAGGTCTTCCAGACGGAGAACCGCATCACGTTTCCGCTGTCGGCTTCGGGCTCGGGCGGCATCGAAGCGTCGGTGATGAATTCGCTAGAGCCGGGCGATGAAGGCATCTTCTGCGTGAACGGCATGTTCTCGGAGCGCGCGTACGTGATTGCGCAGCACACCCCGGCGAAGGCGCACCTGGTGGAAGCACCGCTGGGCAAGCCGGTGGACCCGGAAGACGTACGCAAAGTGGCGAAGGGCCGGAAGATCAAAATGATCGGGCTCGCGCAGGGAGAGACGTCGACGGGCGTAGTGACGGACCTCGACCCGTTCCGGAAAGTGGCGGACGCATGCGGGGCACTGCTGGTGGTGGACACCGTGGCGTCGCTGGCGGCTGTGCCGCTCCACGTGGACAAGCAGCGCATCGATATTTGCTTCAGCGGGTCGCAGAAGGCCATCAGCGCCCCTCCGGGCATGTCGCCGATTACGGTGAGCGCGCACGCCGAAGAAGTGTTTCGTTCGCGGAAGACGAAAGTGCAGAGCTGGTATTTCGATTTGTCGACGGCCATGAATTATTGGGGCAAGGACCGGCTGTATCACCACACGCCGCCGATTTCGCTGATTTACGCGCTGCGCGAAGCGATGCGGATTCTGCTGGAAGAAGGGCTGGAAGCGCGGTGGGAACGGCATCGCGTGAACCAGTTGGCTCTGGTGGCTGGCTGCGAAGCGATGGGCTTGCAGATGTTCGTGGAGAAGCCGGCGGACCGGCTGGTAACCGTGACGGCGGTGAAGATACCGTCAGGAATCGATGACGTAAAAGTCCGGAATCAGCTGCTCGACGAATTCAACATTGAAATCGCCGGCGGCATTGGCGCAACGAAGGGGCAGATCTGGCGGCTGGGCACGATGGGGTATTGCAGCCAGAAGCCGTTCATTCTGGAGCTGCTCGGCGCACTAGATAAGGTGCTGGTCGACCAGGGCCACCGGCATGAGCCGGGAGCCGGAGTGGCGGGCGCGGTGCGCAGCTACACGCACGCGCTGCGCCGGTCGCCGCTGCGCGGTAGTGACGCGCCTGGGAATGCCAACCGCTGTGTTGGCGTGTTCTTGCTCTAGCCTGTCATTCTGAGCACATCCGACGAGGATGCGCGAAGAATCTCAACGTTTACTTTGGCAACCCACGCGTGCTGACATCTTTCAGTTATCCAGCTTACGAGACGACGCGGGGCGTCTGCTGCGCCAGTCTCTGGAATTCCGGGTCGTCGTGCAGAATGGCCAGGTCCGGGTCGGCGGTGGCCCAAATCGCATTGTGGTAGCCCGCTTCCACAGAGCGACGAAACGCTTCGAGAGCTTCCCTTTTCATCTTCAGCGCGCCGTAGGCGCAAGCCGCGTTGTAAAGAATGTTGGCGTCAGTGGGGCGCATGGCAACGGCAATCTTCACGTGCTGCACGGCTTCGTCCTGTTGTCCCAGCATCGCCAGATCGCAGGCTAGCAGAATGCGAGCGCGCACGTCGTCGGGAAAACGTTGTAACTGTTCGCCAAGGACTTCGCGTTCGCGAGCACGGAGACGTTCGGCGTCGGCAATGCGTCCGAGTGTTTCCATCGAATTGATCAGCGGAATCAGTGCGTTGTAATCGTTGCCCACGATTTCCATGGCGCTTTCGGCAAGTTGCGCGGCGTCTTCGTGGCGGCCGGAAGCAAAATAGGAACGCAAGAGCACGTCGTGGGCGCCTTCGGAATCGGACTGGCGCTCGATGGCGCGTTTGGCGAGGCGAATGGCGTCGTCGTAATGCTGTTGTGCGTAGTGAATGCGAGCACGCGCGGAAATCACTTCCGGTAGATCGGGCGCAAGATTGCTCGCTTTGGCGCAGGCTTCCAGACCCTTCTCGATGTATATGGGATTGGGCGTGCGAAATTCGTGCATGCCGCCCCACACGTGAGCCATCCCGGCATAAGCGAGCGCGAACTTGTCGTCGAGCTTGACCGCTTCCTCATACATCGCGATGGAGTATTCGAACTGCCGCTGCCGCAGATAATTGCGGCCCCTGAGAAAGAAGTCATAGGCCTGCGGATTGTCGGTAGGCTTGCGGGCGATGACGCGTTCTTCCTGCGGCGAGAGCGTGATTTCAAGCGCTTTCGCAATGCTCAGCGAAATTTCCTCCTGGACGGCAAAAACGTCTTCCATCTGACGGTCGTAGCGCTCGGCCCAAACGGAGTGGCGCGAGCCGCTCTCGACGAGTTGCGTGGTGATGCGCAGCCGGTTGCCGGCCCGGCGGATGGAACCTTCCAGGACGAACATGGCGCCGAGTTTTTCGCCGACCTGGGGTGCGGTGACAGGCTTGTCGCGGAACTGCAGCATCTCCGAGCGCGGGAAAATTTGCAGCCGCGCGATCTTGGATAGCTCGGTGATGATGTCTTCGGTCATGCCGTCGCGGAAGTACTCGTCTTCCTTGGCTCCGGAGAGATTTTCAAAATAGAGAACGGCCACGGTCTTCTTTTTCGGCGCAGCAGGTGCGGCGTGAGCGGCAACGGAGCCCGAAGAAGAGGAAACGCGACTGGCCGAATCGACGCGCCCGCCGGAGTCGAGGTCGCGCTTGAGGCGCTTGAGGTCCCCTCGCAGCTCGGCCGCGGTTTGGTACCGAAGATCCGGATCCTTTTCTAAGGCTTTGGAGATGATGCGCTCGAGCTCGGCGGGAATCTTGGGGTTGGATTTTGTGATGGGTGCGGGAGTGGTGTTAAGGATGCCGTCGAAAATCACCGCGGTGGTATTGCCGGGGAACGGCAGCTTGCCTGTGGCCATTTCGTAGAGAACGACGCCGAAGGAAAAAAGGTCGGTGCGAACGTCGAGCTCTTCGCCGCGAGCCTGCTCAGGGCTCATGTAAGCGATGGTGCCGATAGAACTGCCCGGGCTGGTGAGTTCGGCTTGCGTGGCGGCCCGCATCTCGGCGTGGAAGTCAGTGTGGCCGACAGTTTCCGCGGCGCGCATCGCGGGTTCGACCTTGGCCAGGCCGAAGTCGAGAACCTTGGCCTGTCCGCGCTCGGTGAGAAAAATATTAGCGGGCTTAATGTCGCGGTGAACGATTCCTTTGCCGTGTGCCGCCGCGAGGGCGTCGGCAACTTGAATACCCAGATCGACCACCACAGAAGGATCGAGAGGCGAGCCGTTGATACGATGCTTGAGCGTTTCCCCTTCAAGCAACTCCATCGCGATGAACGGCTGATTCTCGAATTCGCCTACGTCGTAGATCACGCAGATGTTCGGGTGATTGAGCGAGGAAGCGGCGCGGGCTTCGCGTTGGAAGCGATCCAGGGCCTGGCGGTCACCGGCCATTTCGGGAGGAAGGAATTTCAGAGCTACGCTGCGGCCGAGGCGGGTGTCTTTTGCCTTGTAAACGACACCCATTCCCCCTCCGCCGAGCCTGTCGGAAATTCGATAGTGAGAGATGTTCTGACCGATCATTGCCCTGAACGCGGAGTGCCCGAGAATAGTAGAGGGAGAGGGGAGGGAAGTCAATTCGGGGGGAGAAAAGGGAACGCAAGAGATTCCGCACTGCGTTCGGAATGACGACGTAACTCACCATCCGTCATTCCGAACGCAGTCTGCGAAGTGAGGAATCCCTCTTCGTGTTGGCGATGACAACACGGCCAAGAATGACCGTATCGCGGCGGCTAGTTGCGTTTCTTGTTTGAGGCGGAGGCGGCTACGGTGGCGGCTTTGCGCTGGTCGTGCTCGAACTCTTCGTAAGTACCTTTGAAGTCCTCAACCTTTCCGGCGTGGAAGTGCCAGATGCGCGTGGCCACCTCGTCGAGGACGTCTTCGTCGTGTGTGACGAACAGCAGCGTGCCATCGTACTTCTGCAGCGCGATGTTCAGCGCGTTGATGGACTCAAGATCAAGGTTATTCGTCGGTTCGTCCAGCACCAACACATTGGGCTTCTGAATCATCAGCCTGCAGAAAATCAGCCGCGCGCACTCGCCGCCGGATAAACCGGAAGTAGGCTTCAGCGCATCCTCGCCACTGAACAGCATCTGGCCAAGGAAGCCGCGAATCTCTTCTTGGCCCGCCTGCGGCTTGTACTGCCAGAGCCAGTCGAGCGCGTTCATTCCTTTGCTCTTGTCGATCGTATAGTTGAAGTCCTGCGGGAAATAGCCGACGGTCACTTCGTGTCCCCAGCCCACATGCCCGGAATCGATCTTGAATGCGTGTTCGGCATCGCCAATGAATTTTCCAGCGTTGTAGATGAGCGACTTGAGCATGGTTGTTTTGCCGGCGCCGTTTCGCCCGGTTAAAGCGATTTTTTCGCCGCGCGTTACGGTGGCGGAGAAGTGGTGAAAGATTTTCAGGTCGTCATAAGACTTGGTGAGACGTTTGATTTCCAGCGGCACTCGCCCGGAAGGAACTTCGACCTGGAAACGAATGTACGGCCGCTGAATGTTCGATTTGGCGAGCTCGGAAGTTTGCAGGCGCTCGACTTCTTTCTTGCGCGAGGTGGCCTGCGCAGAACGGGTGCCTGCCGAGAAGCGGGCGATGAATTCATTGAGCTGCGCGATTTTCTTTTCGCGTACGGCGTTCTCCGCTTCCATGCGGGCACGAATCTGCGTTTTGGCAAGGACCATGTCGTCATACCCGCCGGGGTACATGATGATGGTCTGGTAGTCGATGTCGGCGGTGTGCGTACAAACGCTGTTCAGAAAATGACGGTCGTGCGAGATCACGATCAGCACGCCGTGATACTCGCAAAGATATTCCTTGAGCCAATGCACGGAATCGAGGTCGAGGTTGTTGGTAGGCTCGTCGAGGAGAAGGGCCGAGGGATTGCCGAAGAGCGCTTGCGCGAGAAGCACGCGGACTTTCTGCCCGCCTTGTAGTTCGCCCATCTTGCGCTCGTGCAGCGAGGCGTCGATATCGAGCCCGTCGAGCAGCACGCCGGCGTCAGCCTCGGCCGTGTAGCCATTTTCCTCGCCGATGATGCCTTCGAGTTCGCCGAGGCGCATGCCATCGGCATCCGTGAGTTCGTCGTGCGGCCTGGCGTAAAGCGCGTCGCGCTCGACGAAGGCGTTCCACAGCGTGGTGTTGCCCATGATGACTGTGTCGATGACGCGATACTGGTCGAAGGCGAACTGGTCCTGGCGGAGAATGCCGATGCGCTTGGGCCGGGTGATGGTGCCGTTGGTGGGCTCCAGCTCGCCCGTGAGGATTTTCATGAAGGTGGACTTGCCGGCGCCGTTGGGACCGGTAATGGCATAGCGGCGCCCGGCCATGAACGTAGTGGTGACGTCCTCGAATAGGACGCGCGAGCCGAAGCGCATAGTGACGTTTTCGACGGAGATCATATCCTTACAATTTTAGCGTAGAACCGCGTGAACGGGAAAAACACGCCGTTACCGTAGTTTTACGGGGATTTGAAGGGACATCAGATAACAGCGATCAGCAGCGATTACGAAGCGGAACACTCAATTCGCCTTCGGAACGCGCAATCACCGCGCTGGCTTGGCAATTCGCCACAACGTTCACAGAAGTGCGGGCCATGTCGATCAGGGCGTCGACACCTAGGATCAGAAAGATCGGCTCAGTGGGGAGATGAAGAGAACCAGCGGTGGCCAGAAGGACCACAACGACCGCGCGAGGCACGCCAGCTATGCCTTTGCTGGTGAGCATCAGCGTCAAGACCATAAAGAGCTGCTGCGCCCAGCTCATGGAGATGCCGGAGGCTTGCGCGACAAAGACGGAAGCCACCGCGAGATAGACGGTCGAGCCGGCCAGGTTGAAGCTGTAGCCGGCGGGGATGACGAACGCGACGATTTCGCGAGGCACGCCGAATTCCTCCATCGATTCCATGGCGCCGGGAAGAGCGGCTTCGGAGGAACTGGTGGCGAAGGCGATGGTGGCGGGTTCCGCAGTGAGGGCAAGAAACCGCTTCAGCGGCAGGTGCGCAAGCAACTGAATCGGGTACATCACCAGCAGTACGAAGGCGAACAGAGCGAGGTACGCGGTCAGGACCAACTTGCCGAGGGGCAGCAGAATGCTGGTGCCGAGATGCCCGACGGTGTAAGCCATGGCTGCGCCGACGCCGATCGGCGCGAAGTACATCACGATTTTGGTGAACCGGAACATGGTCTGCGTGAGCGATTCGGCAAAGCTCAACATGGGCTGGCGGTATCTTTCGGGCACCTGCGTGAGCGCGATGCCGAAAAGAATCGCAAAGACAGCGACTTCGAGGATTTGATTTTCAGCCACGGCTCTGGCGATGTTCTCAGGAAAGACATGCACGAGAAATTCGTCCCAGTGAATGCTACCGGCAGACGAAACCGCGGCTTCCCCAGCAGCGGGCGGAACGACTACGCCTACGCCGGCCCGCGACAGATTGATGGCGATCACGCCGATAAAAAGCGCGAGTGTTGTGACGATTTCGAAGTACAGCAGGCTCTTCCAGCCGATCCGTCCAACTTTGCGGACGTCGCCGTGGCCGGCGATGCCGGTGACGAGTGTGCCAAGAATCAGCGGCGCGACAATGACTTTGATGAGCCGCAGAAAAATGTCACTGAGGAAGCGCAGATGCGCCGCGAAGTGAGGCGAGTCGAGCCCGATCTCCAGGCCGGCCAACATGGCGACGAAGATCCAGTAGGTGAGGGAACGGTAGCGCGTACCCCCCAACAACAGCAAAACGAGACCGGCCCAGCGGAGCATCGCGAGCAACGGCTGTCCCGCGAAAACGGCGAGAAGCCCAGCGCCCAAGGAGAAAAGAAGCAGTCCTACGACCAGAGAAATGCGCGCGCTCTTTGACGAGTTGGCGGCCAATGGGCTCCCTTGGAAATGAAGATGAAGGCCGATTCTGCTGCGCCATCATAACTTGGAGCAGTGATGTTCGAACAATCAGTTTTGCCACGGCGCTCTTTTTGGGGCGTGAGCTTACCGGCTGCTCCGGACCTGGAGGCGGCATTGACAGTAGTGCAAACCGCATCGGAAACTAGTTGGGCCTTTGGATGGCCACTTGGCCAACACATTCCGGGCTGAGGCCCAGCGGTACAGCGTTGCAGAACGAGAGAGGACGACCCCAGTGCCTTCACTTCCAGTGTTAGCGAATAACGGCGAGATGAGCCAGTTTGTGGGCGCCTATGATGTGGTTTCGAAGTTGAGCGGGCACGTCTACGATGTGCGGTTCTCGCACATCTGGAATGCGATTGCCACGCGGCACAGCGACACGATCGACGCGAAGTTCAATGTGGATGGCGTAGGCCGGATCGTCGGGCTGGCGCATCCGGCGTTTGTTGAATTTCGCTCCAAAACCGGGCGCGACCTGACGGATCGCGAAGCGAGCTTTGTCGCCGCGGAGTATTTGCGCCAGCGCCTCGAAGAGGAAGATGAGCGCCCGCTGTACGACGTGACCGCCGAAGAAGTGACCCACCTGGTCCAGCAGATCGGCATCAAGTAGCGCCAAAATCCGAAGCAATTCCTGGAATCACCGACGGTGTGATGTGGCTAGTGATTTACCACCGCGTCGGTACCCTTCTTCACTTCTTCCCCTGTCTTCTTGGCGGCCTTCCCGGTGGCGTCAGCCGTGGATTTGGCCACTTTCTTGGTGCCTTTGGCCGTTGCGTCGGCAGCCTTTTCCGTTCCTTCCGCAGTCTTCTTGGCGCCGGTTTTGGTCGCATCGGCCGTTTTGTCGGCAGCAGTTACCGTGGCGTCAGCCGTGGCTTTGCCTGCTTTCGTGGTTCCGGAAACAGTGGCATCAGCAGCCTTTTCGGTACCTTCCGCGGTTTTCTTGGCCGCCGTTTTGGTCGCATCCGCGGTTTTATCGGCGGCGTGCACCGTGGCATCGGCAGTGGCTTTGGCCGCTTTCTTGGTTCCTGAAACGGTCGCGTCAGCAGCTTTCTCCGTGCCTTCGACGGTTTTCTTGGCAACTTTTTCCGTAGCCTTGGCGGTACTCTTGGCCGCCTTCTCCGTGTCCTTAATGGGATCCTGGGCGTACGAGACAGCGCAGAGGAGCAAAGCGGCAGCCGCGGCTGAAAGCAAGGATTTCATGGGAACTCCTTTATCCAGGTCTGGAAATGGACCCGGATTCTGGCGGGTCCAGTTGCGAAAAATTGTCCGTCGTTTAGGGCAGGAAAACAAGCCGTTCCTCGGCAAGCGGCGAGCGCTGCTGGATTCATTTCCACTGTCGATAGTGAGGCCGGGACGGTCGGCAGCTTCGTCAACGTGCTGCTAATTTGAACAGCTTCACCTGCGTGGCGTCTAACCTTTGCACAATCACTTCCGCAAACCGCTTCAGAAGTTCATATCCCAGCTGATGATCCTCTTCCAACTTCGCCCGCAAGCACCGCGCATCAAACGCGATCGCTTTGGTCGCCTCCAGCGCCCGCGCGTTGAAATGCCAACGATGGGGTGGCGCAATCCACGACCATCCCAGAATCTCGCCCGGCCCCACTTTGTGTACGGACGACGTCGGACGCTCTGGCACGGTCAATTCAATGGACACCGACCCTTCCTCGATGAAATAGAAAGCATCGGCCGGCTCAGTTTCAAGAAAAATAGTGTTGCCGGCGGCAAACCGAGCGTTCTTTGCGCACCCTTCAATGGTCTTCAACTGCTCGGCTGTCAACCCTCGAAAAAACGGATGCTTTTTGAGCACAGAATCCAGGGTCTCAATCATGATGGTTGCCTCCTACGGCAAGAATTCGAATATGGCGGTCAGCCGGGGCGTTCGGTGAGACGGCGCGGAGATCGCTGCAGGTGCTGATCTTCCCAATAGGACTGCGAGCTGCTGACCTATCCTCTCCCGTATACTCCCATCCGCCCAGCCGCGCAACGGCAACCATCACTGCAGCCAGAAGGCACAGGGTGCCGCTCGACGCCGGCTGGAATTTCTTGGTTTAAGTACCACCAGAGAGTTGAAACATCTCGACGCGTTCATTTCGCATATCGGTCACGTATAAACGGCTCTCGGGATCCACCCAGATGCCGCAAGGGCGGTCAAACTCGCCAGGTCCCGACCCAAGCGCACCGATGCGGTTGAGGAACTTTCCGTCGAGAGTGAAAACATCAATAGCGTCGAGCGTTAGGTTGCCGACATAGATTCTTTTCTGCCCATCGATAGCCAAACCCGTTTCCACGCGCAGTTCAGGAATCTTGATCTCCCGCCGATACTGCCCGTCGAGATCTAATATCTCCAGCCTGGAATTCCCCGAATCGAGGACGACAACTTCCGGCCCGAGAATCGAGATTCTTGTGGGCAACCGAAATTCGCCCGGATCTTTTCCGCCGCGCCGTTTGCCAAAATGACCGAGGATGTGCCCCTGTTTGTCGAGGACGATCACCATGTGACGGGGAGGATCGCACACGTAGAGGTGGTGAGTCTCCGGGTCGAATGCGATGCCTGAGGGGGACGCGAAGTAGGGCTCGTCGCCGCCGACCTTGCCCAGGTACTTCAGAAATTTCCCGTTTGGGGCATACACCAGGATCACCCCGAGAACACCGTCAGTGACGTAGGCGTTGTCGTCCTCGTCGATCGCGATTCCAACAGGTTGCCGCAACTGGCTTCCCGGGCCGCCCAGGAAGGAATATTTAGCTTTTTCGAAGTCGAATATGTGTACCAAGCCTTCTGACGGGTCGGTAACAAAAATGCGGTGAGTGGAATCGGTCGTCACTGAGTAGGGTCGGCTCATCTTTTCACCGGGTGGCTTGGGGTCTGCGTGGCCAAACAGAATATCCATGGACCGATCGACCACGGGAGGAAGGCCCTTGACGAGGTCTTGCGGGCCGGAAAATTCACGGAGGAATTGAGCTTGCTTGGCGATGGTGCCGGCAGCGGCGTCCTGAGATAGAGACTCAATCGCAGATGCGGCGCTCGTCCTTTCGCCATACCCACCAATCGCGGCAACGCCAAAAACAATCAGGCAGAGCGCCAGGAACAACGCTCGATACTGCGGAACACCGTACCGCCCCGTTGGATTGGCCCTGGTTCCCATCTGTCTCGTAGCTTACAAGGACTCGCTGTAGTTTTGGCAACAAACCGGATGGGCCAACGATTGCCGGAGCTTCGTGTAAGATGCCAAGCGCTGAATTCGCTGACCCATGCTGGAAGCGGCCAAGACATTACTGTTGGTTCTAAGCGCACTCTTCCCGATCGTGGATCCACTCGGCGGCAGTCCGTTCTTTCTGGCGCTCACGAGTGGCTATCCTCCGGAGGCTCGCAAGCTGCTGTCCTGGCAAATCGCCGTGAACAGCTTTCTGCTCCTTGTTGGCTCGTATTTTATTGGGACGTACATTCTCACGTTTTTCGGAATTTCCGTTCCTGTGGTGCAGGTCGGCGGAGGAATGGTACTCGTTGTTATGGGTTGGGCCACCTTGATGGAGAAGGACGAAGCCGCGCATGGCGTTGCGCGAAAGAGTATTCAGCCGCAGGAAGTCATCCGCCAGGCATTTTACCCGCTGACGTTACCGCTTACAGTGGGTCCTGGTTCTATCTCGGTGGCCATCACCCTGGGAGCGAATGCCGCGCACAGTCACGCGCTGCATCCCTGGACGGTCGTGGCGGCACTGCTGGGCTCGGCGCTCATCGCGCTGAGCATCTTCTTGTGTTACGGATTTGCGGACCACCTGGCGCGCATGCTGGGCCCGACCGCGATGCTGGTGATCGTGAAACTCACGGCATTTCTGCTCGTGTGTATTGGCGTGCAGATCGCCTGGAACGGAATCAAAGCGTTGCTGGAGTCGGTAACCCTGCATATTGTTTGAACTCATCTGGATACTGGAAAGCTAGGCTCGAGATTCCTTGATCGCCAGCCAATCGAGAGCCGCAAACAAGGAAGAACACAGCGAGAAGTGCCGGAGCGGGGTCTTGCGAAAACCCTAGTTACGCCGGGACCATCCGTGGAATAGAATTCCCGTGAAAGCCGCCTCAGGATCAATCCAAGCACAATGGTCCTTGTCCGAACTGACCTTTCACGAGGGAGGAGACATGCACCCAATACGAACCGCGCTCTATGCCACGGCATTTGTTTTTGCATGCGGTCTTGGCTCGATTACGCCGGCTCAGACGAATCCCTTTACAAAAGGGCAAGTCGCAGATCGCATCCGCAAAGTGGAAGACGGCGTGGATCAATTCCAGAAGTATCTCGACAATCGAGGAGATGACGCCAAGGACCGCGCCGACTCGGCGCAGGACAGCGGAGCGTCGCGCCGCCAGCGCTCTGATTCGACGAACAGCCAGAATCGGAGGAACCAAGCCAAGCAAACCAAAGACGATCTCGGAGACGCCATGGACGATCTGAATCGTTCCACAAACCGTCTTCGACGTAAGTTCGATCCGACTTCGAATTATTTGGAAACAAAAGTACAGATGGAGCAGGTTATGGACAGCGCGCGCCGCGTGAACCAGGTGATGACCAAGGGCAACTACGGCACACAGGCTGAACGCTATTGGGGTGCTTTGCGCGCGAATATCAATGACCTGGCGCGGTGCTACAACCTGACTCCTATGGCCACCTGATCGACGATAGATTCGCCGCCTTCCACTTTCCTTTAGCGACGAAACTGTACCGTCTTCGCAACCGGTGCCTTTTACTTCCCCGAAATGAAAGGTGGTAGAATCGCCTCGATAGCCACTTAGCGGTTACGTATCGCGGATATGAACGTTCGGACCTTGGCTGCGGGCTTGGCGATTGCGGCAGTGGCGTTGGTGTCGGGGAATGTTGCCAACGCACAAGACCAGGACACGCGTGTCCTCAAGTTGCGCGGACGCGTGCTGAATGCCGTGACCAGCGAGCCGGTCGCTCGGGCGCTGGTCAATCTGCAAGGGTCGAACGCCGCCACCCTCACCGACGATCACGGACAATTTGAATTCAACATTGAGTCCAAGACCAATTCTGCCAATGGCGAAGTAACCATGGGGTTTGTCGGCAGAGCCGTCGAGGTTCGCAAGCTCGGGTTCATCCAGAACTACCGCTCGCCCACAATGGTGCCGAACTTTCCAGCGAACGAGTCGCCCGAGCTGACCATTCGTATCCTCCCCGAAGCGAAGATTGTTGGGCACATCGATGTGCCGGAATCGGAAGGCGAGGTGCACATCCTGAGCCAGCTGTACCGCAAGGAGTCACGCGAAGGGCGCGAGAATTGGCAGCCGCAACAGAGTTTCACGAGCTGGGTCGATGGCGAGTTTCGGTTCTATGGGCTACGGCCAGGAACCTACAAACTCATCACCCATGAGCAAATGGATCGAGACTCGCCTCCGGAGCCCGGCGAGCAGCTTTACGGGTATCCGCCGATGTATTACCCGAATACAACGGACTTTTCGATCGCCAGCTCAATTGTGGTGAAGGCCGGGGAAACGGCGCGTGTGAATTTGGCAGTCGCTCGGAGAGCATATTTCCCCGTTCAGATCGGCGTCGAGAATATGCCTGCGGGGCGCCGGCTCAATATCTCGGTTTACCCGATGGGACATCCCAGTCCGGGATGGTCGCTTGGATACAACCCAAGAGAGGGCACGATCGAGGGGATTCTGCCGGACGGCAACTATACGGTTGAGGCCAGCACGCCCGGCGAGGGTGAATTGAGCGGGCGCGCGAATTTCTCAGTGAAAGGCAAGCCCTCCGAGGGGACGACGTTAACGCTGGTACCCGACGCCACAATCAGCGTGAATGTACATGAAGACTTTCAATCGGCGCCGAGCAATTTTGGCGAGAATCGGGGCGTCTCGCAGGACGGCCGGACGAGCGTAAGCCGCTACGCGAACGTAAATGTCAATCTGGTTCCGCTCGATGAACTCAACATGTTGGGGAAGCGTGCATCGTCTCGCGGCTCCGAAGGGTCCCAAGGCCCGGTATTGACCATTCCCGACGTGCGGCCGGGACGCTATCAGGTGGAAGTGAACGCCGGGTCTGGCTACGTCGCTTCACTTCAATCAGGCGGCAAGGACCTGTCTCGCCAGCCGCTCGTGGTGGGCCTCGGCGGCGAAGTGCCTCCGATTGAAGTAGTGCTTCGGGACGATGGAGCGCAAGTGGATGGCACTCTGGAAGAGGAAACCACCGCGGGGGTATCCGCTCCCGATTCAACTGCCACTTCTCCCAACATGCGGTTCGTCTATTTGATTCCAATGGCGGACGCATCCCGCCCACGAAACGCCCAGGCATGGCGAGGACAATTCAGCGCCAGTCAGCTACCGCCGGGTAGCTATCTCGTGGTGGCGTTTGATCAGCCGCAACAGGATTTGCCGTCCGGTCCGGGTGAAGCGATGCAGCGGCTTATGAGCAAGGGCCAGGTCGTTCGTGTGGAAAGCGGGCAGCATGTGAGTCTGCGTGTCAAAGTCATTGAGAGTGACGTCGAATGACGAGGCTGCTGCCAAAGTGGGAGTTCTATGCCGCATGCTGGCTGTTGCTCTTGACCGCCGCGGCGGTGGCTCGTGCTCAGAATACTCCAACCTTCCCGCGAGAAAACTCCGGTTCGGCGCAGGGATTCAAGATTGCCGGTACGGTCGTGAACACCATCACTGGAGCTCCTCTGGGTCGCGTGCACGTGTCAATCGCAAATACGCGCGCACGCGCTGAGAGGATTGAAATGGTGACCGACGAGAGCGGCCATTTCGAGTTTATGGGGGTGCCCGCGGGAAAGTACTCGTTGCAGGGAGCTCGGCGCGGGTATGTCACATCGACATTCGATCAGCACGAGCAGTACTCCACGGCCGTTGTGACCGGGCCCGATCTCTCCACCGATAAACTGGTGTTCCGCTTGATGCCGCTGGCGCTGATCACCGGGCACGTGCTCGACGAGTCGGGCGAAGGAGTCCGCGACGCGCAGCTGCACTTATTTAAGGAAGATCATAGCGGCGGGATGAGTCGCATCGTCGGAGTCGGCCACAGTTCCGCCGACGATCGAGGCTACTTCGACTTTCCATTGATGCCTCCTGGGACCTATTTTGTTTCCGCGAGCGGTTCGCCCTGGTATGCGGTGCATCCTCTCGCGGGCCTATCTGGTGATCCGGCGAGGATTTCACCGGAGCTCGACGTGGCCTACCCAACGACTTACTACGGCGGAGCCACGGATTCCGATGGCGCCACACCTATCGAGCTCAAGGGCGGCCAAACACAGGAAGTCGAAATACGCCTGGCGCCGGTGCCCGCGTTGCATTTCACCTTGCGGGTTCCCGTCGAAGAAGGCGAACCGAATGGCTTTCGTCAGCCGGTGTTGCTGAAGCATGTGTTCGATTCTGCGGAATTCCCGAGGACCGTACAAACGCAATTCGTATCTCCCGGTTTGATCGAGGTGTCGGGATTGGCTCCGGGACGGTATGACGTGAGCATTCGAAGTTCGAATCCGGCTGATGCTCAGCAGTTCAGTGAGATCGACCTGGAACACGATGGACAGGATTTGAATGCCGCCGACAGCGAGACAATGACGAGGCTCACCGTCACACTCCGCGCCGGCTCGCTGCCCAAGCAATACGGCGTGGGTTTGCGAGACTCGCGTCAGAAAATGATCGCCTTCGCGCCGGCCGATTCGAATGGGCCGCTGGTATTCCCGGCCGTGAAGCCTGGTAAGTATGCGATCGTCGTGCCGGCTCAGGGAAAGTTCTACGCCGTGAAGCGAATTATCTTTCCAGGCGGGGAGACCCAAGGGCACGATTTAATAGTGTCTGGTGCTGCGATGGAAGTCACTGCGGAATTGACGGAAGGGGTCGTAGCGGTCGAAGGCGTAGTGCTGAAGGCAGGCAGGCCAACGCCAGGCATCATGGTGGCGCTAGTGCCGAACGATCCCGAGGCCCATGTCGACCTGTTCCGGCGGGATCAAAGCGATTTCGACGGAACCTTTGCGTTGCGCGGAGTGATACCGGGTACTTACACCGTTGTGGCCGTCGAGGATGCCTGGGGATTCGACTGGCTGAAGGCCGGCGTTTTAGAGCGTTACGTTCAGCGCGGACAAACCGTCGTCGTCGGGGAAAAAATCAAAGGCGCCATCCATCTACCCGATTCGCTGCAGGTGCAACCAAAGTGAGACCCTGACCACCGGGATGAAGCTACGAAAGTATCCGTGAATCATTCATAGCGGAGGGCCAGAAGCGGGTTGCAGCGTGTGGCCCTCCGGGCGGGAAAGAAACAGGCGATCACGCTGGTTGCCAGAGAGACGGCTGCGACGGCAAAGAACGTCACAGGATCAATGGCAGAAACGCCGCGGATCTGGCTCGCCAACAGATACGCGAAGCCGCCGCTGGCCAGTACACCGATCAGAATGCCCACGGACACCAGGCGCAAACCTTGCCAGAGAACCATCGCGAGAACGTCCCGCTGCTGTGCGCCAAGCGCCATGCGAATGCCAATCTGCTGTGTCTGCAAAGCAACCGTGTAGGCCATCACGCTGAATATCCCCACTAGCACCAGCACCAGGCCAATTGCCGCGAACGCGCCGGTGGCTATGACGTTAAACTGCGGCTTGGTATACGCGAATTCGGCCACGAAGTCCTGAATGGATCCACTGCGGGTAATCGCAGCGGACGGGTCCACAGCCCAGATCTCTCTCTGGACGCTGGCGAGCAGCGACTTTGGTTCTACCGTGGTGGTTGCTAGGATGCTGCGATCTCCAAACCCGCTGATGGAATGCGGGAGGAAAGCCTCGGGCACTGCCGGTTCCATCAAATCGCGGTTCTTGAAGTCGCTGACCACGCCGACAACGTCGAAATACGCGTCGTGCGGAGTCTCCGGAATTTCATCGAAAACTTTAAACTTGATCTTCTGTCCTAGCGGGTTTTCGGTTCCAAAGTAAGCGCGAACAAAAGCCTGATTGATTACCGCGACCTGCTGGGCTGAGTCGATATCGGCTTTGGATAGCAGCCTGCCGCGCAACAGGCGCACGCCGAGCGTTTGAAAGTAGCTTTCGCTGCACAGATCAAACGCGGTCTCCCAATGCTCCGGCGGCGTTTTGCCGGCAATAATGATGTCGCTGCCCCACCCGCCTAGCGGCGGCGTACTTAACGCTAAGGTGGCGTTGACGACGCCCGGTAATCCCTTAACCCGCTCGAGCACTTGCTCATCAAAGCGCGTTTTGTTGATGGACGTCCCATGGGCCGACCCGTGTTCGCCCGTTGATACCCACACATAGAGCATTCGTGCGGGATTGAAGCCAAGTTCGGCATGAGTCAGCGCAAAGAAACTGCGGATCAGCAGGCCGGTCCCCGTCAACAGGACGATGGACAGCGCTACTTCTGCGATTACCAGGCCATTGCGCAGCTTTCCGTGTCGGAAGGTGCTACACGCGCCTTTCCCGCTCCCGAACATGCGCAGCGGCAGATTGCCTCGAACCGCATGAAGCGCCGGCGCTAGGCCGCAGACCACCGTGGTCAGAGCGGCGATTGCCAGCGCAAAAAGCAGAACCGCAGGATTCAGGTGAATCACGGTTTCTTCCGGAATCCGACCGTGGAATAAATCGGCGCTCTGACCGCGCGGAATGATGGCTACCAGGCCCTTTAGTCCAAAATAGGCCAGCAAGCAGCCTGCGAAGCAAGCAGCCCCGGCGAGCATGAGACTCTCCACGAGTAGCTGGCGAATCAACCGGCGGCGGCTCGCGCCCATTGCTGCCCGGACGGCAATCTCCCGCTCGCGGACGGTGGCTCTTGCCAGCAGCAGATTTGCCACGTTGCCGCAAGCGATCAGAAGCAACATGAATACAGCAGCGAGCAGCACATACAGGATTCCCGAAAAGTCGCCGACCACGAAGTCCAGAAGCGTTCGGACATTGAGCTTGAACTGCTTCGGATAGAGCTCTCCGGGGTTAGCCCCCGCGCGGCGATGCAGAATGGCATCGACATCGGCAGCCGCCGTTTCCAGGCTGACACCCCGCTTTAGTCGAGCGCACATCCAGATGACGTCCGGATCTTTCACCGGAAACACCGTACCCTCGGCGCCCGGACTCAAGTCCAGAGGAAACCAGAGGCTGGAACCGTATCCGTTGAAGCGTTCCGGCATGATGCCAACCAGCGTGCGAGGCTTGCCGTTCAAAAAGAAAGTCTTGCCAAGAATCGCGGGATCGCCCTGGAATTCGCTGTGCCAAAGCTGGTAATTCATCATGAACACCGCGGGAGCACCGGGCTTTCCGTCGCTGGGAGCCAAGTACCTGCCGAGCAGCGGCGGAACGCCAAGAAATTCGAAGCCATTCGTGGTGACGTAACCGCCGAGGAATCGGCGTGTGCCTTTTTCGCCGCGATACAGCACATCCAGCTGGTAGTTCCCAACGATATCTTCGAACACGTGATTTTGGTCGCGGATCGCCAGAAACTCAGGAATGGTGAAGTGGTATCGCCCACTGTCGTTGGATGGGACGGTCAAATCGAGCAAGTTCATGACCACCGCGCGCTGGAAATCGCGGTACGGAAAAGGATGGAGCACCACATTATAAAGAACACTGAACATCACCGTGCTTGCGCCGATGCCCAGCGCCAGCGCAAAAACGGCGACCAGCGCGAATCGATGATCCTTGACCAGGCTGCGCAAGGCATAGCGGAAATCACGCAAAAGATCTTCGATCTGAGTCTCGAAGTGGGCTTCACGGCAGTCCTGTTTGACTTGTTCGAAGCCGCCAAACGTGAGATTGGCTTGGCGTCGCGCTTCGTCCGGAGATAATCCTGAAGCGACATAGTCGCGAATTCGTTGTTCCAGGTGAAAGCGCAGTTCGGCGTCCAGGCGCTGCTCCGCAACCCGGCCGTGGAACAATCGACGGAGCCAAAGCATAGGGAAACTCCTACTCGGCGGTTTTCAAGATTAACGCAACCGCCTCTGAAAGCCGCTGCCAATTCTGCATTTCAATGCTGAGCTGCTTCCTCCCCGCGCGGGTCAGCGAATAGAACTTTGCGTCTCGTCCCGTCTCCGTTTCCTGCCATTTGGCCTGCAACCAGCCACGGTCTTCCAGTCGGTGCAGAGCAGGGTACAGGGAACCCTCCGGTACTTGAAAGAAGTCCTTGGAGATCTGCTGAAGGCGCTGGGAAATGGCGTAGCCGTGAAGTGGACCGATGGCGACGACCTTCAGGATCAGCATATCCAGCGTGCCTTTGAGAACTTCCGCTTTTTCTTGTTCCATTCCCATACCTAGATGTCCTATGCTTATACACCCAGAAGTCCTATGCGTCAAGAAGGAACGGGTAATTCTTCTGTGCGCCGCACTTTTTCCGTGACTTCTGCAAACCTGAAACGTCTCAGTGAGGAGCCGGCTTCAGAAAGGGGGATCGAAAAAAGAAGAATAACGGGTTCGCGCCGATAGGACGCAAGGACGACGCGACTTTCCATGCTGTTGGGATTGGAGAGGGGTTAAACAGACCATTTCGCTTCCGGTTGGCTGCCTGGGCGACTTGATCTCTAGGAGAAACGCCACCCTCACGGGCGCGCTTTTCATTTAACCCTCTCCCATTTTAGTTGCCTCCGATTTGTGAGCGCAACCATGAACACAACTGGCCCTTGCGCCGGGGGAGGATCTGATGAGACCAAGGCTATGGTTTGTGTTTTTCATTTTTGTCTGCAAAGTCTGCGGGCAGGCTGAGCCGCCCGCTCGTCCGCTTGTTCCAGTGGATAGGTCAGTGTCGCCAATTCCCGGAAGCACCATCTCCAAAGAGGAGTTGCGCATTCCACACAAGGCCATTGAAGAACTGCAGCGCTCGCAGCGCGACTACAACTCGGGCAACGTGCGTTCCTCGGTTCGCCACCTTGAAAATGCGCTTCGGCTCTATCCGAACTACCTGGAGGCGCGCAACAACCTGGGCGCGCAATATATCGAGCTGCAGGAATACGAAAAAGCGATTGCCGAATTTCAGAGGGCGATCCAAATCAATGACACCGTCGTTCAGCCATTCAACAACTTGAGCGTCGCGTTCTTTAAGTTGCAGCGCTACGCCGATGCGGAAGTGAATGCGCGCCACGCCCTTGGATTGGACCCGGCTAACCTTATATCCCGCTATCTGCTTGGCTGTACCCTCGCCATGGAAAATCGGAATGCTCCGGAAGCCCTGGAAATACTCCAAACTACCAAGCGTGTGTTTCCCGAATCCGGTCTGATGATCGCCAAGATACTCATCCGACTGGGCGCCGCCGAGGATGCGACAGCAGAGTTGCGTGATTATCTAGCCGCCCCGGGCATCGAAAAAAGGGCAATGGCCGAGCGATGGCTCGCACAACTTACGCAGGAAACGGGAGCGACGAAGAGTGCCGCGCATTCCCATGACCCCTAGCGTTACACGCAAGGAAAAAGGCCAGCTTCACGCGAAGCTGGCCCGGGAGGCACGTCATTCCTCGTTGTCGGCGCCGGTCGTTGTTCCTCCGGAGCTTGCCGCGGGAGGCGGAGTTGCGCCGGCGTTGAGATGGTCGTAGTTCAAGATGGCGTTGAAGACCAGGAAGTAGCTGCCGGACGTTTCCGCGCGCCACATCGGATTGTTGGCGAAGAGCACGACGTGCCCTTTGCCGTGAGGCATGTCGACAACCGCGGGCTTTTCCGCGATTTCATTGGCATTGGTGATCATGCCACTGAGGAGCAGTTCTTTTTCGGCGCCGAAGCGCAAAACGACGCGTGGTTGCTGGTCCGAGGGCGGAATCGTCCAACGCGCAAAGTCGGGCAGATCTTCAGGGACGTAGAGTTCCTGCTGGTGCGGCGTACGTTTTTCCGGTTTTTCGGTCGCCATAAAAGGACGAGCCTGAATCACATCGGGGTCAGTCGGGCTACCGCGTCCACTGGATCGGGACGAAGCGCCAGGACCTTCTTCGGGACCCGGGCCGCCGAAATTTCCGCCGACGGTAATCACCGGGCCCTGACGGAAATAGATGTAGAGCTTGTCGTCATAGCCGTAGGTGATGGGACTTTTCTTGTCGTCGACGGTAGAGAGCACCACGCTGCCGGGCGCTTGCATAGTGCGAGCTTCGGCAACATTGACGAGTTCCGTCATCCCACCGCCCACGGGAATGCTCGTACTACTTTGCACGGCGATTAGCAGGCCGCCTTGACTGACGAAGTGCTCCAGATTGGCGAGTCCCTGATAACCTAGGCCACCGCGAATGTCGTCGGTGGAGTCAAGGCCCGGTGCGACAAAGTTGGGAGTTTCTTCGGAGTTTTTCCAAGGACGCGGCGCTCCTCGCATCGGCAATCCGCGAAGAATGGAGCTGAGATTGGCGACCGCACCGAAGCCCATGGGTGGAAGGATCACGACGTCCAATTTTTCGCGCAGGTTGGAAGTCTCGCGCACCGAGGTGTCTGAAATATAGGTGTACGGCACTTTCAACTCGTCGAAGGCGATGCGGTACCAGCCGTCGTTCTGGGTGTTCTGCCAGTTGTGGAGGATGCCGATGCGCGGTGCCGCAACCGGGTGTGTGGCCACCGTCAGCTTCGCGCTGGTGGCATGAACCCGAATGCCCAGTTCGCTCGCGGCTTTATCCAGTTGTGCGCGATCGACATTACGCAGAATGAAGGTGCCCGGGTTGAACTTGACGCCGTCCGCTTCGAACGAATCCTCCGCCGCTTCCATCGGAACATTGGCGAACCGGAAGCGCAAAGTGGCGAGCGTGTTGTCGGTATTGTGGCGGACGAGGAAAATGCCGCCCTGGCCTTCGATCCCGCCAGGCACTTCAATCTTGTCCAGCTTGCGCATCGGCGCGTCGAGCAGGGCTACCTGCGTCACGCGAATCGTCTTCACATTGTGGAGCGCGCCCAGTGTCCATCCAGTGTCATCGTAGGAGCGGGGATCCCGCGAGCTGTAGTACTGCGTGTCCAGCGCCATGTCGACGAGGCGGCTATAGGGTTGATCCATGCGCACGACGTAGCTGCCTGCCGGAATGACGGTCTCTTTGGGCTTCTTTTCGTCCTTGGCCGCAGCATCGGGCTTCTCCGAAGGCTTCTCTTCTTTGGCTTGGCCCTCGGATTTTGGCGCGGCCTTTTCAGGTTCCGACGCTGGAGGAACGCGAAATTCTTTCTCCAGGCGATGCACTTCTACGCCCTGCAGCTGAAGCAGGCTTAACAAGGCGGCCTGGTCTGCTACGCGAGGGTCGTCGGCAGGAAAAACCCACGCGGCGGGGCCTTCGGTGCGACCCTTGTCCACGGCGCGCTTGCTCTTCAAATAGAAGTTGTTAAGAAACTGCGTTCCATTGGACGCAACATTATTCATCCCGAACAAAAGCGCGCTCTGCTGCATGTTGATGTTGTCGCGTGCGGACCATTTCACCTTAGGAAGCGGAGGATTCGGGCGGTACCACTCCCGGCGCGTGTCTTCGGCGTGCAGAATTCGCATGCGGGTATCCGCGCCACCGTTGCCGAAGGTTTCATAAAAGCGCCCAATCGAGTTGTGGCTGTTCGCGATGGACAACAAATAGTTGGGAGCCCAGCCATCGTAGAAGCCGTGCGTCCACACGCCAATCACGCCGCGCTTGGTCATCTCTTCGATCTCGTGGTAGGCCATCTCCTGCCACTCGCTGATCACGATGGGGTCAAGCCAGGCGTTGTAGGGTCCGGTGCCGGTCATGATGTAGAGATAGGGGACGGACTCGTGGAGATCGTGCATCACCGTGGGATGCCAATCGAGGTAGGTCTTCAGCATGTTGCGGGAAAGCGCCAGCTTGATTCCGAGATTGTCGCGGTTATTGTCGTGAGCTACGTAGTGTCCCCACCAGGTCAGCGGGTACGGCGGCTCGTCAGGATACTTTTTGTGCTGCATGTAAATGTCAACCACGCGGTCGTGGCCGTCAGTCTCGACGATCGGCGTAATCAACACAATCGAGCCGCTGCGAATTTTCTGGATGAATGGAGTCTCTTCCACCGCGAGGCGGTAGGCCAGTTCCATGAGCATTTCGGGTGAGCCGGTCTCCGGCGAGTGGATGCTGCCGTCGGCCCAGTAGATGGGTTTGCCCTCGGCGATCAATTTATGGGCTTCTTCCTCGGTGAGACCGCGCGGGTCGGCCAACTTTGCGCTGATGGTTTTGTAGCGCTCCAGATTGGCGAGGTTCGCTTCGTCAGAAACCGCCGCGACCAGCATTTCGCGGCCTTCTTCGGAGGTGCCGATACTCCAGACTTTCACGCGCGGACTCTTGCTGGCGAGCAAGCGGAAGTAGGCATTGATGTCTTTGGTGTAGTCGAGCACGTCCGGCGCGCCGATGATGTGATGAAGAACGGAGTCGGGGGCGGGCACGCAAGAGCTGACGGCAAGGTGATCAACCAATTCGGTGATGAAGAAGCTTTCGGTGGTGTATTCCTTGATTTTCTTGGCGTACTCCGCGTCGTTCGAAACCATGCACGAACTGGACTGTGCGGCGGCGGGCAGGCCGGAAAAACAAAGCCACAGCAACACGCAAGCGAGCGTCTGCTTCATGGGCCACCTCAGGGCGAAGTGTCGGTGCGAGGGATTATATAGCTTCCGAGGGAAGCCACCAGGGAATTCTCACCTGACTGGGCCACAAACGGCTGGTCAATAGAGGACTTCAGCTTCCCCTTTCGCGGTGACCTGCTTTTGGAAGAACGCGACGATGAGGTCGCGGCGGGCCATTACCGCTTTGACCTCTTCTTTATTGAGGTAGGGTTTTGTTTTCTCCGTGACGTCCTCAGCCTTCAGTGCTTTGAGTTGCTCAAACATGTGGCGTTCGCAGCGAACCAGGTCCTTGGGATCTTTCAGATTGTGAAAGAGGCGGAAGGCGCGGGTGAAATCGATGCGCCAGATCTGCCAATCGGCGCCGATGAGCACGTTGGTGAGGTTGGCATCGGAATCGTAGACTAGTTCATCGAAAACCCGGACTTTGTACATCTGTCGATTCCAGGCTTCGCCATCCGGCGGCTCGATTTTCTTGCTGGCGCGATCGGCTTCGTCCATCTTGACGGGCAGCCACCAGCTGAGCGAACCGGTCTGCCCTCCGTATTTGCGTTCGACATACACCGGCATCATGTCGTCAAAACCGACCAGTTCGGCGAGGGCATAAGCGGCGATGTTGTATTTGTAGGAGTCAACGAACTGCACTTCGCTGTGACCGCTGGCCAACTGCTTAAAGGCTTTGTGCTCATCGACGGGCTGGAAGGAAGCGTCGTGGGTGATCGTGCCGTCGCTCAGGGTAAGCCGTTTGGTGTTGGTCACGCCTTTCTTGGATTCGTGGCTGGCGACGACTGGAGCGGTCACAAGGAAATGCTTGATCTGATCCTTAGTAAGGGTGGGCGTATCGTCTGCGTTTGTGGCCCACGCGCAAAGCAAGCCGATGAAAACAAGAAGGAGGAAATTCAGGCGGGTCCACGGGAGTCTGCTCATCGAATGCACCTCCGAAAGACATAACCCTTGATCGAACGGAACAGCGAATGTGGCGTAATGGTAGTGAGCGAGTATGCGCAAGTCAATCGAGACGCAGCCGGGACGATTCGCGGATCCTCGTCGTCAGGCTGACAACGCTCACGAAGACGCGGACGCGCCTCGAGCCTTCATCAGGATGCGCAGGGCCGCCACGGCTCGATTGTGATGCTCTTCGGTATACCAGGCAGGAGCATACTCCTCGAGCAATTCGAAAAGTTCCATGAGCGCGTCGGCCACCGTTCTGAACTCCGACTCCGTTGGATCTTCCTTTTTGGCATGGGACTGCGCCCGTTTTCGGGATGGCTGTGTATCCACGACTCCCCCCAGAGTGCGCGAAGTAGGCCTGGTGATGAACTGTAGAGCGACCTGTTGAAATTTTCAACAACGAAGCGACTGGCTAGGGATGTTACCCGATGAAAGAAGCAACAGTGCCGACGGAGCTAGGATCTAGTGTCCGTATAGTCATCTACCCCTGGGGTCAAAAAAAGCCAGAATCGCGTCAGCGAGGCACTTTGAGAGCTGCGGCCTCGTCTTCGGCCCGGAATTGAGCCAGGCAGGGGTGGTGCAAACCATCGCGGCGGATGAAGTAGATGACCAGCAGTAGAAGAATAGCTCCGAAGACCATGACTGCGGTGGCGGCCTGGAGTCCGATTTGCAAATCGCTCATGTCGGAGATTTTGCCGATCAGCAGGGGGCCGAGGGCGCCCAGCAACTGCGTCGAGAACATGTAGACACCGATCGCGGTGGCATGAGCGCGCTGGGGCGTCAGGTCGTGCAGTACCGCGGTAGTCGGCCCGTGATACCAGGACATGAAGAACATCGCGCCGAGAAAGCCGGCCAGGACCATCCACTTTTCTTCCGCCTGAATAGCCAGTAGCAGAAACGGCGCGGCGGCCAGAAACGCCAGGGCAATCACCAGCACGCGTCCGTAGGCCATTTTTTTCTGCAAGCGGTCGGCAAAGTATCCCGCGGAAATGGCGCCGAGGACGGAGGAGAAGAGCGCGATGATCGCCAGTGAAAGCGAAGCTTCTTTGGTGCTGAAATCCTTGTAGGTTTTGGCGTAGTCGATGCCCCAGGTGACAAACGACACGCTGGAGAACGTGATGCAGATTCCGGCGGCAATCATCGCGAGAAAAGCGGGGACGCGGAACAACTGCATCACCGGGACGACTTCTGAGCGCGGACGGCGGGGAGGTTCTCTCAACTTGAAGGCGGTGAGACCCGGAATCACGCCGAGCAGTCCGACGATGATAAAGGCATGTTGCCAGCCGTGCCGTTCTCCCATGATGCCGCCGAGGGCGAGACCGGAGACTCCGCCCAGGATCATTCCGGCAGCAAAAATGGACTGCGCCAGCGCGCGGTTTTCGCGAGAGAACGAGTCGGAGATGAGGGATTGCGCGGCAGGGGCGTAGGCGGCTTCCCCGATTCCTACCAGGCCGCGAGCGACGAACAAGAAGGTGAAAGTGGGCGCAAGGCCGCTGGCGATCGCGGCGACGCTCCAGAACAAAACGCCGCTGGCAATAATCTTTGGCTCGTTGAAACGGTCGGCCAGAAAGCCCGAGGGGATGCTGGCCAGTGCAAGAATCACCAGCAGCACCCATTGCAAAGACCCCAATTGCGTGTCGCTTACATTAAAATGTTGGCGCAGCAGCGGAACGAGTGGATTCAGGACTTGCCGGTCGGCAAAGTTGACAAAGTTTATTAACGCGAGTACAGCAAGAAGGCGTGCCTGCTCATACGTGAAAGGGATCTTTGATGCCATCGCGTCGCGAGTTCCCCTGGGCGGATGCGTGACGTTCTGCGGGGCGCCAACAGACCCCTGCGAATGGGACTGAAGGGATTATATATACCGCGAATGATGCAAGCCAACCGAAACACGCAAACGAGTGACAGATTAACTACCGTGCTTTCCTACGGAGCGCTGCTGCTTCTGGGGTACCTGGTGTTTCTGGTGGTTGCGCCCTTTATGCTGCCACTGGCGTGGTCCGGAGTGCTGGCGATCTTTTTCTATCCGGTGTACGAGCTATTGCGGCGGCGATATTCGGCGAACTGGTCCGCGGCGATCTGCACGCTCGGAGTGACATTTCTCTTAATTGTGCCAGTGCTGCTGGTTCTATTATATGCAACGCGCGAGGCGGTGGACGCGTCGGCGAGGGTGAGAGAAGCGGTCACGTCGGGGTACACGCTGGTACCGAGCGACATCGCGAACACTCTGCGACAGCACTTGCCGGAATCGTGGCAGGAGCTGGATTTCACTTCGTACTTGCGTCAGGGAGCCGAAAAGGCCGCCACCTTTCTTGCGTCGCGCGTCGGTTCGCTCCTCAAGAACCTGTTCTCCTTCGTGGTGAACCTCTTTATCCTTTTGTTCGCCCTATTCTTTGTTTTTCGCGACGGTGAATCCATCGTGCGCGCCGCGCGGCACCTGATCCCGTTTGAACGCAACGTCCAAGATGACATGCTGCAGGAATCGCGGGAACTGATCTTCGCCAGCGTGGCGCTGAGCCTGATGATCGCGGCGGTGCAGGGAACGCTTGGCGGAATCGCCATGGCGCTAGCGGGTTTCACCGCCCCGGTTTTCTTAGGGTTGCTGCTGGGGTTCTGCTCGGTGATTCCTGTGGTGGGTTCGGCGCTGATCTGGGTTCCGGCGGTGTTATGGCTGGGATTCAACGGACATTGGCCCAAGGCCGTGTTGGTGGTGATCATTTGCGGTGGTATCGCGGGTCTTGCGGATAATGTGCTGCGCCCGCTCTTGCTGAGGAACCGCACGCGGCTCAATGATCTGCTCATTTTCATTAGTATCCTGGGTGGGCTGGATGCGTTCGGACTGCTCGGCCTCATCCTGGGTCCCACCATCGTGGCGGCGGCGCTCGGAGTCTTGCGCGTGCACATGGAGCGTCAGGAAGAGTTGGAGGCACTGAAGGTTGAGCGCGCGTAACTTCTTGCGTAAGGGGCCAGCTAAATTGACACCATCGGGCAGTGCCGTGTGCTAGAGTACGGCGACGAATGAGCACAACGATCAATAAACCGGCAGCTACGGCAAGAGAGCTTTCTCCCGACAAGTTGCGCTGGCGCTGCGACCTGGCGCGTATTCCTTTCGAAACCACGGCGCAAGCGCAAAAGCGCGAAGGCTTCGTGGGGCAGGATCGCGCGCTGCGGGCGTTGAAGATGGGCGTCGAGCTATCCGCACCCGGCTACAACATTTTCGTATGCGGGCTGGCGGGAACCAGCCGTGGCGGCACCATCGCCCAGATGATCGAGGATTTGCATCCGGAGACCAAGCCGTCGCTGGACCGCTGTTACGTGAACAACTTCAAGCTTCCGGATAGACCGAGATTGCTCACGCTGCCGCGCGGATCGGCTAACACCTTCAAGAAAGACATGCAGGCCGGTGTGGATTTTCTGCGGCGACGGATTCCACAAGTATTCGAAGGCGAGCCGTTCCAGCGTCAAAAAGGGCGCATCGTCGAGCGGTTCTCGGTGCGCGAAAAAGATTTGATGGATGACTTTACCCGGCGCATCGCGCGGGAGCAGTTCGCGCTGGGCCACATGCAAGTGGGCGCCGTCGCTCTGCCGGAAATCTTTCCGGTGCTCGAAGGGCAGATGGTGCCGATTGAAGATGTCTCCAAGATGGTGCACGAGGGAAAACTCGAGACCGGCGTCGCGGAAGAAATCGAGCGGAAGTACGAACAGTTCCGTCAGGAATTCACGGTGGTGTACCGCAAGACGCTGACGCTCTCGCGGGAGTTGGCGAGCGAGCTGAGCTATCTCGAACAGGAAGCGGCGTCGGTGCTGGTCGACGGTGTGATTGAAGAGCTGAAGGAAAAGTACCCTGGGCCGAGCGTGAGTGATTATCTCGAAGAGGTGCGCCACCACGTACTCGATAATCTGGGACCTTTCAAAGAACGCGAGGGGGAAGAGGAGCAACAGAACGAGCCCCCGGAAGCCCTGCCGAAGCAGCCCGGGCCGGAGCCGCGCGATCCGTTTAGAGTATATGGGGTGAACGTCATCCTCGCGCATAACCACGAAGACGCTTCTCCAGTGATTTTTGAGACCACCCCTTCGTACCCGAACCTGTTTGGAACCATTCAACGCGCCTATGATACGCGCGGCGGTTGGACGAGCGACTTCATGGACCTCCGTGGCGGGTCTCTGTTGCGCGCCGACGGCGGCTTTCTGATTCTGTATTCCGTGGAAGCGCTCTCGGAGCCGGGCGTATGGCGCGCGCTAAAGCGCACCCTGAACCACGGACGACTGGAGATTCAGCCGCTGGAGAGTTTTTATCCCTTTACCATGACGGCGCTCAAACCGGAGCCGGTTGATATCAATGTCAAAGTGATTCTGATCGGCGACCGCGACCTCTACGAGCTGTTGTATGACTACGAAGAAGATTTCCGCAAAATCTTCAAGGTCCGCGTCGAATTCGATGAAGAAATGCCGATGACCGACGGCGTCATCGAGGAGTACGCGGGCCGGTTGCGCGCGCTGAGCGAAAAGGAAGGGCTGTTTCCCTTCGATCGCGGTGCGTTTGCGGCGATTCTGGAATACGGAGTGCGGCGGGCGGGCCGCCGTACCAAAGTCACGGCGCGGTTCGTGGATATCGCGGACCTGGCCCGCGAGGCGCACTACGCTGCGCTGCGCGCCGGCGAAAATGTGGTGCGCGCGGCGCACGTTCGGGTGGCAATCGCATCGAAGATCGAGCGGCACAACCTGATCGAGACGCGCATCCGCGAAATGATTGAAGAGGGCACGCTGCTGGTGGACCTCGCAGGTTCGCATGTCGGCCAGGTCAATGGGCTGAGTGTGCTGGAAATCGGCGGCTATTCGTTCGGCAAGCCGGTGAGGATTACCTCGAGCGTTGGCCTGGGCAAGCACGGGCTCATCAACATTGAGCGCGAGGCGAACCTCAGCGGACGTTTCCACGACAAGGGCGTGCACATCATTACCGGCTACCTGCGCTCGAGCTTCGCGCAGGACAAGCCCCTTTCACTTTCCGCGAGCATCTGTTTCGAGCAATCCTACTCGGGAGTGGACGGCGACAGCGCGAGTTCCACGGAAGTTTACGCGCTGCTCTCCGCGTTGGCTGATTTACCGTTGCGGCAGGACATTGCCGTGACCGGCTCGATCAATCAGCGCGGCGATATTCAGGCGATTGGCGGCGTAAACGAGAAGATCGAAGGCTTCTTCGATATTTGCCGGATTCAGGGCCTGGCTGGCACGCAGGGCGTCATGATTCCCGCGGCGAACGTGGACGACTTGATGTTGCGCGAAGATATTCTCGACGCCGTGGCCAACGGGAAGTTCCACATCTGGCCGATTGCGCGGATCGAGCAGGGCGTTGAACTGCTCACGGGTTTGCCCGCAGGCACAAGGAATGGTTCGGGGCGCTTCGAGGATCGCACGGTATTCGCCCGTGTGGACGACCGGCTCCGCGAAATGGCCCGCATGATGAAGGACTACGACTAAACGACACAACTGGCTACTGTGACGGCCTTGGCGCTGTGTAGCCCTTGCGGTGATCCACGCGATAGTCGCTAACTTTCTCTTTCGGATTAGTAGCCGCTCGATTCACTTTTACTTCGATCGCGTGAACCGCGCCGTCGGCCACAGGCGGGGCAAAGGCCAGGCTGTATTCGTGCCGAACAAGCTGCGCGATCTGGCGGTAGGCTTCCTGAAACGCTTTGGCGGTTTCGGGAAAGTACGCGCGGCCGCCCGTGGCTTCGGCCAGTTGCTTCAGCCACCCATCGGCTTGCTCGAAAGCTTGCTGTGTCTGCTGAATCTGCTGTTTGCTCCCCTTGTTGCCATTGCGCAGCGGTCCACTCATGGAAACGGCGAGGATCCGCACGTCACCGGTTTGCAACCGGCCAAGCACAGCTCTCATGCCGTCTTGCGGAGAAGTGTCGACACCAGTGGAAACCAGCACGATGGTTTTTTTGCCGGGCACCGGTGCGAGCCAGTCGAGGACAGTATTCAGGCTCGTGGATAGATTTAGACTGCCATAGCCGAGATTGAACTGGATTTGATCGAGCGCGGCCTGCGCAGCGCGTTTATCCTCCGTGAAGTTCAGCAGCGGAGCAGGGGCGGCGCTATAGCAAGCGATGGCGACACGATCACCAGCGGACAATCCGCCCAAAAGAGCGTCGGCAACGAAGAGATGGGAGTCCTGCAGGAGATAAACAGCCGGGCCCGCTTCCACCAACATCAGGACCTGACCGGATGCGTCGATGGAAGCAAAGTCGGTAACGGGTTGCGGCGCATTGTTATCGAGGACCTGAAAGTCCTGCTGGCGCAAATTTTCAACGAACTTGCCTTTTGCATCGGTGACGATGACGCCCACATTTACCCGGTCAACCGCGACGCGGATGGGTTCGCTCGTCGGGGGAGGCTGCTGTTGGGCGACCGAAGGCAGGACCGGCACACTCAAGCAGAAAAGTGCCAATGTGGCGGCGCGATAGAGCGTCACACGACCAATTTCACTGCAGCCACTCGTCAAAATGAACTCCCTTGGCATCTTTCCAGGAAGCTCCGGCCATGGTGTGCAAGTGGCGAGGGAAGACGTCGGGGTTCACGCCCGCGAGCCAGTCGGCGAACTTCTGTTCTCGTTCCGCTTCCTCATTCGATTTGGCCTTGTCCACGGACTTCTTTGCGTCAGCGATCCATTTGGCCTTGAGGGCGGGCCAATCGACCTTCTGGAAATCGAAGTAAGAGAAGCCGTTGAGCTTCTCAGGGTATTTGGAACGCACGTCGAGAATTTTCTTCGAGACTGGAGAATCGGCAGTTTGGGACTGAATAAGGTATTTGCGAAGGTTATCGCTCTTCGAGGATCCAAAGATCAGCGAAGGAGTTATCGCAAGATAGTAGAAGTTGTATTGGGTAATGCCCGCGGAACTCTGGGCACCTCCCAGCGAGATTTTCAAGAAGGTCGTGTCGCCTTCGTTTTTCTCTGATGAGATCCTGTCGCCAAGCAGACTCCGCGCCAGCTTCAACGAACTGGTTTTGTCGGTGATGCCGAAGAGGTAGAGCTTTTGCGCGTCATCAAACGTGGGACTGGTCTGCAGCCAGGCGATTTCACCGCTTGGGATCGCCAGCGCGTCCGGCAGAGGCATGCCGATGCGCGTTTGCGCCATCGATTCCATAGCGGTGAAGAACTGCGCGGAATTCTGCGGCCCCTGCTGGAACGCATGCTTGATCGTCTGATAGATGCCAGGAAGATTGAACTGCGATTCGCTGTAATAAATTGTGTCAGGAGAAACGTACGGAAGAGAAGCGGGATTGGCGAGCCCGTCGGCCCAGATGTCGAAGAGGCTGCCGGGTGTCGTATCCCCCAGGATCGCACCTTCGAGGTGCGTCTTCGGCCCGTCCAGAACGACGTGGCCAGCGAGGGAATGAAGAGAGTCCAGCTTGATCGCATCCAGAAGCGGTTTGATGGACGGAACTGCCTTCGAGGAACTCTCGGCAGCGATATTCTTCAGATTTGGAATCGCGACGAAAAATTCGAGGACGCCTCCATTCAGTAGCGGCTTGGCCTCCTCGTAGGCCGGTGAATGGGCGAGCGTTGTGCCCGCAGGCTTGCCGTTAAGCAACTGAATGATCTGCTCGAATACCGAAAGATCCTGTGCGCCAACGGCGTTCCTCCCAAATTCGGCCCAGTAGTTGACTCCGTTCTTGTTCTCAATTCTCAACGCGGAAACGCCCGCCACGGAGATATTGGTCAGCTTCGGAATGTCGGCATCCTGACTCCGGGCACGCAGCACCGCTTTCGACAGCAGTTCTTCCTTGCCAGAACGGTCGTAGATGAAGAATGTGCCATTCCACGCCGGAACATCTTTCGATGCCGCTCCGGCGGAAGAGCGCTTCGCAGCGACCGCTTCTGGCTCGCGAATCGCGCCGACCACGAACGCGTTGTCCAGCAGCGATATGTATTGCGCTAACTCCTCGCGGGTCAGCTTCGGCCGGTCGGCCGCTTTCGGCGCGGCC
>Ga0207761_1000022_pt1 | contig 38616 bp, 37 predicted proteins | sample LuqExpMetageno34_FD_187792 | JGI IMG/M metagenome (GOLD analysis project Ga0207761, IMG submission 187792) | Tropical forest soil microbial communities from Luquillo Experimental Forest, Puerto Rico - Sample 34 (SPAdes) | ecosystem: Environmental > Terrestrial > Soil > Tropical forest ... | reverse complement strand
GTCGCCTTTCGCGCGCAGCAGTCCGTCGGCGAACAGCCGCAGCACGCGTGCGCGCGCTGGCGTCATGCGCTCAGGCGGGGGCCCGGCGAGCTGCACGCCGACGCGCTCGCGCCCGGGCCCAAGATGCTCGGCGCGGCGCAGCGCCATGCGCAGCACGGTGCCGCGTGCCGTGAGCGTATAGTCGGCCATCCAGTCGATGAACTGGCGCAGCTCGGTCTTCAGGGGTGGCAGCTCGAGCTTGCCGACCACATCTTTCATGCGGTTGTGCAGGCGCGGATCGGGCCTGGCGTTCTCGGCCCAGACCACGCCAGTGGTCTCGCCGCGCGCGCCGAGCGGCACGCACACCACGTCGCCGGGCTTAAGCTCAAGCCCGGGCGGCACCCGATAGGAATAGGTCTGGTCGAGCGCCACCGGCACCAGGACGTCGACAACGCGTGCGTTCATAGCGCTAGTCCTCGCCGATTCCGCGCGGTTAAGGAAGGGTGAAGGAAGGCCTCCTAGGCTGCGGTTATGACATCGCTATCCGTCATCGCCGCCGACGTCGCCGCCGAAATCGCCGGCTGGCTGAGCTTTCTCGGCGCCGAGCGGCGCATGTCGCCGAAGACACTGGAAGCGTACGAGCGCGATGTCGGCCATTTCCTTGGCTTTCTCGCCGGGCATCTGGGGAGTGCGCCCACGCTCAAGCAGCTCGCCAAGCTCACGCCGGCCGACGTGCGCGCCTTCATGGCGGCGCGCCGCAGCGACGGCGTCGGCAGCCGCACGCTGATGCGCGAGCTGGCCGGTGTCCGCTCGTTCGCCCGCTACCTCGAGCGCAACGGCAAGGGCAAGGTCGGCGCGCTCGCCGCCGTGCGCACGCCGAAGCTCGCGCGCACGCTGCCGAAACCGCTCACCATCGCCACCGCCAAGCGCATCGCCGACATCGAACTGCGCGCGGGCGAGGCGCGCGAGCCTTGGGTGATAGCGCGCGATGCCGCCGTACTGGCGTTACTCTACGGTTGCGGCCTGCGCATCGCGGAAGCACTTTCGCTCAATCGCAAGGATCTGCCGAGCGGTGATGTGCTCGCCGTCACCGGCAAGGGCAACAAGACCCGCATGGTGCCGGTGCTGCCGCAGGTCGCCAAAGCGATCACCGACTATGTCGCGGTCTGCCCGTTCGAGTTGCCGGCCGATGGCCCACTGTTTATCGGCGCGCGCGGCGGGCCGCTCAGTCCCCGAATCGTGCAGATGACGATGGAACGGCTGCGCGGCGCGCTCGGCCTGCCCGACAGCGCGACGCCGCACGCGCTGCGCCATTCCTTCGCCACCCATTTGCTGGCGCGCGGCGGCGATCTGCGCGCGATCCAGGAGTTGCTCGGCCACGCTTCACTATCGACCACACAAGTGTACACTGCGGTCGACGCCGAGCACCTGCTCGCGGTCTATACCAGCGCGCATCCCCGCGCGTAGCAAACACGTCGCAGTCCGCGTGGAACCGCTCCTGCGCATGGCCAAGCTCTGATATCATCGCCCGGCGATTCAAACTCGGAGGGGGCGATGGCCGGAACGCACGAAAGTCTCGAACAGGCAGAGCATGCCGAACATGCCTCTTACGGTGGCAACAAGAAGATCGCGCTGCTGATTGCGGTGCTGGCGCTGTTCCTTGCCTTTTCCGAGACGCTGGGCAAGAGCGCGCAGACATCGGCCATAACGTACAACGTTGCCTCCAATGACCTGTGGGCGTTCTTCCAGGCCAAGACAATCCGCATTACCGTGCTCAGCACGGCGGCCGATCAGCTACAAGTGGTTGCCGACACTACAGAGAATGGCGCGGCCAAGACGGCAATGGCGAAGGCGATCGACGGGTGGAAGAAGACCGCCGCGCGCTACAATGACGAGCCGGAAACCAACGAGGGCCGCAAGCAGCTCTCTGCGCGCGCTACGGAGGCCGAGCGCAACCGCAATGAGGCGCTGGCGCGCTATCATAATTACGAATTCGCGTCGGCCGCGTTCCAGATCGGCATCGTGCTGGCCTCGGCGGAAGTGATCACCAGCATCGTTGCACTCGGCTGGCTGTCGGGTCTGGTCGGCGTGGTCGGCCTCGGCCTGATGTCGCTCGGGCTATGGGCGCCGCATGTCTTGGATCTTCTGACTCACGCCGCGCACTGACGGCACTTACGTCATTTGCAGGAGCTTGTCGCGCGTTACGTCGAACACGAAGGCGGTGACGCCGAGACCGACGAGTTTGGCGACGATCAGCACTACAATCGCCAACTGCTGGCGCTTGGGGAGCAGATAGACCCCGAGGAGATTCAACGGCAACAGGACGATGAGCGGAACAAGTGCGGTAATGTGGGCGAGGTGTCGGCCCGATGTAAGACGCTGTTTTTGCTCCGCTCACGCCCGCGAAAGCGGGCATCCGTGGAGAGGACGAGCAGGAAATTAGGTTCTCACCCTGCCGCCATCCACGTTGAGCGTCTGCCCAGTGATGAAGGCGGCGTCGTCGCTGGTCAGGAATGAGACCGCACCGACCAGATCCTCCGGCACCTCCACACGCTTGATCGCCTGCAGTTGCGCGACCGCGTTGAACTCGTCATCCATGGTGGCGAAGCCGCCGCGAGGCGCGCGCGCCAACGTGCCGGGCGAGCGTGTCAGCCCAGGCGCGATGGCGTTGACAGTGATGCCGTCACCCGCGAGATCGGAAGCCAACGCACGGGTGAATCCGACAATTCCACCTTTGCTCGCCACGTAATGCGCAAAGCCGGTGACCACCGAGCCGAGTGTGCTCGACGCCATATTGACCACGCGGCCCCATTTGCGTGCGCGCATGCCGGACACGAAGGCCGCACTGACGAGAAATGTGCTGTCGAGATTGGTCGAGAGCACCTTACGCCAGTCTGCGAAGGTCATCTCGGCGAAATCCTTCTGCGGGAAGATGCCGGCGCAATTCACCACGATATCGACGTGGCTGAACTTGGCGTTCACCTGTTTGGCCATGGCGGCGACCGACTCTTCCGCAGACACGTCGCACTTGACGTAGATCGCCTGGCGACCGGCAGCTTCCACCAGCGTCACGGTGTCCTTGCCGTCCGCAACGTCGACCACGGCGATGTGCACGCCGTCCTCGGCCAACCGCTTGGCGAAGGCCTGCCCGATTCCGTTCGCCGCGCCGGTGACGACAGCGACCTTGTCCTTGTGACCTTTGGCCATTTCCCACCCCAAAAAAAATTCTTGAATATATCCGCCTCACCCCGAGGAGCCTGCGCAGCGGCCGTCTCGAAGAATAGGGCGACCCTATGGATCGAGACACGCGGCTTCGCCGCGCTCCTCATCATGAGGCCGATCGAGGTTTACATATGAATTGCCCGCTTCGCCACCGCCATGGCGGCTTCCTTTACCGCCTCGGGCAGCGTCGGGTGCGCGTGGCACGTACGCGCGATGTCTTCGGCCGAGGCGCCGAACTCCATGGCGAGCGCCGCCTCCGCGATCATGTTGCCCGCATCGGCGCAGATCAGTTGCACGCCGAGCACGCGGTCGGTCTTGGCATCGGCCAAGATTTTAACGAAGCCTTCGCTGGTCATGTTCACCTTGGCGCGGCCGTTCGCCGTCATTGGAAACTTGCCGACATTGTAGGCGACGCCGGCGGCCTTCAAGTCCTCTTCGCTTTTGCCGACTGTGGCGATCTCCGGATACGTATAGACCACGTTCGGGATCGCGTCGTAATTCACATGGCCAGCCTGGCCGACCAGAATCTCGGCCACAGCGACGCCTTCGTCTTCCGCTTTGTGCGCCAGCATCGGTCCGGCGATCACGTCGCCGATCGCCCAGATACCGGGCACGCTGGTCGCATAATAATTATCGACCGCGATGCGGCCGCGCTCGTCGACCTTGATTCCAGCTTCCTTCAGCCCGAGCCCTTCGGTGTAAGGCACTCGCCCAATCGCGACTAGAACGACATCGGCTTCAATGGTCTCGCGTGCGCCGACCGTGGCTGGCTCGACCGTCGCCTTCAGTCGTTTGCCTGAAGTGTCGACCGCGGTCACCTTCGACGACAGGTTGAAGGTCATGCCCTGCTTCTCGAATAGGCGCTGCGCCTGCCGGCGCAACTCGCTGTCCATGCCGGGTAGCACACCGTCGAGGAATTCCACCACCGTCACCTGTGAGCCGAGTCGGCGCCACACCGAACCGAGTTCGAGTCCGATCACGCCGGCGCCGACAACCAAGAGATGCTTCGGCACTTCCGGCAACGACAGGGCGCCGGTTGACGACACGATACGCTTCTCATCGATCTCGATGCCCTTCAGGCGCGCGATGTCGGAGCCGGTGGCGATGACGATCGATTTGGTGTCCAGCACCTGCGTCTTACCGTCGGCGCCCTTCACCTCGACATTGCCGGCGGCGAGCACGCGCCCGGTACCGTGGAAGGCATCGATCTTGTTCTTCTTCAGCAGGAAGTGGACGCCCTTGACGTTGCCATCGACCCCAGCGTCCTTGAACGCCATCATCGCCTTGAGGTCGAGCTTGGGCGCGGATACGCCGATCCCCATCTTGCCAAAACTATGGCCGGCTTCCTCGAACAATTCCGAAGCGTGCAGCAGCGCCTTCGACGGAATGCAGCCGACATTCAGGCAGGTGCCGCCGTGGGTCACGCGCTTCTCCACCACCGCGGTCTTCAAGCCGAGCTGTGCGGCGCGGATCGCGCAGACATAGCCGCCGGGTCCGGTCCCGATGACGATCAGATCGTAGGCCATCAAAGAACTCCGCACTCAGTTTCGGAGAAACTCACAGGTCCAGCACGATCCGCGCCGGATCCTCCAGGCTTTCCTTCACCCGCACCAGGAAGGTGACCGCCTCGCGGCCATCGACGATGCGGTGGTCGTAGGAAAGCGCGAGATACATCATCGGCCGCACCTCGATCTTGCCGCCGACCACCACCGGCCGCTCCTGGATCTTGTGCATGCCGAGGATGCCGGACTGCGGCGCGTTCAGGATCGGCGTCGACATCAGTGAACCGTAGATGCCGCCGTTCGAAATCGTAAACGTGCCGCCCTGCATCTCTTCGATCTTGAGTGAACCGTCGCGTGCGCGCCGGCCAAATTCGGCAATGGTCTTCTCGATCTGCGCGAGCGACATCTGGTCGGCATCGCGCACCACCGGCACCACCAGGCCCTTATCGGTGCCGACCGCAACGCCAATGTGATAGTAGTTCTTGTAGACGATGTCGGTGCCGTCGATCTCGGCGTTCACCGTCGGTATGTCCTTCAGCGCCTGGATACAGGCGCGCACGAAGAAGCCCATGAAGCCGAGCTTTACCCCGTGTTTCTTCTCAAACAGCTCCTTGTACTGATTGCGTAGCGCCATCACCGCGCTCATGTCGACTTCGTTGAAGGTCGTGAGCATTGCGGCGGTATTCTGCGCATCCTTCAGGCGGCGCGCGATGGTCTGCCGCAGCCGCGTCATACGCACGCGCTCCTCGCGCGCGGCATCGTCGGCGGGCGACGGGGCGCGCATCTGGACCGGGGCAGGCGCCGGCACCGGAGTCGGCGTTGCCGCCGCGCGCTCGATGGCCGCTAGCATGTCGCCCTTGGTGACCTGGCCGTGCTTGCCAGTGCCCTCGACCTTGGCGGGCTCCATGCCGCTTTCCGCCGCCAATTTGCGTACGGACGGCGGCGCCGGTATCTCGGTTTTCCCCACGGCAACAGGCGCCGCAGCGGGCTTCGGCGCAGCCACCGTAGCAGTTGGCGCGGCGGCTTTCGGTGCGGCACCGGCGCCTTCCGTGATCTGGCCGAGCAACGCGCCGACCGCGACGGTTTCGCCGTTCCTCACCGCGACGTCGGATAGAACACCGGCCGCCGGCGCCGGCACTTCCAGCGTAACCTTGTCGGTCTCCAATTCGACCAGTGGCTCGTCCACCGCGACGCTGTCACCCGGCTGCTTGAACCATTTGCCCACAGTCGCTTCGGTGACCGATTCGCCCAGCGTCGGCACGCGGATGTCAGCCATGATTGTTTCCTTTTCGCCATGGCCGGGCTCGTCCCGTCCATCCACGTCTTAGCTCGGCACACTCCATCAAGACGTGGATGCCCGCGACAAGCGCGGATATGACGGAGTGCGAATGATTACCCCAACGCCTCGTCCAGTAGCTGCTTGAGCTGCGCCAGATGCTTCGACATCTGCCCGACCGCGGTTGAAGCGGATGCCGGGCGTCCGGCATAGCGCAACATGCGATGCCTAGCGCCGATCTGGTTGAGCGCCCATTGCAGGAATACGTCAACGAAGAACCAGGCGCCCATGTTGCGCGGCTCTTCCTGGCACCACACCATCTCGGCCTCTTTGAAACGCGCCAGCTCCGCCACCAGCGCCTTGGACGGGAACGGATAGAGCTGCTCGATGCGCAAGAGATAAATGTCGTCTAGCCCGCGCTTCTCGCGCTCCTCATAGAGGTCGTAGTAGACCTTGCCCGAGCACAGTACGACGCGGCGGATCTTGTCGTCGGGCAGCAGCTTAATCTTCTCGCCGTTCAGCGCCTGCGCATCGTCCCACAGCACGCGGTGGAACGTGCTGCCGGGGCCCAAATCGGCGAGCGTGGAGATCGCGCGCTTGTGGCGCAGCAAGCTCTTCGGCGTCATCAAGATCAGCGGCTTGCGGATCTCGCGCTTCAATTGCCGGCGCAGGATGTGGAAGTAGTTGGCTGGGGTGGTGCAGTTCGCCACCTGCATGTTGTCTTCGGCGCAGAGTTGCAGGTAGCGCTCGAGACGGGCGGAGGAATGCTCCGGCCCCTGCCCTTCGTAGCCGTGCGGCAGCAGGCACACGAGGCCCGACATGCGCAACCATTTGCGCTCGCCCGAGGAGATAAACTGGTCGAACACCACCTGCGCGCCGTTCGCGAAATCGCCAAACTGTGCCTCCCACAGCGTCAGTGCGTTCGGCTCGGAGGTCGAATAGCCGTATTCGAAGCCGAGTACGGCCTCCTCCGATAGACTCGAGTTGAGCACCTCGTAACGCGCCTGCTCACCGCCGAGATGGTTGAACGGCGTGTGGCGGTCCTCGGTTTCCTGATCGAACAGCACCGAATGGCGCTGCGAGAACGTGCCGCGCTCCGAATCCTGGCCGGACAACCGTACCGGGAAGCCTTCCTTGAGCAGCGAACAAAAGGCGAGCGCTTCCGCCGTCGCCCAGTCGAGCCCCTCGCCGGTCTCGATCGCCTTTGCGCGATGATCGAGGAAGCGCTGGATGGTCTTGTGCAGGTGGAAGCCTTGCGGCACCACCGTGATCTTCTTGCCGATCTCGCGCAGCGTAGAGAGCGGCATGCCGGTATTGCCGCGCCGCGCATCGTCGAGCCCAGCTGCCACCTTCAGGCCGGCCCAGCGGCCGTCGAGCCAGTCGGCCTTGTTCGGCTTGTAGCCCTGCGCCGCCTCGAATTCGGCATCGAGTCGCACGCGCCACTCGAACTTCATCTTGTCGACTTCGCCGGCGGTGACGACGCCTTCGCCGATCAGTTTCTTTGAGTAGATCTCCAACGTGGTCGGATGCGAACGGATCTTCTTGTACATTAGAGGCTGGGTAAACGAGGGCTCGTCGCCTTCGTTGTGGCCAAAGCGCCGATAGCAGAACATGTCGATGACGACGGGCCGCTGAAACTTCTGCCGGTACTCGGTCGCCACCTTAGCCGCGAACACAACCGCCTCCGGATCGTCGCCGTTGACGTGGAAGATCAACGCCTCGATCATCTTCGCCACATCGGACGGATAAGGCGAGGAGCGCGAGTAGCGCGGATAGGTGGTGAAGCCGATCTGGTTGTTGACGATGAAATGCACCGAGCCGCCGGTGCGGTAGCCCTTCAGGTCTGACAGCCCGAAGCATTCCGCCACCACACCCTGCCCTGCGAAGGCGGCGTCGCCGTGCATCAGCAGCGGCAACACCATGGTGCGCTCGTCGGGCGTGGCGCCGTGTTGATCCTGCTTGGCGCGCACCTTGCCGAGCGTGACTGGATCTACGATCTCCAGATGCGAGGGATTGGCGGCCAGCGACAGATGCACCTTGTTGCCGTCGAACTCGCGGTCAGATGAGGCGCCGAGGTGATATTTGACGTCACCGGAGCCTTCGATCTCGTCCGGCGTGGCCGAGCCGCCTTTGAATTCGTGGAACAGGACGCGGTGCGGCTTGCCCATCACCTGCGTGAGCACGTTCAAGCGACCGCGATGCGGCATTCCAAGCACGATCTCCTTCACGCCGAGATTGCCGCCACGCTTGATGATCTGCTCGAGCGCCGGGATCAGCGCCTCACCACCGTCGAGGCCGAAACGCTTGGTGCCGGTGTATTTGACGTCGAGGAATTTCTCGAAGCCTTCGGCTTCCACCAGCTTGTTCAGGATGGCGCGCTTGCCTTCGCGCGTGAACTGAATCTCCTTGTCCTTGCCTTCGATGCGCTCCTGGATCCACGCCTTCTGCGGGGCGCTGGAGATGTGCATGAATTCGACGCCGAGTGTCTGGCAGTACGTGCGGCGCAGGATAGCAACAATCTCGCGCATCGAGGCGAAGTCGAGACCGAGCACCTTGTCGAGGAAGATGCGGCGGTCCATGTCAGCTTCTTCGAAACCGTAGGAGCGCGGGTCGAGCTCCTCTTCGTCCTTCTCCGGCGAGAGCGCGAGCGGATCGAGCTTGGCATGGAAATGGCCGCGGATGCGGTAGGCGCGGATCAGCATCAGCGCGTGGATCGAGTCTCGCGTCGCCTGCATCACGTCGGCGGAGGTAAGCGCGACGCCCTTGGCCTGCGCGGCGGCAAAGATCTTCTCACCGAGCTTGCTCTCGGTCTCTGCCCATTGGCCGTCGAGCGCGGCCACCAGCTCGCCGTCGGCGCGCAGCGGCCAGTTCGGCTTCTTCCAGGAAGCGCCGCGCGCGTTCTTGACGACGTCTGCCTTATCGTCCTTCAGGCTTTGGAAGAAGTCGCGCCACTCGGCGTCGACCGTGGCCGGGTCGGTCTCGTAGCGGGCATAGAGCTCTTCGATGTAGGCGGCATTGGCACCATAAAGGAATGAGGTGCGGGCGAAGGCGGCGTTGGCGTCCTGGCGGGACATGGTCTACTTGGTCCTTGCGGGCGAAAAACCCGCGGTTGCGGCTGCGGAATCGACGTCGCGCCGCCCGGCGAATTTGTCTTTTAACGCTATTTGTGTCGGCTGTAAGTCGGCAAAAGGCCTAGAACTGAATCAAGATTTCAATACTTCGACCAAGGTCTTGCCGATGCGCGCTGGCGACGGCGACACTTTGATGCCGGCCGATTCCATGGCGGCGATCTTGGATTCGGCGTCGCCCTTGCCGCCGGAGATGATCGCGCCGGCATGGCCCATGCGCCGTCCCGGCGGTGCCGTGCGGCCGGCGATGAAGCCAATTATCGGTTTCTTGCGGCCGTGCTTGGCCTCATCCTTGAGGAACTGCGCGGCGTCTTCCTCGGCCGAACCGCCGATCTCGCCGATCATGACGATGGCCTGGGTGGCCTTGTCGGCCAGGAACATCTCCAGCACATCGATGAATTCAGTGCCCTTGATTGGATCGCCGCCGATGCCGACCGCGGTGGTTTGGCCCAGGCTCTCGCGGCTGGTCTGGAACACCGCTTCGTAGGTGAGCGTGCCGGAGCGCGACACGATGCCGACCTTGCCCGGCTTGAAGATGTTGCCCGGCATGATGCCGATCTTGCATTCGCCCGCGGTCATCACGCCCGGGCAGTTCGGACCGACCAGCCGCGACTTGGAGCCTGCGAGCGCGCGCTTGACCTTGACCATGTCCATCACCGGAATGCCTTCGGTGATGCAGACGATGAGCGGGACCTCGGCCTGAATTGCCTCGCAGATCGCGTCGCCGGCGCCGGCCGGCGGCACGTAGATCACGCTGGCGTCGCAGCCAGTCTTCTCGCGCGCTTCCGCCATGGTGTCGAACACCGGCAGATTGAGATGGCTCGATCCGCCTTTGCCGGGCGAGGTGCCGCCGACCATTCGGGTGCCGTACTTGATGGCTTGCTCGGAATGGAACGTGCCATTCTTGCCGGTGAAGCCCTGGCAGATGACCTTGGTGTTCTTGTCGATCAGGACGGACATTACGCAGTTCCCTTCACCGCTTTCACAATTTTTTGCGCGGCATCGTCGAGATCGTCGGCCGACGTCACGTTGAGCTTGGACTCGGCGATGATCTTCTTGCCTAATTCAACATTGGTGCCTTCCAAGCGGACCACGAGCGGCACTTTCAATCCGACCTCCTTCACCGCCGCCACTACTCCTTCGGCGATCACGTCGCACTTCATGATGCCGCCGAAGATATTGACCAGGATGCCCTTCACATTCGGATCGGACGTAATGATCTTGAACGCCGCCGCCACCTTATCCTTGGTGGCGCTCCCGCCGACGTCGAGGAAGTTGGCCGGCGTCATGCCGTAGAGCTTGATAATGTCCATACTCGCCATGGCCAGACCGGCGCCGTTGACCATGCAGCCGATCGAGCCGTCGAGCGCGATATAGTTGAGGTCGAATTTGGATGCCTCAACCTCTTTCTCGTCCTCTTCAGTGAGGTCGCGCAGCGCCACGATGTCGGGATGGCGGTAGAGCGCGTTGCCGTCGAAGCCGACCTTGGCGTCGAGACAGATCAGCTTGTTGTCCTTGGTCACAACCAGCGGATTGATCTCCAGCAGGCTCATGTCCTTAGTCGTGAATGCGACATAGAGCTTAGGCAGGATGGTCTCAACCTGCTTGGCGAGATCTCCGGTAAGCTTCAGCGCCTGCGCCACCCGACGGCCGTGATGCGGCATGATGCCGGTGGCCGGATCGACCGAGAAGGTGAGGATTTTTTCAGGGCGGCTCTTAGCCACCTCCTCGATGTCCATGCCGCCTTCGGTCGACACCACAAAGGCGACGCGCGAGGTCTCGCGGTCAATCAGTGCCGACAGATAGAACTCGCGGTCGATGGCCGAGCCTTCCTCGATGTAGAGCCGATTAACCTTTTTGCCGTGCGGGCCGGTCTGATGCGTAACCAGCGTCGAGCCGAGGATGCGGGTGGCTTCCTTCTTCACGTCGTCTTTGGATTTCACCACCTTGACGCCGCCGGCCTTGCCGCGGCCACCGGCGTGGATCTGTGCCTTCACCACCCAGACCGGCCCGCCCAGCTCGTCGGCCGCTTTCAACGCCTCGTCGACGGTGAAGGCCGGAACGCCGCGCGGCACCGGCACACCAAATTCACGCAACACCGCTTTGGCCTGATATTCGTGGATGTTCATGGGAACCTTCGATTGTCATTGCCCGCGAGAGACGGACAATCCAGCAATCATGATCGTGGATATTGATACGCAGAACGCCTATTGCATTGCTTAGGTTTACTGGATGCCCCGCTTTCGCAGGGCATGACAGTACCGTGTGTTACGCCAGACTGGGCGCGATCTTCTTGCACGCGTCGACCAACCCCAGCACCGAGGCGGCCGATTTCTCGAACATACTGCGCTCGCTGCTATTGAGCTCGATCTCGACGATGCGCTCGACACCTTTCGCGCCGATGACAACCGGCACGCCGACGTAAAGATCCTTGATGCCGTATTCGCCGTTGAGCCAGGCCGCGCAGGGCAGCACGCGCTTCTTGTCGAGCAGATAGCTTTCCGCCATCGCGACGGCGGAGGCGGCCGGCGCGTAGAAAGCTGAGCCGGTCTTCAGCAGGTTGACGATCTCAGCGCCACCGTTGGCGGTGCGCTCGACGATCTCATCGACGCGTGCCTGCGTCGTCCAGCCCATCTTGACCAGATCGGGCACTGGGATGCCGGCCACCGCCGAATAGCGCGTGAGCGGCACCATGGTGTCGCCGTGACCGCCGAGCACGAAGGCGGTGACGTCTTCCACCGAGACGTTGAACTCGTCGGCGAGAAAATAACGGAAGCGCGCCGAGTCGAGCACGCCGGCCATGCCGACCACCTTCTGCTGCGGCAGGCCGCAGCACTTCTGCAGCGCCCACACCATGGCGTCGAGCGGGTTGGTAATGCAGATCACGAACGCACTGGGCGCGTATTTTTTTATGCCGGAGCCGACCTGCTCCATCACCTTGAGATTGATGCCGAGCAGATCGTCGCGGCTCATGCCGGGCTTGCGTGGCACGCCGGCGGTGACGATGCAGACGTCGGCGCCTTCGATCGCGTCGTAGGTGTTGGTGCCGGAGAGTCGGCAGTCGAAATCATTGACCGGAGAAGATTGGGCGATGTCGAGCGCCTTGCCTTGCGGGATACCTTCCATGACGTCGAACAGCACGACGTCGCCAAGTTGCTTAAGACCGATGAGATGAGCGAGTGTGCCGCCGATCTGGCCGGCGCCGATCAACGCAATTTTATTACGCGCCATGATGGGAAAACTCTCAAGCTTGCTGAAGCCGCGGGGCGCGGCCGAACTGTGGGTTATCTGGTCTAGTGGACCGCTACAAGGAGCCACATCAAATGGCAGCTCCCCTCTTCCGATATCTTGTATACATTATACCAGCAGAGGGGCGGACTGAAGTCCAGAGGCGATTTTTCGGAAGCGCCGTTGCGTGGATCTCCCCGACATTCAATCCCAGCTTTGATGGAGCACGTCCCTGAGGTCGTTTTCAGAAAAACTCGGCGTCATGCCCGGCAATGATGGCCGAGAGAAGCGTTCACGTCTCTACGATTTCCGCCACGTCGATCGAGGGTCCGGTGCGCGGCCCGTGCGGTAGGCCGAGATAGGCCTGCGAGCGCATCTCGATCAGGCGGGAGGCGGTGCGCTTGAACTCAGTGGCCTCGTAGCCCTCGGTGCCGATGTAGAGTTCGTCCGGCTGCGCGTCGGCTGACGCCAAGAGCTTCACCGCGTGATTGTACAGCGTGTCGATTAGGATGATGAAGCGCTTGGCTTCGTTGCGGCGGCTGAAATCCATGACCGGAATGCGATCGATGATAATGGTGTGAAATTCCAGCGCGAGCTTGAGAAAGTCGGCGGCCGCCAGCGGTTGCGCGCATAGGTTCTCGAAGGAAAAGCGCGCCACGCCCATCGCCGTCTTCGGCACTCGCACGACATGTCCTTTCACCATCATCTCATGCGGCGCGCCGTGCGCTTCACCGACTAGCCGGCGCCATGCATCGTCCAGCGCGGCCTCGGCCTCGGCATCCGGTGGTGCATACCAGGTCGGCATGCCGGTGAGTTTTTCCAGCCGGAAGTCGGCGCGCGCATCGAGCCGAGCCACCACACAATGCCGCTCCAGCATACCGATGAATGGCAGGAACAGCGCGCGGTTGAGCCCGTCCTTGTAGAGCTCGCTCGGCGCCAGGTTAGAAGTCGCCACGACGATGACGCCGAGCTCGAACAGCCGGGTGAACAACCGGCCGAGGATCATCGCGTCGGCGATATCAGTGACGTGGAATTCGTCGAAGCACAGCAGCCAGGATTCCTCGGCGATCGCCGTGGCCGCGCGATGAATCGGGTCGTGCTCGGACGTGTCACCGTTCTTGATCTCCTGCCGATAGATGTGCACCCGCTCATGCACGTCGGCCATGAATTCGTGGAAATGTGCGCGCCGTTTGCGCACCACTGGACTGGTGGTGAAAAACAGATCCATCAGCATGGTCTTGCCACGGCCGACCTCACCGTGGACGTAGAGTCCTTTCAGCGGCGCCTCGCGCTTCTCGATCTTGCCGAACAGCCAGCCGAGAGCCGACGACTTGCGCGCCAGCCGGTGCTGGTCGATGCGATGTGCGAGCTGCGACATCTGGTTCGCCAGTAGCGCCTGGCCGGCATCAGCCTCAATCTTTCCGGCGGCGACCAGCGCCGCGTAGCGCGTTCTGAAGGTTTCGGGCATGTGGCTCAGGTGTGGCGAGCAGGCCGGACTTATCGGGCCAATGGCGCCGCCTGTAAATCGACCGAACGTGGCAAAACATCGCCGCAGAGGGGCGAAATGTCCGGAATCTGGCCGGTTAAGACTTTGTTAGCCATGCGCTTTTTGCAATTCCGTGTCCCACGCCGCAAAAAATTAAATCGATCTTTTGTTGCAATGCACCATATAGAGAAAGCCAGCGAGCCGCGGACAACGCGGCCGTGCGCAGGCAAATCGGGGAATGGAACGCACAATGCAGGGCTTTCCGAAGTCGCGGAGGCCACAAATGCGTGAACTGCTGCCCGACGGGGGGATGGTGCGAAAGCTCTGGGTCGGCGAAGCCGACGCCTATCGCGACCATCTGTTGCGGCTGGATCCCGAGAGCCGGCATCGGCGCTTTTCCGGCGCGATTTCCGACGAAATCATCGGACGGCACGCCGCCACCATCAGCGAGGTCGGCGTCGTGGTGCACGGCTTCTTCGTCGACGGTGTGCTGCGCGGCGCCGCCGAGCTGCGCCACATCGGCTCGCCATTCTCAAGCCAGGCCGAGGCGGCCTTCAGCATCGAGGCGCCCTGGCAAAGCCACGGCGTCGGCACCGAACTGCTCGAGCGCGCGCTGCTGTCTGCGCGCAATCGCGGCATAAAGGCCATGCACATGCAGTGGCTGCCCGACAATCACCGTATGCAGCAGCTCGCCCGCAAGTTCGAAGCCGAGATCAAATTCGATTTCGGCGCAGTGCTGGGCGAAGTCGATCCGCCGCGCCCGACCCCGCTGTCATTTCTGCGTGAGGCGGTGGTCGACAACCACAACATTGTGACGGCGATTCTCGATGCGCACTGGCGGCGGTTGTTCCGGCCGGCGCTGAACACTCGCTAATTCAGCGGATAGCTCGCTTCCACCACATAGGGCCCGCCGCCGACTGAAGCGCGCGAAGAGAACAGCACGAAGCGCGAAACCGAGAACGGCGCGGTGCGGAAAAATCCGCGCGTCGCCAGATAATCCGCGACGTCTCGGCTCGAGGCATCGCGTAGGCGCGCCAGCGTCACGTGCGGCAGATATTTGCGGCCTTCCGGCTCCAGCCCGATACGCTGCATCAGCCGCTCGTGCTCTGCCTGTACGTCGAGCAAAGCCCGCGTTGGTGCGACGGTGGCCACCACCGCGCGCGGCTTGCGGCCGCCGAACGAGGTCAGTCCTTCCAGATGCAGCTCGAAGGAGCCGCGATTGACACGGCCGAGCAAGGAGGCAACCTCGTGCGCGATCACATCGTCGACATCGCCGATGAAGCGCAGCGCCAAGTGATAATTCTCCGGGGTGATCCAGCGCGCGCCCGGCAAGCCACCGCGCAGCATCCCCAAGGCTTGGCCAACATCGGCGGGGATTTCAACACCGGTGAAGAGACGCGGCATGGCGTTCAACTTCTTCGTAACTACCCGCGCGCGGCGCGCGCCCGGGCGATCAGCTCTTCGACTTGCGGCAGGATACGCGCCACAATCACGTCAACGCCAGCGGCGTTCGGGTGGAGGCCGTCGTCCTGCGTGAATTTCGGGTCGGCGGCCACGCCATCCAAGAAGAAAGGATAAAAAACGACCACGTGAGTCGAGGCAAGAGTGGGATAGATCGCATCGAAGGTGCGGACGTAATCAGGGCCGAGATTGCGCGGCGCGCGCATGCCGGCGACCAGCACGGGAATATGACGAATCTGCAATTTGTTGAGGACTGCTTCGAGCGCGGTCCGAGTCACATTAGGATCGATGCCGCGCAAGGCATCATTGGCGCCGAGCTCGAGGATGACCGCCTCGGTTCCGTCGGGTACCGACCAGTCGAGCCGAGCGAGCCCGCCCGAGGCGGTATCGCCGGACACTCCGGCATTAGCGACGGTCGCCGCGATGCCCTTCGCCTCGAGCGCGGCGGCGAGCCGTGCCGGAAAGGTGGCGTCGGCTGGAAGCCCAAAGCCCGCGGTCAGCGAATCACCCAGCGCCACGATCTTGACCGGCTCGTCGGCCAATGCCGGCACCAGCCAACAGATCGTGACCAGCGCAATCGCCGCAAGGCGCTGGACCCGGACCGACCTTCTCCCATATGAGCGGGGTTGCGAACGGTGAAACCACATGAGCCATAACTCCCGGCCAAAGCCGGCCATCGCGCTGGTCGGTGTTAATCTCTCGCTCGGGCAGGGGGCCGCCCGCGTTCATATCCTCAAAGATATCGATTTGAATATAGGCAGTGGCGAGGTGATTGGCTTAGTCGGCCCCTCCGGTTCCGGCAAGTCCACGCTGCTAATGGTGATGGCAGGGCTTGAGCGCGCCGACACCGGCACGGTTACGGTGGCGGGCGAGGCCCTGAATGCGCTCGACGAGGACGCGCTGGCCCGTTTCCGCGGCCGCAATGTCGGCATCGTTTTCCAGTCGTTCCACCTGATTCCGACCATGACCGCGCTGGAGAACGTCGCGGTGCCGCTCGAGCTGGCCGGCGTGAAAGACGGCAACGAACGAGCGCGCGAGGAGCTGACCGCGGTCGGGCTGGGCGAGCGGCTCCATCACTATCCGGCCGAGCTATCCGGTGGCGAGCAGCAGCGCGTGGCGGTGGCGCGGGCACTGGCGCCAAATCCAGCGATCCTGGTGGCCGACGAGCCGACCGGCAATCTCGACGAGGATACCGGCCAGCAGATCATCGATCTCTTGTTCGCCGGCCACGCCCAGCGCGGCACAACGCTTGTGTTGGTCACACACGATACGGCGCTGGCCGCGCGCTGCGAACGCGTGGTGCGGCTGCGCTCCGGCCGCATCGACGGCGTGAGCGGATCATGAGCAAAGACTGGATGCTGCCGCTGCGCTACGCTTGGCGCGAATTACGCGGCGGCCCGCAAGGTTTCTATGTATTCGTCGCCTGCATCGCCCTCGGCGCCATGGCGATCGCCGGCGTCAGCTCGCTCGCTGCCAGCCTAACTGAAGGACTGGCGCGCGAAGGCCGCGTCATCCTTGGCGGCGATCTGGCATTTACGCTGATCCAGCGCGAGGCGACGGCGGCTGAGCGGGCCTTCCTGCAATCCCACGGCAGCGTGTCGAGCGCCGCCACCTTGCGCGCAATGGCGCGCATGGCCGATGGCAAGACCACGCTGGTCGAAATGAAAGCCGTCGATTCCGACTACCCGCTCTTCGGTCAGGCCGCGCTCAATCCGCCTGCCGTACTCGCCGATAAACTCGCCTCTCGTGACGGCGTCTTCGGCGCCGTCGCAGACCCGACGCTGCTGGCACGACTCGACGTCAGGCCGCCGGCAAAGTTGACCATCGGCAACGCGACGATCGAAATCCGCGCTGCACTCACGAGCGAGCCGGACAAGCTCGCCGGCGGCATTGGCTTGGGTCCGCGGCTCTTGGTCAGCCAGGACGCGTTGCGTGCCACCGGACTGTTGCAGCCCGGCAGCCTGGTCCGCTGGCATTATCGTCTGCATCTGCCGGACAGCGGCGCCAGTGATGCCGCCGCTAATGCGGTCGTGACCCAGGCGCGCACGCAGTTCCCCGAGGCCGGCTGGGAGATCCGCAGCCGCACCAATGCATCTCCGCAGCTCGAGCGCAATGTCGAACGCTTCACGCAATTCCTCACCATTGTCGGCCTGACCGCGCTCTTGGTCGGCGGCGTCGGCGTCGGCAACGCCGTGAAAAGCCATCTCGACCGACGGCGCGATGTGATCGCCACCCTGAAGGCGCTCGGTGCCAGCGGTACGCGCGTGTTCGCAGTCTATCTCACGCAGGTGCTGCTGCTGGCGCTGGTGGGCGGCGCGATCGGCTCGGTACTGGGCGCCGCAGTACCGTTCGTGATCGTGGCGACGTTCGGCGCCATCATTCCGTTTCCGATCGTCCCCGCACTGCATCTGGCCGAATTGGGATTGGCCTTGCTCTACGGGCTGCTGACCTCACTCGCCTTCGCGCTGTGGCCGCTCGGCCGCGCGCATGACGTGCCGGTCGGGGAGCTGTTCCGCGACGAAGTGACGGCGCAGCCACGGCTGCCCCGCACGTTCTATATCGCGCTAACCGGCGCGGCCGTGCTCGCGCTGGCGTCGGTCGCCGTGCTGCTTGCCTACGACAGACGAGTCGCCGTGATTTACGTCGCCACTGCGGCGAGCGTGTTCGTGCTGCTGCGATTGGTCGCAGCGCTGCTGATGGCCTTGGCACGCCGGGCGCCGCGCGCGCGTTCGACCAGTCTGCGCATGGCGATCGCCAACATCCACCGGCCGAGCGCGCTGACGCCGAGCATCGTACTGTCGCTTGGTCTCGGCATTGCGCTCTTGGTCACGGTGATCGAGATCGACGAAAACTTGCGCCAGCAATTTTCCAATGAGCTGCCGGCCAAGGCACCGTCGTTCTATTTCCTCGACATTCCGTCGGATCAGGCCGAGCGCTTCGATACCTTCGTGCGCACGCAGGCGCCGGCCGCCGCCTTGGAGGAAGTACCGATGCTGCGCGGCCGCATCGTCTCCGCCGGCGGCACTCCGGCGGAGACGATCCGGCCGAAGGACGACGCCGCCTGGGTGCTGCAAAGCGACCGCGGCATCACCTACAGCAATGAGATCCCCGCAGGCTCCCGCCTGGTAGAAGGGCAATGGTGGCGCAGAGACTACGACGGACCGCCGCTGGTTTCGTTCGAGAAGCGCATCGCCGACGGCCTCGGGCTCAAACTCGGCGATCCAGTCACTGTCAACGTGCTCGGCCGCAACATCACAGCACGCATTTCCAACTTGCGCACCGTCGACTGGCAGAGCCTTGGCATCAATTTCGTGATGGTGTTTTCGCCCAACACCTTCCGCGGCGCGCCGCACACGCATCTCGCTACCCTCACTTATCCCGACGGCGGTTCGCCGGCGCAGGAAGGCGCGGTGCTGCGCGCGGTCGCGGACGCTTATCCGATGGTCACCACCGTGCAGGTGAAGGATGCGCTCGCCGCGGTCGGAGCCATTATCAGCAACCTTGTGCTCGGTATCCGCGGAGCCAGCGCGGTCACACTGTTGGCTGCTGCATTGGTGCTGGGTGGCGCGCTGGCGGCCGGCCATCGCCACCGCGTTTATGACGCGGTGATCCTGAAGACACTTGGCGCCACCCGCGCGCGGCTGCTCGGCGCCTACACCATCGAGTACCTGCTATTGGGCGCCGCCACCGCGCTGTTCGGCGTATTGAGCGGCTCGCTTGCCGGTTGGCTGATCGTCTCCGACCTGATGCATTTGCGCTTTGCCTGGCAGCCCTGGCCAGCACTGGCCGCGGCGGTCGCGGCGGTCGTGGTCACGATTGCGTTAGGGCTGATAGGTACCTATTCGGCGCTCGGGCAGAAACCCGCCCCAGTCCTGCGGAATCTCTAGAAACCTCTCGTCACCCTTATGGGTGATGCGTTATTCCGCCCCGCCGAAAAGCTCTAATCGGCCAAACCGATTTGGCCTATAATATCCGCGTCTTGGAAAGGTTAATTAACGGCAACGCGGGCAGTCACGGTGGTGCCACATCTGGCGCCAACACTCAAACCACACTACATTTGGACCACAAGCGCGACGGCCTTCGCCGCCCGCGCCTAACGTGACCGGCGGAAGCCGGGACTAAAGAGAGGGAACCTCGATGTCGGACTTCGACCGTAATATCGGTGCCCGCGGCTTTGGCGCGCGTGCTGCCGCGATCGATGCAGGCCTGCGCGCCTACATGATCCGCGTGTACAATTACATGGCCGCCGGCGTCGCTCTAACCGGCGTCGTCGCCTGGCTCACATTTAATGCCGCCGTCGTCACAAACGAGGCCGGCCGCATCGTCGGGCTGACCCAGTTCGGCCAGCAGATCTTCAGTGGCCCGCTGGCGATTGTGCTGTTCCTGGCCACGCTCGGCATCGTCTTTTTCATGAGCTTCCGCATCGATCGCCTGCAACCCAGCACGGCGCTGATGCTGTTCATGGGCTATGCCGCGCTTCTCGGGCTGATGCTGTCGTCGGTCTTCCTGGCCTATACGGGCGCCTCGGTCACGCGCACGTTCTTCATCTCGGCAGCTTCGTTCGGCGCACTCAGCCTGTATGGCTACACTACGCAGCGCGATCTCTCGCCGGTCGGCTCCTTCCTGGTTATGGGCCTGTTCGGTCTGATCCTGGCGATGCTCGTCAACATGTTCCTGAAGAGCTCGGGGCTCGACTTCGCGATTTCGGCGATCGGCGTGCTGATCTTCGCCGGACTGACTGCGTGGGATACCCAGCGCATCAAGGAGATGTACAGCTCCTATGATGATGGCACGGTGGCAGGCCGCAAGGCGGTGATGGGCGCGCTGACGCTCTATCTAGACTTCATCAATCTGTTCCTGTTCCTGCTGCGCTTCTTGGGCGATCGGCGCTAGGCCGTCCAGCAGAGTACACCTGTTCAGCGCCCGGGCCTCGTGCCCGGGCATTTGTTATAGTGGGCAGAATGACGCCCGCCATCCGCCCCGCCAAAATCACTGATATTCCGGCCATTACCCGCATCTATGCGCAGGCCGTTGAGCACGGCACCGCCTCGTTCGAACTGACGCCGCCGGGCCAAGCCGAAATGACGCGGCGCCTGCACGATCTGACCACAAAGGGCTTTCCCTATTTGGTGGCGGAGATCGACGGCGTGCTGGCCGGCTATGCCTATGCCGGGCTCTATCGCAGCCGGCCGGCCTATCGGCTGACCGTCGAGGATTCCGTCTACATTGCGCCCGACCTTCAACGTCGCGGCATCGGCCGCGCGCTGCTCGCAGCGTTAATCGATGCCGCAGAGGTCCGTGGCTTCCGGCAAATGATCGCCGTGATCGGCGATCCAACCAAACAGGCAGCCTCGATCGGCCTGCACGAGGCGCTCGGCTTTCGTCAGGTCGGCATGCTCGAAAATGTCGGTTTCAAGCACGGCCGCTGGCTCGACAGCTTGCTGATGCAGCGCGAGTTGGGAAATGGAGCGAAGAGCGTGCCCTAATTCACGACCACCGATAGCGACGATTTGTCGATCGCACCCAGCACGCGCTCGAGTTCGTGGCCGCGGCGCACGATCAGGCCAGTCGCCGAGATCAAGCTGTAGGCACCCTGGCGGCGTTCGAGCTTGGGATTTTTCTCGATGCGGTAGAGGGGCACTTCCGAGGCGCGGCGGAACACCGAGAACACGGCCCGGTCTTTCAGGAAGTCGATAGCATAATCGCGCCACTCGCCGGCGGCGACTTTGCGGCCATAAAGATCGAGAATGCGTCGCAGTTCTCGGCGGCTGAAGGTAACCTGGTTCACGGGGGCGGTGCTCGCTCGCGCCGCGGTTCCGCCCCCGAGGGACTGGCTGGGATCGATTTCGCCGGTACCGAACGTCATACGGCGCCTCCTTTTCTAATTGTTATGATCGCGCCGGCGCTTGCGCACGGCAAGGGCTTCCCTTCGACAGACAAACCCGTAAAAACGGTAAAAACGCCCGGCAGACGATCACGAACTCGTTAAACGAACCACAATAACGCCCAATTTCGGTCAATCGCCGGTCACGCCCGATTGGGATAAGGCCACCGTTGACTCAAGGCCCGGCCCGGTTCGAGCGCCGGATTCCTCAGCCCCCCAGCCCCCCGGGGCTCAGCCAGCCGGGCCAGTTGAGTTCCGCGTACGGTTCAATCCCCTAAGCCTCCGGGCCGGCCAAAACCGGCCCGTTTTTTGTGTGGGATTCTGAGTTACGCGGATCAGCGCAGGCTGACGGTGGCGGCGCCCAGCATCAGTCCGGGCTTGGCGGCGACGCCGCTTTGCACGATCACCGCCAGGTGGTCGACGTCCTTCAACGCATAATCGTCATTGGGAAGATCGGTGAGCGGAATCCGGAACGTCGCCGCTTCGCCGTTCCAGTCGCCGAGCTTCACCCAGCGGCGTACCACGTTGTAGTAGGTCAGCGTGTGGCCGTGATTCTCACCGCGCCCGATCGCGACCGGGGTCGCATTGGTGATCGGGCAGAGCCAAACCTCACCGCTGTGGTGCTCGTCCTTGGCGGCCGACACGGCCACCGTCACCGTTCCATCCGCAACGCTCATCGTTACCGGCAACGCCAATGGCGACGTAGTACGCCGCGTTTGCGCGATTGCATTTTCGATCGCCGCCTTGTCGCTGCCGACGACAGCAACGACACCGTTGATCACGGCCTGCGGTGTCGCTACCATGCGATCGCCGCGCTCCGCGGCGTAGGCTCGCTGGCGGTTGACGTGGCCGTGAAGGGCGAGCGTGTCCTTCCAGCCGAGATAATCCCAGTAATCGACCGCGAGACTCATCGTCACCAACGACGGATCGTGCGACAGCTCGCCGATCAGCTTGTCGGCCGGCGGACAAGACGAGCAGCCCTGGCTGGTGAACAGTTCAATCACGGCGCGCGGTTCACCGGCGGAAGCCGGTGCCATAGCGGCCGCCGAAGCAAAGACCGCTGCAGCCACAAAGATGATGTGGCGGTTGTTCATGCCGAACCCACGATCTCCCCTCCCTCGCGCGGCGCTGTTATAAGGCGCCCCATCAATCACCCGCCACTCACTTCGCGGTGAGTGATCCCTCTCGCGCAGTGGGACAGCCCATATTCAGCCGGCGAGCTGTCGCAGCACGTACTGCAAAATGCCGCCATTCTTGAAGTAATCGAGCTCGTCCAGCGTATCGATGCGGCAGATCAGCGGAACGCGCTTGAGCGTGCCGTTGCCGGCAACGATCTCAGCGATCAGCCGTTGGCGAGGCTTGAGCTCTCCGTGCAGGCCACGGATCGTGACCTGCTCGTCGCCCTTGAGGCCAAGTGATTGCCAGGATGTGCCTTCTTCGAATACCAGCGGCATCACGCCCATGCCGATCAGATTGGAACGGTGGATGCGCTCGAACGACTGCGTGATGACCGCGCGGACGCCAAGCAACACCGTGCCCTTGGCGGCCCAGTCGCGCGACGAGCCGGTTCCGTATTCCTTGCCAGCAAAGATGACTAGCGGAACGCCGTCGGCTTTGTATTTCATCGCGGCATCGTACATCGTCATCTTCTGCTTCGACGGATAGTGGATAGTGACGCCGCCTTCGACGCCCGGCACCATCTGATTCTTGATGCGGATATTGGCGAAGGTGCCGCGCATCATCACCTGATGATTGCCACGACGTGTTCCGTATTGGTTGAAATCCTTCGGACGAACTTGGTGATCGCGCAGGTACTCGCCGGCCGGGCTTGCTTCCTTAATCGATCCCGCCGGAGAGATGTGGTCGGTGGTGATCGAATCAAGGAATAGCCCGAGGATGCGCGCATCGACGATATCCTCGATCGGCCGCTGACGCTTCTCCATGCCCTCGAAATACGGCGGGTTCTGCACGTAGGTCGAGCGATCGTCCCACGCATAGGTCAATCCGCCCTTGACGGCGATCTTACGCCAGTTAGCGTCGCCCTTGAACACGTTGGCGTACTTCTTGGTGAAGATCTGCTTGGTGACGTTCTTGTTGACGAACTCGCCGATTTCTTTGTTCGACGGCCAGATGTCCTTGAGGAACACCTTCTTGCCCTTCGGATCGGCGCCGAGAGGCTCCTTGGCCAGATCGACGTTCATCGAGCCGGCGATGCTGTAGGCGACCACCAGCGGCGGCGACGCCAGGTAGTTGGCGCGCACGTCGGCGTTCACACGGCCTTCAAAGTTGCGGTTGCCCGAGAGCACGGCGGCGGCGACCAGATCGCCGTCGTTGATCGCCTTGGAATTCTCCGGCGGCAGCGGGCCGGAATTGCCGATGCAGGTGGTGCAGCCGAAGCCGACCAGGTTGAAGCCGAGCTTATCGAGATCCTTCTGCAGTCCCGACTTCTCGAGATATTCGCCGACCACCTGCGAGCCGGGCGCGAGTGACGTCTTCACCCACGGCTTGGCGGTGAGGCCCTTGGCCGCGGCTTTGCGGGCGAGAAGTCCTGCGCCGATCATCACGTTCGGATTTGACGTGTTGGTGCAGGAGGTGATCGCCGCGATCACCACGTCCCCGTGGCCGATGTCATAGTTCTTGCCCTCCACCGGCACGCGCTTCTGCATCTCGGCACTCTTACCGAATTCCTTGTCCATCGAGCCGGCGAAACCGGCTTTCACTTCCTTCAACGGCACGCGGTCCTGCGGACGCTTCGGGCCCGCGAGCGACGGCTCGACCGAAGCGAGGTCGAGCTTGAGCACGTCGGTGAAGATCGGATCGGGCGTCGTCTTGACGCGGAGCATGCCCTGCGCCTTAGCATAGGCCTGCACCAGCGCGATCAGTTCCGTCGGACGGCCGCTCGTTTTCAGATAGCCGATAGTGTCGTCGTCGATCGGAGAGAAGCCGCAGGTCGCGCCGTATTCTGGCGCCATGTTGCCGAGGGTGGCGCGGTCGGCAATGGTGAGATGTTGCAGGCCGGGGCCGAAGAATTCGACGAACTTTCCGACCACGCCGCGCTTGCGCAGCATCTCGGTGACTGTGAGCACCAGGTCGGTGGCGGTGACGCCTTCCTTGAGCTTACCGGAGAGCTTGAAGCCGATCACCTCGGGCAGCACCATCGATAGCGGCTGGCCGAGCATTGCGGCTTCCGCCTCGATGCCGCCGACGCCCCAGCCGAGCACCGAGAGGCCGTTGACCATCGTGGTGTGCGAGTCGGTACCGACCAGCGTGTCGGGATAAGCCACTTCCATCGTGACGGCCTTTCCGTCGACCTTCACCTTGTCCTTCCGGCTCCACACCACGCGCGACAGGTATTCGAGATTGACCTGATGACAGATGCCAGTGCCGGGCGGCACCACGCTGAAATTATCGAACGAGCGCTGCGCCCATTTCAGGAACTTGTAGCGTTCCTGGTTCTGTCGGTACTCCTCGTCGACGTTCTTCTTGAATGCCTCGTTGTTACCGAAGAACGTCACCGCGACCGAGTGGTCGATCACAAGATCGACCGGAACATGCGGGTTGATTTTCTTGGGGTCCCCGCCGAGCTCCTTCATGGCATCGCGCATAGCGGCGAGATCGACCACCGCCGGCACGCCGGTGAAGTCCTGCATCAACACGCGCGCCGGGCGGAAAGCAAACTCGCGTTCGGATGTCTTCGTCTTGATCCATTCGGCGACTGCTTTGATGTCGTCTTTGGTCACCGTGCGCCCGTCTTCGTTGCGCAGCAGGTTCTCCAACAGAACTTTCATCGAAAACGGCAGGCGTGAAATGCCTTTCAGTCCGTTTTTCTCGGCGACGGGCAGGCTGTAATAGGCGTACGCCTTGCTACCAACCTGGAGGATCTTGCAACATCTGAAGCTGTCGAGCGAAGTCATGAGTGTCTGTTTCCATTCCCCGGCATGTCGGCGGTTGTGGATCGGTCTAAGCTACTCGCAAGTCAGGGGATTTGCCGTTTGTCAAACTTGCGCCCGAAATTCATATACGTAGCGCCGCAGGTGCGGGGCTTATAAAGTCTTTTCGCGTTGGACGCCATATTTACCGGGATTGTTGCTAAAAAATGCCAAAAATATTGATGTTTTCCTTGATCTATCGATACGGCCGCCGCGACGACCCAGCCTTGCGGGCGCGCGCCTAATGCAACTCACCGCTGACAATCTGGTCTGTCGGCGCGGCGGAAGAATTGTCTTTTCCGGGCTTAATTTCAGCGTGTCGAGCGGCGAGGCCATCATGATTGTCGGCCGCAACGGCGCCGGCAAATCCTCGCTGCTGCGTATGATTGCGGGGCTGATATGCATATCCGCTGGGCGTCTCGAACTGACCGGGGGAGAGGTCGACATCACGCTGCCCGAGCAGACGCATTATCTCGGTCATCTGGACGCGCTGAAACCATCGCTGTCGGTTCGCGAGAACCTACGGTTCTGGGCTGACTATCTCGGTGATAGCGGCTCCGCGATCGAGTCGGCGCTGGCGGTGGTCGATATGGTTCCGCTCGCCGACTTGCCTGCCGCCTATCTTTCGGCCGGCCAGCGGCGGCGGTTGTCGATCGCCCGCCTAGTGGCGGTACCGCGCCCGCTCTGGCTGCTCGACGAGCCAACGTCGGCGCTCGACGTGTCCTCCCAGGACCGGCTCGCCGGCTTGATGCGCCACCACTTGGCCGGCGGCGGCATAATTCTCGCCGCTACCCATGGGCCAATCGGGCTCGAAAACGCACGCGAATTGAGGATGGGCCCACTATGAGCGCCTTCATCTCGCTTCTGGTGCGCGACATGCGCATCGCGGTGCGCGTCGGCGGCGGCGCCCTAATGGGCGCACTGTTCTTCCTGATCGTAGTTACCATGATGCCGTTCGCGATTGGCCCTGACCTCGGCCTGCTCGCGCGCATCGGGCCGGCAATCCTGTGGTTGGGTGCGCTGCTTGCAAGCCTGCTCGCGCTCGACCGCCTGTTCGCCAATGATCACGACGACGGCTCGCTCGATCTCCTGATGATGGGCCGCATGCCGCTGGAGCTGACAGTAGCAGCGAAGGCAATCGCGCATTGGCTGACCACCGGCCTGCCGCTAGTGTTGATAGCGCCGGTGCTTGGTTTGATGCTCAACGTCGAGATGCATGCCATGGTCTGGGTAGCACTGACCCTGCTCGCCGGCACACCCGCGCTCACCTTTATCGGGCTGATCGGCGCGGCGCTGGCGGTGACGCTACGGCGCGGCGGCCTGCTGCTGGCCGTCCTCGTGCTGCCGCTGACCGTCCCAGTGCTGATATTCGGGGTGGCAGCGGCCAATGCCGCAATCGTCGGACCCGCGCCGTTCGGCCCTCCTTTCACCATTCTTTGCGCGCTATCCCTGGCGAGCTTGGTGCTGGGACCGGTTGCGGCGGCCGCTGCACTACGCGCCGGCCAAGAGTAACTACGCAATTACCCAGCATTGCCCACCCGCTTGACCGAGCCTAAAAGGCGCCAATGGCCATTATCGATCTCGCAAACCCCACCCGGTTTCTCAATATCGTCAACCGCGCGCTGCCATGGCTAGCGGTCGCGACCGTGCTGGTTTTTGTTTTCGGACTGACCCGCATCCTGAATTCGCCGGATGACTACCAGCAGGGCGCCACCGTGAAGATCATGTACCTGCACGTGCCGGCGGCCTGGCTGAGCATGATGTGCTGGGGCGTGATGAGCCTCGCAGCGCTCGGCACACTGGTATGGAAGCACCCGCTGGCCGACGTGTCCGGCAAGGCCGCCGCGCCGATCGGCGCTGCCTTCACCTTCATCTGCTTGGTCACTGGCTCGCTTTGGGGCCGCCCCACTTGGGGTACCTACTGGGTGTGGGACGCCCGGCTTACTTCGATGCTGGTGCTGTTCCTACTCTATCTCGGCGTGCTCGCGCTGTACTGGACCGTGGAAGACCCCGGCCGCGGTTCGCGCGCGGCGGCGATCCTGGCTTTGGTCGGCGCGATCAATATTCCGATCATCAAGTTCTCCGTGGAGTACTGGAACACGCTGCACCAGCCGGCGTCGTTGTTCCGTAAAGGCGGCTCGGCCATCGATCCTTCTATCCTGCTCCCTCTGCTGGTGATGGCCACCGGTTTCACGCTGCTATTCTTTACCTTGCATCTCGCTGCCATGCGCAACGAGATCCTGCGCCGGCGCGTGCGCGCCATGCGGCTGATACAGGCGCAGGAACTGGCGGAGGCGCGCGCATGAATCTGGGGCCGCACGCCGATTTCATCGTCGCGTCCTATGCGGTGACGGTGTTCGTGGTCGCCGCGCTGATCGGCTGGATCGTGCTCGACTATTCGGCACAACGGCGCATTCTCGGCGATATGGAGGACCGCGGCGTGACGCGGCGGTCCCGCCGGTCAGGCAAGGACAGCCAATGAGCGCAGCCCCCGATGAAATCTCGAGCACCAAGCGACGCAATATTCTAATTCTATTGCTGCTGCCGCTGGTGGCGTTCCTGTCGCTGGCAGCCCTGTTCTATATCCGACTCGGCGCCGGTGATCCCTCGCACCTTCCGTCCGCGCTGATTGGACAGACGGCGCCGAAGACCGATCTGCCCCCGCTCGCCGGCCTCGAACGCGACGGCAAGGCGCTGCCGGGCTTGAACACCGCGAGCTTCGTCGGGAACGTTACGCTGGTCAACGTCTGGGCGTCGTGGTGTGTTCCCTGTGCCGATGAAGTACAGCACCTGGAGAACCTGTCGAAGGACAAACGTATCCAACTCGTTGGCATTAACTACAAGGATGCGCCTGACAACGCGCGCCGTTTCCTCAACCGTTATGGTAATCCTTTCGTCGCCACCGGCACCGACGAGAGCGGACGCACCTCGATCGACTGGGGCGTCTATGGCGTGCCGGAGAACTTCCTGATCGGACGCGACGGCCGCATCGTCTACAAGCTGGTCGGGCCGGTCACCGCCGACAATCTCGACCGGGTGCTGCGGCCGGAAATCGAGAAGGCGCTCAAGCCTTGAAGACGCTGCCTCTGTCGGAGGCTTATCAACTGCTCGAACCGGGACCGGTGGTCCTGCTGACCACATCCTGGAAGGGCCGCGCCAATGTCATGACCATGTCGTGGCATATGATGGTGGAATTCGAGCCGCCGCTCGTCGCCTGCATTGTCAGCATCGCCAACTACAGTTACGCCGCGCTGCGGGCGACGGGCGAAGCCGTAATAGCGGTCCCGGCGCGCAAGCTGGCCGCGAAAGTGGTGAAGATCGGCAATTCATCTGGCCGCGACCTCGACAAGTTCAAGGCCTTCGGCCTCACGACGCGACCAGCCGAGACTGTGAAACCGCCATTGATCGCCGAGTGCTTTGCCAATCTCGAATGCAGGGTCGTCGATAAGCGGATGGTGAACCGCTACAATTTGTTCATCTTGGAAGTGCTGAAGGCCTGGGTCGACCCCGCACAAAAGCGAGCGAGGACAATCCACCATCGCGGCTACGGCCGCTTTGTCGTCGACGGGCCCACCATCAAGTTGAAGTCCCTGAAGCCCTAGTTCTTGGCATCCAGGCTATATTTCTTGATCAGCGGCATCTGCAGCGCGCCGAATATGAACGTGAGCGGCACCGCGCCGAACAGCTTAAAGCTCACCCAGAAGTCCGTCGTCTGCGTTCGCCAGACGATCTCGTTCAGCGCCGCCATCGCAAAGAAGAACAACGCCCAGCGCAGCGTGAGTTTGCGCCAGCCCTCCTTGCTGAGCTGGAACATCTGATCGAACAGCGCGCCGAGCAGCGCATTGCCAAAGGCCAAGCCCGCGACAAGCGTGCCGCCGAACAGGCAATAGATGATGGTCGGCTTGAGCTTGATGAAGGTCTCGTCGTGCAGCACTAGCGTCAGCCCACCGAACACTAGCACGATCACCGCCGTGACCAACGGCATGATCGCGACGTGCCTGGTCATCGTATAGGAGACGGCCAGCGCGATCAGCACCGCCAGCATGAACGAGCCGGTCGCGGCAAAGATGCCGAACTTGGCGTTCGCGGCGAAGAATAGCACCAGCGGCCCGATGTCGAGCGCGAGCTTGAGGATGGGATTGAGCTGTTTCTTTTCGGGCATGGGCGAGCTGTCTAGCGAATTGTCATACCCTGCGAAAGCGTGGCATCCACCACTTACGAATATTTATTTTTCTAATGAACGCCCGTGTTTACTCGGTCATCCGATTTCGCGGATGATCACAGCCGAGCTTAATCCAGCCCAACGATGGCACGCGCGAAATCGCGCGCGGCGAACGGCACCAGATCGTCGACGTCCTCGCCGATGCCGATGAAATGCACTGGCAGACCGTACTTGGCGGCGATCGCCACCAAGATGCCGCCGCGCGCAGTGCCGTCGAGCTTGGTCATGACTAAGCCAGTAACTCCTGCGGTCTTTCCGAAGATCTCGACCTGGCTGAGCGCGTTCTGCCCAATCGTGGCGTCAAGCACCAGGAGTACCGCGTGGGGCGCGGCCGGATCGACCTTTCGCATAACGCGCACTATCTTTTCCAACTCGCCCATCAGCTCGACGCGGTTCTGCAGACGGCCCGCCGTGTCGACCAGGACCACGTCGACGCCCTCAGTCTTAGCGGCAGCGATCGCATCGAACGTCAGACCCGCCGCGTCGGCGCCGGGCCCGCGCGCCATGATGCCGGCACCAGTGCGCTCGGCCCAGATCTTGAGCTGATCGACGGCCGCGGCGCGGAAGGTGTCGCCGGCTACTAGCATCACTGTCTTGCCCTCGGCGCGAAATCTGGCGGCGAGCTTGCCGATGGTCGTGGTCTTGCCAGAGCCGTTGACGCCGGCCACCAGGATGACGAAAGGCCGCGTGGTCACCTCAAGTGGTTGGGCCACCGGCGCCAGCACCTTTTCGATTTCGCTGGCCAGCACCGCCTTGATCTCGTCGGGCGCTATCGCCTTCTCAAAGCGGCCTTCACTCAGGACCGCGGCGGTCCGTGCGGCGGTCTCTGGTCCGAGATCAGCACGGATCAATTCACTTTCCAGGTCTTCCACCGCTGCGGCGTCGAGCTTGCGCTTCGACGCCAGGTCGACGATTGCCGTACTGAGGGAGGATGAAGTGCGCTTAAGCCCGCCGCTCAAGCGTTTCCACCAGCTCAAGCCTTGTGTGCTATCGTTCATACCGCACCCGTGATAGCCGTTTCGGCATGACGCCGGAAGAGATGCTCGCCCGCCTGCTCTACCGCGACGGCCTGATGCTGGTGATCGACAAGCCGGCCGGCGTGCCGGTGCATCGCGGGCCAAAGGGCGGATCGAGCCTCGAGGACGATTTCGACGCACTGCGCTTCGGGCTGCCGCGCGCGCCCGCGCTGGCGCATCGGCTCGACAAGGATACCTCTGGCTGTCTGGTACTCGGCCGCCATCGCAAGGCGCTGGCGCTGCTCGGCAAGTTGTTCAAGCAGGGCAAGGTCCGCAAGAACTATTGGGCGGTGGTGGAAGGGACGCCCGATGCCGATGAAGGCCAAATCGACATTCCGCTCGGCAAACTCGACGAGACGCGCGGCTGGTGGATGAAGCCGGACATGCATGGCCAGCCGGCGCTGACGACCTGGAAGGTGATGGGGCGCGGCAATGGCTACAGCTGGCTCACGCTCGAACCGCTCACCGGCCGCACGCATCAACTGCGAGTGCATTGCGCCGAGATGGGATGGCCGATCGTCGGCGACAATATATACGGCAGCGCACCTCGCCTGGGAGGACCGCCGCTGCATCTTCATGCGCGCGAGATGGTAGTGCCTATTTTCAAGAACAAGCCGCCGGTCAGCATCGCCGCGCCGGTACCGACCCATATGCGCGAGCTGCTGGGCAAGTGCGGGTGGAAGAGCGAACGTAATTAACTCACGGACAGCACTGATACGTGGTGACAATCCGAGTCGAAAGATCGTAGCGGACAAGTACTGGGCCATGCAGCGGTGATTTTTGAACCAGCGTGAGCTAGAGTTCGCTACGCGTTAAAGAAATTGGCGCATAGCACAACAACCGCAAGCGATAGCCGGTGTCGGTGCGTTTGGCGATTTTGCGTATTGATTTGATGTCGCGTCCTTGCTCAAACTGCTCGATGTGCCGTTCGCTAATTTTAATGGATAGCACGTCGTTGGCCTATCCCAGGGCGCAGCTTGCAAGATCACCAGAGGTTCGGTGACCAATGATTGGATTCTCTGCAGAGGCTAGGTCGGTACCGAGCGCCGCTATAAGAAACACCGTGAGCAGCAGCCGGTCTATCATCGCTAGTAAAGCTGCGTCTTGATGCGCTCGGGCAGCGCACGATCATAGTCCGCGCCGCCGAGCCGGCCCTGGCTGAGCTCGGCGATAATGGTGCCGGTCGATGGCAGGAGGGCGCGGTCGACTTTCGCCTTCTCGTCCCACAGCTTCGAGCGCACCATCGCCTTCGAGCAATGGAAATAGATGCTCTCGATGTGCACGATCAGCACGCAGCGCGGCAGCTTGCCGCTTACGGCAAAGCTTTGCATCAGATTCGGATCGATCGAGATCGACGCGCGACCGTTCACACGCAGCGTTTCGCCGACGCCCGGGATAAGGAACAGCAGCGCGATGCGCGGATCGCGCACGATGTTGCGGAAGCCGTCGATGCGGTTGTTGCCGGGTCGGTCCGGAATGGCAAGCGTCTTGTCGTCGAGAATACGCACAAAACCGGGCGCATCGCCTTTCGGCGAGCAGTCGAGCCCTTCTGGGCCTGACGTCGCCACCGCGACAAACGGTGCCGCTTCGATCAGCTTACGATAGCCGTTATTGATGTGGTCGATTTCCTTGACCACTGCCGCCGGCGTTTTCTCACCATAGAGTGTCTGCAGCTGCTCCATGGTGGTCACCAGATGCTCGCTCGCGCCGATATTCGCGCCCATGCGTCCTCCCGATTTTATGCGGCCAAGAGTTGCCGGCCGTCGTGCGCAGCAATCGTCAGATCGAGAATGCGGCCCGGCGCCAGCGGCGAGGCGAGCCGCACTGGCATGAATTGCTCGGTGTGCCCGACGCCACCGCGCTCGGTGAGCACCGATCGGCGCGCGCCGATTTCGCGGTCGAATTGGCGGGCGAGTGCCGCCTCGCCTTTGGCGCGCAAGATGCGGGCACGCTCCTTGACTAGCGCGCGATCGAGTTGCGGCATGCGCGCTGCCGGCGTACCGGGCCGCGGCGAGAACGGAAACACGTGCAAGAGCGTGAGCGCACACTCGTCGACCAACGCGAGCGAGCGAGCAAACATTTCCTCGGTCTCGGTGGGAAAGCCGGCGATGATGTCGGCGCCAAAGAGGACATCGGGGCGCAGTCGCCGCACCTTGTTGCAGAACACGACCGCGTCCTGCTGTGAATGCCGCCGTTTCATGCGCTTGAGCATTACATTGTCGCCGTGCTGCAGCGACAGATGCAGATGCGGCATCAGCCGCGGCTCGCTGGCGAGCGCGTCGAGCAGGTCGCGGTCGACCTCCATCGAATCGATCGAGGACAGACGCAGCCGCGCCAGCTCCGGAAGCTCCTTGAGTAGATACTTCACCAGCCCGCCCAGTCGCGGCATGCCCCGCAAGTCCGCGCCGTAACTGGTGATGTCGACGCCCGTGAGCACGATCTCGCGATAGCCGCGGCCGACCAGCCGTCGCGCCTGCGCCACCACCGCGTCGATCGGCAACGAGCGCGAATTGCCGCGTCCAAACGGAATGACGCAGAAGGTGCAGCGATGATCGCAGCCATTCTGCACCTGCACGAACGCGCGAGTGTGACGCTCGATGCTGTCGACTGCAGGCGCGGCGTGCTGCGTGACCGCCATGATGTCCGAGACCGCGACCTTGTTGGCCGTGTCCGATTGCAAGGCCGCGCGTATATCTACCCAAGCTGACGCCGACAGTTTGTCTTCATTGCCGATCACGCGATCGACTTCCGCCATGTTCGCAAAATGCTGCGGCTCTACCTGCGCCGCGCAGCCGGTGACCACGATGCGCGCATCGGGCCGCTCGCGCTTGATGCGGCGGATGGCCTGCCGCGCCTGCCGTACGGCTTCGCCGGTCACGTTGCAAGTGTTGACGACCACCGCATCGTCGAGGCCGGCTCCGGCGGCCTCGCGCCGGATCACTTCCGACTCGGTGATGTTAAGACGGCAGCCAAAGGTGACGACGTCGAGGTTCACAACGCGCCCGCCTTTGTGCCTGTCTTGGCGAACAGTGCCGGATCGAACGTGCCGGTGAATTCGAATTCCACCGGCCCGGTCATCAGCACGTGGTTGTCGCGCTCGCGCCATTCGATGGTCAATTCGCCACCCGGCAGCGTCACCTTGACCTTGCGCTCGGTGCGCTTGAGTCGCGCGGCGGCGACTGCGGCCGCACAGGCGGCCGAGCCGCAGGCCCTGGTGAGGCCGGCGCCGCGCTCCCACGTGCGGACCATGATGTGGTCGCGCGACACGATCTGCGCCAGCGTGATGTTGGCGCGTTCCGGAAAGACTGGATGGTTCTCGAGCAGCGGACCGAACCGCGCGAGATCATAGGCGCTCACGTCATCGACCCAGAAGATCGCGTGTGGATTACCCATGTTCACCACCGAGGGCGAATGCAGCACCGGCTTGTCGATCGGTCCGATCTGCAACTCAATGGCCCGGGTGTCGCGGAATTCCTCAGCCAGCGGGATCTCGTTCCACTTGAAGCGCGGCGGTCCCATGTCGACAGTAAACAGGCCGTCGGCGTCCTTCCAGCAGTTTAGGATGCCGGCACTGGTCTCAAAGGTCAGCGCGCTCTTACCGGTCTCGTCCGCCACTAACGACGCCACGCAGCGCATGCCGTTGCCGCAAGCGCCGGCTTCCGAGCCGTCATTGTTGTAGATGCGGACGTATGCGTCAGTGCCGGGCGTGCGCGGGGGATAAAGCGCCATCAACTGATCGTAATGCGCGCCCTGTGGCGAGGCAGCCGCGCGCGCCTCGTCGGGCTCGATCTTGCTGGCGCGCGCGCGCAGATCGACCACGACGATCTCGTTGCCGATGCCGTTCATCTTCACAAATGATTGGTTGGCGAGCGCGCCCAATCTTTCCACCCTGAATTCAGCTGAACCCCTCGGCTATTACTATTGCCCGGGTTTCGCCCGGTTTATATGGCGAATAAACGCGGGAAGGCCAGAGCCGCGTGGTAACAATGCATGAAATGGTGCGAATCGCCGGGATCGCCGCGCCCCAACGATGGAGTCGCTTGATGCCGAGACTACACCTTGTGGCACTGTTGATCGTGGCACTGGCCGTTGCGGCTGTGACGCCGGCGGCAATCGCCCAGCAACAGCCCCCGGCCGAACCGCCAATGTCGGGCGCCGCCTCGCCGTCGCCGCTGCAGCCGGGCGATGCCTTCGGCGAGCCGGTCACGCTGCCGCCGCGCACCATCCTCTACCTGAAGGGGCACACCAACTGGGATGCCGCTTTCGATACGCTGGTCGACGCCTTCAAGTCGCTCAACGAATATCTCGACAAGCAGGGCATCAAGGCGGACGGCCCGGCCATGACGATCTACACCCAGACCGACGAAACCGGTTTCCAGTTCGAGGCCGCGGTGCCGATCACTGCGCCGCCAGAGAACCCGCCGAAGGGTGATATCGCGGTTGGTCCAGCGCCAACCGGCAAGGCGCTCAAATTCGTGCATCGCGGTTCCTATGACGCGATGGATTCGACCTACGAGGCGATTACCAACTATCTCGACGACAAACGGCTGGAAGCCAAGGACCTGTTCATCGAGGAGTATACCACCGATCCGGTGAAAGCCGACCCGAATAGTCTGGTGGTCAACGTGTTCGTGCCGGTGAAATAATCATGAGAAATCTCCGCGTTCTGTTGTCCGCTTTTGTCATCGCCGCAGCCTTGGCGCCGATGCCAGGACACACGCTCGACCGGATGGTGACGGTGATCGGCGAGGCTACGGTCGCGGTTGCGCCTGACATGGCCGCCGTGCGCATCGGTGTGTCCAGCCAGGGCAAGAGCGCGCGCGAAGCGAGCGACGCCAATGCCAAGCAGATGACCGCAGTGTTCGCCGCCCTCAAGGACGCTGGCATCGCCGAGCACGATGTGCGCACCTCGCACCTATCGCTGCAGCCGCAATACGATCCGAACCGGAGCGGGGGCACCGTTCGCCTGCTTGGCTTCCAGGCAAGCAATCAAGTGACGGTCAGAATCCACGAGATCGATAAAGTGCCCAGTATCCTTGATCGCGCCATCGACTCCGGCGCCAACGAGATGTCGGGGATCGAATTCATCGTGTCGGAACAGTCCAAACTGCTCGACAAGGCTCGCGAGGGCGCGGTTGCCGACGCCCATCGCAAGGCCGAACTCTACGCGCACGCCGCCAGCGCCAAAGTCGGCCGCGTGGTGGCGATCACTGAAGAAGGCTCCGCCCCACCGCCCTATCCGGTCCAGGCTATGCGGGCGGGAGCAGCGGTTCCGGTCGCCCCAGGCGAGCAGACGCTGCGGGCAGTGGTCACGGTGAGCTACGAATTAAACCCTTGAATTGTCTAATCTTGACTTGAGACCGTCCCGCCCCTAGGTTCCGGTCGCTCTCGATAAGAGACGTAACATTCAGCCCCGCCGACCGGTCCTTTTAGAGGCCGGAGGCCACCGCCCGACAGCGCAATGCGCCCTCGGGCGTAAAGGTGTTTTGCGTAGGCCCATCGTGGGCCATTCTTTGGACCCAAGAAGCAATGTTCGACAGCCTGTCGGAAAAACTGGGCGGCATTCTCGACCGCCTCACCCGCCGCGGTGCCTTGAGCGAGGCCGACGTCGACGCCGCGCTGCGCGAGGTGCGACGTGCGCTGCTAGAAGCCGACGTCGCGCTCGACGTAGCGCGCGCCTTCACCGAGGGCGTGAAAAAGCATGCGATTGGCGTCGAGGTGATGAAGTCGGTTACGCCCGGCCAGATGGTCGTCAAGATCGTGCACGACCAGTTGGTGGCGACGCTCGGCTCCGACGCGCAGGGCATCGACCTCAACGCCGCGCCGCCGGTCGCCATTATGATGGTCGGCCTGCAAGGTTCCGGCAAAACCACCACCACCGCCAAGCTCGCCCGCCGCCTGACCGACCGTAACAAGCGCAAGGTGCTGATGGCCTCCCTCGACGTGCGCCGCCCTGCGGCGATGGAGCAGCTTGCCGTGCTCGGCCGCGACGCGCAGATCGATACGCTGCCTGTGGTCGAAGGCCAGAACCCCCCGCAGATCGCCAAGCGCGCACTCGAAGCGGCGCGCCTATCCGGCTACGACGTCGTGCTGCTCGATACCGCTGGCCGCACTACTCTCGACGACGAGATGATGAATGAGGCGGCCGAGGTCAAACACACCGCCAACCCGCACGAAGTGCTGCTGGTCGCAGACAGCCTCACCGGCCAGGACGCGGTCAATCTGGCGAGCGAGTTCGACCAGCGCGTCGGCTTGACCGGCATTGTGCTCACGCGCGTCGACGGCGACGGCCGCGGCGGCGCCGCGCTGTCGATGCGCGCGGTCACCCACAAGCCGATCAAGCTCATCGGCACCGGCGAGAAGCTCGACGCGTTGGAGGAATTCGACCCTGCCCGCATCGCCGGCCGCATCCTCGGGATGGGCGACATCGTCGCGCTAGTAGAGAAGGCGGCCGCCAATATCGACGCAGAGAAGGCTGCGCGTGCCGCGGAAAAACTGCGCAAAGGACAGTTTGATCTCGCCGATCTGCGCGAGCAGCTGCAGCAGATGCAGGCGATGGGCGGCATGGGCGGCTTGCTCGGCATGATGCCGGGCGTGGCGAAGATGAAAAACCAGATCGCCGCCGCCGGGCTCGACGACAAGCTGCTGAAGCGGCAGATGGCGATCATCGATTCGATGACGCCGCAGGAACGGCGCAGCCCGGACATTCTAAAGGCCAGCCGCAAGAAGCGCATCGCCGCCGGCTCCGGCACCTCGCCGGAGGCGATCAACAAGCTCCTGAAGATGCATCGTGGCATGGCCGACATGATGAAGATGATGGGCGGTGGCAAGCGCGGTCCGCTCGCCGGCCTCGGTCAGATGTTCGGCCTCGGCTCCGCGGTTCCGTCGCCTGAACAGATGGCCGAGCTCGCCAAAAAGATGCCGCCGGGCGCCGGCGGCTTACCACCCAACATGCCCGGCTTGCTGAAAGGCTTGCCGCCAAATTTCCCCGGCACGGGCAGTTTGCCCGGCCTGCCGGGCGGAAAGTTTCCTGGACTGCCGGGGCTACCCGGCTCCGGAAAAAAGAAATGAAGCACCAAACCGCTTAGCTAGTCAGAAAGGAAAATCGCAATGTCTCTCGTCATCCGCATGGCTCGCGCCGGAACCAAGAAGCGGCCGGTCTATCACATTGTCGTCGCCGACAGCCGCGCGCCGCGCGACGGCCGCTTCATCGAGCGGCTCGGCTTCTTCAATCCGCTGCTGCCGAAGGAAAAGACTGAGCGGCTCAAGCTCGATCTCGAAAAGGTGCAGGCCTGGATGAAGAAGGGCGCTCAGCCGTCCGACCGCGTGCTGCGCTTTCTCGACACCGCCGGCATCGCCAAGCGGCCGAAGCGCAACAATCCGGAAAAGGCTATCCCGCGCAAGGAGCGTAAAGCCAAGGCGGAAGAAGCCGCCAAGGCCGCCGGCGCTGCGCCCGCTGCTGCACCGGCCGCGAGCTGATTGCATTAGACAGTGGCTCGCCGGTCTCAACCTACGCGCCGGTCGCCTTCCCTTACGGGAAACAAGATCCGCGTCGCCCGTATCGGGGCGGCGCATGGCGTGCGCGGCGAGCTAAAGCTGTGGCCGTTCACCGAGGATCCGATGGCGGTCGCCAATTACGGCCCGATGGAAACCGAGGACGGCACCCGGCGTTTTGAGATCGAGGCGCTGCGACCGGCCAAGGATTTCCTGGTCGCGCGTATTGCCGGGATCAACGACCGCAACGCGGCGGAGGCATTGCGCAATCTCGATTTATTCGTGCCGCGCGATCGGCTGCCGCCGATCAAAGAGCCCGACATGTTCTACCATGCCGACCTGATCGGTCTCGACGTTGTGGATCCGGACGGTGCGCAAATCGGCACCGTGCATGCGCTGCATAATTTTGGCGCCGGCGACATCATCGAGGTTATGCCGATCGGCAGCGGCGAACCCTTGATGCTGCCGTTCACTGAAACGACCGTGCCGAAGATCGATCTAGCGGCCAAGCAGATCGTGGTGGTGCGACCGTCCGAAATCGAAGCGCGGGATGAGTGAGCATGTGGCGCGCCAGCATCCTGACCATCTTCCCGGAGATGTTTCCGGGACCGCTTGCGTTGAGCCTCGCCGGCAAGGCGCTCGTGTCGAATATCTGGTCGCTCGACACCCACGACATCCGCAACGCAGCCATTGACAAGCATCGCACCGTCGACGACACGCCCGCTGGCGGTGGCCCGGGCATGGTGATGAAGGCCGATGTGCTCGCCCGCGCGCTCGATACCATTCCGC
>Ga0207761_1000021_pt1 | contig 39409 bp, 40 predicted proteins | sample LuqExpMetageno34_FD_187792 | JGI IMG/M metagenome (GOLD analysis project Ga0207761, IMG submission 187792) | Tropical forest soil microbial communities from Luquillo Experimental Forest, Puerto Rico - Sample 34 (SPAdes) | ecosystem: Environmental > Terrestrial > Soil > Tropical forest ... | reverse complement strand
TCGCCGCGGGTATCGTCGAATCCCTAATCGAGCGGTCGCCCGGACTCGACCCAGCCGAGGTGGACGATGTTCATTTCGGCAACAGCAACGGTGCGGGCGAGGAGAACCGGAATGTGGCACGCATGGCCGGATTGCTGGCCGGTTTGCCAACGAGCGTGCCAGGCGCGACGACGAACCGGCTTTGCGGGTCAGGTCTTGACGCTGTGTTCAACGCGAGCCGAGAGGTTGCGGTTGGCGACGCTGATGTGTGTATCGCCGGCGGCGTCGAATCGATGTCTCGGGCGCCATGGGTCATGTCCAAACCCGAGAAGGCTTATGAGCGCGGCCACCAGCAGATGCACTCGACCACGCTCGGATGGCGACTGATCAACGACCGTCATCCGGCACAACGAACCATCGCCCTCGGGGAAGGCGCCGAAATTCTGGCCGACCGTTATGGCATCACCCGGGAGGAGCAAGACGCGTTCACCGTTCTCAGTCACTCACGAGCTGCTGCAGCGTGGGACGCCGGCCGCTTTTCGAACGAGGTCGTACCCGCCTGGGGTGCCGCGAACCTGACCAGGGACGAATGCATTCGCGCCAACACCACTCTGGAGGCGCTCGCACAGCTCAGCCCCGTGTTCCGCCCGGGCGGCTCCGTCACCGCGGGGAATTCCTCGCCGATGAACGACGGAGCAGCCGCCGTCCTTTTGGCAAGTCGACGCGGCGCGGACCTGATTGGCCGCGAGCCGATCGCCCGGATCGCCTCGCGTGCTGTGTCCGGTATAGAACCACAGCTCTTCGGCTTGGGCCCCGTCAAATCGTCACATGATGCACTAGGCCGTGCGGGCATCGGGTGGAAGGATCTCGTCGCTGTCGAACTGAACGAGGCCTTCGCCGCGCAGGCGCTCGCATGCCTTCGGGAGTTCCCCGAGCTTGACCCGGCCATCGTGAACCTCAACGGCGGGGCAATCGCTATCGGCCACCCGATCGGCGCGTCCGGGTCTCGCATTCTGACGACCCTCGTCCATGAACTGCGACGACGGGGCGGTGGGTGGGGACTGGCGACCATGTGTATCGGGGTTGGCCAGGGCATCGCGATGGTTGTCGAAGCGTGAGAAGGATCCGGGGAAGGGGATAACAATGACGAAAGCAACGACTGACACAGACAGCGCTCGCCAAGAACTTGCGGACCTGCTCGCACCGGTCGTGACGATGCTGGCCGTCTCAAAGCTCGACGCGGAGTGCGAGGCGCGACTCAACGCGATGTTCGGACCAGACTCGTTGTTCGCGCTCAAAATGTTCAATTTCTGTCGTGCCGCCATCGAGGACGGTTGGATGTGCAGCCGGGGCGAGCCCGATCTGCGTTACGGACGAGTGATCAAGGCGTCGACCCTCTGCGCAGCATTCAGTGTCGACATCGTGGTCATGTCCGACGTTGTCGGCCCCGAGCACACGCACCCTGCAGGAGAGGCCGATCTCGTACTACCCCTGAACCCGCACGCGCGATTCGACGGAAGGCCGGCTGGTTGGGTGGTATACCCGCCCGGATCGAGCCATGCTCCCACGGTTACCGAGGGGTCTGCGATCGTGCTCTACCTGCTCCCGGACGGCGCCATCGACTTCCACTGAGCCAGGTTTACGAGCGATGGGCCTCCGAGGCTGAATCCTCGCCGTCTTGCCCGTTCACCGGGCAACGCGAACGCTCCATGCGGGACCACGGGGCCTTCGGCGCCAATGGGCAGGATGACCCAGCAGCCATGCAGATCGATGGTGCATCGCGACGGGATCGTCCGCGCCGAAACCGCCGGATCGTCACCCGTTCCGGGAGGGTCCGTTCCCACCGCGGGTGGGCGCCACCGGCGACGACGAGTCGAGTGCGGCGCCCAGCCGTGGGTGGGCCACTGGATCAAGGTCGAGCCGTAACGAGCCGCTCGACCCCTCCGATGGGAGCCGAACAAGGGCGTCGCTGACGATGTGCAACCGACCCCACCGCCAGGTGAGGAAACGGTCGAGCGTCCGGAGCACCAGGTTCCGCTCGCGGTCAGTCTCCACTCACCGTTGTCACCCCGCTCATCCACCGGGCCCGAAGTCAGGGCGCCGTTTCTCATTGAAGGCTGCGATGCCCTCGTGGGGGTCTGGTCGATTCAAGTGCCGCACGGTGGTGAACAGGTCGTGCCGCGCTGCCATGTCCCAGGACTCGTCGAGGCCGTCGTTTGCCATCTGCTTCATGGCTGCCAGGCCGGACGGGCTTCGCTCCGCGAGCAGTGCGACAAGCTCCTCGACTCGCGGCCACAGCTGGTCGTCTGGCACGACCTCGTTCACGAGTCCGGCCTCGCGCATTTCGCGCGCTGTGTAGCGCTTCGACGTGAACAGCATCTCCTTCGCTTTGAACGGGCCCATAGTCTTCACAAGCCCGTGCGCACCACCGATGGCGGGCAGCAGCCCGAACCGGGCATGGCCATCGGAGAACAGGGCGCTTTCTCCGGCGAAAATGAGATCGCAGCACAGCACGGTCTCGAGACCTCCGGCCACACAGTGACCGTTCACCGCGGCGATTACCGGCTTCGGGAACGATCGGATCGTTCGTAGCACATCGCTGAGCGGCTGAAGGAACTGCTCCAAGGAGGAGTTCGCACTACCACCGAGCGAATTTATGAATTTGAGATCCGCACCAGCACAGAATGCGTTGCCGGTACCCGTGATGACCACAGCCCGGATGTCGCTGCCTCTTCCAGCGCGTCCGAGCGAATCCGCCAGGTCGCGAATGAGTGCAGGCGAGAGCGCGTTCATCTGCTTCTCGCGAGTCAAGACGAACCACGCACCCGCACCCCGCACCTCGTAACGTAGCGTCTCCAGGTCGATGACTTCCATCAATCGACCAACACGAAGCTGAAGTCCGTAATGCGCCCTTCCGGCTCACCAACGAACTCGACCCTCACCCGGCGACCTGGGGCGATGGCCTGCATCGCCGCTTCGAGATCGGAGCAGTCGACATCGTCGATGTAGTTCGCGATCGCCGAGTCGACTCCGTCGAGGCGGACGAATGCGATCGGGACAGGTGGCTGCCGCTTTCCCTCGAAGCCACGTACCACGATCGTCGAGGCTTCGATCGTGCCCTCGAGCCCGGCCTCCACCCAGCTGTCGCACTTCTCGAACGTCCGCTCGCAGTACGCGCGGGGTGGAAGGTATGCGAGTCCAGACATAGAGCACTTCGACGCAAGGATCTTCTTGCTTCGAAGTCCGTCGAGGAAGGTGCCTGCGACCTCCCCCACGGAGTAGTCATAGCGGAGAGTCACCTCCGAACGGATGACGTCAGTTGGGTTGGTTGCCCGAGACACGGTCAGACTTCCTCTCTATCGGGAACATGATCCTCGCCAAAGATGGTGACATTGTGGAACTGGGAGATGCCGCCGACTGCAGTGGCCAGCGCATTGCGGACGCCGTGCACCTGAATGCCGCCGGCCGTCCCCATGACCTGGTTTGCAGCGTCGATGCATCGGGCCAACCCGGTTATAGCGATCGGGTTCGAGCACAGCGTGCCGCCCGACGGGTTGACCGCGACCTGCCCCCCATCGAGATCCCAGAAACCTTCGGAGTCAAGGCGAGCCGCCTTTCCCCTTGGGCAGAACCCGAGGCGCTCGAGCTGGACATAACCAACGAGGCTGTAAGGATCGTAGAGTTCGACGACTTGGATCTCCTTGACCGGATCCTTGATGTCGGCGCGCCGGAAACACGCGGCGCCTGAGAAGTCGGTCAGGCTCATCTCGGCATAGTCGATATCGGCAGTGGGGCTCAGGCGATCGCCGACCCAATAGGTGCCGGTGACGCTCCCGATGCCGTTCAGAAACGCGGGTCGGGACTGGAAGCTATCGAGGGCCTCGACGTTCCCGACGATCATTGCCGCGCTCCCAGAGGAGCGGGGACAAATGTCGTAAAGCTTGAGCGGATAGCTGATCATTGGGGAGGCCATCACGTCTCCGACAGTGATCTCACCCTTCAGGTGGGCTTGGGGATGGCGCAACGCATTCCACCGCTGGCGCACCACGGCCTGAGCAAGGTCCTCCTGGGTGATCCCGTGCCGCTGCATGTATGCACTGGCCTGAAGCGCCACTGATGTGTTCGTTGAGAGCGGCATGTCGCGCTCGTAGAACAGATCAAAGATCGTGTTCAGCACTGCTTGGGCGTCCGGGGTCTCCGCGATCCGCTCGGCACCGATCACCATGACAATTCGGAACGTGCCAGCTCGAACCAGCGAGTAGGCTGCATGCACCGCTGAACCGCCCGTTGCGCCCCCGGTGTGCACCCGGAACATCGGCTTGCCGGCTCCGAAGATGTAGTCGATCGCCCAGCGGTCGGCGTCCGCCACACCCATGAAGTTCGTGGGAGCAAGCGAGAAGACGACTGCATCGACGTCATCGGGTCGCATGTTCCCGGCATGGAGGGCGCCGACTGCGGCCTGCTGCGCCTGCTCGACGAAGGTGACGTCAGGGTGTTGCGAACGGTAGTCCGTCTGGTAGGTAGAGATGACCCCAACGGTCTCAGCCATTGTGGCTCCCCTCGAACACCATGGCCACATTGCCCTGCTGAGCGAATCCATGGCAACTGTGCGCTGCGGTCCAGCGCGTGGCGGCCTTTTGCACTGGCCCAGCACGACCGGCGGCCTGGAGTATGGCCTCGGCCGCGTTGACAAGACCGCTGCAGAAGAGAGGGTGTTGCGCGAAGGTGCTACCCGCCGGCGACAGCGCTGCACCGTCAATGTCGAAGGTTCTGGCGTACGCAGCTTCGTGGTACGACGTTGGTGTATCGATCTCGACGGCGCCAAGGTCGCTGCCACTCACACCCGCGTCGGCGAGCGCACGATCCCACGCAGCGCGAGCAGACGACATCGACCGCAGGCGTTCACGGTCGAGACGGTACGAATCGGTCGCCCAGCCCACGCCGGCGACACGCGCGAGTGCCTCGTGGCCTGGGTGGCGGTGCAACCACTGCTCCGACGCCAATACGAGGCACACCGCGCCATCGGTAATCGGCGCGTTGTGACCTTCGCGGAGCGGCGTCGCTTCGAAGGGCGAGGACCTAACCTCGTCGGTCGTGGGAACCGAGTGGTTCATACCCCGAGAGTTGGCGCTGGCCCGCTCGTATGCGTCGACCACGCGGGTTGTGGCCTCATCCTCGGTGACGCCGAACTCCTCTGCCACGGCTTGCGCGAAGAGACCGTTGGCGATCGACATGTTCATGCCCAGTGGCCGGGTGAAGAAGGGCTCAGCCCGATTGTTCATGATGCTCTCGACATCGGTTTTCGAAGTCTTGGACCAGCTCGCAACAAGGCCCAGATCAAAGTCGCCAGACTGGATCCGCGAGAGCCCCAGGCACAAGCCCATCGCACCGTCGTCCGTCACCTTGATCTCGTCGACCAGGTACGCGCCCGCCGGACCCGACAGCAGCATGCTGGAGATGGGGCGGCCGTCGAACTCGTCGCAGGCGGCGATGGTGACATTGTCGATCTGACGACGAGAGACCCCGGCGTCGTCGAGCGCGGCCCGGGCCGTCCGGTACACCATCTCTTCGAGTCGCGATCCCCGGATCGCCGACGACGGCTCGTGGGTCGCGACGCCCACGACGTATACCTTCGTCATGCTGAGGTTCCTCCAGCGAGTTTCGATTCGAGCACTCCAGCGGGGTGTTCCTCGACCGTACACACGGCGGCGCCGGCCGTGACGAGGTCCCGAACAACGGACGCAGCGATCCCGCAACTCGTGAGCACCTCCTCGGTGTGCTCGCCCAGCCGGGGCGCGCGAGTCGTGGGACCGGGTGCCTCCCCATCGATGACGAGGGGCTGCCGGACATGGAGGTGCGACCCGTGTTCGTCGCTGACCTCATGCAGCAGCTTCCGGTGCACGGCTTGGGGATGGCTCGCTACCTCACCGAGGCTCCTCACCGCGGAGCACGGCACCGCGGCGCCTTGGAGCAGACCGATCCACTCATCCCGGGATCGCGTAGCGATCCTCGCGGCAAGGGAGTCGCGGGCAACTTCGGGACGCGACAGTCGTTCGCTGGCGCCAAGCCCACGCACCTCGCTGAGCCCGATAACGTCACAGAGCGATCGCCAGAAGTGATCCTCCCCCGCGATGCCCAACCCGAGCAGCTTGGCGTCGGCTGTCGCAAAAAGGCCGTATCCGGTTTCGTACTGGACGCCGGGAGGTCCCGAGCCGCTCGCCGCCGGGGAAATGTGACCGGCCAACGTCGACACCAGCGAGTCGAACATTGAGACGTCGGTGAAGCTCCCGAGGCCCGTTCGCTCCGCGCACAGCAGGCCGAGAAGCACGCCCTGCACCGCGGTCATGCCGGCGGCGATGTCAGCGAACTCCACAGCAGGCCCCGGGATGTAGGTGGCGTCTGCATCGAGCTCGACCGAGTCGAGCATCCCTGACTCTGCCTGCAGGTTGAGGTCATGCGCGGGCGCGGTCGCCAGTGGGCCGTCTTGACCATACGCGGAGATTGAGACGTAGACGAGCTTCGGATTCCGAGCTCGCAGCGTCTGATGGTCGACGCCGAGCCGGGCGGCCACGCCTGGGCGGAACCCTTCGAGCACGACGTCAGCGCTGTCAGCCAAGGCGTAGAACGCATCTCGAGCGCCGGCGTGCTTCAGGTCGAGTGCGACCGACCGCTTGCCACGATTCAGAGCCTCGTGGAACGCAGGCAGCATCCGGGCGGGGTCGGGGGTGTGCGGGCCTTCGACGACGACGACATCAGCACCGAGATCCGACAGCATCATCCCTGCGAGCGGGCCCGGATAGCTGACGGCGAGGCTGACGACGCGGACACCCTCAAGCTCACGACACACAGGCGGTACCTCGCGAGAGACTTCGGCGCACGATTCGAATCACAGCCCCCTCAGAGTTCTCCGGTCTGATTAGTTTCGCTAATCCAAACACAGGTTCATGTTCTGATCAAGTGACCCAGACCGGTTCGCTGACGCAAAGGGGTGTCAGACCCTCCATGCAGGCCGTCACGGCGACGCTTCCCATTGCTGCGGGTCGGGTGCATTGAGTCAGGGGAGCGTCGTGGTTCGATCCCCGGCAGCGGAGCGTATGGACTGGCGCTGCCAAAAGGGCCGCTCAAGAGCCCCCGGCCCTCCGCTGCCGCGGGCCGAACACACATCCGCAACCTCGGACTGGATGACGTCAGTGTTGGCTGGGCGAGCACTCTGGACAGGCGGCCGCGAACGGATCACCCTTCACTTGCGTCGACTGCAAGTACGCCGTCCCATTTGTTCATCCGAGCAATGCGGCGAAGCGGCTTCGTGGGAATGGCATTGTATGCGTCTTCGCGGCGGAGCAGCTGGGGTTCAGACAGCTTGTAGTGTCGCCGCAGGCGGCGTAATCCACCACCCTGGGCGGCCAAGATGTTCAACACCCAGTCGCTGTTCACTCCGTACCCCGGCAGCATCCCGAATCCCGTGGAAGTCCGGAAGACCAAGACGGGCGTCTGGTACGGCGTCCCCGTCCGACGCCCAACGTGCTCGACGATCCCATGGCGCGGGCTGACCTTGACGACGTGCAGCAGGATGGGGTTCGCATATTTCCGATTGAAGCGCGCCCAAGAACGACTCCATGCCATCGCTCAACCCACGCCTGCTGGAGTGTCGGTGAGCGTCTGCAACGCTGCCCCGCGATCGGCTGCAGTGCCGAACGTCATGAATTCGGTTTGCGTCATACGTGTATCACCTATCTGCTGGTCGTTAGTGCGGGTCAGCCGATCTCCACTTGCTGCGGTCAACTTCGTTTGTGAAAGTCGACCGAATGTCACGGCCTGCGCCGCTGGCAGCTCACAGCGCGAGCTAATGAGCCCGACCTATCGAATTCACGTTGCATGGGGAGCTCCGAGTCCGAGATGTCGGGCGATAAGGAGACGCTGAATTTCAGAAGTCCCTTCACCGATGGTCAAAATGCGCGCATCTGCGAAATGGCGGGTGACGGCAGTGTCGAACACAAAGCCGTGGCCACCATGGAGTTGTGTCGCCGCGTAGGCGACTCGGTTGGCCATCTCGCTCGCTGTCAATTTGACGATGGCGGCTTCCCGCTCGATGTTCATCTCGTGATCGTGCTTCCACGCGGCGTCGTAGACGGCCGCACGGACGACGGCCACCTCTGCAGCGAGGTCGGCTAGCTTGAAGGCGTAGGCCTGATGCTCGGAGAGGAGGCTCCCGAAGGAGCGCCTTGACCTGCCGAACACGACCGTGTCGGACAGGCATGCTCGAGCAAGCCCGAGCGCCATGGCCGCGATTGGGATGCGAGCGAACGTCAGTCCATGCAGGGCACGTCGGAGACCCGTGCCTTCCTCACCGATCATGGCGGACGCAGGCACCCGAACGCCATCGAAGAACAGTGGATGGGTGTCTGCTGCTCGCCATCCGAGCTTGTCGTATGCAGGGCCGACGGTCAGGCCGTCGCTATTCGCTGGGACGAGGAAGAGCGACACCCGGGGTCGGCCGTTCGTGGGCCCGTCCCCGGTCTTGGCGAACAGCAGGATGGCACGCGACAGCGGCGTTCCAGAATTCGTGATGAATTCCTTCGTGCCGTGGATGATCCACATATCACCGTCGCGTTCTGCGCGGGTGGAGATGTTGGCCGCGTCTGAACCGCCGGACGGCTCGGTCAGACCGAAGGCCAGCAGCGCGTCGCCGCGAACAGCCTCGGACAGCAACGGCTCTCGCAGGTCTGGTCGGCCACGCGTGAAGAGCTCGAACATGGCAGTGTTCATCGCCTGAACATGCGCCGTGACCGCCAGTGAGGAATCGACTGCGGCCAGTTCCTCGACTGCGATGCACAGGGAGCGCAAGTCGCCGGCACCGTGCGGATCCGGGAGCGCCAATGAGAAGACACCGAGCTCGGCGATCGAACCCACCAACCCGAGGTCCATACGACCGGTCGCGCTTCGGCATGCCGCGCCGGGACCGACGACCTCCTGGCAGAAACGGCGCATTGAATCGCGCCAGGTGAGGTGCTCGGGGGTCAGCGCCCACGGCGTGTCGGTGAAGTCAGCGACGGTGTCGTAGGTCGCTGCGCCCACGCGTCTTCCTTCATCACCCACGTCGTAATCCAAACACAGGTTCACGTTCGGGGTCAATCGTGGTTCGGTGGAGCACCATCCGTTGACTGACTATTTCGCCCCATAGGATTAGGGGTCAGGCTGGAGTAGGTACACGACAGCAGCGCGCCGAGCCTCGGAGACCACCAGATCGCGTTTGGGCTCTGCCTCATCGAGTCGGAGGCTGGCGATTTGCCCGTGGGTGTACCAAATGAAGAGGCCCACCACGATCTCGAGCGCAACGCGGGCCGCCCAATCGATGTCCTCGTGAGCGATACGTGCGCGGTCTCGGGCGAGGGCGGCCTGGAATGCGCGGAGCACAACGAAGTGTGCGGCTCGCGCCCTCTCGGTCAGCCCCGGGTCAGCTCCCACCTGCACAAGAAAGGCGCTGAATTCACGGGCTCTCTCTGCAGACACGTCGTCCAGTGCCGACACAAGTGCCAACACAACGGCTTCGACGGTCGGTTCCGCCGCTGCCAAACGTGTCATGGCACTGATCTCGAGCTCCTCGAGCGCCCGATCTTGCACGGCTCGGAGGAGATCTCCCTTGTGTTCGAAGTATCGGTATATCGAGCCAACCGAGACCCCGGCTCGCTCTGCAACTCCTTGCATCGTCAACTCGTCGAGCGTGACCTCGTTCAACAGCGACCGCGTCGCATCCACCATGCTTTTCACTGCTGCACGGCTACGCTTTTGGACAGGCGTCCGCAGTCCGAAGGAGCGCGTAGGCAGGGACTGCTCGGACATCATGTCGCTGATCCTAGCGAATTCATGACGCTGAGCGTGGATTTCAATCGCTCGCCGCCAGCGGCCTTCGGAGCCAGAGACACTCCACCAACGGCGCGTCGGAACGCAGGCCGAGCCAGGTTGAAGGCATCACGGAGGAGCGATAGCCCGCTCGTTTGGCAACCTTGAGTGGCCAACCGGCTGCCACCTACGGATTCCGCGATCCGAGCTGCGCACGATCTGTTCCTCTCCCCCATGGATACCCGTCTCCCGAGAATGCGTACGGGTGCGACCGTCGGCACATGGCGCTCGCGTGACTCGTCGCACAGTAGACCCCGAGTGCATTGATCGACCGCATCCAGCGCCACACTGCGCGTCAGGCTGAACCAGCCATGGCCTGACAGCGGCAAGACCAGGCACGGCGAGGTCACGCGAAAATCCGGGAGGCGAAAGGCGCATATGCGCAGTTGGCGGTCAGCGCGGTACATGATCATCTGGGGATCTCCAACGCCGAGCCCCGGGCGAGCGTGTCTCGCACGGTCCGGTCGACGACACGAAGGTCTGGCCGTTGTGTATACTTGAACGCGGATCTAGGTTTGTGTCAAGCTGGCCGCCGACAGGGCACGCGAAAGGTATGAGATGGCGCAGGTCGACACCATGACGTTCCGCATCGCCGTCGAGGACCATGACAGAGCCATCGCGCTCTTCACCGATATCCTGCAGTATCAGCGGGAGCATCCGGAGCTGTACTACTACAGCCGATCTCGGACGTTCTTCCGCCCTGCCGACGATAATCCGGACCACGAACTGTGGTTTTTCATCGATGAGTACGACGACCGAGACAAATATTGGGAGTCGCTGATGAGTGCTCTTCAGAGCGACCCCCGGAGCGCGGAGAACCAGCGAGCCTGGGCCGATATTGTGCTTCCCCCGCTGCCTAAAGGCCATGAGGTCTGGACGGAGATCGACCCCCTGAGGGTTGAATACGAGGGCCGCTGACCCGGTTCCCCAGCCTCCCGACGACCAGAACGAGTTAACGGGGGGGGTCAGCCCATCCTGGCCACGGGTTTCTCTTCGGAGGCTGAGGGCTCCGATGGGGCCCGTCTTTGTCGTCACTTGACACGGCGTCGCCGGTTACGGACGATGCGCTTGACCGCACACATCAGAAACCACCTTCAGTAAGCGCGACCTCGTCTGCCGGGCGCGTGGTACCCGGCGGCTCCACTACGCCCGATGAGGTCTGACCCCTCTCGTGTGGCCCGGTCCGCAACGGCCGTACTTGAACGCAGATCCATGTTTATGCCAAGCTCCTCTCGTCACATCGGGTATCCGGATCTGATGCGGCCTTCGCGCTGCCGGCAGCCGTCCCAGCAAGTTCTGGAGGTCGGAAGCAGGACCGGCCGCCCATCGCTTTCGTCGGGAGGGACGGAATCATGGGAGTAACGCTCGACTCGCTCCACGGTCGTGTCCTAGACGTCTGCTCATTCGAGCAGACGCCATTCGCTTGGCATGGCAAGGTCTACGGAGAGCGCGGCCAGCGGTTCCGCGATGCCAACATGGATCTGGTCCGGCCGTTCGAAGGCGTCTACGGGGAGCCCGACGGGACCGACACAGAACTGACACCACAACTCATTTGGGAAACGAAGGGCGTGAACGCTCCGTCAGCCGCCGATCTCAACCGTCGACCGGAGGTCCTCGACGTGATGGGGATTCAGCGCCAGATGGTGTTCCCCGCCATCCTCCTACTCGCACTACCGCAGGCGTTCGGGAAGGCGACCTTCTGCCCGAGCCCGACCTCCGAGCAGATCCTCACGTCGAGGGAACTCTTGGACGCCTACAACGAGTGGGCTGCCGAGCTCACCAATCGGTACGCGGATCGTTTGCGGGTCTCAGGGGCGCTGGTGACGCACGAGGTGTCACCAGAGGAGATGGTGCAGAAGGCTGAGCACCTCATTGAGCTCGGGGTGAAGGCGATTCTCATCCCCACCAAGGTCCCGCCGGCCGGCCTCTCCCCCGCTGACCCTGCCCTGGACCCGTTCTACGCGCTACTAGCCGGGCACAATGTCCCGTTGATCCTCCGCGGCACCCCACTTACGACGGGCTTTCGGGCCTCAGCGGTGTGGGGTGCTACCCCGGCGTCTGTCTGGGAGGGAGGTAGATCGGTCGGGCGGCTCGCGGACTTCGTGACTGATGTCCATCAGGCTGAGGAACATTTCCTGACCTCGATGGTGTACGGAGGGGTCTTCGAGCGCAACCCAACCCTGCGGCTCGGTGTGTTCAAAGTGGGTGCATCGTGGATCGGCCCATTGGCCGAACGAATGGACCGCGGCCTTCCCCCGTTCGTCTACAACGACCACCTGCCGATGAAGCCGTCCGAGTATCTGGCCAGAAATGTCAGGGTGTCGCCCTTCGCTGACAGCGAGGACGATTTCGAGCCCGTCGAGGTGTGGCTAGAGCGGTACCCCCATATCCAGGATGTGTACTGCTATTCAAGCGATTACCCCCTGGTGGAGGGTGGACAGTGGTCCATGAAGAAATACTACGACCGCTTAGCACCTCTCGGCGATGAGATCGTCGAGAAATTCTTCTGTACCAACGCGAGGCTCATTCTTCCGTGAGTCCTCGACCTCCGTCCGATGCGATCACGTCGACGGACCTCGGCTGCTCACCCGTCGGGCACGTTGACAGGTGGAAGATGTGAGTGAGCGCCACCCCGGCGGGTCCAGGATCGAGGACATCGCCGTACCGATTCGAACGTTGGACCCGGAGGACGAGGACTGGAGTGATCTCGAACCTCTTCGCAACGTCATCGGCGACGCTCGGGTGGTGGGGATCGGCGAGAGTGCCCACGGCGTAGCTGACTTTCACCAGTTGCGGCATCGCATCCTCCGCTTCTTGGTTACTGAGCTGGGCTTTTCGGCCTTGGGCACGGAGTTCGGATTTCCCGATGGTCTCGCTGTGCAGCAGTGGATCTCGGGCGGCATCGGAGAGCTCGGGGACGTTGCACCTGGAGGTCGGATCCTCCCCTTTGGCGAAGGCGCGGAGTCGCGGGCCCTACTGCACTGGATGAGGGGATGGAACGCAAAGTCGGTCAACCAGCTCAGCTTCTACGGGCTGGACATTCCGGGGTCGCTGGCGCCGGAGCCAGCTGTTCGCGCCTGCCTCTCCAGACTCCCGAGCATGCCTGGCGACGATGGATTCCTGAAACTCTCGTACTTTGGTGGGCGGTTCGACGGTCTGAGCCACTACAAAGCGATGCCCGACCGAGACAGGGAGCGACTCGCGGAACAGGTAGCTACTCTCGTCGGTCGTGCTGAGAAATCAGGTGATGAGATCGCCGTCCGGTGCGCGCGAGCAGCGGTCGCAACGCTCCGTCTCCTCGACGGAATGGGGCTGGGCGATGCGAAGGCGATGGCGCAAAACCCCCGTGAGGAATTCATGGCCGAAACGGCCGAATGGGTCCTGAGGCGGGAGTCACGTCTCGTCATCGGGGCCCACAATGGACATGTCGGGCGCGCCCCGTTGATGTTGCCGACGCTGGGTGGACTACTCCAAGGCCGTCTCGACAGGCCTCCCGTGACCATCGGCACGACCTATGGATCGGGAGTCATCTGGGACATCGAGAACAAGGTGGCGCCGACTTCCGAGTGGAAGCCTGAACTGGTCGAACTGCTTCCGCCCGAGCAGTCCCTCGACGGCCTCATGGCGCAGGCCGGCCTGCCGCTCCATTTGGTCGACGTCAAGCGCTTGTCAGACGAGATGCTCGCGGGAAGCCCGAACATGTTGGTCTTCAACATGGCGATCCCAGTCGACGTTCGGGCGAGCTTCGACGCGATCGTCCATGTCGAGCACGTCAGATACATGGACGACTCGTACCTGACGCTGTGCTCCGACCTCTCGACCGACCCCTGACCCTTCAGGCGCTGGCGGCGGCGCCGGCACGAAACTTAAATCCCGTGTTGATGCCGCTGTCGCGAGGCTGCCGATCGCAGAGAGCGACATCGAGGAGATCGCTCAGCCTCAGGGGGGACAGTCGGATGACTCTGCGATTGCCGGCATGGAGATGATGACCACCGTCGGGCCCTTTGGATGGGACCCAGCCTCAGTTCTGCTCTCGAAGAGACACCCAGTAATGGCGTTCCCACCGTTATCGAACTGCCCGAACGGCCTCGCGATTAGCTCGACACCTTGACGAGGACCCGTCCAGTTCCGCCCGCCTCGACCTTGTCGTGCGCCTCGACGATCTTGGCCAAGGGTAAGGGGTCCTCGATCGGCAGTGACAACGCCTGGTCCACAGCCGCGGCTGCGAGATCCTCCGCGGCTTCTGCCGTCGCCGATGAGGGGAAACCATCGCTGCCGAGAAAACGGATGATCACGTTGCCGAACGCCATCGGCCAGAACGGGATCGCAGCTCTTTCGGTCTCACTTGCGTAGGCAGCCAGCACCCCGAAGTCCTTCAGCACGGTCGCGTCCAACTCGGCGTTGGCCGAGAGCGAGACCTCCACGATCCTGTCCACCCCATCCGGCGCATGAGCCAAGATGACGCCAGTTGGGTCCGGGTCGTCGAGTGCAACGACGGCATTGAGCGGAAACTTCGGAAGTTTCTCGGCGGCGGCGACCTCCTCGGTACGCCGCACGGATCCGATGACTCTGGCTCCGCCCCACTTCGCCATCTGGGCCGCCAGCGCGCCGACAGCCCCGAGGACACCCTGGACCAGCACGGTCTTGCCGAGGACTGGTCCGTCGGCGTAGATAGCCCGGTGGGCGGTGATCCCCGGCAAGCCGAGGCAGGCTCCTACCTCGTCGCTCACGCTGTCGGGCAGGTAGACCGCTTGGCGCGAAGGCACCACCGCAAGCTCGGCAGCCGTGCCGAAGGGCCCGCCCGCCTGCGCTCCGTAGACCCAGACCCTTCGACCGACACGAGACGGATCAACGCCCTCACCGACTGACTCCACAACCCCGGCACCATCACTGTGCGGAACAACGCGCGGGTGCGGCATGGCGGCGCCGAACCTCCCGCTGCGCTGATTCGTGTCATGGTTATTCACAGCCGAGACCAAGATCCGGACACGCACATCACCAGGACCTGGGATCGGAGCCTCCATCTCCCCGACCTGCAACACCTCAGCCGCCGGACCACAGTGCTCATACCATGCCGCGCGCATCACCTGGCGCCTTCGGGGACGAACTTTCCGGTGTCCATCTCGCGTGCGTCACGTTCATGGCGCACCTTGACGATGCCCCCAATCTCGCTCGCACACCCCCCGTTTGTCATGGACCCCAAGCGCCACGGGTCCGGAACCCCATCGTGCCAGTGTTGGTGATGTACGGATGCTGGCCGAGATCCGGAGCCGTCGATATCTCGCGAGCAGCGAATCCGACTCGTTCTGCGACCTTCTGTAAGCCGGGCCTGTCGAGCCTCGGGTATGCGTCGAACGCGTTCGTGCCGACCATCTTGCGCACCTTGTCGAGCGACAAGTCGTGAAAGGTGTTCGCGAGTGACAAGCGGGTCATGGGATACTCAGCCGGATCGGAGGAGTAGCTGAAGGTCCCCTCAGGGTGGGGATAGTCGGAACCCCACATACACCTGTCCTCGCGGCCGATCTCTATGGCCGTCTGCGCTTCCTCGCGTGACATGAAACTGCACCCGATCCAGACATTCTCGTTGAGGTACTCACTCGGCAGCCGCGGGAGGTGATCGGCGCGACGGAAGGGTGACAGAAAAATCGAGTCCATCCTGGCGGCCATTTCCTCCCATCGGATCCCTGGAATCTCGGTGAGCACCAGCTTGAGGTTTGGATGGCGTTCGAACACCCCGAAGATGATGGTCATGTAAATCGTCCGCAGCCCCCACTCTCCGGCCTCGAGCAGTCCCCATTGAAAATCAGCAGGCATGTCGAAGAAGAATCCGTGTGGCCGCGCGCCGTTGTGCGTCGTGAGGGTCATGTCGAGTGCTGCGGCAGCGGAGAAGAACCCATCGAATTCGTCGCCGTAGGGACGCTCCCTGCCGGGCGCTCCCGGCACTGGGAAGTTCACACCCCGGAATCCATGATCAGCGCACCATTCGACCTCTCGGATCGAGGCATCAAGATCCCAGAACGGCAGCTGAGCCAAGGCGACGTGGCGCTCAGGCTCCACAGTACAGAAGTCGGCCAGGAAACGGTTGTACATGGACCGCCCAACGCCGGCAAGTTCCTGTGCCTCCGCAGCGGGAATGCCATTCGCGAACACGTTCATCAGGTCGAACGGCATCGGCTCGTCGTTCAGGCTGGCGTGGAAAATCACGCCGCCCGCGACACCGTCACGATCGTAATCTCGCAACCTGGCGTGCGGGTCGTAGTGCCCTGCCGTGCCCAGGTTCCTCCGGCGTCCGTTGAAGGCCTCCTCGGAGGCGCCTTTCTTGGCCATCTCTTCGAACATCGGCGTGAGCGCCTCAACCGACTCGTAGAAATCGTCAAATTCATCCAAGTACTTCTTCGGACAATATGGACGAAGGTCGGCTTTCCTCGGACCGATGTGTGAATCCGCGGAGAACACCAATACGGGAGCCGCGTCCAGCGTCGTTTCGGGTTCTCGTCTCACGATTGCAGACACTGTTCGTCTCCTTTCGGTTCGTCGATACGCAGGGCTGTTATTGCAGGGCCGGGTGCGGGTCGCGACCCAGGTAGGCGGCCAACTGCTCCCATGCTGGAGCGTCGGCAGAGACGGTGATCTCGACGCCGAAGGGGATCCCGGGCGCGACCATGTCGCGACCTTCGGGAGGCAGCGTCGCCTTCGCCGCGTCGAGGGCTGGGCGCGCCAACTCTTGGTCGAGCCGCTCCACCTGACCTGTCGATACCGCCAAATCCCACGCGTGAGCCACCAGCTCAAAGAAGTACATTGCCACGACCACATCACCGGTGAAGGTCACGCCGGCGAGTCGGCTGGCGACGCCTTCCAACTTCGCGTCGTCGGTCCAGACTTCCTCGGCCTCCATGCGCGTGCGCCGGAGCTCGCTTGGCGCGACGTTCAAGTCGACGCGAGGGTAGTCCATTCCGTACGGGTTCTCGCCTCTGCCCAACGCGACGAGGCGGTGGCCATTCCCCACGACATGCGCAATGAGGGTATCCACGTCGAACTCTTGACATGGGGTGCGATTCGTCAGCTGTGCCGGTTGGATGCCGGTGACAATGTCAGCGGCGTGGTCGAACGACCGGTAGAGATAGGGTCGGAAGTCGATATTCAACCTTGCCTCCGTGATAAGGACGCGACCATTGAGTTCCGCCGCAGCCTAGACCCAACAGATATCGCTGGTTCACCGAAGACACTGCCATTCGCGGAACCGGCGCGCCTGACCCAACGGGAAGAGGTGCGGGTCCGAAAATCCGTTGCCAAAGCGATCGCTGACGGGCAGATGGCATCGTGTATGTCAGCTCCACGCATCATCGCCAAGCGGATTCCGGTCCGCTGCTTGCTCGCGCCATCATCACCGCGGATCGGATGGAGGCGCGGGCGAGAGCGATTTGTGTGGGCTTGACGCCTGCATCGATCGTTGTCGTAGAACGCCGTAGCCGAACAGACCACTTTCCCTGTCGAGGGTATCGAAGAGAACTTGGACGTAGTACGTGGCGTCCGAAGAGCCGAGTCGTCATGGACCGTCCTGGCTGTCAGTCGTTTGCACCGGTGTGTCGAAGAGTCCTCACTGCAGAATGAGCTGGCTGTTGGTGCAGAAGAATTTCTCGAGGAAGTCGTCGCCGTAGGGTGCGAGTCGCTGGTAGAACAGTTCGAGTGAGTGTGGCAGTCCTTCGGTGTGGGGGTAGTCGCTCGAGTAGCAGTAGCAGTCCTGGAGCGCTGGGTACCGGTCAACGTACAACTCGAACGGCTCCTCGAAAGAGGCCAAGCCTGACACGCGGACTTGACGGGAGAGGTACTCGGAGGGCTTCATTGAAATGGGGAACACGCCTGGCATCATGGCGGCCATCCGGTCCATGCGTTCGGCCAACGGTCCGATCCAGGACGCCCCAGACTCGATACACCCCACGCGCAGGTCAGGGTGTCGTTCTAACACTCCGCCCATGACCAACACATCGACGAACGTTTCCTCTGCGGCGTGCAGTTGGACCGACACCGCTGTGGGGTCGACGGGCAGGCCAGGAGCCACGCCCCATACGTCGTTCGCTCGGAACCCGACTCCTGAAGGTGGGTGGAACACCAGCGCGGCACCCGCATCGGTCAACACCCGGTAGAACGGGTCGAGGTCAGGGTGGGCAGGAGACAGTCCCGCCGGGGGCATCCCAGAGGCCATCTGGACCGCCTTGACCCCAGTACCGACAAGCACCTCGGCTTTCTTGATCAGCCCCGATGCGGTCAAGCCGGGCCGTCCTGAGGCCAATACGCCAACGATCCGGAGTCGATTGGGGTACTTGCGAGTGAACTGGCCCGCCCACTCGTTGTATGCGTCGATCGCGCCTTCGGCAAGCTCGATCTGGTCTGGAGAGGACACAGGGAACCCGACGTAGCCGCCCCCATGTGCCATCGCCATCGCCACGAGACCCAGACCGGGGAAGATCAACGCCCGGCCGATCCCCATGGCGTCAAGGACCTCGGGACGCCGGTCCATGGTGATCGCCGACGGGGCACATGCGCCCTTCGTTTCCCACACCGTTTCCGGCGTGATGTCCGCGACCTCCTCACGATCTACGAGAAAATTCATCGGATCGTCCGGCCCGGCTGCCCCCAGGATCTGCGACAGACCCTCATTCCCGTCCAGGAACCGCTGCGCCCGATCTCCGAATACTTCCGCATACCGCGGCGTCGGCACATGCTCGTGGGAATCCACATCCCCCACACGCCCGCGCAAACTATCCAACGTCACCGTCACGGCCTCATCACTGTCCCGGCCTCCTCCGCGTGGTCCAAGCACATCCCCGATTCAGCAACACCCGACACGTATGGCCAGCTCGCGACCCCACCGCGGATGTACGATCAGGACTTAGTAGAACACGAGTTCATGTTTCTGTCAAGATCGAGACGCCGTCCGCAGCAGGCAGGACACCGCAACGGCGCTGGCAATCTCGAAGCGAGGAGCACGCCAAATGTTGAGCGACTGGATCCGGCGCAAGTCGGAGGCGAATGGCACCCGCATCGCGGTCGAGCATCTCGGTCATGGCATCCGCACGTACGCGGACCTCGATCGGAATGCCGATGCGCTGGCTGCTGGCTACGCATCGCTCGGGCTCGGCCACGGCGTCCACGTCGCGCGGCTCATGACAACCAGTCTCGCGAACATTGACACTTGGTTCGGCATGATTCGGGGCGGCGTCGTTGAGGTGCCGGTCAACACCGCAAACATCGGGATGTCGTTGCAGTACGTCCTTGATCAGTCGGACTCGGTGGCTCTGGTGACGGACGAAGAGTATCTCGACCGGATTGGGGCAATCGCCGAGGGGCTCCCCAAATTGAGACACCTGATAGTCAATCGGTGCAGCTCCGATCAGCTTCCGGCGAACCTGAATCACATTGCGATCCACGACCTTGCTGAGCTCTATCTCGACGACGCGCCACCGTCCGTGTCACTCGACGGCTCGTCGGTTACATCGATCGTGTACACGTCTGGGACGACCGGTCCGTCGAAAGGCGCAGTCATGGAACATGAGTTCATGCACACCCTGACTCGATCCAACGCCGAACTGATGGCTTACACCCGAGATGACGTCATCCTCACTTTCTTCCCGCTGTTTCATCTCATGGCAAGAAACTGTGGCGTCTGCGCTGCTATCGAGAGTGATGCGAAACTCATAATCGGCGAACGCTTTTCGGCGTCGGGTTTCTGGGACACCTGCCGTCAACACGGGGTGACAGCAATCACATACCTGGGGGACATGGGATTGATGTTGGCCAAACAGCCGCGTCGCGATGATGATGCCGACAACCCCGTTACCAGAGGCTTTGGGGCCGGGATGTCGCTTGACTTGTGGAAGGACTTCGAGGAACGCTTCGGACTCACGCTCACCGAAATCTACGGAATGACCGAACTCGGCATCGCGATGCAAAACACGCCCACCGTCAAACGATTGGGTTCGGTCGGCAAGCCAGCCCCCTACTACAAGGTGGAGCTTCACGACGAGAACGATCAGCCCGTTCCGGTCGGCGCTGCTGGGGAGATCGTCATTCGACCGACACAGCCTCGCGTCATGTTTCGCGAGTACTACGAGATGCCTCAACAGACCCTTCAAGCATTCCGCAACCTATGGTTCCATACCGGGGATCGAGCCCGCCAGGACGAGGACGGTTTCTTCTATTTCGTCGACCGCACCAAGGACATGATCAGGCGACGCGGCGAGAACATCTCATCATTTGAAGTCGAGCGCATCATGTGCGGACACCCGGCAGTATCAGAAGCAGCCGCCTACGGCGTGGTTGTGGACAGCCTTGAAGAGGTGATGGTTTCTCTCGTCGTCAATGACCCGACTGAGGTGCCGACTCCGATGCATCTGGTCGAGTTTGCCGCCCAGAACCTGCCTCGCTTTGCCATACCTCGCTTCGTTCGTTTTGTCGACTCTCTGCCGCGCAATGCGTCGCAGCGGTTGCTCAAGTTCGAGCTTCGCGAGGCAGGCATCACTCCGGATACGTGGGATCGGGAGCGATCTGCGCCAGCGACCACCTGACGTCCAACGCCAAATTTCCCGATCGACGGTGTCCTGCCCGCGAAGGATCCACTAAGGCGTCGCGAGGGAGCTAGCCGTCGGCGCAAGTCCTTTTTCCTGGAAGCGGAATATGCGTTCGGCTGCGCCGGACATCAACTCGGTGTACGCCTTCTCCTTTAAGCCCAGGACTTTGAGCTGTTCAATGGCGTCGCTGTGAGCGACGACGGGGAAGTCAGTGCCAAAGGCAACCTTGCCGCGACCACGACCGTTGATGAACGCCACGAGCTTCTCATCCCAGTACCGCGGGGCGTGCCCGCTCGTCCCGATGAACACATTCTCGTGCTTCCATGCCATGGCGACCAGTTCGTCCGTCCAAGGCCACCCCGTGTGCGCGGCCACGAATCGCAGTTCTGGGAAATGAATCGCGATCATGTCGATGAGAATCGGCCGCCCGGTTGCGCTTGGCATCAGTTCGGCGGAGTGGCCGATCTGGACCACGATGGGAATATCAAGTTCAGCGCACTTTGCGTAGTACGGGAACATCCGTGGATCATCGATCGCGACGCCGAAGCCATGTGAATGATAGTGGGCGCCGATGAACCCGAATTCCTTGACGGCTCGTTCGAGACGACGCAGTCCAGGGAGGCCGTCACGTGGATCGATACCCTCCATCCCGAACATCCGGGTGGGATGCTGGGCTATGACTTCCTGTACCTCCTCGGTGGACAACTGCCACATCCAGTAGTGGTCCCGATACGACCACATCTTGAACGACGGGATGACGATGCGGTCGATGCCCGATGCGTCGAGGACTTCAATGAATTCGTCGGGCTCGTGGCCCCGCACTCGCTCATGAAGATTCAGCCACTCCACCACGTGCGTCAACTCCGGGTTGTCGTAGTAGAGGTGGTGCAACGCTGGTGGAGTGAAGAGGTTCACCCAAATGTCAGTAACCGGTTCCATTGCTACCTCCTCTGGAGATTGTCTTTTGCGGGTCCATGAACTCCGGAAGAGCGCCTGCGCCAACCACGGAATGACCGACCTGTCGGAACGTTCGGTGAACAATCCTCCAGCCATGCGAGCGTCGCTCCAACGAGTCGTCATACGCCCCGACGACCACGAAGTCCGCAGGCCCGCCGGCCGGCCGGCGCTCCCGGCCCTCGTGGGGCAACCAGTGCCACCCCGTCACGTAGCATCGGCTGGTCGCCCGGTCACCTTCCAAGGTGATCACGACGTTCGTGATCTGGTGCACCGTTCCAGCGAAACGGGAGAGCACCCAAGTGAAGCCCTCGTGCAGTCCGATACGCCCGCTCCATATGCCGAGCCCATGGTTGTCGACGGCGTCATCGGCGAACACTGACTCGACGAGCGCGTCGACGTCCCGCCGATCCACCAGCGTGCAGTAGCGGATCAGCAGATCCTCGATCTCTTGACGGTCGCGATCCGGGTCGCCCTGAAATGCTGAAATCACGTCTTGTCACCGCGTTTTCGATCCTCGGTCGGCTTCAGGCCCGACCGATGCCGTGATTGACGTCCAACGCACAATGCGTTTCGGACTCCGCCAAGAGTTCGTCATGCTGATTCATCGCCTGCGCATGGACGATGGCGATGGTCCCCGTGTCACCGGACTTGACTTCGGTGACACGAGCGGTGAAGGTGAGCCTGTCGTTGCCCACCGCTGTGCGCCGGAATCTTCCTCGGTGTTGCCGAATGCGGTCTGCGGGATCCATCCAATCGGTCACGAGTCGCGCCAAGGCCGCGTTGATGAACGGCCCGTGGGCAACTGCGTGCGGGAGTCCGTAGACCTGGCGCGCGTAGTCGGGATCGATATGCGGCAGGCCCAGATCCCAGATCGCGGCACTCCACCGAACCAGTGCCTCCGTGTCAAAGCGCCGCGTGTAGCGGCCGAGCGAGTCACCCGGATGGGGTGCTCGCCCAGCACGGAGAGCAACTGAGTCTTCCACGAGCGGGGATTCCTCTGGCGAGTGACGATCCTCTGCAAGGGCGTGCTCGACAAAGACCATGTCCCAGACGACACATCCCAGCAGGCCATCGCCAGCGTCGCGATAGCGCTTAGTGAACTCGACACTAAGCATCTCCGGACGCCCCTTACGAGCAGGCGTCCACGAAATATCCGTGATGGTGGACCTTCCACGGATCACGTCTCCGATGACGACGTTGCGCTCGATCTCCCAGCGCTCCTGACGGATGAGCATCATTGGCTTCCAGTCCGACCCCCAAGGACTCTCAAAGGGCAGAAGCCCCCTAAGAAACTGCTCGCCGCTCTTGTTCAGATACGCCAGATAATTCGGCGAAGCGACCTCCATGAAGCCCGGAGGAGTGGAACCACGCCAGTCCCGGGTGTCCTCGAGTGCCGCCGTATACCTCGCGACGTCGATGCCTCGGACGGGTTCCGCCTGGAAACCGTCCGGGTTGGGCCAGTACTCGCAGCCCACCCATTGCCGCAAAGCGTCAAGGTCCACATCCGTCGGCACTGCCGCATACTGTATACGACATCCATCGCTCAGGGCGAAACGAGAGGAGCGACTGCATGCCGAACTGGGGAGTGTATTTACCGACCTACGGTGCCAGCGCTCCGATCGACGTGCCTGGCATACGCCGGCTCGCGGCACGCGCCGAGGAGCGAGGCCTTGCCCATCTGTTCGTCGGCGACCATCTCATCTGGAACCGCGCCATCCTGTCGCCCTTCTTGGCCCTGGCGCACGTCGCCGCCGTCACCGAGAGGATCAGGCTCGGCACGGGGGTATATCTGTTGCCCCTACGCGCCCCGGTCCTCGCCGCCAAGGATGCTGCGACACTCGACGTCCTGTCGGGTGGCCGACTCATCTTGGGTGTCGGCGCGGGGGGTGATAACCCCGAGGAGTACCGCGTGGCTGGCGTCGCTCCGGGTAACCGAGGAACCCGAATGGACGAGGGTATAGCCGCCCTGCGAGGGCTGCTCAACGGAGAACCCAGCGGATTCGTGGGCAATTACGTGGAGGTTCCACCCACGACTCTCGCACCGCTCCCGAGGAGAAGCGTGCCAATCTGGCTCGGTGGGCGCTCGGAGGCAGTCGTGCAGCGGGCGGCGCGCGTTTGTGACGGCTGGTTCCCGGTCTGGATCAGCCCAGAACGATACGCCACGGCGCGCGACCAGATTCTCGGAGAGAGGAAGGGGAACGCTGTGTTCGACTTCGGCCTCAATATTTTCGTCGCGATTGCCGATACGCGGGCGGAAGCCCGCGCCATCGCCGCCGTGCACATGGAAAATGCATACGCCCAGCCGTTCGAGCGGTTCGAGCGGTATGTCGCATACGGCACGCCGGATGACGTCCGGAAGGAGCTTCGTCCCTACGTCGAGGTGGGAGTGACCGACGTGGTTTTCAACTTGACCGGCCCTCGACCCGAGCATCAGCTCGATCTCCTAACGCGCGAGGTGATCTGCTGACTACGGCCCACTCATCGACCGATAAACCGCGGTCCTCGCCTTTCCTGGAACGCCATCAGTCCCTCTTGTGCGTCGCTCGTCTCCATGATGGTCGCGATGGCGACTGCCTCATCTTCGAGCTGTTCCTCTAACGAGCTCGAGAACGATCGCCTCAAGAGGTCCTTTACCTTGCTGTAGGCGAGCGTCGGGCCCTCGGCGAACGCGCGGCCCAACTCTTGCGTCGCCGCGGCGAGCTGAGCGTCCGGAATGACACGCGTAACGAGGCCCCAGTCGAGGGCCTCTTCCGCAGTCAGTGTTCGCTTGATCAGCGCGAGCTCGGCGGCCCGCCGCAGGCCGACGAGGCGCGGCAACAGCCAGGTGGTGCCGGCATCTGGAGTCAATCCGCTCGTCGTGTGCGCCAGCGTGAATGTGGAACTCGAGCCCGCTACGCAAAGATCACCAGCCAGCGCCAGTCCCACTCCCCCGCCGCCGGCGATGCCGTTCACTCCAACGACGACGGGCTTTGGCATTCGGAACATTCGAGAGATCGTTGTCGTGACGTGGGTCGTAAGGTCCCTCATCGTCCGTTGCCGGTCCGGCTCCTGCAACAGCCATGGAAGGTCGCCGCCGACGCAAAAGGTTTTCCCTTCGCCGATGAGCACCACAGCTCGGATGCCTGGATCGACAGCGCATCGGTGCATGACGTGGGCCAACTCCGTCAGCGCGGTGCGATCGAGGGCGTTCGGGCGCCCTTCGCGTGTGAGGATGATGGTTGCAAGCGCATCGGACTGTTCGAGTCGCAGGCTCTCGTACTTCATGGCGTCGTCTGCTTGGCGCCCTGGTTGAGCTCAAGCCCTGGAAAGGGATCAAAACCGCGATCGGCTCGGACTGTGACGCCATGAAGCGCCCTTGCGGCGGGTGACGCGAGTACGGCGATGAGTTCGGCCACCTCGTGGTCTGTCACCGGAGCATCCCGTCCCTCGGCGCTGACGGTCGGGGTGGCCTCGGGCTCGACATGGTGCGACGCGCGCGTCGGCGTCAAGGCCACGGCGACGACGCGGGGGTGGCCCTCGACCAGCTCGGCGCCCAGGCTCGCAGTCAGGCTCTCGAGCGCCGCCGACGCAGCACCTTCAATAAGCCGACCCGGCGCAGGGTAGGAGCTCACCGCAGAGAACACATTCACAACCACCCCTCGACCGACCATCGACATGCGCCGGAGGGCGAGACTGCACAGGACACTGCAAGCCAGGAGGCCAGCCGTGACTTCTCGCTCTACATCGGACGAGCTCAGCTCCTCGAACAACGTAAAGCGGTTCGCGTCCGCCGCAGTCACAAGGCGGTTAATCACCAAGGCAGGCGGTTCGTCGAGACGCGACAGCGCCAGATCTACGGCCGCCGGATCGGAGACATCTACGACCTCCGCGCCCCGTACGTTTACTCGATCGGTGGCCTGGGCGAGCGAGCGCGCATCCCGGTCCCAGGCAACAACCGAGAAGCCGTGTTCGTCGAGAACACGGCACAGTGTGGGGCCGAGGCCGCCACCGCGCCCGTCCCCACCCGCCGAACTGACGACGGCGATCATCGTCCGTGGAACATTGGCGACCGCTTCTCCAGGAACGCTGTCATGCCCTCTCGCCTGTCCTCCGTGGCGAATAGTTCGGCGCCGAGCCGAAGCTCGACCTCCATCGCTTGGTCCAACGGAAGCCATGCAGCCTCGACAGCACGCTTCATCGCCGCAACTGCCAACGGCGGCATCGCTGCAAGCTTTGAGGCCAGCTGAAGAGCTGATTCGAGTGCCAGCCCAGCGGGAACAACCCGAGACGTCAGGCCCAAGGCGAGTGCGCGGTCGGCGGTTATCGACTCACCGGTCAACAACATTTCGAGGGCCATCCCTCGTCCGAGAAGCCGCGGCAGGAGCTGAGTCCCCCCGGCCGCAGGAAGGGCGCCGATCTTGATCTCTGGTACACCCAGTACAGCGGTCTCGGAGAGGACGCGCAGATCGCACCAGAGTGCGAGCTCGCAGCCGCCGCCGAGGGCGAACCCCTCGACGGCGGCAACGACGGGCTTCGGCACGCCAGTGAACAGCCGGAAACCGGTCTGAAACTCGCGGATGAACTGCCGAGCGCCCGCCTCCACCTCGACGCTTCTGGCGGCTGAGATGTCGGCACCCGCACTGAAGTGGGTTCCACTTCCGGTCACCACTACTGCACCGATCGTCGGGTCGTCTTTGACGCGACCCGCTGCGTCCGCCAGGCCGCGCACGATCTCTAGATTGAGCGCGTTCCGGGCCGACGGTCGATCGATCGTCACAAGTGCAACGCCGTCGCGCACCGCGAACAGCAAACCTGGCCGGATGGCCTCGGCGTCGTTGCCTTGCCCTATAACCACGAAACCTCTCCCTCTCACCCTACCCGTACCGTATGACGGTATACAATAGTCACTGTTCTATGCCGCTCGACCTCCGCACCAGATCGCACACCGATTGCCCGTTTCCCACATATGCCCACCTCCGCGATGAGGCACCGGTGGCGTACTCAGAACAGCTTGAGTGCTGGGTGGTCAGCACGTATCAGCTTTGCCACCAGGTGCTGACCCAACCAAACCGATTCCGCCAGTGGGACGGCAACGAGATGCACGAGCCCGACAACGGTCCACCCTACGGAAATCCCCGAAACTGGAATCCGCAAGTGCGCGAGGTCATGAAGGATGCGGTCCTTCCCGTCTCGACTCTGGTGACGGCGAACCCGCCACGGCATGCGCAGTATCGGAAGTTGGCCATGTCCCTCTTCTCGGCGCGGAGAACTGCGGAGACGATGGAGACCGAAATTCACTCGATCATCGATGCCTCTATCGACGGCTTCTCCGAAGGTCGGGTCGAGTTCATCTCTGCGTTCGCGGTTCCCGTTCCCATGCAGGTCATCGCACGGGTCCTCGGGGTTCCAGGGTCAATGTACGAGACATTCGCCGCTTGGGCTGATGCGTCCATCATGACTAACGCCGGCAGGACAGTGTCTCCGAGCGAAATGGTGATTCATGCGAAGCGAATCGTGGAGTTCCAGGATTACTTCCTCGCCCGCTTGGCAGAGCGCCGCGACCAACCCGGCGAAGACGTCGTCAGCTTCCTCGCCAACGCCCGCCTCGACGACGAACATGGCACTACCCGACCGCTTACGACCGCCGAAACCCTCGGGTTGCTCCTTCACTTCATCACAGCCGGTAGCGAAACCACCACAAATCTCCTCGGAACGCTCGTCGACCGGATCGTCACCGAGCCGGGTCTTCGTGACCGACTCCTTGCCAATCCCAGCAACATACCGAATGTGGTTGAAGAAGGTCTTCGCTACGATGGACCGGTTCAGGGTCTGTTCCGCCACACGACCGAGGACGTCGAATTAGGTGGTATCACCATCCCGGCTGGCGAAAAAGTGCTGCTGCTCATCGGTTCGGCGAATCGCGACGAGGCGAAGTTCGAGAGTGCTGAGACATTTTTGCCCGAACGAACCGATTCCAGGTTACACCTCGCGTTCGGCTTTGGCATCCATTTCTGTCTGGGCGCGCCTCTGGCGCGCAAGGAAGCCCTCATCGCCGTCGAATCGCTGCTGCGGCGGCTCCCGGGTCTCCGTCGAGCAGATGGGCAGCCGGTTGCCTATCACCACCAGACCCTTTTCCGGGGACTGTCGAGTCTGCACCTCCAATACGACGACCTGCTCGACTGAGTTAACCGGCGGCTACACCACGGTGGCAAGCCTCGCCGCGGCGGCGCATGTGTTCGTCTCTCCCGACAGGACCGAGTCGACGGCACGCTGCATCGCTGCACGCCCGGAGTCCGTTTGCAGCGCGGCTCTCATCGCTTCGATAGCTGCGACCTCAATGTGGAACGCGACTTGTCTTCGGCGCTGTATCTCCAACTGCCCGGACGCGGTGGCCCAATCGAAGTGCTCGTCGAGCAGGGTGACCAGGTCGTCTACGCCCTCTCCGCACGAAGCGACCGTCATGAGTATTGATGGCGTCCATGCCCCGACGCGAGCCCCGATTGGGGTGACTGCATACCGGAGTTCTCGAGCCGCTTCGGAAGCGCCGACAAGATCCGCCTTGTTGACAACGATGACGTCAGCGATCTCCAGAATGCCGGCCTTTGCTCCCTGGATCATGTCGCCGGTGTTCGGCGCCAATACCAATACTGCCGAGTCGGCGAGAAGGTCGACTCCGATTTCAGCCTGTCCGACGCCGACGGTTTCGACCAGAATCCGGTCGCAACCCGCCGCGGCCAGGACGTCGATTACGTGAGGCACACCAACCGCCAGACCGCCGAGGTGTCCCTGATTCGCCATCGAACGAATAAAGACGTCGGGGTCTCCGGCATGGCCCTGCATGCGGATGCGATCACCGAGGAACGCTCCGCCGCTGAACGGCGATGAGGGATCGATGGCGACCACGCCAACGCGCAAACCGGCTGCCCGATAGGCCGAGGTCAGGCCATCGACCGTCGTCGACTTTCCCACCCCAGGTGGACCGGTGACGCCGATAACGCGGACGCTCGGACGTCGCGGCCCCAGCGCCGCGAGCAGGTCTTGTCCCGCCGCTCCCCCACCCTCAACGACCGAGATCGCACGAGAAACCGCACGGAGGTCCCCGGCTTGGATCAGCTGGCACTGCCTGACCAGGTCCAACACTCAGCCACTCTCCGAGGTGACGCGCTGCCCGTCCAGGTATTCGATGAGGTCCGCACCAGCTTCGTTCACGTAGCCCACCATGATCCGCTCGGCGACCTCACCGTCCCCAACCTTCAGCGCCTGCAGCATCTGTCTTTGCGCCGTGACCGCCTTGACGCCAAACCGCGGCAAGACGCTGACGATATCTCTCGGAATGCAAGTCGCGAGTGGACGTAGGGCGGCCAGCAACCTCGGTGAATCGGCCATCTGATTCAGTCGCCGATGGAACTCCCAGTTCAGCGCGGCGATGTCCTCTTCCTGGTTCGACTCAACGGCCGATTTGAATTGCCGGTGAAGGGCTCGAAGTTCTTCGAGCTCATCCACGGTGATGTGCTCGGCAGCGCGCCTGGCTGCGATACCGTGCAGCAGTCCTTCAATCATGTAGATGTCTGAGAGATCCTGCCTCGTCGACCGGGCGACGACGACACGGTGCCCGACTGCCTCAGTGACAAAGCCTTCATGTAACAGCGCATTGAACGCATCACGAACTGGTATGCGGCTAGTTCCGAACCGCTCACAGATCTGTTGTTGACTCAGATGTTCGCCGGGCTTCAACCTTCCCAGCAAGATGTCGGCTCGAATCGCAAGTGCGATCTGGTCGCCCAGGGGCACTCGGACCACTTGATCTCCACGAAAGGCTTGTAGGCGTTGATGCGAGTTCATGGCCAATGAGGTTACGCCTTGGCTTCCGTCTGGTTGGCCACCTCGTCGGGATCCCGCTCCGACGACCTGGCTCCGAGCATGAACGCGGCGGGGTCATACTCGCGCAAGATCCTCAACTCTGTGGCCGTCGGACCTTCGAGACACGTGACATCCTCACCCACGGCCACCGGCCAGGGAGTCGCTGCGACAACGTCGCGCACTACGGCATCGACCATTTGGCCATTCGTAACAACGACACCGGTAATCGCAAACTCCTCACCACGGCGCTCCATAACAGCGCGATCCGTGACGATTGCCGAGACGTTGCATCCTGGGCTCGTCACGAAGTCGACCTCGTACACAAGTCGTCCGGGCCGATGGGGTACCAGAACAACATTGCGACGACTCCCCGATGCGATGTCGTTTGCACCTCCCGAACCCGTAATCCATCCCCGCGACGTCCGGGTGGAATTGATGTCGCCTCGTCGGTCGAGCTGACCAGCGGCGAGCACGCCCACCGAATCTGAGCCGTGACCCTGAACCAGCACCCCCAAGATGGTCTCTGTGTCAGCCAGTCCAGCGACCGATGCCAAGTTCGGATAATTGAAGAGAAACGGATTTCCGCGTGCCGGTTCATAATCGTAGAGTCCTAGCTCCGAGATAAGCGGTGGAAATGAGGTCGACGTGTCACGCGCTAGCCATGCAGCCAGACTCGAGACCCCAATTCCCGTAAGGACGAACGCGGGAGGATTGCTGCCTGCGGCTAGCCCAACGAGGAGGCGGCTGCCGATTGCCGCCATCGTCTCTTCAGGAGTGGCCGGCGCGTCGGCATCGATGACAACCGGTGCAGCGAAGGCGTTCCGGCTGCGAAGACGCTCCGTCGTTGCAGCGTCCGGCCCAGGCAGAAGTCGTGTCTCGATCCAGTCCGCAAGACGATCATCATCGAGCTCATGCGCATCGGTGCTCTCTGCAATGAAGTCGTAGTCATCTGCGTACGCGTAGTCCATGAACTGCGCTGGAGCGAATACTCCCGAAGGGTGTGCGCCGAAAGGCTCCGGGCATACTGCTCGCACGATCGCGCCAGGAAGGATCGGTACTCCAGCGGCAGCGCGCAGTTCCTCACGCTCGACGACGCGCTCAACGGTTACTATGGCTCCCAGGCGAGCTGCGGCCGCGCCGACGATCCCCTCCCCGACTGGAACGCTCAGAATCGCGTTGCCGTCCTGATCTGCGACTACCGCGTGCAGAAAAGCCACGTCGGGCGTCAGCGCCCGCACCAGAGTCGCGCCCTCGACTCGGCGGACGTCATTGTGCCCATGGGCGATGTCCGACCCGACCAGGCTTCCGGTGACCGTCCACTCGAGACCCATCGAACCAGCCTTGAGCCGCTGCAAAAAAGTGAGAAGTGACCAAGCGTCGATGTCGACGCTCCCCGCATCGATCAGCCGGTTGGCGCGAGCATTGGGTCCGACTCGCGGGTACTGGTTCCCGACGAACCCGGTGACGATCCGGTCGACGAGGCCGCATGCGACGAGGAATAGCCCGAGCTGCGGCCCTCCGAAGCCGGTCGCTGACGCCCCAAAGCGCGCCGTCGAACCCCGGAATTGACGGAGCAGTTCACGGATGGCGGCATTCGGTCGAGCCTGGGCGAGGGCGAAATGCAGGAGCATGCCAGGTCGCACAACCTCTGCAACGGCCTCCTCAAGGGTCCGAACTTTCGACGACCTACTCGTCACGCCGGACCGATGAACACTGGCCCGAGGACCGGCGCAGGGTCGTGTCTCACGAGCTTTATCTGGAGCTCGACCGGGTCACCGTGCTGTGGCTCGGTGTCGTCAGTCCACTCGATTTGCGCAAATACCCGGACATTCTCCGGCAGATCGACATAGCCCAACCAGAACGGAGCTTTGAAGCCGACGGGGGCAACGCGGATGAGGGACGCCTCGTACAAGACGCCATGCGATGAGAGCGCGACCGTCTCGCACTCGGTCAGATCCTTCGCGCAGAGCAAGCGAGGAGGATAGAAATGCGTACCACACTTCGGACAGCGCGACCCGACTAGCTCGAAACGGCCTTCCGACTCGCGGATCACCTGCTGTTCAAGCGCGTGCTGCCCAGGAAGTCGCGGAGCGGGGTGGGTCGCGGATTCGACAGACATGTTGGTCACCTTGTGAGGAGAATCACGGTACTCGTGGCGATATCGCCCTCGAGGAAGCCACCTGCCACGTGGGTCAGCCCGACGCGGGCTCCTGGTTGTTGGCGTGCACCGGCCTCGCCCCGAAGCTGCGTCGTCACCTCATGGACTTGCGCGAGTCCTGTGGCTCCAAGCGGGTGCCCTCTGGTGAGAAGGCCTCCTCCGGTACTCACCGCCGTCGTTCCGCCCAGTCGGGTTTGTCCCGACGCAACGAAGGAACCGCCTTCGCCCTTGGCGCAGAACCCCAGGTCCTCGTAGTGCACGATCTCGGCGATGGTAAAGGCGTCATGGACCTCGGCCACATCGACGTCGCCGGGCTCGATTCCTGCCCGCTCGTATGCGGCGCGGCTCGTTCGAATATCGAGGTCAAAGGTCGTAATGTCCTTGACCTGCTCGTAGATGCCCGTCTGGAGGACCGACGCTGCAACCTGCACGGCGCGTCCCTGGCCATAGCGCGCAAGTAGACGCTCAGAGATCAACACTGCTGCAGCAGCCCCGTCGCTCGTGGGGCAGCAGTCCAGCAGCGTCAACGGCTCGGCTACCGGCTGCGCCGCCAGCACCTCTTCCACGGTCACCGCATCACGGTACTGAGGGTAGGGACTCATGGCGGCGAACTGGCGGTTCTTGACCGTTACCTCTGCCATTTGTTCGCGGGTCGTACCGTACATGTCCATGTGCCGGCGGGCGATCATTCCGAAGTAGGCGGGCGGAGAGAAACCAATGTCGCCCTCGATCTCCATGCCATCGGATGTCAGTGCGGCACCCTTGCCGACTCGCGACGACAGCTTTTCTATGCCGATCGCAAGTGCAACATCATGCTCACCCGACGCAATCGCCATCCTTGCAACGTCGAAAGCCGTAGAACCCGAGGCACAATAGTTCTTTACGTTGTAGACGGGAATTGAATTTATGCCGAGCTCCCATCCGATGAGCTGTCCAACGCCACTCTCTCGTCCCTGCAAGATCCCCGTTCGGGCTGATCCGCACACGATGACGTTGACATCTGTCGTGGCGACTCCAGCGTCAGACAGCGCGGCGAGAGCCGCCTCGCGACCCATCTCTCGTAGACTTCGGTCGGGAAAGCGGCCAAACTTCGTCATGCCGACACCAAGGACATATACGTCGTCCGTCATGGGTGCTCCCATCGCAAGGTGATCATTTCGGAATCTCGGGTACGTCAACGAGCTGCTCGCCGACAAACCTGAACGGCGTGCCGACGAGAAAGGTCCCGGGAGGCGCGTATCCGCGTGCCTCCCATAGGAGGCCCCGAGCCGCCAATTGGGGGCAACTCGCCAAATCGGCTGCATCCTGTACTTGACCGCACGGCACGTTGTTCGCGATGAAGTGCTCGACGACATCGGCAGTGGTGCGAACCGAGACCCACCTGTCCACGATGGGATGCGTCACCGTGTCGCGGTTCGAGACCCGCGCATCTGTGGTCGCAGTCCGCGGATCGTCGGCGGCTTCCGGCGTACCCATAACCTCGCAGGCTCGGCGCCACATGTCATCCGTTGGGACTATCAGCGCGACGTAGCCATCGAGCGCACGGAAGACGCCCCACGGCGCGGCGAGGTTGGCCTCACCGCGTTGAAGTACGGTCCCAGCAATGGAGAACGTGGTCATGGCTCGCTCGTTGAGCGCGACCGTTGAGTCATACATCGCAACGTCGAGGTGCGCCCCGATACCAGTCCGCTCACGGCGCAGGAGCGCTTGCAAGATTGCCATCGTTGCGAACATCGATGTCCCGACGTCTCCGATACCGAAACCTGGATACTGCGGCGGTCCGTCCGCCTCACCGCAGATCGCCATCAATCCGCCCATCGCCTGGACGACGATGTCGAGAGCCGGGTAATCCGAATACGGGCCGTTTGTATCCGGGTCCACTCCGAACCCTGTAACGGAACAGTAGATGATGTCGCCGCGGACCGACCGCGCTGCTTCATACCCGAGACCAAGACGATCGAGAACCCCGGGCCGAAAGTTCTCGACAACTACGTCGGCGGTCGCGACCAGGTCGAGAACCTGGGCCCGTCCCTCGTCGGTTCGCAGGTCGGCATTTACGACCTGCTTCCCACGATTAAATCTGGCAAAGAACCCGCTGTACATCTGCTCGTCGTATTCGACGAACGGGCCAAGCTGACGCCCTGGATCACCGGTCGGTGGCTCAATCTTGATGACCTTCGCCCCCGCGTCGGCGAGCCACATCGTGGCGCACGGCCCCGCGATGAACTGCTCCAGACCGAGGACGGTAAAGCCGTCGAGCGGGCGTGGGGTTCCAAGGGCTGCCTGGGAAGCAGCGCGGGGTGTGGTCACCAATCCTCCCGTGCGAGTGCGGAACGACCAACTTGCAAGGTCAGGACGTCACTGGTCCCATCAAAAATTTGTGTCGCCTTGGCGTCGCGCATATAGCGCTCAATCTCGTTTGCGGTCGATACACCCATGCCTCCGAACACGCTCACTGCCTGGGTCGCGGCCGCCATCGCCGAATCGCTCGCCGTAACCTTGGCCGAAGCACAGAGGTCCGGGTCGGCGTGCCCAGTCGAGTACGAGCGGGCGGCAGCCTCCAGAAGTGCGCGCGCTGCGTGAAGCTTCATCGCGATGTCGCCGACTCGCAACTGAATCGCCTGGTGATTAGCGATCGCAGTGCCAAACGTCACACGGAGGCGTGCGTAGGCGCTCGCATGGCGAAGGCACCCCCGCAGGATTCCGACGCCGAGACTCGCGGCCTCGAGGCGTGCGAAGTTGAGCCCCTCGAGGATCCTCCGGAATCCACCGCTATCGGCGAGGACATTTTCCGGCGGAACCTGGATTTCGTCGAAATAGACGTTTGCCATTGGGACGCCGCGATAGCCGATTAGAAGGTCCTCTTCCCCGTACGACATCCCGGGCATTCCGCGCTCGATGAGGAACAGGCCGAAGTCAGCTCCTCGCTCCACGCTGTCGATCTTCGACAAGACAATGGTAAAGCTCGAAATCGGCGACAGTGTGGTCCACGCCTTGCCGCCCTCGAGGATCCAATGTTCACCATCGCGGCGCGCCACCGTTCTCGCGTTGCGGATGTCACTACCGGCCTCCGGCTCGGAAATGCCCATGGAACCAAATGCCTCGGCGTTCATCACCGGATCGAGCCACCTGTCGCGGGTCTCCGGTGTTGCATGGGTCGCCAGCGTGATGGTGTGAAGCCGCGCCGCGCCCACCGCGAGCGCCACCGAGGGTGAGTAGGACGCCAGAATCTCAGTGGTGGCCTCGGCGATGAAAACCCGCGTTGGGTCAATCGTGCGATCGTCCGCGACCATGATTCCTTGCAACCCAAGGGCGGCACACTCCCTCAGTACCTCAGGGAACCACTTCTCTTCTCTATCAATTCGCTGTGCTGCCGAAGCGATCCGGTCGCGACAAAAGTTCTCAACCGACTGGAGGTAATCAGCATTCGCGTCATCAACGAAGGGTGCCACACTCAAGGTGCTCATCGGTCACCCTCCCCCACTGGACGGATGCACGTGCTCGCAATGGAGTCCACCACCGCTGACACCACTTCCGATGGCGTCGCGCCGACTCCGACGACTGCAGAGACCCCGATTTCGCGCAACGTCGGTATGTCTTCATCCGGGATGACGCCGCCGATAACGATGGGTACATCGTTCGCACCAAGCTCATCGAGTCGCTGCCGGATCGCGGCGCAGTGCTCGAGGTGCGAGCCTGAGAGAAGTGAAATCCCAACAAGATCAACGTCCTCGCTGACCGCGGTGTGAGCGATCACATCGGGCGACTGTCGGAGCCCGCTGTAGATCACCTCGAACCCGGCATCGCGAAGGATGCGCGCCACCACGAGGCCGCCGCGATCATGCCCGTCGAGGCCCGGCTTCGCGATCAACACGCGCTGCGGCACGCTCAGCCTCCGATCCTGGACAAGCCCTGCTCGTAACGACCGAAGACCGACTCGAGCGCGGACACTACCTCTCCGAGGGTCGCGTACACGCGGAAGCAGTCAGTGAGTGCCGGGATGAGGTTCGTATTCGGATTTGCCGCAGCGGCTCGAAGGTTGCCGAGCTGCAATTCCACTGCGTTTTTGTCACGCGTGGCTCGGAGATCCTTGAGGCGCTCGGTCATATGATGTTGTGCAGACCTATCGGTTTTGAACGCGGCGATCTGGGGCCCGTCCCGCTCATCCGCAATCGTGAACGCGTTCAGCCCGACCTTCACCCGCGCACCGCTAGCGACATCCATCTCCCACCGATAGGCGCTGTCTGCAATGGCGTTGCGAAAGTATCCGCTCTCGATGGCGACCGTCGCTCCACCCATGGCTTCGACCTTCTCGATCTCGGCCCACGCCAGTCGCTCGAGTTCGTCGGTCAATGACTCGACAAAGTATGAGCCGCCGAGAGGATCCGCCGTTCGTGTCACTCCACTCTCGTACGCGATGATCTGCTGCGTGCGCAGGGAAATCATTGCGGCATCATCGGAGGGTAGCGCGATCCCCTCGTCGTACGAGCTCGTGCCCATCGTCTGCACACCGCCGAGGGCACCGGCGAGTGCATTCAGTGTCACGCGAATGATGTTGTTCATCGGCTCCTGACGTGTGAGCGTGCTTCCTCCGGTGTACGCAAGAATCCGCAAAGCACGGGCGGGGGCGTGCTCTATGTGATATCTCGTACGCAGGAGGGTGTCCCACATCCGTCGGGCGGCGCGGAACTTGGCAACTTCCTCGAGCAGGTCGCTGTGCGCGTTGAAGAAGAACCAGATCGTCGAAACCTGGTCCTGAAGAGGCGTTCCCCGGCGCTGCGCCTCGTCCAAATAGACGATCGCATCTGCGAAGCTGAAGGCCAACTCCTGTACAGCCGTCCCGCCAGCTTCCCGATAATGGCCGCCACATACGTTGATCGAGGTCCAGTGCGGAAGGTATTTCCCGCAGTATTCGATGACATCTGAGGTCAGGCGCACGCCGTGCACGGGAGGGAAGATGTACGTGCCACGGACCACGTACTCCTTGAGCACGTCATTCTGTAGGAGCACGCTGAACTCCTCCGGACGAACACCCTGTTTTTCCGCCGCGCACAGGAACAAGGCAACCATCATCGGTCCGATGGAGTTCGCTGTCGTTCGTGGCTGCCGGAGAGCTCGGAGGTCAACGCCTTCAAGCAAGATCTCCATGTCACGGAGGGAGTCGATTGGAACTCCGACCTTTCCGACCTCACCTGCCGCCCGGGGATCGTCGGAGTCCAAGCCGACTTGAGTCGGGAGATCCAACGCCATGCTGAAGCCAGTCTGCCCGGCCTCGATCAGGCGCTTGATGCGCTTGTTGGTCTCCTCGGGGATGGAGAACCCCGAGTACTGCGCCATGATCCATGGTCGCTCGCGATACATGTCCTCATCGGGACCACGGGTGTAGGGCGGTCGACCCGGCCGGCCCAGACGCTCGTCGGGATCCCAATCAGGCGGCAGCGAACCTCGGTCATACAGCGGTTGGACCGGGATCGCAGATTCCGTCTCCAGCGAGCTCCCCACGTCGTCAGCCCTCATGCGATGAGCAGACCTCCGTTCACGGACAGAGTCTGTCCGGTGACCCACTCGGCTTCTTCCGACGCGAGGAACGCTACTGCGTTTGCGATGTCCTCTGGCTTTCCGATGCGATCATGTGCCCTTGCAAGCGGTATCGAGCGCTTTAGGGCAGCCATCAAATTCGGGTTCGCAGCAGCGACCTCCCGGTTGAGAGGCGTGTCCGTCGGGCCCGGACACACCGCATTCACCGTCACCTTGTCGGCCGCGAGTTCTCGCGCGAGCGCACGCGTAAAACCGAGAATTCCTCCCTTCGCGCCCGCATAGACGACCTCACCCTTGGAGCCGGTACGTCCTGCGTCGCTCGAAATGTTGACAATTCGGCCGTTTCGTTCGCGAATCGAGGGCAGCAACGCGTGCGTCAAGGCAATCGGTCCGAGCAAGTTGACGTTGATGACCTTCTCCCAGAGCGTCCGATCCGTCGAAGCGAAGGGGGCGATGTGGTCCCAGCCGGCATTGTTGACGAGGACGTCGACCCCCCCACCGGAGCCGGTGATCTGAGCTCCCGCGACGGCGACGGCGTCCAGATCCGAGATATCGAACCGAAGGGCGCGGCCACCCAGGTCGGCGGCGACAGCTTCCACCCCGGGTCCGTCCATATCGCAGGCGACGATCTCGTAGCCCTTTGCATGCAGGGTGCGAGCAATAGCTTCGCCGATTCCTCGGGCCGCACCCGTGACGACCGCCGTGCGGGAATGTGAATTCTCGTCCATGCGTAGTGCAGTATACTGTCTACAGCCTCTCCGTCGAGTTCGTCTGTGTGGCCACGCTCGAGCGGTCCGACGCGGTCAATACTGAAGCCTCCCGCATGGATATTTCTCATCAGCATGTGCTTGTAACGGGCGCCGCAGCGCGGCCACGCGAGGCCACCCCCGGGATCGGCTACGCCATCGCCCACCTGGCGGGGCAGCGCGGCCATCACGTGACCATCCTCGACATCAGCTCCGACGGAGTGCGGGGAGCAGAAGCGGCGTTCGCGAGCGAAGGGCTCACTTGCGCGAGCGCAGTGGTCGACATCGCAGACCCGGCGGCGGTCGATTCCGCCCTCCGCCGACTCGTGACTGACCGACCAGTGAGCGCAGTGGTGAACGCTGCGGCGCTACTACGAACCAACACCGCTTTCGTCCCCTTCACCGACATGGACCCAGCGGATATCCAAGCGTCGCTGGACGTCAATCTCCTCGGCGTTCTCAACACGACGCGAGCAGTGCTGCCCGGAATGCTTCAAGCACAACGTGGCGTCATCATCAATATCGGTTCAATCGCGGCCGCATACCCAGCACCGGGATTGGCCACGTATGCGCTCACCAAGGCTGCCGTCCGCAGTGTGACCGCGACTCTCGCTGCCGAACTTGGTCGGCGGGGTGTCCACGTGCAGGGCTTCGCGCCAGGGGTAGTGCAGACGGGACTCCATGATCACACACCAACTCACTTCCAGGATCGCCTCATCAACGGGTCAGTTCGCGGCCGCCCTGCGTCGATCGACGAGGTCGCACACTGCGTGATTGCCGCCGTAGAGGCACCCGATGCGGCCTGTGCGGGTCAGATGACTGCCATCGACGGTGGGCTGAGCCCGTACGGACTGGTTTCGGCTCGATGACCTCGACGACTGCGCCAACCACGACACGGGGATCAGGGGAGCAACAACTCCGCGTTACGGCAGAAGAAGCCTTCGATGACGTCGTCGCCCACTGGCTTGAGTCGCTCGTGGAGTGTTCTGAGGGACCACTCGCCACCTCCGTGAGCGGGGAAGTCGCTCGAGTAACAGAACATGTCCCGAATCATCGGGTAGCGATCGAAATAGGTATCCACGGGCTCGTGACCGAACACGGATACCCGCACGTTGCGGGACAAGTACTCGGATGGCTTCAGCGGTAAGTGGTCGGGCACCATGAAAGGCGGCATCCCGTGGTCCATCCGCTCGGCCAGCGGGCCGATCCACGACGCACCCACCTTGACAATCCCGAACCGCAAGGTCGGGTGACGCTCGAACACGCCGCCGATCACCATCGCAGTCAAGAAGTTCTCCTCGGCCTGATGCACGTGCGTAATAAACGTTGGATCGAGAAATGGGAATGCGCCACCGCGGGGAACGTCTCCCCACACTTCGGTCGCCCGGTAACGGGTCCAGAGTCCGCCACGCAAGAGCAACGCCACATTCGCCTCCGCCAAGGTTGCGTAGAACGGGTCCAACGCCGGATCGGCGGGCGACAGGCCGGCCGGCGGTCTTCCCGAGGGAATAACTAGCGCCCTCACTCCGGAGGAGATCAGCCGCTGGCTCTCCTCGACAAGCGCGTCGGGAGTCACACCAGGCTTTGCCGCGAGCGCGAGCACGGCCACAACCCGCACGCGGTCCAGGCATCTCGTTGTGATATCCGCGGCCCACTCGTTGTAGGCGTCTATTGCCTCCCAGCCAGCATCGAGCTGTTCCGCTGTCGCTTCTGCGGCGGCCGCA
>Ga0207761_1000020_pt1 | contig 39942 bp, 58 predicted proteins | sample LuqExpMetageno34_FD_187792 | JGI IMG/M metagenome (GOLD analysis project Ga0207761, IMG submission 187792) | Tropical forest soil microbial communities from Luquillo Experimental Forest, Puerto Rico - Sample 34 (SPAdes) | ecosystem: Environmental > Terrestrial > Soil > Tropical forest ... | reverse complement strand
CTCCAGGCGCAAATCGCCTATATGGAACTGCCTATAAACGGGGGCATGCCAGAGGACTACCAAATGGCCGAGGCCATCCTCGCCAGCCTGCGGGAGTTGCAGATACGCAGAGAAAGTTTTGAGCAGCAGATTGCGCACATTAACGAATGGCTGGAGAAAGAATGAACGACACACCGACCGGACTGCCGAGCCTCCAGGCGCAGATCGCCTATATGCAAACGGGCATATTGCCCGCTACCGTCACGTACACGCAGATGGAGCTCGCCATTCTCACCAGCCTGCACACGCTGCCGCTGGTCGAAGCTGACCGCGATACCAACGCGAAGAACGTGCAAATATTGAAAGACACGCTCGAGAAAATCATCGGCGTGTGGGCGTTGCCGCACGATCGCTTCAGCGGATTCGCCCAGCAGATGGATCAAGCCATGCAGGATGCCAAAGCCGCCCTTGCAAGCCTCACCTATACATTCCCCGTGACAGAAGATATGCCGGTGGTGCTGGGAGCATAGACATGAGCGTTAAACCCAATGCGCTGGATACCGTTGTTGAGCCTGCCGCTCGCCGGCTGCGTCATCATCCAGGTCGAGATGCCCTGCTACGAGCACGACGTGCGCTTCACCTGGGGCATTTTCACCATCTCGAGTTGCGTCAGTAAACGCGAGCGGCCCGCGATGAGCAATCCCGACAAAGCACCGCCGAATGCGAACGCTGGGCTGGGCGGCTAAAAGTGGCGCTGTCAATCGTGCCCATCACATTGGCCGAAGCGAATGCCTATATCGCGCTTCATCATCGTCACAACAAGCCTACAGCTGGCTGCAGGTTCGTAATGGGATGCGCCAATGCAGGTAGCCTTGTAGGCGTATGCATTGTTGGCCGTCCCGTCAGTCGCCTACTGGATGATGGTCATACTGCAGAAATCAATCGCGTCTGTACCGACGGCACTAAAAACGCCTGCAGCATGCTGTATGGCGCCGCCCGCCGGGCGGCGCGAGCGCTGGGATATGACCGAATCATCACTTATACGTTGCCAGAGGAAGGCGGTAGAAGTCTGCACGCAGCGGGTTTTCACTTCAAAGGTGATGCCGGTAATTCATCGACGCAATGGCATAACCGTCCTGGCCGTTCAGTACAACCTATCGGCGATGATCTTGTCGGCGGTAAGTGGTTGTGGATGGCATAAGAAAATGCGATGAGCGAAGACACGCGCCTGTTGAAGATGAAAAAATTCTGCGACGAGACAGGGTATACCATTCCTGCCGTGCAGGGAAAGATCCGCACACGCAAATGGACCGAAGGCGTGCAGTACCACAAAGCGCCGGACGGAAAAATACTGATCGACATGGGAGCATTCCGAAGATGGGCCGAAGGGCAACAATCACCCCCCGAAAAAAAGGCAGATCCAGTTACGAATTCCGCATCTTCTGGCAAGGCAAGACACATCGGCCATCCCTGAATCTGCACGAACACGCAGCCAAGGTGCTCGCTGATCGGCTACAGACCAAACTGGATCTGGGCACGCTCGACATTGCCTTTCTGAGCAGCACCTTCCCGCGCTATTTCAGCGCGCAGGCGCCCACCTTGGGCGCTGAAGAGGCCGCGCGAAATACGATCGCCTACCGCATCGCCGCCTACGTAGCGCTTGCCTGGGACACGCTCAAGCCCTCCAACCGGCGTCCGTTCGCCAGTCATCAGCGGTTCTGGCTGGCGCAGCTGGGCGCTGAGACGACCCTCGAGCAGTTGCCGGCCAAGCTCGAGGGCGTCGTGCACACGGGGAAGGCGAAGACCCGGGCGGCCAAGCGCGCGTTCCTGCGCGGGGTGCTGGCGCTGGCCAAATGGGACATCACGGTGCCCGGGGAGGCGGAGATCGCCGTGCTGCGCACGCGCCGCGGCACGCAGCGGCCCAAGATCGATCCGTTCTCGGAAGCGGAGCGCGACCGCATCATCGGCTGGTTCGAGCGCGAGAACGCGACCGATGCGCAGCGCGAGTGGGGCGACTATCTCACCGTGGCGTTCTATTCAGGCATCCGACCGGGCGAGCAGTACGCGCAGCGCTGGGACCGTGATATCGACTGGGTGCGCAACGAGCTCATCATCCAGTGGGCGGTCTCTGGCGAGATCGAGATCGACGAGACGAAGACCAACTGCCTGCGCCGGGTGTGGATTCACCCCATGGCGATGGCCGCGCTCAAGCGCCAGCGCGCCCGCACCCAGTTTGCCAAGCATGGGCACCTGTGGCAGCTACCGGGCGAGGGCATGCCGGTGGTGAACCAGAAAGCCCTGTGGAATATCTGGCAGAAAGCCCTGAAAGCGGTGGGGGTGCGTGTCCGAAAGCCTTATACCACCCGGCACACCTATGCGACGCTCCTGCTGATGGCCGGCGCGAATCCCGAGTGGGTGGCCCGTCAGATGGGGCATTCGGTGATCACCCTGCGCAAGCACTATGGGACCTGGATCGACGGCCCGCGGGATCAAGCGGAGATCGCCAAGGTGCTGGCTTTTACCGGGGGTGGTGTGGATATCCACACCGATAGACGCACTGTTTAACGTAAGTCATTGATTTTAAAGACATCGGAATGGGAGGATCAGCCGTCGAGCCGGTTAATCTTTCACGACATTGCGTGACATATCAAGACACTAAGTTTGACCATGTTTTCTAATGTCATGGTATGTCACGCTATATCCGCACCGATAGACGCACCACCCTAAGTTCCACGTGGAACATTCTCACGGATCGACCTTGCAGCCGGACATCGATCCATAGAACGTCACCGCATTGCCGACGCTGGTTTGCTGCACGAACAGTTCAACGTAATCGCTGCTGCCGTTGAAATCAACCACGATTGCGAAGCTACCCCCGAGGATCGGCACTGAAGTGGTGGCCGAGGGGCTGTAGGAGTAAGGACCATTCGCGTACTGCACCCCGTTTTTATACAAAAAACCGCCAACCTGCTGCGCCACGCCGATGGTTCCTGCCGCAGCGGAAAACGAAATCAGATAACGGCCCGGCACGGTCGGAGTGAAACGGTAATTCGTGACCCCATCGAAACAGTTGCCATCGTTGAAGACAACCGTATTCAAAACCGCTTTGGTGGCGGCGCCACTGGATAGCACCTGCGAGCCGAGAGCATGGAAATTCGGATATAGGGTCCGCTGAATCGACACATAGGTGTTCGTGCCGTTATTGATGCAGGTGAGCCGATCGCCCGCGTTGCACAGCAGATTGCGGCTGGTCTGGGTCACCAGCGTGCCGCCGTTCTGAATCGTCAAACCGGTGGTGCCCACGACCAGCGTGCGTGTCTTGGCCGGTGACATCGTGATGCCGGTGACCGTCGTGGTGCCGGTGATAATGCCCACCGGCTGGCCGAGCATCAACGCATCGAGGTTGAGCGAGGAAGCCGATGCGAACGAAGGAACGAGCCCGGTCGGGGCCCACGGGCTGGACGGATTCTGATAACTGAGAATTCCGTAATTGACCGACGACAGGCCCGAATCGAATGCGCCTGAATCCCACTGCACGGTGATGGTGGTGATGCCCCCGGCGTAGGTGGAGGCCGTGATCGTGCCGTAGATGGTGCCTGCGGTGACGTTCGCCTGAACGCGACGCCCCGGGGTCAGCGTCGCAGTGAGATTCCCCACGAACGAACACTGCGTGCCCGAGATATAGGTCGGAGCGCCCGCGGGCAGCCATTCTTGGGCAGTGGTGGCGATCCCAACCGCCGATGGGTCGTTAATGCCGGCGAGATTGTCGAGGGTCTGCAGGACGTTATTGGCCGCATCGGTGATGACGAATTTATAGGTGACGCCTCCGGTGAGCCAGATCTCGTTGGGAAGCAGTCCGGCTGAATTCAGGATGATCGGGTTGGCATTGGGGACCAAGCCTGAATTGGTGGTGTAGGTTGCAGCCGGGGTGGTGGTGCCGGCGAGATAGGTATTGATTTTCCCGCCTGAGAGCACCTGGCCGGTCAGGTTGAAGAACTGATCACCGTTGGCGATGGGGGCGAGATAGACGGCCATGATTTAGTACAGTTCGGCGTCCGCAGTCCAGCCGACAACGTTGAGTGATCCAATGCTGGTGCCAACGCCCGAATTCATTGAATGCAGAACGCTCGTGTCTGCGGTGTATGCCGCACTAGGGGCACCGCAATCCACCCCTGCATTCGTGTTCCGATAGTTGCCGTTAGCAGCCAACGGGTTGTAAAGCGTGATCGTCGGGACACCACGCTTTCGTACAATAAATTTGATGTGCGAATAGCAAAGTGAACTAGCCCCCACCGTTTGAACGAAAGTGTGTGCGGAGGTGTAATCGCCCAAGTTGTTGGCAGGCAATTGGCTAGCTTGAAACGACTTCTCGTAATACCGTTGACATCTTGCGAGCTGCACATCGTACCCGATGCGCTCGAACGGCGAAGCGGCGGTGCCAGCTTCCAGCTGCACGTCGGTGAGTTGCCAAGTGTTCGCGACGTTGCTCATGAAATTGGTCAGGCCCGGTGCTGCAACGTAATTGCCCGCTGTCCACGTATTAGGCGAAGGAATGATGAGCGTCGAGCCGCTAGCCCAAGCAAACCATACCTGCAGGCCTGACGTGTTATCGATCGCCCACGTGCCAGTTGTATCACCCGGTATCGTGACGCTATAGCGCGCTGGTGTATTGGCTGCACCCGTGGTCACGGTCGTAGCATAGGAACGATTAACAGCAGCGTTACGAATTGCGATTGAAACAACAGCATTGGCAATAGAAGTTTGAAACGTGAAACTTATCGTAATTGATTTGGCCGCACTGGTGCCCCATAGCAAATCAGCCGTTTGCAAGCCTTCGATGTATTGCGTCGTTGAGGCGAAATCAGCCGTACCCAATGAAACTTTGGCTACCGCAACGCTATAGGACAACGCATAGGGATTGCCCATTGCTGGAGGAGCAACGGGAGCAACTCCGGGGGGGCCAACACGCTGCACATTCATCGTGCCCGTGCCAATCCCGAGACTGCAGTTTTGCCCCCAGCGGTCGACTGTATAGGCATTACCGCCAACATTAGTTATCGCAACAAGTCCGCCGACGTTGCGCTGATCGACCCGCGTGTCACCGTTGATCAGCCGGTTGCGCAGGGTGATCGCGTTGTACCAGTAGATATCGGCCACCGGCACCGATGATCCAGCCGGATCGAGCACCCCGGCATAGACCGCCGATAACCCCGAATCCAGCGGCAGCGAATCGTTGACGACCGTGACCGTCGTGGTATTGGGACCCGCGTTATAGGTCGAGCCGGTGACGGTGGAATAGGCGGTGCCGCCCGTGTTGATCGACTTCACCCGGCGCCCGACATCGAAGGTCGCCGTCTGATTGCCAGGCACCGAGAACGATGTCGGCGACAGATAGGTCGGGGCGCCCTGCGCCATCCATTCCGAAGGCGGATTCAGAACCTGGTCGTTGATGCCCTGGATGTTGTCTTCGGTCTGCAAGACGGTGTTGGCCGCATCCGTGAGCACGAGCTTGTAGGTGATGCCCTGCACGAGCCAGATTTCCTGCGGCGCCTGCCCCGCGGAATTCAGGATGATCGGATTGGCGTTCGGAACGTTGCCGGCATTGGTCGTATAGGTCACCTGCGGCGTCGTCGTTCCGGCCAGGTAAGTATTGATCTTGCCGCCGGACAGTACCTGACCGCTCGCATTGAACAACGTGACCCCGTTATAGACAGGCGAGAACGCGACGCTAGGCATAGATCATTCCCGTCGCATAGCCATGCGCGTGGAGCTCGGGCAGGCATGCTTCCATCCCCTCGCCGATATCGTCCCGATAGATGATGTTGGCCAGGTGGATCTGCTCGATCACCTTGTAGGCGCGCTCGCAGGCCTGGCTCACGCTCGCCCCCAGGCCGGTGACCACCGCCACGTAGGTCGAGCTCGTGCACCAGATCGGCTCTTCGGTGAGGATGGAATCGCGCATCACCGGCATCCGCTGCATGCGCACGCCCTGCGGGGCGATGTAGCGCAGATTGCCCTTATCCAGGCCGTAGATCGGGATGCCGCCCACTTCTTCCGGGGGCTTCTGGTCATACGGGAAATCCGGCTGTGCAATGACGATGCCCACCGCCACATCGGTAGAAACCGTGAGCGTATCGACGCCGCCTTCCAACGCATCGAGCATCCACTTGAGCGGATCGCCCTTGTGCGCGGCCATCTGGATGTTGAAGGCGGGCCAGCCCGCGCGCGCGGTGAATTCAAGCGGCCACGGTTTGCCCGCCGCATCGATGATGCAGTTCAGATCCACGTCGCCCCGGTGCCCCATGGCCACCAGGTCGTCGATCAGGGGGGCGAGCACCTGCTCACCGAGCTTGGATTTCTGTACGTACTGCAGCACGCTGCCCATCTCGCCCGTATTCGGTCCGCAGCCCTTGCCGCCCTCGGCGGACATCAGCCGCTTGTGCTCGAAGTTCTCGTTCCACGGGCCGATGCGGCCTTCGGCGCCCAGCCAGCAGGAGACGCCGAACTCGATGCCCTCGATGAACTGCTGCAGCATCACCGGACCCTTGGGATTCAGGCCCAGCGCTTGCCAGCGATCGAGCCGCGCAATCATGTCTGCCGGTGAGCGGCTGCAGTAGGACAAGCTCTTGTCTTCGTTATCGCCCATCGTTTTGAACACGAAGCGGGCCTCGGTCTTCCACACATAGGCTTCGGCCTCGGCGAGTGAGTTGAACACCTTGTAGGGCGGCACCTCGATGCCGTGGCGCTCGAGGAACTGCATGCCCTCGGAGCGACGGATTTCCAACGCGGCGGAACGTGTCGAAGGACCGAACACTTTGACGCCCTGCCGACGCAGCACATCCAGCCGCTCGATGTATTTGCCGTTGGAAACCGGGAAAACGACATCCGCCCAGGCGGCGAGGGGTATCCAATTGTCTACTCGTGTGATAGCGTTAAAGCCTTCGCCCGTACGGTGTTTGGCATGTTTAGGATCAATGAACAAGCGCACCTGATGTCCGGCTTGGACCGCTCGCCAGGCGAGATTGAGCGCCACATCATCTTGGTCGATTATGAGCAATTTCAAAGTCGTCGTTCTAGCAGCAATAATGGGGTTTCCAAGCCTTGCTTCGGCCACCTGCTATCAGGCCGGTAACGTGATGACCTGCAACGGTCAGCCGTACTACTTGCAGCAACCGCAGGTGAACATCTACCAGCGGCCGGCGAATCTGCCGCCACCGCAGACGACGTTTCCCATCACGCAGGGTGCCGATATCAGCGGGTCCTACATGCGCGGTGTACAGGCAGGCCAGGAGATGCGGCTGCGCGAGCAGCAGATGGAACTGCAGCGCCAGCAGATCGAAATGAACCGACGCATGCTTGAGCAACAGGCGAATCACTGACCACCACCGGACGGCGCGCTTTGTATCGGAAACTGCTGCGGCACAGGTTGCGATAAGCGCGCAATCGAAGGCCGCGCAGCTTTATCGAGGGCCTCAAGCCCTTCTTTCATGCTGAATTTTTTGGCGGTCGGGTCAAGCGGTGAGCGCAACGCTTCGCGCACTTGCGCCCCGGCTTCGCCTTTCTTGGATAATTCCGCCACGGTCTTCGCCGCACCGGCAGCGACCTTGAACGGTGTGCCGACGATCGGAATTTTGGTCACGGTATCGAGCATCGATAGAAACCGTGTCATCGTATCGGAGCCCACCGCAGCGGCACGCCGGGGCGCGGTGGTCAAGTCTTCGGCCGCATCGGCGAGCTTATAGAGTCGGCGCGTGGTTTCCTTGGAAAAGATGGTATTTAGCTTTTCCTCACCGATTGAATTCAAGGCTTGACGCATCTTCGTACCGGACACGGCACGTCGGCCCATCTCATCCTTTGGGCCTTTGGTCGCCATGTCGCGGATGAATTGGACCGTCTGACCTTGCACTTCGCGCCATGCTTGACGGGCAGCGCGCGGCCGGTCTTTGCCGGTGAGCAATTGCCGCTTGACCAGTTCCAGATCGGAGATCGATCCGTCGACGACGGTTTTATTCCAAACGTCTTCGAGTGCCGTTTTGCGATTGCCTTTTTCCTCACCCAGCAATCGGTCCATCATCTTGGGGTTCTCGAAGGTGCGCGCATGTTCGCTACGTGCCGCACGCGCGGCCCGGTAGGCATCACCCCCAGCCCCTTCGGTCATCTCGTTGATTCGTTGCTTAACGAGACCTGCATAGTGCCCTTCGGTGCCGCCCGCTTTACCTTCGGCAGAAGCCCCTTTATAGATTTCCTCCAGATCGTTCAGGCTGATTGGCTTGCCGGTGGTCACCCAGTTACCGGCTTCATCCTGCTTCGCCATGCCCAAGCGCTTCAGTTTATTGCCGATGTAGTCCAGATGCAGCGGGTTCGGCGCTTTGTTGATCAAATCAAGCAAGGGCTCGGAATCGACCGTTGCCGCCGTCTCACCGGTTTTACGTGCCTGATCGTAGAGTTGATCAACCCGTTTCGACGAGGCTTCCGCCTGCGATTTCAGGTTCTCTACGACGGCCTTACCGGCTTGGCTTGGGGTGCTCGCCTGCGGCGCGCCGCGGCCCTGCAATGTTTCCAGGTGTTCGTGCAACCGCCGTGTCTGCTCAAGCTTGAGCTCGGCAAGCTCGCGCCCTTCGGCAGTCCCGCGCGCGAGATCGGCTTCCAAGCCCATCTGGCGCGGATCGCGCGTGACATCGCCGCGCGAATAGCGAATATCTAGGGATTCGAGTCGGGCGGCCCGCTGGAGGGCTTCAGGGGAAAGTTTGTCAAAGCTTTCCGCATGGCGGGCGGCTTCAGTAATCTTTTCCTGGACGTGGGCAGGCAGATCGGTCCATCGTACCCCTGGCTGTCCGCCTTCAGCTGCTGTTCCAGCAGAACGATCCACAGCAGCGGCTGCGCGTTCAGCCGCCGCTCGCGTTGCAGCCGCTTCTGCCGCACCCGCTTCAGCAGTACCACCAGCAGCAGCAGCGCCAGTGCCTCCACGCATCCCCCGTAAGCCGAACGCGGCCGGGGCCATCTCGCCCGCCGTTTTCACCCCCGCGCCGAGCAGCGCGGAAACCTCCGGGGATGCGCCCGCCTTTAGCGTCCAGTCCGCTACTTTACCACCCGCATAATCCATTACCTGGGAATATTTCTCAGGCAGATAGGTCAATGTCTTCTCGGCTTTCTGACCGGCTGCGGTACGCGGCTGGTAGGTCAGTGCCCGTTCAACGTCCTGCACAACCTGACCGGCAGGCTTGTCGCTCACCCCCGGCACCATGGAAGCTAATCCGGCCAGTCCTGCCACCGGTGCGGCGACCATCCCGGTGAGCATGCCAAGACCGGCTTCGCCTGCGCCGACCTTGCCTTCGATTGTGTGCGGTGCGGCCTGCAGGTGACGTCCTAGCCAATCCTGATGCCCGGCGCCGGGTTCAATCGATGCGCGGGTGGCGTGATCGAACTGCTGGCGAGCCGCCGCGCGATCAGCCTGCGGCACTTGCGGGGCGACAACCTGATCGAAGTATTGCCCGCGGGCCGCGTCGCGATCCTCAGGCGCCATGGCCTGATAGGCTTGACTCTGCTCGACTTCGGCCCAGGTTTTCATTTAACCGGACCACAAATGTGAATAATCCTTCTTTCCCCCGGTCGCTGGAGCAGGAGACGGTGCAATTGTCGGTGCTGTTGTATCGGCGGGTGCGCCTTCCATGCTGCGACGAACTGCAGCCGGGGCACGCTGGGCCGCATCGGCTTCTTTCATCAGTTGGCTTGCCCGTGCGCGGTACATCTCGGGGGAATCCGCCGTCGAGAGCATTTCCTTGGCTTCTTCCAGGCTGTGCACCGTGGTGCCGCCGCGACCGATGACGTTGGCAAAGGCGTTGATGAGCGATTGATTAGCTGTGTCGAAAGCAGCCTGCTGCGGCGACCAGTTGCGCTGTCCCATCTGAATCAGCCGATTGATCGGCACGAAATCTTTGCGCGGCACGGCATCCAATGCATTGAGTGCAAGCGGGACAAAACTGCGCATTTCTTCCACGCCGACACCAATATTGGCTTCACGATTGGCAAGCACCCGTTCGCCTGCTTCCAGCCCCTTGTATTCAGCCAGCTTGATGGCCATATGTTCAGGGGTCAGGTTCTGCTCTTTCATCTGCTGAACGATTTCCTTACGCAGGGCGATCATGTTGCCGGGGGACCGCGCCATCCCGGTAAACACTGATTTATCGCCTGCAAGATATTGCTTGGCCATTGAGATCCGCGTTTCATCGTCGCCCGCCAGATCGCCCCGCGCGCGCGCTTCGGTCGCCGCTTGCTTTTTCGCGGCAAGTTCTTCGCGCGAGCGGGCTTCGCGTTCTTTTTCTTTTTCTTTTCCCGCCTCCGCTTCGGCCTTGCGCTGTGCCGCTTCGTGTTTAGATACCATCTGGATGCCCGCATCGGCCATGCCCGTCAAGTTCTTGGCCTGCGCCGGATCGAACTGCTGCGGGATGCCGGCGATCTGCTGTTGCGTAAAGATGGGATTGCCTTCCTCATCGGCGCGCGTGCCTAGACTGCCGCGCCAGATATCCCAATCACCGCCGACCTTTTGCCGCGCAAAAATCTCCGCGTCTTTCGGATTACTGCCTTTTTTAATCTGCTCGTCGCGGACATCTTCGTAGTCGTTGTACATGCGCGCGGTGTTCTCGCTGATGTTGGTGAGGCGCGCATTGGTCACGGCGCGCTGCGTCTTGGCGCGTTTATCGGCTTCCTCGCGGGCAAGGCGTTGCTGCGTTTCCTGCTTCTCTTGGATCAATTCGCGGTGATACTGCTGAGTCTCGGCGAACTGCTGATTAGCGCGCACTTGACCGAGCATCTGCATGCCTAGCTGCGGATTGATCGCCGAGACTTTCTGCGCCGCTGCGGTCTGGCCCTGCGTGCTGGACAGATCGGCGGAGCGCATGATGTCGGCGACCTCGCGCTTCTCGCGCTGCTGGCGGAACGCTTCGCCCATCTGGAAGCCCCGTTCCATGCCCCCGACGATATCGGCGCCCTGCTGCATCGGAAAGGTCGTGCCGGGTGCGGGCAGGTCCATGGCTTACATCCAAGCGGTCGTCGTGGGATCGATCGCCGGTGCCGGTGCCGGTGCCGGTGTCTTGTTATAGAACCCGCTCATCATTCCCGGAATGCTGGCAAGGTTTTGATACAGATTCTGGTTGGCCGCACCTTGGCCCAATTGCCCGGTGGCCGCGGCGTTGGCCATGTTGATCTGCCCGGAGGCGAGCGATTGGCCGATCTGGGCCGACTGACCGACGCCGATGTTGGTCTCGCCGGTGCCCAGTCCCGCCAGGCCCATCAGCTGGTTGAATTCCTGCTGCTTCTGCTGTTGATCCTGCGCAAAGCCCGTATCGAAGCGGGTGCCCGCTAACCCTTCGGCATAATTGATCAAGGCTTCCTGGGTATTGGGCGATTGCAGCGTCTCGCCCGCGGCGGCCTTATTTTGTAAAGCTTGCAGTCCCTGCTGCATCTGGAACTGATAACCGGGGGTGTTCTGCAAATCAGCCCCGGTGAAGGGCGCTAGCAGGCTGCCATAGGCTCCGGGCAGGGCCCCTGGTGGTGATGCACCACCCGGTGCGCCGAGCGCTCCTGGGCCCCCTGGAGCGCCCATAGCGCCCATGTAGCCGGGGGGCACACCGCCCGCAGCGGGCGCGGCAGCCGGTGCCATGCCCCCTTGGGGTGTAGCCATGAATGCCCCTGCCGGACGTACGCCTCCAGCAGCTGCAGCCGGTGCTGCAGCCTGCGGGGTCGCCCCGCCTGGGCCCCGTGCCGTGGCTGGTCCGAGGGCCGAGGCCGCGTGCAGCCCGCCGCCACCGGGGGTCGGGGCAATGCCCACACCGGCACCGGGGGTCGCAGCCCCAGGGGGTGCACCCGGGATCTGAGCGCCACCGGGCTGCCCGGGCAGGCCCCCGCCCATCGGTGCCCCACCGGGCATCTGCGCCCCACCGAAGATGCTCGACCAGGCTTGATTGCCCGCCCCGCGGCTGACCAGATTGGAATTCATGGCGCCCGCGAGGTACTGGCTGTACTGCGCCTGCGCGTCCTGCATGTTGTTCGTGTCACCGGGCGCCGCGGCCGTGTTGTAGGCCATGAAATCATTCAGCGTGTAGGGGGTGCCGGTCTTGGGATTCACCGGCAGACCCGACGGATTGGTGGCCTGCGGGCCCATCGAGGGATTGGCGGTCGGATTGGCGTAGCCCGGCAGCCCCATCAGGTAGCCGAGCTCACCGAGCGCGGGGCCGCCGATGGCGGTGTAGGGCGCCAGTTGCTGCTGCGTCTGCTGCCCCTGCAGCATTTGCCCCTGCATCGCGCCCAGTTGCCCCTGTTGCTGCAGCTGCGCGGCATTCTTGGCGGCCTGCGATTGCTGATCGGATGAGTAGATCGCACCGCCTGCAGCGACAGTGCCCACAGCAATGGCAGCCCAGGTCATGACAGCTTCTCCTCATCGGGCGATGGCAAGCTGATCAGCCGATTACGCGCATCGAACAGTTTCAGGTCTTCAGGAACGATCAATTCGCGCTCGATTTCATCCAGATCGGTCAGGTGCGTGTGATGCACCGTCATCGCGGTGCAATCGCTCAGGGCAATGCCGATGCGCTTCGCTCCGGGTTGCCCGACGATCACCTCGCCCGCGCTCAAAGTGCGCATGCCCTCATCAGTCCACACGTGCGTAGCACCTTTCAAGATAGCGAAGATGTGCTCTTTCGCCTGAATCTTGCCGGTGTACATCACACCGGCCGGGATATGACAGATCCGCACGTACAGCCCTTCGGCGAATAGATGCTCGGTCGAAAGTTCGGTCTGCGGCAGGCGCGCGAGCTCGGCTTGCACCGTAAGGATCTGCTCCAAGCTCGGCACATATGGGCTGCGCGTAACGTCATCGCTCATACCGGGGTGCCCGTCGCATCGACCCAGCCCGAGTTGGCGGCGTTGCGCCAGATCGGCTTGCCCAGAGTCGAATCGAAATAGAACATGGCCGGATAGAGCCCCGTGGTGGGGCGATTTCCGGTCGTGTCGGCGTGCTGCAGGGAAAACAGGATCTTGTAGGCCTGCTGCAGCCAGGAGGCGAACCACACCACCGGCAGCCCCGACTGCGTGACGATATTGCCGGGTGTGGGACGGTCGATCTGCGATTTCGTGGCCATCAGCCCTGGCCTTGCAGGGGCACGAACGCGCCGTTATTGATGCCGAAGAAAACGGGGTCGGTCATCTTCCACTTGAACACGAAGTCGCGCCCGGCGCCGATGCGCCGCCAGGTCGGGCGCGGACCCAGGTACTGTCCCACCGCGCCGATCGAGATCCAGCGCTCATTCCCAAAGGTCCGGCCGCCGTCCTTGGAGACCGACAGCATGATCTGCGGGTTGGAGCCCTGTCCCGCCTGCAGCCCGACGCCGGTTTCCATGTCCAGCACGACATCGGAGATCCCCAGCATGTTCTCGTCGTCGAAAATGTGCCGGGTCATCAAGAAGCGCTGGATGGCCGCGCCGTCTTCGGTCACGATCTCATCGGTGACCAGATAAATAGCGCCGGTGCGGCTCGAGCCCATGTAGACGTTATTCTGGAACGAGGCCGAGCATTGCCCCAGATGGCGCTGCGGGATCTCGGAAATGCCCGACTGCGCATCGGACCACACCTGCGCGTTGCCGTCGTAGAGAAACGAGCGGTTGGCCGTGGGAAAGGTCAACTGGTAGAAGTGATGCCCGCGCACCGAGTAGGTGAGCCCGATGCCATCGGCGATGGTGGTGCCTCCCAGGGCGTAATCCTCGATGATGTCGTCGATATCGGGAGTGGAGATGATGGTCGGGTTGAAGCCGTCCAACGTATAGACGCGGTACATGCCGTCCTTGGTGCGCCCGAGGAAGGCGAGCGTGTTCATGAAATAGGCGACCGACTGCAGCGCGACGAGCCCCACATCCTGGGTGGCCGACACGATCGGCCCGTAGGGGAAGCCTGAGGTGCCGAAGTCCTGCCAGAACTCGATCGACTGGCTGCCGAAGAGCACCACCAGGCCGTGCAGCACGTTCAGGCGCACCAGCGGATCGGGGTTCGATTGCGCGATGCCCAGATCCAGGGCGTTCCAGGTGGTGCCGTCGTAAGAAGCCGATTTGCGCCACTGGCCGGGCACCGAAGGGTCGTTCACCAGAAAATAGGAGTCGTTGAAATCCGCCGAGGTGGCGTTCTGCGGGAAGTTGGGACTGGTGATGACGTTGAACGCGCCAGAGGCCAGCGTATAGATCCAGCCGTTCACCCCGTCGAGCACGAGCAGTTGCGTGCCGTTATCGATCATCGAGGCGAAGGATGAATTCGGGTTGATCGAGCCCACCTGCGTGGCCCCACCCGCTCCGTTGATCTGGTAAAGCCCGCCGCCTGAGGCGGCAAAGAGGCTGGTGCCGTTGGAAGCGGCGTAGAGCGAGCGCACCGAGGGGCCAGCCAGGCGCACGAAGGCGGTCAGCCCCGGGGTGCCGAACACGCTGAACTTGGTCTTGTCGCCGTCTTTCTTGGGATAGAAGAACACGTTCACCCGCCGCTGCGTGGAAGAGGTGCGCGCGTCCACCAGCGTCGATTCACCGAAGAGCGGCAGGGACTTGAAGCGCGCCATCTATTCGATCCCCGGCTGGAAATACATGGAGGTGATCTCGGCGTCTTTCTGGCGGGCAAAGGCCAAGGCTTCCTGCAGCAGCGATTCCTTGTCCTGTCCCCAGGGCATGTTGAACATGGGGGCGATCTCCTTGCTTGTGCCCCATTCGATGGCGCGCACCCACTCGTCGGGGAATTCCGGAGCATCCGTCGTATTGACGAACGTTTGAATGGGCTCTCTGAACCAGATCACGTCATATTTGCCGACATTCGATGAGCCGTAGCACTCGTGGAACCAGTTGGAGCCGGCCAACTGGTACTCGAAATACGCCAGGTACGGGTCGCTGATGAACTGGCTCTGCCCCTTGGAGGGCTGCATCGCATAGTCCTGTAGCGTCATGAAGCGGCCGGGAACGTCCGCCCCTGCGGTATCGCGCAGCACCCAGGCGTCGACCACGATCGGGTTCTGCGCATTGGACTGGTAGGCGAACACGGTGGCTGCGGCCGACACGGCAGCGGGCAGCGCATTGGCGAGGGTGACCGTATTGCCCGATGGAGCGCCGTTCACCGTCGTCCAGAACAGATCGTTCGATGCGGTCAGGATGCCGATGTTGAAGCCGTTCACGATGGTGGTCGTGACCCCGGAATTGGTCTGGCTGATGGCGGCCAGGGTCAGCGTGGTGGCCCCGGAGATGGCCGCAGAGGCGGCGCTTGTGTAGACCAGCTGATTCAGCAGCGTCCAGTGCGAATTGGGCGCGAGCGTGGGCCCCAGCACGTAGTTGTTGATGGCCGCACCCAGCATGAGAGCGCCGACGCGCCGGGTCCACATCTTCAGCCCCGGGGCGAAATCCGCTTTGCCCTGCCACTGCTTCACCAGCGCATTCATCTTCCAGGTCACGTCAGAAAATTCCTGCGCAGTGGGCACCTCCGCCTCACCGAGCTTGCCGATGTTCAACATCGCGTGGCGCACGTGATCGGTGAGCGTGGTGGAGAACGTGTAAACGCCGGAGGTGCTCATGCCACGGCCTCCAGTTGTGCGGCCAGTGCCCGCTTCACCGCTGCCCACACCGTATCGGGCTCGATGCTCACCTGGCACATGGCGGTGCCGCTTTGCTCGTGCTTGCGGCAGTGCGCCCAGGTGTAATGCAGCGTATGGCAGGGATAGCAGTCGACCGCTTTGGCATCGGGCACCATCACTTGCGTATTCACCCAGTCGCGCGTCAGGTTCTCGGCACTGGAGTGCGACAAGAAGATAATCTTGGCGATGCCCGCGGTGTGCGACACGCTATTCAGGACGCCGGTTTCCGGGCCGATCACCACATCGGCAGCGAGCTTGGCAAACGCCAGCGTCTGGCGGATCGACCACTTGCCCGCGGTCTTGACGACGCGGGGCTCATGCTCCCAGCCCGCCTGCAGGATGGTGGCCTCTTTCGATCCGGTGAGCACGACGCTTGCGTCGGTGTAGGTGAGCATGATGCGCGCGAGCACCGTATCCATGCCGGCCCAGACCTTGTGCACGGAGGACCCGGCCATGGCCCACAGGAGCACCGGACCTGGGGGGAGCTTGCGCCGCTCTGAGCGCGCCCAGCGCTCCTCCTCCGGGGTCTCGTAGAACGCCACTTGCGGGCGGTGCGGGACTTCGGCCAGGGCGTGGGCGAACTCGAGATAGTTGCGGTTCATCATGTCGTGGCGCACCGCTTTGGGCCAATGCACGTGGATGCGGTCCTGCATGGCCAGAAACGTACCCTCCACCGATTCGGACAGATTCACCCAGCGATCGAATTTCTTTTTCTCGTTCGCCCAGAATTCGCCCAGATTGCCGTTGGGAACCTGATCCTTGTCCTGCACGTAGAAGCCATCGATGTGGGGGTCTTGCAGCACCACATCGACCCCCGGGGGCGAGGAGTAGAGGGTCACGTGAAAGCCCTGCGCCTTCAAGCCGGCGCACACGGAGGAGGCCATCAGCAGATCGCCGAAGGCGCCGTAGCGCACCACCCCTGCGGTTTTAACCGGGGGCGACATGCGGTGGCTGAACGCCTGGGTCTTGCCGTGCAGCTTGCGATAGACCTGGAAGAACGAGTATTCGCGCTCGGCATTGCGATCTTCATTGCGCACCAGGTCCCAGCCTGAGGCCGCCTCGTGCATGGCGGCGACGATGTGCTCGGGGGCAAAATCGTGCTTGTGGTCGGGATTGGCGCCCTCCTGTCCGATGTTGGGATAGAAGTCCTTGTGCGGCAGGTAGAGCACGAGATGCCCACCTTTTTTGATGACGCGCCACCATTCGCGCAGCGCGCGCTTGTAGTCCTCGATATGCTCAAGCAGGTGGGAAGAAAAAACGGCGTCGACGCTTTCATCGGCAAATAACGGCAGACGTTCGCAGGATGGAAGGTAAACGTCGGGCCGAACGGGGATGCCGAAGGCGGCTTCGTGGTGGCCGTTGTCGACGCCGATGAAATGGGGAAAAGCCTTGCGCGAGCCGCACCCCAGGTCGAGCACCACCCCGCGGGTGTACTGCGGGAGCTCCCAGCGGATCTTGGCCGCCTCGTCGCCCTGAGGATCGGTCACGCGCCAGATCATCGGCGGCCCTTGCGCCAGCCGTGACGCGCGCTGTGCTCTTCGTGATTGCGCGTGCCGCTCTCGTCCTCCTCATCGCCCGGAGGCTCAGGCTCCGGTTCTGGCGGTGGCGGCGGCTCGGGCTGCGGGGTATGCAGCAGTTGGAAATCCGGTCCCAGCGGCTCACCGGATGCGTTATAGAGTTGCCCGTTCTGCTCGAGGGCCGAGCGGCCGGAGGCGTCGTGGATCTCGGCGAAGGGCTTACTGCGATCGAAGGCCTTCATCGCTATTCCCTGTCCAGATAGTTGTTGCGCTCGGCAAACGATTCATAGGCGTCCCCAATGTCGTTGGTGCCGATCGGCGTGCCGTAGAAGAGATCGGCGTGCTGCCCGGTGTACTGGTCGTCGGTGGCGAGCATCGGACAGTGGGTGAAGCCGTCGGTGAGGGCCTGCGCGCGCGCGACGTAGCCCGATACGTCCGAGTCGCCGGCACGGCGCGAGAACGCGGGCGGATTCTGCTCGATGCAGGGCTCGCGGATCTCGGTCGGAGGAATGATGTTCAGGCGCGATACGCGATCACCGGGCAGATCGACGGTATCCTCGAGCAGCCCATGCGCGGTATTGCGCGTGAGCCGCTTGTGATAGACGCCTTTATGGTTGCCCGCTTCGGGGTCCATATCGGATTCATAGCGCTCGGAGGGGAACACCCATTGCTGGCCGTTCTCATCGTCGTAGGTGGGAATGCTGACCTGGAATTTCTCTTGTCGAATAGGCATGCAAAGCGATGCGCAGGGTTATTGGCCCTGCGCACTCCGTTCGATCACTCGGGCACGTCGCGCACCGGGAAGGCGCCATCACCGGGGTAGCCGATGCTGGTGACCATTTTCAAGCGCATCTCGTAGATGGCGGCGTAGTTCTGGTCCGAGATGTCCTGCCCCGGGGGCAACTGGTTGAACAGCGCGGTTTCGCCGAACGGCGTGCCCTGCTTGTAGAGCCAGCCGCCTGAGGAATCCAGCCCCGGGTCATCCAGATTTTCCTGCTTGCGCCAGGACCCCATGCCCGGAATGGCGCCGTTCATCGAGCGATCGCCCATGGTGAGGGCGTCGTTGAACTCGGTCTGGTTGGTGTAGGGGGTGTCGCGGCCGAGCGGCCCCCGCTGCACGGGGGCGCGTCCCGGATTGGGAATGCTCACCCCGTCGTTGGTACGGATATCGCGGTTGGTGATGGCTTTGCCTTTATAGGCCATGGTCCTTTCTCCTAGACAGTCAGGTTGGCGAGCGGCTGCACCACGTATTCGATGGTGGCCGCGGTGTAGGTGCCGGTGGCATCCGTTCCTTTCTGGGCGTAGTAGATATCGCCCTGCAAGGTGGTGACCTGGCTGGCGGTGCCAGGGCTGAAAGACACCACACCGGTGCCCCCGGAACCGAGGGTGCCGTACGCTGTGGTGGTGGTGGCGGTGCCGGAGATCTTCACGATGTTCATCACGTCGGCGGAGGTGCCCGCTGTGGTCACCCAGCCGGTGACCGCTTTGATGATGAGATTGGTGAAGGCGCAGTATTTGATGCCTGCTGTGTTGGCGCCGAGTAACGTGGTGGTGGCCGCCTGCTGCTGGAAGGCCACTTCATAGGCGGGATGGTCGTAGGATTGCGATTTGGTTGCCATGATGGTCGTCTCCTATACCGCCGAATCCCACTTGACGATGCGCACGTTGGACACGAGCGTGTGCACGATGCCGAAGCCGCCCAGGTAGTACCAGGCAACGCCCTTGGATCGGCCGTAATCGGTGGGGATCTTGCCGCGCATCTCCTCGGGCACCGCAATGGCTTCTGCTACGGTGTCGTTGCCGAAAAAGAAGATCCAATCCGATTTGGCGTTCGACCAGGCCACCATGTCGCCACCGGCCGATGTAGCAATGCCGGTCGTGCCGATGCCCTTGGCGATGTTGGTCTGCTCGACGTAGCGCACGTTCTCGTAGCGGCCGATCTCACCGTTCATCACCAGTTTGAACCCGGTGTCTGAATACTGATGGATGGTCTCCAGATTGTTCTTGAACGCGCGCAGCGTGGTGGGCCAGGACAGAGAGTAGTAATCATCCCCGATATAAGCGGGAATGTTGCGCTCCTTCATGGTGTCTACCAGCGTCTTGGCATAGGTGTTGTTGTACGGATCGTTGTTGGTCGCCGTGGCCGAGCCGTTGGTGGTGAGCGCCAGCGCGCCGGTCGCACTGGACCCGCCCGATGGCACCACGCGCAGCGGGGTCTGGTTGAACTGCGTCCAGGACAGGCGATCGAAGGTCTTCACCGCATCGTTCTTGAGCACCTTTTGAATCAACTCGATGACCGGGAACTTCGACAGGTTATCGAGCTTGCCGGAGAACGGGACCGAGTTGCCGGCCTCGGTGATGGTGAGGGTGCCCTGCGTGATGGTGAAGTTCGTTTCGGGCATGGTGTTGGTTTCGATCAACACCCCGCCCGCGGTCGCGACATCGGAGAACACATCCCAGGTGAAGGTGTCGCCTTTTTTGCGACCCTGCTGGGAGGCATCGCGCACGTCGGAAAATTGGCGGAATTTCACCAGCGGTTGCACCGCCATGCGCAATACGTTGGAGAGTTGCCGTGAGTAGAGATAACCGCCCAGCGAGCTCACGGCCCAGACTTGGCCTGCCATGATTTATTGGACTCCATAGTGTCGAGCCCTACGGGCGGCTTCCTGCCGGATGTAGGTCTCGTCATCGGGCCCATCGTCGTCCTCCGCACTGCGGGTGGCGGTGGATTTCGCGCCTGCAGTGGGCGGAGCGGCGGGGGCCGCACGCTTTCTTTGCGCTTTCTGTTCCATGACTTGCTCATTCGTGCTGAACTGCTTCGCCAGGTCGCGCATTTTGGTGCGGATCAATTGACCGATTTCGCGGTAGCGATCGCCGTAAGGACGACGATCACCGTTCTGCATAAGGTTTTGATCCATTGCAAAGGCGAGGTTGGTAAGCAGGGGATCGGCCATAATGTCTGCGTAGTCATGACGGAATTTGTCAAAGGCTTGAAGAAACCCGATGCGCTCATCAACCGTGCTGACGATCTGGTTCGCGTTAGCGGATGCAGATTCGCGCAGCCTCCGGATGGCGCTGATGGCTTCCTCTTCGGTCCCTACTTGGATCGCCCGGACCATGGCGGCATCTTCCTCATCGCTGGGATGCGGCAGCGTGGCAGGCGTCGACCGTGCGGCCGGCGCGAGATTCTGTTCGTGGCGCACGCGAGCGGCTTCGGCCAGGTACTGATCGGCCGATTCGACTTTCTGTGCGCGGGCGAGGACTTCTTCTTCGGTGAGCTCGAGCTCGCGGCCGTTGACCTTGAGCTTCCACTTGCGCGGGGCTTCCGCCTGCTTATCCGGCGCGGGCTCCTCGGCCGGGGGCTCGGTCAGCGGGGCGGGCTCTTCGGCGGATTCCTCCTCGCCGCCAGTCTCCTCGCCAGGCGTCTCATCTGACGCTGCTTGGTCTTCTGGCGCCGCCGCATCGGCCGCAACATCTTGCTCAGGGTCATGCGTGGCGGCCGGATCGAAGTCGGGATCGTCCTCGCGCGCGATGTCTTCGTTCAGATCGGCGATTGCTTCCAGCGCGGCGGCGCGGGCGCGCTGCCCCTCACGCGCCGAAACGATAACTTTCGACGGGTGGCTCGCCTGTTTGATCGCCATCATCGGGCTCCTGCAAGACAGTCTCCGCCTGCAAACCAGCGGCAATTGCTTGCCTGAGCCAGTTGGCGATGTCGGAGTACACCGTTGCACGAGCCTGCGCCGCTGCGACTTCGCCCGCGCTCGCCGGATTGGCGTTGCGCAGGGCATTCATGGCGCGATTGACTTCTTCCGTTATTTTTTGGTGCAAGTAAATCCCGACCGGGGTAGACAGGAAGTTATCCACCTCGCGGCCGAATATGGCCAATTCCAGCAGCGCGTCGCGCTCTTCACTCATGCCACACGCCCTTGATTCGGATTGCCCCCGGAGAGCGTGCGTCCCATCTGCAGGGCGGCGAGCTTGGCGGCGAAATCGTTGCGCACCTTGTTCAACTGCAGCACGAAGTCGTTGCGCAGCCGGGCGCTGTCGCGCTGATGCTGCAGGGTCATCTTCGCCATCTCGCGGCGATGCTCCATCATCGGGTCTTCGGGCATTTTACCGCGATGGATGACCGCCATGCGCTGGTTCTCGCCCTGCTGCTTGATCTGCTCGCGGGCGACCGTGCCGTGCGCCTGCATTTCCTTGGCCTTGTACTGCAGCACGTGCCCGGTCTGCTTCTCTTTGACCTGCTGGCTCAGTTGCGCGATTTGCTGCTGGGCGGCCTGCAGTTGCTGCTGCAGTTGCGCTTTCTCCGGATCCTGACCCTGGAAGAAGCGCGTGCCGTCCTGATAACCGATCAGGCCAAATACTTCTTTGCCGACTTCCTTCAGATCCATGCCGGGCGGGGGCTGCTTCATCAGCGCGGCGAAGGAATTGACGCCCATCAGGAATTTCTGCAGCCGCATCATCGGATCGGTCGCGCCCATGCCGACGTTCACCGTGAGCACGAGCTCGCGGTTCAAGAGATCGTCGGTCACCTCGTTGATGCCGTACTTCAGGCGCAGTTGCGCGCGCGCTCCAGCGAGCGCCATCACCGTCTTGTCGGTCTCGTAGTACTGCTCGAGCTTCATCAATTGCCTCAGCACCGGCTCGATGAAGGTGACCGTGAAGGTGCGCAGCAAGTATTCGGTGAGCACGGTGGCCCCGGTCGATACGAGGCCCAGGGTGCGCATCGGCGCCTGCATGGCTTGATTGTTCTGCATCACGGTGCCCGCCGAGAAGTTGCCCAGCAACTCATCCATGTCGGCGTTGATGCGGTCCTGCTCGGCAAAGGCGGATTGCGTTACATCGGGCCACGATATTTCGCGCACATCCTTGTCGGGATCGTTCACCAGGGTGATCGAGCCGGGAACGTTGCGCACCAGGCTCGCGTAATCGATGTCCTTGCCGCGCTTGGCGAGGTAGCGCTTCTGCAGCACCAGTTTCACGTTATCCAGGCGCGTGTTGACGACTTCATTGGCTTCGGACTGCAGCCCTTCGGCCAGATCGGGCACCCCCGCAGGCATCGGGTTGTGCGTCTCGATGATGGCGTTCCCGATGACGTACGGGCGCATGCCGTGAAACACGACGTCCTTGAGCGGCTCGGGCTCCGAGAGCATGGCGATATCGGCGAGGGTGTACCAGTGCCAGTCCTGGCCGTCGCGCCGGTGGATGTGGCGCTGCACCCAGACGACCTGATAATCGCCGATGAGCCGCCCCTCGTTATCGTGCTGATCGGTGCGATTACCGGTGCGCACCTGCTTGGTCGTGTCCAGCTTCACCTGCATGGCCACCGATAGCGTGGAATCGGGATGGTGCTTCCACTCGCGCGCGCGCATCTTGGCCTTGACGTCCTGCGCGTACATCGGCATCAGGTGGATGACGTACGGCGACGTATTGATGGGATCGTACCAGGCGGCGGCCGGATCGAAGCGGATGTTCTCGAGCGGGAGGAGCTCGATACAGGGCTTATCGGCGACGATGCGGAAATCTTCGGCAATGCGCTCTTTGCGGGCAGGTGTAGCGTCGGCTTCGTAGTCCGGCTCATCGGGATCGCGCTCCTGTTCTTCATAGGCCCAGTGAACATGCGCACAGCATGCGCCCATGGTCTGGGCATCCTGCAGCGCGCCCATTGCGATCTGGAACCACGGCACCGATTTGGTGAGCCGGTAGTTGAGCAGATGCTTCATGGTATCGGCCGAGGCCTGCTCGGACTTGTCGTCCATGCGCTCGGCTTCGACCTGCACCACATCCATGTTGGAGAAGTACGCGGCGCAAGCGGCCGCTTCGTTCTTGCGGATGATCGAGCGGGTCTTGGGGCGGTAGATCTTGGAGCGCTTGTCGTAGGCCTGGCTGTTGTACTTCGAGCGGCTGGGGTGCTTGTTGTTGAAGGCGCGAATGGCGTCGTCCCAGCGCGCGCGGTAGTTGGCATCGAGGTAGTTGGTCGAGAACTCGAAAGCTTCCTTGGCCAGGCGCAGCCACGGATCTTCCGATGCCGCATCGTCGGGCTTGGGCGAGCGGGTGGCGATGCGCTCGATATCGCCGCGCCGGCTGAAGGTTGGCGCGCCGTAGTCCGATGAGGGCGGTTGCGGGCGATCGGTGGTCGATGCCATGTCAGTTCAGGTGCCTGCGATGACGCGGATCGGCGCCTTCCAGGCGCGTGGGCATCTCGCCGTTCCACCGCCCGCGGGGTAGCCCGGCTCGCTCGAGCAGTTCACCCGCCCCAGCAATGGCGGTGGCACGGAGCTCGTGTGCGCTGCACATGTCCTTTTCCTGGATGTAGTAGCCGTACTGCCCGAAGCAGGCGGTCTGGCCGCATTTGATGAACAGCCCGCCGCCAGAGAGGCCTGAGACCTCCCAGATGTAGCCCGGATAATGCGCCTCCAGGAGACTGGCCACCGTGTAGGCCGAGCGCAAATCGTCTTCACCGTCGTCTTCGATGGTGATCAATTCGCTCATGATCCGGTCGCTACGTACAAGATAGCTTTCGGGCCGCACAGCGATGCGACCCCGCGCATTACCAGGGCTGAGAGCGCGCCACCGGTCACCACATCGATCGACTGCGGGTGATAGCACACCGGCAGGAAGTACGGGTCGGGGGATTCGGGCAGCGTGCAGTATTTGCACTTGTAGCAGATCTTGGTGGTATCGGGCGGCGGATTGTAGACGCTGTTGATGAGGGAATTCTCGCGCAATCGTTCCAGTTCCACACCGAAGGCGTCCATCGTCAGAATCTCCAGTGGTTCATGCGGGCTACCAGTTCATCGCAGTCTGCAAATCACAGATACGCAGCGACAGCAATCCACTTCCCTCCATCTCCCGCTTGATCCTGTGCAGCCGTGCTAGATGTTCTTCGGCCACTCGGATCTGCCTATCAAGATTCCCGCCGACGGTTAGGTTCTCTCGCTCATCAATTGCACACTGTATATCCGCCTGCCTCGAAACCTGCGGATTACTAAGACCGAATCCCATATCTGGTTTCCTTTCTGAGCACAACACGATTCCTCAAAATCTCCAGTAAGCCTTGCCGGAGTGCGGGGCACGCTGCGGCTCGCCCAGCCGCTCATCGACGGCGCGCTTGGCCCCGGCCAGGCAATCGTAATCGTCGAACCACATCACACCGCCTTCGATCATGCGCGGGTACAAGTACGCAATCGCATCGCAATAGCTCTTGTACTGATCGACATCGAGATGGGCAAAGGCGACGTTATCCAGATCAAGCCCCAGCGCGGAGTCGGGGAACACGCCACCGATGACAGTCGCTGCGGGAAACATCCGTGCCGCCTGCTCGCAAGTGAGCCCGTCGCCGAAATCGCCCACGTTGTGCGCATCGTCGGGATGGGTTTTGTAGGGAATGCCCGCGAAGGTATCGAACAGATACAGGTCACGCTCCTGCTCCTGGGCGAGCTCGTACAGCCAGATGGCCGAGCCGCCGCGGTATACGCCGACTTCAACGAGCGCTCCGGGCGGTGTGGCTGCAGCCATCGTGCTCATCTCACGCAGTGTTTCTTCGGCGATCAAGGATTCCAGCATCATGGCCCCGTCCATCCCTTCGGCCGGTAGATGCCGGTGATGTAGCGGTCGGTCGACTGGAAGTCCGAGCCCGACGGCCACTCATAGGCGATGTCGTTCTTGCCCCACTCCTCGCCCCAGGCGGCAATGGCCATCTGGCGCCAGTCGAAGGTGCGCCAAGTAACCGGCTTACCGAGTGTGGGCGGAATGGGCGGCAGTGCCATCAGAATACCATTCCAATAGTATCGCGCGTGCGTTCAGATTGTAGCGGCGCGTAATCTGGGTTCACTTCGCAGCCCAGGTATTGACGCCCCAAGCGTTGCGCGACCTTGGCGGTGGTTCCGCTACCCATGAATGGGTCCAGCACAATGTCGCCCGCACGTGATCCGGCGAGAATGCACGGCTCGATGAGCGCTTGCGGAAATATGGCGAAGTGGGCGTCCGTATACGGCTCGCTCGGGACGGTCCATACCGTGCGCCGGTTGCGCATATCTGGGTCCACCGTCACGCGCCAACGGGGGCGGGTACGAAACCAATTAGGATCTGCCTGATTGCCTTTTTGCGTCGGTTTTGTGCGATCCATAATCCTACCGGGATATCTAGTTGGCTCTTTGATCGCGTCGATATCGTAGTAATACCGCTCGGACTTACTCAGCAGAAACATGTATTCGTGCGATTTTGTCGGCCTGTCCGTGATGCTTTCTGGCATCGGGTTAGGCTTATGCCAGATGATGTCTGACCGCAAGTACCAACCATCGGCTTGCAGCGCGAATGCCACGCGCCAGGGAATGCCACACAGGCTTTTGGCTGCATAGCTGTCGCCCAGATTCAGCCATAGCGTCCCATCGTCGGCCAATAACTCACGCACAAGCCGGAATACCTCCACCATGTTCGCTACATACTCGCCGATAGTTGGCTCCAGTCCCAGTTGGCCATCAACACCGTAATCACGCAATCCCCAGTACGGGGGCGATGTAACGCACATTTGCGCGCGCACGCCACCAGCGATCCACTCGTGCATGGTATCCCGGCAATCGCCGATGCGGATTTCGTTCACACAATCTCCGGCTCATAGGTGGCGGGCGGCAGTGACATCAGAGGATTTCCTTATGAAGGGGCATACATATCGGCGATGCGCCGACAACAATCCAAGGCACCCAGATTGACGGCGTAGCGCGAAGGATTGGAACCATCGAAACTATCGACGCCGGCCGCCGCACAAGCGCGAATGCGAAAGGCGCTATTGACCCGCCCCACATGGCATGTGGTGCGCATCTCATGCGCCAGGAATGCCCACATGGCCATGGTATTGAGTTTCCACTCCGTCGTACCGCCGACGAAAATGCCGACGCGCGGCAAATGAGGCTCGATGAGCTTGCTCACGTCCTCGCGCGCCATGCCATCTTGAACCGCGAACATGAGGCGCGGATATTCATGCAATCGGTGCAACCATTCAGCGGAATACTCGAGCGATCTGAAACCGTGCGCCACGATATCGGGAACGACGATGAAGTCGGCGTTATCGCCCAGCGCATCGAGCGCTTTCTCGAATGCTTCAACGTCGAAATCGATCCCATGCTGGTAGGCGTGCCAGGCGCCATTGTCCAGTGCGTAATGCTCAAAGCCTTCGGTGCGTAAACTACCTTTGGGCGAGATCATCAGACGCCATCCCGCACGGCGCAGGCCATCCAGGTTGCGCTTGGTTCCCGTTCTGGAAGCATAAGCAATCATGCTCGGACCACTTGACGGCGCAGCATCACGATGAGCGGCGCTGCAAACAGTGCAGCCCATAGTTTGCCGACGATCTGTCCTTCGAGGTATTGCAGCGAGTGAAAAGCAATAAACAGAAATAACGCGCTGTCGACGATGGCCCCGACTGCACAGGAGGCAAGCACAGCTGTGAACAACCGTCGTTGCGCAAGCGGCGTATAGACCGCCATGTCGGCGGTCTCCGATGTGAGAAACGCCAATGCGGAGGCCAAGGCGAGGGCAGGCGGCGCGATCAATCCGGAGATCAGTCCCCCGATCACGATGGCGGTCACGCCCCACAGGCGCCCCATGGTCAACTGCACGACATCGCGCAGCACCAGCGATGCGCCGATCATCAGCACGCCTGAAGGCGCCATCAGTCCGAAACCGACCGGAATCAGATGCGGGCCGTGAGCGTCGAGCTGCACCCCGACGTGCTGAATCATCCAATTGGCCGCAGGGATGGTCAGGCAGAACAGGGCAAAGGACAGATAGCGCACTAGACGATCTCCGGCTCATAGGTGGCGGGCGGATCGTCGTACACCGGCAGATCGCGGCCTTCGGCGGCCTGCATCAGATGCGCGCGGCAATAGAGGCGCCCGTCCTTCCACATGGAACAAGCCTTTGCCATGCAGCGGAACACGGCGCACGGGTAGAGGGCCATGAGCTCATCCATCACACCTCCTCAGGCTCGAGCATCTGCGGGGCGATGATGGCAGGCGCCCGCGGCTCCATGTCGTACACGCGCGAGGCGGCATCGATCGCATCTTTCTTGCCGGCATAGGGAAAATAATGAATCTGCTCGCGCAGTTTCTGCGTCAGATCGTACATCTTGCCCTGATGGTCCTTGCGCCGGATCGGCCGGGCGATGCGGTAGCTAAAGCCCATGGCAAGCATCTTCTGCTGCAGCGTGGTGAGCTTCTTCACGTTCACGCCGTCGCGCAGCCATTCGACATCGGTATCGTAGGGCAGGTGATAGTGGCCGCCGCGAAAGTCCGGGCCCAACCGCTGCACGCGGTCGACCTTGGAGCCCTCGCCTTCGCGCGGCCAGGCTAGCTCGAGGATGTCGAAATAGGGTCCGTCGGCGGCCATGCGCTCGCGCATGTAATCGAGGTCCGCATCGGCACCATACTTCTCGTAGCCAACGAATACGCTTTGTACTCCGGAGGCGCGTGTCCATCGTAGGTAAAGCTCACGCACCCGGCGCCAACGTTCAGCCAAATCCATCTGATGGGCGTAGCCGTCCAACAAATACTTGTTGAGCGCATAATCAATTCCGGTAACGATGAGCGCCGTGTCGTCAGAATCCCGTTTGCGGCTGCGAGCAGGATCAACGGTGATGTAGACATTCAAGGTCTCCGGGCGCACCTCGTAGACGCGCAGATCGGCCACATCGAACATGCGCTGCGAGCCGGCCAGCGGATTTTGCAGCATCTGGCAGGCGATGGTGGCTGGCCCCTGGTCGCGCTTCTTCTGCTCCCAGGTCAGCGCATCGAAGAGGACCGGGCGGCCTTCGGGCGTTCCATCGTCGGTGGCCGGATGGAGCCGAACACGGACCGAGCCCTTCGCGATAACAGCCTCGTACGTATCAGCATAACTGTAGCGGGTACCGACCATCCAGCGCCGGCCGCCCGCCACACCAAGGTTGTCCGAGAGCTCCCACGCTTGAGTCGTCTTCGAAACCTGCTCGGGGGTAGACACGGACTCAAGCGTAACCACGTCATCGTAGACGAGTAAATCGAAATGCTTGGCCGTCGGCTGCCCGTCGACCAGACCATGCGCTTCAATGGATGCTTCCTTTGCGTTGGAACGGCGCTTCACGGTGATGCCGGTTTCGATACCCCACATGGGCGCTTCGCGCTGCGGGTCCTTGTAGAGGATGTCGGGGAACAACTGTTTCAGCGCCGTATTGGATTCGAGCTCACGCTTGATCGAGCGCAGGAACGCGGTGGCGATCGGCCGGGTGTGCGAGAAGATGGCGATGCGCAACTCGGGATTGCGCAGGAGCTCCTGGATCACGCCGCCGAGCGTGATGATGGTCGACTTGTAGTGCTCGCGGCCCCACAGATCGAGATAGCCGTCGGGGGCGTGCTCCACTTCGCGGCAGCGCTGATAGATCCACGGATGCAGCATGTCGTGCCGGCCGCAGATCTGCACCAGCAGGAAGTAGCGGTCCTCGAGACAGAGCTCGCGGATGGCGGCGAGGTTCGCCGAGTGTTCGGTGATCTCATCCCACCATTCGATGAGCTCAGGCAAAGAGAGCATTAATCCTTCTTTGCTGGTTTCTTTTCCGGTTCCCACAAACCCGTTTTTACATAAGCCTGCTCGAACGTCATGTCGTGATCTTTGGCCACGATCGCACTTATAGGCAACCACCATTCATCTTCTTTCTGCTGTGCTGCGATGACGGTTGCCATATTGCGTGTCTGGTGATAGCGCCGTACTTCACGATGCGCAAAGGTCATATTTGCGTAGAACACGCGCAGATCCGCTTCATCCTCTTCATCTCGTTCATCACTTTCGTCTGGCAAAACACGCGTCATCCCGTTGCCAAGTTTTATAACCCGTTTGCGGGCCCATTCTCTGGTCAGGATTTCAGGTTGAGGCGAAGCGATGATGCGCCGATTCTCATCAGCACGACACAACTCCATGCAAAGCTCGGGCATATACACAGAAGGATCTTTATTGAAAGCCTCATTAAAATGAGGCTGTAGTGTGTCTCGAATTTGGAAAAGGTAATGCCCATTTTTCTTCTGGAATTGATAGTAGATGTTGTCGAGATAAGGTCGCATCATTGGCGCAAGAATTCGGGTGACATTCGCTCGACCACCCATTTCATTCACTCCGTTAATGTTTTCTCAAGGACATCAATTGCTGTACGCCAGTTATTAATTGAGATCATTACTCTATCGATGGGTAACTCCTTGGGATGCTCAGTACAAACATCCTTGATATAACGTTGATGATCAGGATCGCCAATAACGAAGAAGAAGCGGTCAATGTGTATAAGCGCATCATAGATACCTTGGCGTTTTTCGCGCTCCCGCTGGCGGCGTCCACGCGCTTGATCTTCGGCGGCTTCCAACTGTTGACGTTCTTCAATGACCGCATCCGCGAGATCTGGATCGGTGGCACGTAACGCTTGAAGGCGTAGTGTCGGAGCTTCTGCTTTGGTTTTCCGATCACTGGCAATTTCGTAAGCATGATCAAGCGAGTGGGCTGCCGTGCGAACGCCATCGGCAAGCTCCGGCGCCCACTTGAGCACATCACGCGCCTTGCTCAACATGACGATGGAAAATTCTTTCGCCACGAAAGACTTTTTCCCTCTGCCTCCCTTTTCCGGTTCAGGATAGATCCGCGCGACGGCCATCGCGCGCTGGCCCTTAGTGAGATGCCGCCGATGGATGTTCGCCGAGATGATGAACGCTTCTGGATCTTGGCCGTTCAGCTGCACGAGCTTGGGCATCACACCAGCACGGCGGCAAGCTTCGCGCCGGTTACGTCCATCGATCAGCGTGCCGTCTTTGACGACAAGTGGTTGCTGCAACCCGTTTTCCTTGATGTCAGCGGCAAGCTCATCAAGTTCATCATCACCCAACATCGGGAACACTTCCGCTGCTGAGTGAACAGGCATGGTGAAAACATCTTCAAGCATCGTTGTCCTCGCCGTTGACCAGGCGCTCGACCGGGCGCGCGAGGATGCCGCGGATTTTTTCCCGTAACGCAGCGCCCGCAGCCAGGTGAATCACCAGCGGCTGATCATCGTCGCCCTCGTGCACGATGACCTGCTTCACTTTGCCATCGATGCGATCGGCGATGTGGTTGGCCGCGCTGATGTCGCCATGGATCGCTGCGTCAACGACGGCCTCGACGGCTGCACGGAGCTTCTCGCTGCTGTTCTCGGCGAGCACGCGCTTCATGGTATCGGTCCACTGACGCTGCGTCTTGAGGCCGTTCTTGTTGCCTAGCGGCGCTCCGGGCCCTGGCATTTGAACCCAATCCTAACGTTTTGACTTCTTGCCGCGGCGGCGCTTCACGACGGCGTTGGCCATGCGGATGGCAGCGCCCTCGGGTGCGCCGCGCTTGCGGGCGGACTCGGCGACATGCGCCCACTGACGCTTGGCAACGGGGGAGGTGGCCTTGTGGGTGTGACGCGGGGCGTCGGCGAGAGTGAAGGGCATGATTTATCGTGATGCGATAGATTTCTTTTTCTTGCCGAACGGGAACGGAGGTTTTTTCTTCTCATCTTTTTTCATGGCCATGATCAGTCATCTCCGTGATAGCCGTAATAGGCGCCGCCGGCGTAGTTCGTGCGCGGGCGATAGGCCGTTGCGGTAGGTGAGAGATAGATCGCCAGGCGGTAGGGCAGATCGGTGTTAGCGCACATCTCGAGGGAATGATCGAAGTCGGGATCGCCGGTGAGGATGTGGGTGGCGCGGCGATCGTGGGCGGCGCATTCGTAGCAGGGGGGGTTGTGCTCGACGATGCGCATGGTCGGTGGTCCTTGAAAACGGCCCCGGCCGGGAGGCTCGTGGAGGGTTGCCGCGGCCGGGGGGCGAGATGTGGAACGCGCAGTCACGCAAATAGCCGGAGCGTTTATAACACCAACGGCGTACGAGCGCAACTCGTACGAGTTTTCTGGTAGACTCGCGCGCGGGAGGACCGAAGCGGAGGGAAAATGAAGCCCAGCCTGCAGGAACAGATCGAGTGGATGCAGCGGCGTGATGGATTGAATCATCGGTATCGGGGAATGCACAGCCCCTATGAGCGGGAGATGGATGAAGCGATTCTGGCGAGCTTGCGGGCGTTGCGGCATGTGGAGATCATGCACAGCGCGGAGATGACGACGTTGCGTGCGGCGGTGATGGAGATCATCGGGATTTTGTGCGAGCCGCACGAGCACGGGGCGGTGTATCAGGTGCATGACAAAGCGCTGGAGGCGGCGCGTGAGATTTTGAAACTGACTGCGACGGTGAGCGATGAAGATGGACCCGCTTGATCGGCTGGAGCGCATTGAAGCGCAGATCATTTCGCTGCGGCGGATTTTGTACGTGATCGTGGTGCTGAATTTTGCGATTGCGTTGATTCTGTACTGGCCGGCATGAGCGAGGAGGAGAAAATATGAACAATCAAATCGAATCGTTGCAAAATCTGCGTGAAGAATTTGAAACGATGCAATACCGCTACATGCGACGCACGTTGGCGGTGATCATCGTGACGTGGATCAACGTGCTGCTGACGGCGGTGAATGTTTATTTCGCGCTACGCCGATGAGCGAGGAAGAGGAGATGCTGCTGTTTCTGCTGCCCGCGCTGATTGTGCTCACGCCGGTGGTGCTGGTGATTGCGCTGGTGATGACGCTGATGGATGTGTTGCACAGGGGGCATTGGTGAGCGCCAGACTAGGACCGAGGATCCGAAGAGCGAGGGTGCCTGTGCTCTTGCCTGTCTGGTGCTCACCACTGATCGAGCTCGGCGATGACCTTGAGCGGATCGCGGGCGATGATCACGAGCGCGCCGTGCTCCTGGGCGTGATTGAGGAACTTGCGTTGATCGTAGCTGAGATCGCCGCGGCCGAACTTGCACTCGACGCACAGCAAGCGGCCGTGGGTGCGCAGCTGGCCCATGATGTCGGGACAGCCTGGAAAAGCGAAACGAATGAATCGCGAGACTTTGTGCGTTTTTGCGTTCCACAGGCGGCCGGCACCTGAGTTGAAGCGTTCGCACCAGGCGACGCTGCGGTGAAGGCGGCAGGCGGCGAGCACGGGGCGCACGACATCGGTCTCGGGATTACGGCCGCGCAGGTGGGCGTGGCGCGCTTGCGCGGCTTCAAGGATGAATTCGCGATTCATGCAGGAGCTCGCGGATCTTGCGCAGGTTGTCCTCGGCGATTTCCGATGTTGCGCGGGGCGTAGCCAGCAGGGCGGCGGGCTTGTGCGAGGGATGCACGACGCGCAGGCACATTTCGCGGAAGGCGCCGAGGGTCGGGGCGAATTCGGGGGATTCCTCGAGACAACGCTCGAGGCCCGCGCTGATCTCCAGGCCGGAGAGGCCGGCGAGGCCCGCGGCCCAGGTCTCGCGCCACTCAGTCAGGCTTGCCTCGCCCTGGAACTGGGAGGCGAAGCGCGCCCCGTACATCGCCAGCATCTTGGCTTGCAAGCGCATCACCCATGGCCGGGGCAGCCACCGATCGTTCCATTTCTCGAAGCTCGCGACCGACGTGTTCGGCGGGGCTGAATTTTCCACCTTTCATTTTCCTTTCACTCCGCGCGCGCACGCGCGCATCCGGTCTAGATTCAGAGAGAGGTTTAGATATATAAGTCGAAGTCGAAGTCGAAGTCGTAGATCGGCTGCTACGCACCTGCGCAGCATCTGCACGCATATGTTTAGCAACTGATGAGCGTTTTTCCGCTAACGCTTTGATTTCATTAAATCCTGATCCGTCCCTTTGTTCCGGTAGTGGACACTTCGGCTTGAAGGCACGGACCTGGAAACCGTTGTCCGGGATGTACGCATAACGGTTGCCGTCGTGCTCGTAGATGTGGATAAGTCCTGCATCATTGAGGTGCGAGACCATGCGTAAGACCGCCTCCTCAGTAATACCTTCGCAGGCCGTGACGCGGCGCCGCAACGGTACGAAATTGATTTTCAGCAGCCCGAAATCGTCGGCGATAAGGATCATCTCGATGAACAGCAACCGTTCCAGCTGGGTACAGGACAGATACCGTTCGCTATTCAAAATACCGTCACGGATGTATCGATTGGGCACGGCCGGCCACCTCACAGTTCGGCCCGCACCCGGTCTGCGCTTAAGTCTTTTTCCTCACCGATCCTAAGTCCGTTCTCTTCGGCATACAGCACGCTCACCTGATCGCGGCCGAATGCGGCGATGAGCTCATCGATGAATGCGGCGCAAATCGGCATGCGCTCGCGCCGCTCGGTCTTGGTCATGCAGCACCCCACGTGTCGTTATCGATGCGCAGTTCGTCTGGCTGGAGGCTCCCAAAATGCGCATTTAGGGGGGGTGCGATGGGGTCATGGCGCTTTTACGAGGAAACTGTTATGCTTATGGGAAATATGGATATTGACCAGCCCGGGGCAGTCTCATTCGCTGGTGACGGCTGCGGCGGTGGCCTGCTTGCGGCGTCGCGCGCGTGCGCGGGCCTGGGCGCGCAGGGCGCGCAACTCGAGCACATCATCGTCGGGCTTGAGCACGCCGCGGTTGAGCGAAGCGAGGCGCAGCTGCTGGAAGCGCGGGATACGGCCGCCATTGACCCGCCACAGGCTCACGGTGGTCTGCGAGATCCCCAGCGCCTGGGCGATCTTCGCCTGGGTCTTGTACAGGGCAATCACGTCGTCATAATTCATGACCGGCCATTATACGAGCATGCTCGTAGGTTGGCAAGATGAGTACGGAGCCATTTAACGAGGACACTCCTAACGCCGACCTGACGGAAAATACACAGGAGCGGAACGGCGAGGAGTCAGCAATTCGCAAGAAAGAGGAACGCCACACACCGAAGGCGGCAGGACAGCGATTGCGCGATGCGCGCAGCGACCGGGCATTGACGCAAGCCGAACTGGCCGAGCGGATCGGCGTGACGCAGACGGCGGTTTCGCGCTACGAGCTCGGGCTGGACACACCGGGTGGCAATGTGCTGCAGCGCCTGCTCACGGTGCTGGAGATCAACTATCCGTGGTACGCCGAGGGCTCCGGGCCCCGTGATGCCCCCGAGCACAAGATCTCGCAGGAAGCTCTCAAAATCGCGCAGGCCTTGGATACGTTGCCTGCGGCCAAGCGTGATGAGATTTTTGCGCTCATCATGTTCTGGATCAACCGCGCCAAGAGCAAACTGTGATCGACCCGCAGCGCACGCGCACGCTGGGGCTGTACGTGCTGGAAGAGCACCGTCCGGTGCAATGCTTCGATCTGCACGCCTGGTCCGACTGGATGTGGCAGCACGCCCAGGAGCGCATCGTCGCCAAGACCGAGATCGACCCGGATATCGAGGTGTCCACCGTGTTCCTGGGCATCGATCACAACTTGAGCCGGTATTTCGATCCGGATGACCAACCCAGCGCCCCGTGGGTGTTCGAGACGATGATCTTCGGCGGTCGACACGACCAATTCCAGTACCGCTGCGCTACTTGGGAGCAGGCCGAAACCGCGCACGCACAAGCCTGCGCGATGGCTTCAATCCGCTCGGGGCCGACGCACTAGCCCGGCGAAGAGCTCCGGGGCCTGGTAGCGAAAGCGTGCGCGCTCCCGCGGGGTGAGCGAGCACCACCAGCGCTGAATCTGGCGCGCGGTCAGCCGGGGAGGGCGTTTCTTAGCCTGCACCCGAGTCTCCTGGGCCTCTCGTGGGCCGCATCGAGCCGCCATTATCCGATGTTTTCTTTCCGTCATACGTGTCATAAAACGCACACGGCGCATTATACGAGCATTGTCGTAAATAGGTGTTGACAGGTATACGAGGATTCTCGTAGACTGATGCTCGTGATGAACAGAACATGCAAAGGGATGGAGATGAACACGCAGCAGCACACGCCGGGACCGTGGAGCACGCTTGCGGATTGTAGGCCCGGGGCAAGCCGCAACCTAATCGCAGCGTATCGCGACGACCAAATGATATTTATAGCGCAAGAAGTGCGCGATCAGGATGCCGAGCACATCGTCCGCGCCTGCAACGCTCATGACGAACTGGTAGCGGCGTTGCGCGCAATGCTGGACGTTGTGGGATCGCCTAACAACAACATTAGCGATCTGTACAAAGGAGCGATTAAGCACGCCCGCGCAATGCTCGACAAAGCAGAGTCGGTGTCATGAATCTCTACCGCGTCGCGTTAACGCACAAGGTTGCGCTGAAGCGTCTGCGTAGACGGACAACATGGATCGTGATGGCAGCAACACCGCAGGCCGCAGTTGAGACGCTGCGGCAGTCCGATCCTGGCGTCTTCCAGTACGAACCACGCATTGATGTTACTGCGCATCTGGACTTTGTGGCAAAGCTGTCCAGCGTGACGGTACCCGCCCGCGCCGCCCTGGCTAAAGCCGAAGAACAATCATGAGCATGCTGTGTCCCCGCTGCCAGGCTGGCAATCATTTCTTCCGGCAGTTGACCGACGAGGGCGATTGGTGGTGCCGGTTCTGCGGCCTGACGGTGTATGCACACGAGATGAGCCCCGAGAACATCGCTGAAGCGAATGCCGAAGCCGAAGCCCGATATCAGAGCCTGTCATGACCACCACACAAGCCCGCACGTTCCGCGCACGCCCGAAGAGCATGCCCGCCATCGTCTATCACTACTGGGAAGATCTGGTGATTGCCAAGCGCGAGGGTTGGCGCTCAGGCGACCCGCAGGGCATCGCCGGCACACCGACTGAAGCAACCCGAAAGCTCGTAGCGGAGGAGGCCGCCTACTACGATGAATAACATTCACCCCACACTGGTCGATGCGATCCTGCCGTTCGTGTCCCAACAAACCCGATTCCAGCGCAAGCAACTGGAGCAGGAAAAAGCCGCTGCCGAGGCCGCGCTCGATGAACTGCGCAAAGTCGGCACCTGGGTGCGCCTGGCCGGCTCGCACGACCGTTACATGATCGATGGAGTGGCCGACATCCTCGTCAAGCGCATCGCGCTGCTGAATTTCAAACTGAAGGAACTGGGATGAACGACATCACAACGGGCAATGGCGACATCATGGAACAGGTCATCATCAAGGGCGATCTGGCCAAGTTGACGCCGCAGGAGCGCGTGCTGTACTACAAGGCGGTCTGTGCATCGGGCGGCTTCAATCCGCTCACCAAGCCGTTCGAATTCATCAATCTCAACGGCAAGATGGTGCTCTATGCCTTAAAGGGCGCCACCGACCAGCTGCGCGAGTTGCGCGGCGTGTCGGTCGAGGAGATCCAGACCACGCGCCAGGACGACATGATCATCGTATCGGCCAAGGTGCGCGACAAGGCCGGCCGCACTGATGCCGATGTGGGCGCCGTGTACGTCGGGGGCTTGAAGGGCGAAGCGCTCGCCAACGCCATGATGAAGGCGCAGACCAAAGCGAAGCGCCGGGCGACGCTTTCCATCTGCGGCCTGGGCATGCTCGATGAAACCGAGGTGGAGACGGTGCCCAACGCGCAGCCCGTGCACATCGATCATGACACCGGTGAGATCACCAACGGCACGAAGCCGGTCGAACTGCCGCCTGCGGCCAGGGACATCGCCCGGCGCGGCATGGCGGCCCTGGATGCCTGGTGGAAGGAAATCGGCCGGGAAGGCCGCATCGCCATCGGCGCGCAGGGCCTGGCGAGCCTGAAGGCCATTGCCGCGGAGGTGAAAGCGCCGGCCGAAGAACAGAAGTCCGAAGCACCCGATATCGAATTCGTCCAATCCTACGAGGGCAATGCGTAATGAATGCACCGCTCAGCATGGAGGCGCTCATGCAGCGTCAGTTCATCCGGCAAGATGATCCGCTGTGGCACCGTGTGCGCATCGGCTGTCTCACGGCGAGCCGCATGAAATCGGCCCGGGCAATGCTGAAAAGCGGCAAGGGCGAGATGGCCGAGCGCTACAAGTACAAGCTCGAACTGGTGACCGAGCGGCTCACCAGCAAAGAGGTGAAGCACTTCGTCACCCAGGCCATGCAGGACGGCATCGATCGGGAGCCCGCAGCGGGCGAGCTCTACGAGGTGCTCACCGGCACCCTCATCGAGATGGGCGGATTCATGGCTCACCCATCGATCCGCTGGCTCGGCGCATCGCCGGATCGGCTCATCGGCGCCGATGGCCTGGTCGAGATCAAGTGTCCTACCGAATGCACCTTCACCGAGTGGCTGCTCTCAGAGGAAATCCCCGAGGAGCACGTCGACCAGATGGTGACGCAGTTGATCTGCACCGAGCGGGCCTGGTGCGATTTTGTGGCCTATCACCCCGATTTCCCGCCCGACAAGCAATTGATCGTGCGCCGGTTCATTCCCTCGGCGGAGCAGATCGCCGCGGTGGAAGCCGATGCGCAGCGGTTCCTGGCCGAAGTCCAGGCCCTGTACCAGCAACTCGCCTAAGAACAAACATCCATGGAACGCGCGTCACGGGAGATCCGCTAACGATATCAAGGACCCGTTGACATGCCGATGATTCCTTACGCGCCTGAGCTCCCCGAGGGGCTCGCCTTTTCCGCCACCCAGGAGGGCCGCGACTTCCTGCCGCAAATCACCGCCGCGCTCAAACGCTACGGCCACCTGGCGCTTGAGATCTGCACCACCGGCAAGCCCGACCAGCCCCCGGGCATGGACCCCTTCCCCGGCAACATCCAGTACGGCATCACCCAGACCATCCTCGTGCCCCGCAGCGGGACATTCATGGGCCGCATGAGCAACATCACCATGCTGCCCTGGTTCACCCCCCTGAACGGGGTGGCCCTGGGCATGTGGCCAACCTGGAGCGCCGGCGCCCAGCAACCCAACTCGCAGCGCATCGAGGGCATCGCGATCGCCGGCCTCGGTAGCGACAACGCAGCCGTGTTCTCGGTGGGCATGACCGCCGATCAGTGCAACAGAATGTTTACCCACGATCTGCATATGTGGCATCAGCGCATCGGCTACAACATCCTCAACCCGCAATATGGGCATCTGGAATTCATCCACTCGAGCTTCTGCGCGATCGGCATGGTGATTGCCGTGTTCGGCCCGCCGCAGGCCGCAGGCGGCGGCTTGGACATCGAGCGCTGGGGTCTTTACTACGACTGGGGACCGACCGATAACGGCAGCAATTGCAACGGCATCGGTTTGGTTCACGTGCGCGGCGGCGGCTCGCAGTATTCGCCGTTCCTGCTGAAAGGCGCCTACTTGAGGGACAAAGCGCAGGCGATCGCCATCATCCGCGATCCCTCCAACCCCGATACGCCCGGCTATGGGGTGTGCCTGCGCATCGAGAACGGTTCCACCGAGTACCAGTGGGGCGGGCAGGGCGGCGAAGACGAGATCGTCGATACGTACAGCAACGGTCAGCGACTCTATGACGGCAGCGCGCAGGTGCCCCTGGCCGTGCTGGTCGGTCCCGCAGTCATGCCCCTCGCGAGCCCCGCCACGCTGCCGGCGCCGGGCTTCGTGCAAGGACAGGTGTCGAGCGTGAACGGCGCACCGATTCAATACAACAACTACGACATTCCGCTGTGGCCCGGTGACGTGGTGGAGGGCGCCAATCTGCAACTCCTCACCCACGCCTCCGGCACCGTGTACCCCATCACCACCCGCGCGGGGCTCATCTACATCGATCGCAACCGCGGCCTGTATCTGCCGAAATACTCCTTCAACAACAACTTCGCGGCCCTGTTGTGCCAAGCCGAGGACGGGGGCGTGTTGAATCTGGGCGAGGTCGCCTTCGGCGGGCGTGCGACATTCGGGTTCAGGGCGAGGGGACCGAATGCGCGGGTGAATTTCGATGACATCTTGCCCTCCGGTTACGTGCGCACGCACTGGGAAAACATCGGCCGGCGCCCGCAGCATTTCTCAGGCGGGATCGAGGCGCTTAATACGCACCAGCGCTCGGTGATGCTCGCGATGATGGGCAACGGCCCGGTGACCGGGGGCACCAACCCGGTGGCGATGACCACCAACGTGTGCGCCGATGCGGCCAGGAAAACGCTCACCTTCAAAAAAGGCGCATCGCCCACCGCAGATCATGCCCGCTGGCCCGCTATCAGCGTCGCTGCGGGGATCTGGAACCTGGCAAGCATCTGGCTCAAGGCCGCCGAGACCGTGCGCGTGATGGCGCACGTACGCACCACCGATGGCATCAGCTGGGTAGCCGGTTCCTCGCCGGGTCATAACGCCGATCCGATCAGCCTTCCGATCGGGCCCACCGGCACGACGATTTACAACCCGTTCGGCTACGACGGCTCGGGCTATCCGGGTCCGACCTATTTCGGCTGGGACAATACCAATTGCGGCATCACGTTCACCGATTTCACGGGACTTACCGTCACCTCGACCAACCCGGGGCCGATCGGCCCGCCCCCCATCATGGGCGGGGGCAATCCGGCCAGCGGTCCGTTCCTGCTCGGTGATAACGGCGGCCAGGAATCGAGCATCCTGCCCCCGGACAACAAGCTCGTATATCACTACACGAGCGCAGGACCCGGCGCATCGATTGTGGCGCGCTGCGCCAACCCGGAGGCGCTCACCCTGTGGGCGGGACTGTGGCAGGAGATCGCCGTGCTGTGGCCGGCCGAAACCAACGTCAGCTTTGCGCTGTCGCTGGCGGCCACCCCGGATCACGACATCGCCCTTGAGTACGGCGGATATTTCAGCCAGGGCTCGCCCATCGGCGGCATCTTGCTGCCACCCACCGTGATTGTGAGAGAAGCCAATGTCATCACCCGCCCCTGAGTTCCCGAATGGACTGCCCAGCCTCCAGGCGCAAATCGCCTATATGGAACTGCCTATAAACGGGGGCATGCCAGAGGACTACCAAATGGCCGAGGCCATCCTCGCCAGCCTGCGGGAGTTG
>Ga0207761_1000019_pt1 | contig 40409 bp, 33 predicted proteins | sample LuqExpMetageno34_FD_187792 | JGI IMG/M metagenome (GOLD analysis project Ga0207761, IMG submission 187792) | Tropical forest soil microbial communities from Luquillo Experimental Forest, Puerto Rico - Sample 34 (SPAdes) | ecosystem: Environmental > Terrestrial > Soil > Tropical forest ... | reverse complement strand
CGCCATTTCTTTTTTGGGCGAATGCGCGGAGAGAATCGCCACCTGGTCAAACAACCGGTCGAGGCCAGTGACCGGCGCGGGGAATGTGATCGTCACCGCATCCGCACTCAACTGTTTTGCCTCCACAGAGCCTTCACTGGCGCGGAATGCATCTCCGGTGGGCGAATGCGTTTGTGGGTCCATGAGCAGCTTCATGGTGTAGGCAACGTCGTCCGAGGTGAAAGGCGTGCCGTCCGAGAAGAGCACACCTTTGCGCAAATGGAACGTGATGCTCCGACGATCGCGAGAAATTTCCCACGAAGCAGCCAACGCCGGCTCGAGCGCCTGGGTCTGCCGGTTCAACCGGATCAGCACGCCGCCGGTGAGGTAGCGGATGTTTTCCGAGGCTTCGTCATCCACGAGAACTGGGTTGAACGTTTTCGGCTCACCGTGAATACAGAAATGCAGCTGTCCGCCGGATTGCCCCAATGCCATAGGCGCGAAAATCAGTGGAGCACAGAGCAAAAAGCTTCTTAGAGAGCGACGCATCACGCAATTTCCTCCTGTGAAGGCAAGATCAGCTGAAAACTTGTCACCGCTAGAATCAGCAAAAGAAGTGGAAAGATTCGCCATGGGTTGGCCGCGACCAGCGAAAAATCCTCCAAGCCGCGAAGGAGATTGCCCCAAGAAGGCAGCGGTTCGGTGACGCCGAGTCCCAGCATGCTCAAAGTTGCCTCGGCCAGCACATAGACCGGAATCGAAATCCAGAACTGCGCGAACAACACTGGCCGGAGATTTGGCAGGACATGCCGCAGGAGAATCCGAGAGGGCGGGCACCCGGTAGCGCGCGCCAACAGCACGAAGTCTGAATTTCGCAAACTTTGAGTAGCAGCCCATACAACGCGGAGCGACGAGGCCCAGCCAAGTAAACCCAGCAACGTAAACGTGGCGACCAGCGAGAGCATCGGGTCCACGTCGAGTGGTAAAACCGCGCGCAAGGCCATCAGCACGAAAAGAAGGGGCAGGGCCATGCCCAGGTCGGCCGCTGCGAGTATGCACTTCTCGCACCAACCTCCTGCCAGGCCCGCCAGCGCACCAAAGAATCCCGCGATGAACGTGGAGAGCAGCGCGGCGGCGGGCGCTAATAGAAGCGATACCCGCGTTCCGTAAAGCACCCTAGCAAACAAGTCCCTTCCGAGGCCATCCGTGCCCAGGAGGTGTGACACAGAAGGCGCGGCGTTCGGCCGTTCGCGGAATTGGGTGGCATACGAATAATGTGTGATCCCACCCGCGAATATGCCCGCAAGGAAAATCGCGCACAGAAGTGCTGCGCAGATCCAACGCACATTTCTGAAGGACTTCACGTCTTCCCCCAGCGGGCAAAATGGCCGAGAGAGTTTGCGCTCACCGTGATCAGCGTTACCAGCAATGTAAGCGCTGTAACCAGCGGCATATCGCGGTTCAACGCGGCCTGCCAGGCGAGTTGGCCTACGCCCGGAGAGTCGCAAAGCGCCTCAATCGGGATGGCTGCTCCAAAGCCCAAACTCAGCGAGATAGCTAGAAGCGCGACTAGCGAGGGATATACGCAAGGGAAGAGGTGGTGCGACAGAATTCTGGCCGTTCCGATGCCCTGCGCATGGGCGGCCAGGACGTGGGGTTGCGCGTTCGCATGCGCCAGGAGATTGCGCAAATAACGAAACAACTTTGGAAAAATGACCACGGAAAGGGCCAGGAAAACCGGAGCTCGCGCGTAGACGGCGAACATCGCAACGACTGCGGCAGGCAGGGTAATGAGCAGGCCACTCAAAAGAGTGCTCGAGATTTCCACGGCGGGGTTAGGACGGTAGGTTGCCGCCACAGCAACGGCGAGAGCCGCAACCCATGCCAGCAGCGTGCCGAGCAAAACCGAGCGCAGAGTGACGGCGAAGCGTTCGCGAATCAGTTCAGAGATGGGCCGCTGCAGCCACTGCGAGTTGCCAAAATCGCCGTGAACCGCTCCCGCGAGAAAATGGGTGTAGTAAGAGAAGATAGGCGATGGCAACTAACTCGCACAAGTATAAGACGCGAGCGAGAAACCGATGCTGCCCAAAACAGCCAAGACGTACATAACCATTGTGATCGGATGTGGAACCGCGATCCTGCTCTTTGCGGCCGCATCGTGGTCCTCGGTGGATGTGCGACAGTTCGCAATTCTTCTGACATGTGTTGCACTGGCCTCTGCCTTCAAGATTCGAATTCCCGGAATGGAATCGACGATTTCCCCTAATTTTGTCTTTCTTCTCCTGGCAATGAGTGTGTGTGGTTTTTCGGAAGTGGTCGCGTTGGCGGCAACAGCCGCGTTGGTGCAGTGTCTCTGGCCGGGTGCGAAGCGCACTCGCGCTGTGCAGGTGGCATTCAGCGTCGCGGCGTTGGTCGTGAGCGCCAGTGTCGCGTTTGAGATTTCGCGCGTCGTGCATGGCAAAACCGGATGGGAATCTTCTGTCGGCGTGGTGGCGCTCGCCGGCTGCACTTATCTGCCGCTGAACTCGGCGCTGGTTTCCTTTGTGGTGGGTCTCGCTGCCGGACAACCTCTCAAGCAGGTCTGGCGCCAGTGCTATGCGTGGGCTTTCCCTTACTTTATGGCTGGCATTGCCTGCGTTGCTCTAGCGACTTTGGGCAATCAGGGCGCGGCGGTATGGAGAACATGCTTGCTTACGGCGCCCGTCGTGTTGCTAACTCATTTCTATTTCCAGAACCAATCCTCGGCCAGCCTGGCGCCCGAACCCCAAAAAACTCGCTGAACTCCCGTACTGCCAAATACTCCTGATTCGCTAACGTGGGCACGGTGGGGAACAATCAGGACAAGCTGACTCACAGTAAAAACAAATGGTGGGCCCGGTAGGATTTGAACCTACGACCAACGGATTATGAGTCCGCTGCTCTAACCGCTGAGCTACGAGCCCCTAGGCACCATCTTATAACGAAAGCATCAGCCGCATATCTCAACCACCCTAGGCGTAAAGTTCGTCGCGCTAGCGCGCCGAAAAGCGGTAGATCGTTTCGGAGTGGAATTTCTGCCCGGGCTTCAGCTCGGTCGTCGGAAACGCGGGATGATTCGGCGAGTCCGGGAAGTGCTGCGTCTCGAGGCACAACGCGCCATTGCGTGGATACGCGACGCCCTTCTTTCCTGTGATCGAGGCGTTCAGGAAGTTACTCGTGTAGAACTGCACGCCCGGCTCCAACGTCCACACCTGCATCACACGCCCGCTGGCTGGATCGTACACTTCCGCCGCTTGCACCAGCTTCTTCCCGCCGCCGTCAATCACGAAATTGTGGTCGTAGCCGTCGTGTCCCAGCTTCAACTGCTCATCGTTGGCGTTGATGCGTTCCCCGACCGTGTGAGGCGTTAGAAAATCAAACGGCGTGCCCGCCACCGGCTTCAGTTCGCCGGTCGGAATCAGTCCGGAATCCACCGGGGTGAATTTCGAGGCGTTCAGCTTCAACTGCTCTGCCAGGATCGTGCCGTTCCCCTGGCCCGACAAATTGAAGTACCCGTGGCTGGTCAGGTTGAGCACCGTGTCCTTGTCCGTCGTCGCAGCATACTCGATTTTCAGGTCGCCGCCTTTTACCGTATAGCGTACGGTAACCGACAAATTGCCGGGATAGCCTTCCTCGCCGTCTTTGCTCACGTATTTCAGTTCCACGCCGTCCGGGATGATCTTGCCCTCCCAAGTATGATTGTGGAACCCGTTTGGCCCGCCGTGCAGCGTGTTGTCACCGTTGTTCTTCGTAAGGTTGTACTCTTTTCCATCCAGCGTGAATTTCGCGTGCGCGATCCGGTTTGCGTAGCGGCCAACAATCGGGCAGAAAAACGAGGCGCTGCTCGAATGATTGTTCTCGTAATACCCCGACGGTGTGTCGAAGCCGAGCAGAACATCTTCCATTTTCCCGTTCTTATCCGGGACCTTCAGCGACAGCATGAATCCGCCGTAAGTCATCACTTCCAGTTCCAGCTTGTTGTCCTTCAGCGTGTAAATGTCTACCGATGAACCATCCGGCAGCTTTCCTCCGTCGCGCTTCGTGACCTCTGTTTTCGCCGCCCACACTCCAGACGCTGCTGCAAATACGATGAGTGCTGCCACCGCCAACCTGAAAGTTCTCATAGCACCTCGCATGGCAATCATTCTATGTTTTCCGCCGGAGCGCGCACAACCACAGCCACTCCTCCAGTTCGTCGGCCGCGAACTCCCGCGCACGGGCGCCGCTTAGCCCGCAAGTCCAGGGCGTGGTTCGTCCCGGCACCACCGCGGGTTGGCCAACCGGCGCACTCCCGGCAAAGCTGTCAAGCTAAAAATATCGTTATTCTAAACACTTTTTTCGATGCTCGCACGGTCGAGTTTCTGATTTGCCCTGGCAAAGATCCCGGTGGGCCCTTAAGCATTTAGTTTCAGTAAGATAGGGGAGACTTCACCCTTCCGCCACCGAAGGGTTCGCCCTCTCGTCCTGGCCTTGTCTTTTGACTTTCATTCGCGCCGTCACCGACGTTTTTGCCGATTCAATGCAATATTATTCGTAGCGCGTACCCTCTGTTGGCGTATTCATTATTTTTGCTTGTCTGTCAGGCGTTAGCGGAGGGGCCCCGCAGATCGTTTGGATCCGAACACTCGATGGCGAATTTCAAGCCGACGTCCAAGAAGCCTGGTACCACGGTCACCCTTAAATCGGTAGCTCTTCATCTCGGGCTAACGCCCGGCACAGTATCTGCGGTGCTCAACAACTCGGCCGCCGCGCGATCGATCCCCGAGCACACCCGCAAACGCATCCTCGAAGCAGCCCGCGCACTGAACTACCGGCCGAATTTTGTGGCTCGCTCGCTCCGTGTGCGGCGTACCTTTACTATCGGTGTCATCGCCGAAGAGATCGGCGATGCTTATGGCGGAATGGTCGTCAATGGTGTCGAAGAACATCTCAGCGAAAAAAACTATTTCTTTTTCACTGTAGCGCACCGCCACAATCCGCGCCTTCTGCAAACTTATTCCGACATGTTGATCGCGCGCGGTATCGAAGGATTGATAACCATCGACACCTCGATCGAAGATGCTCCCGGTCTTCCTACCGTGGCCGTCGCCGGGCATAGAAAAGTCGAGAATGTCACCAACATCGTCTTGAACCATCGTCGCGCCGTGGAACTCGCGCTGAAGCACCTGAAAGCGCTCGGCCACACACGGTTCGCCTTCCTGAGAGGCCAGACACTCAGTTCCGACTCGGCAACACGCTGGGCCGCCATTGAGGAAGTTGCCCCTGCGCTAGGAATTGAGATCAATCCCGAGTTGGTCTTGCAACTCGAGGGATTGCAGTCTACGCCTGAGATTGGCTATCCGTACGGCAAGGCGCTTCTCGCCCGCGGCGTGCCCTTTACTGCGTTGTTTGCCTACAACGACATCTCTGCGCTTGGGGCGATGCGCGCTTTTCAGGAAGCGGGCCGGCGCATACCGGAAGACATTTCCGTCATTGGATTCGACGACGTTTCGATTGCGTCGTTCTCGGTTCCCTCGCTGACGACGGTACGCCAGCCGCTGCTAAACATGGGGCGCATCGCCGCGCAAACGATCATCGACCGCATCGAGGAACGCGCCGCCTACGAACAGGAAATCGCGGTTGAACCGGAATTGGTCGTGCGTGCTTCCACCGCGCCGCCTAACGGCGCGTATTAGCCCGATCCTTTTGGGAGTGGGCGATTCATCGTCGCTTTCACGGCACAGATGATGGGCAACCGCGTGCCGTATTTTGTTGCTTGCTTCCGTCCGCCCTACGCCCGCGCGTGCCGCTCGCTGTTCGGCTTCGACCCGCTTAACGCGAAGAACAGAATATAGAGGTAGCAAATCACCGGCAGGAAGAACGCGTGATGAATCCCGATCTTGTCAGCAATCGCACCTTGCGCGAGGGGGATAATCGCTCCGCCGACGATGGCCATGATCAGCAGGCCTGAGCCGTCGCCGGTAAGCGGTCCCAGCTCAGCGACACCCAGGGTAAAGATACTCGGGAACATGATCGAGTTGAAGAAGCCCACCAGAATGATGCTGTACATGGCCGCGTGGCCGCTCGTCAGCATCGAGATCGCTACGAGCGCTGCCGCACAAACCGCGCAGATTCCCAGCAAGTGTCCCGTCTTCATCTTTTGCAGCAGCCCAGAACCGATGAACCGCCCCACCATCGCGCCGCCCCAGTAGAACGCCACCAGGTTTGCCGCAGCTTTCTCCGTCAGTCCGCCAATTTCCGGCTGGCTGAAGTAATTCACCAAGAAACTGCCGATGGAAACTTCCGCTCCCACGTAGACGAAAATCGCAATCGCACCAAACACGAGGTTCGGGTGTTTCCAGATCGAATCTTCAACCTTTTCACCGATTTTGTGTTGCACATGCTCGATCTTCGGCAATTTGTACACGCCGATCGCAATGGCCAGTAACACCAGCGCGATACCGAGTCCTACGTATGGCGCCTTGACCGTCGCGGCCTCGTGCAACCGGTACGCTTGCAGTGCGTCAGGAGGCAACGCTCGAATCTCAGCGATCGTCTTGGCCGCTCCACTCAGGATCAGGATTCCGCCGAAGAACGGCGCGAGAAACGTGCCGAGGGAGTTGAATGCCTGCGTCAGGTTCAGCCGGCTCGACGCTGTTTCCGGCTTGCCCAGCACGGTCACATACGGATTCGCCGCGACCTGCAGGCAGGTGATTCCCGCCGCCAGCACGATCAGGGCCCCGAGGAAGAGTGGATAAGACGGCACGCTTGCCGCCGGTACGAACAAAAACGCACCAACACCCATCGTCAGTAGCCCCACAACCATGGACCGCTGATACCCAATCCAATCGATTAGCTTCGCCGAGGCCATCGAAAAAATAAAATACGACCCAAAGAATGCGAACTGAATCAGCATTGTCTGCGCGTAATTCAAATCGAAAATTGACTTCAGGTGGGGAATCAGAATGTCGTTCAGGCAGGTCAGAAATCCCCACATGAAAAACAGCGTGGTCACAACCGCCAGTGCTCCTCCGTAACTCTTCTGTGTACTCGCCCCTGTCGTTTCCACCGCAGCACTCGGCGTGCTTATGTTGGGCATCGCGTTTCCCTTCTCCGCACTCTCGCGGACCACCTGTTTGCCTAGATACTGCCACACCTGCAGCGATCCCCCAAAGGTTTCTCATCACATGTTCCCTTGGGGAAAGATGGTATAAATTTGCCGCATCGATTTTCTAAGCAGGATTGCGAGGCTCGACTATGTCCCATTCCGCCGTGCTTTTGATCGCCTTTGCCTGCGTGCTCGCCTTGCTGGTCCCTCCTGCTGCGCGGAGTCAGCAGTATTCCTCCGCGGTGATCTGGTCCGAACCCGGCCTGCCTTCAGCCGATTCTGCTGTGGCTAATCCGTCGCAACTTGCGCAGATTTTTCCTGGAGCGCGTCTGGTACCGTCTGGTCAACTCGCCGCGCTGCTCGCCGATGCGCAGACAAAGTTGCTCATCCTCCCCCAGGGCTCGATGTTCCCGGAAGCATCGTGGTCCAGCATCAATGATTTTCTTCATCATGGAGGCAACCTGCTGGTCCTCGGCGGACGTCCGTTCACTCGTGCCGCATACCGCGATTCTTCCGGCGCCTGGCAATTGCGCGATTACAGCACCCGCTTCACGCGCCCCCTGCTGATCGACCAGTATCAAGACACTCCCGGCTCCGATGGCGCCATGTTCACCCCCAACCCGGATATTCCGATCGATTTGCCGCATTTTGCCTGGAAGCGCGCCTTCAGCCCTATCATTCGCCTCAGTATCAACGATCTCTATAATCGGGGCGGCTCCGCCGGCTCACTGGACGTGAATCTCGACACGCTCGTCTGGGGCGTCAGCGACGGCCGCAAAATGTCCGCTCCCGCCCTCCAGATCGATCACTACTCCTCCACCTTCGACGGAGGCCGCTGGGTTTTTCTTTCCGCAGAGCTCGCCCCCGAATTTTATTCTTCATCGGATTCCACGAAGCTGCTGCGCACTCTCGCGGACCGCGCCCTTCAAGGCTCCCTGCAATTCTCGGTTCGCCCCACGCTGCCTCTCTATCTCCCCGGCGAACCCGTCGAACTCGAAGCCATCTTTCATTCGAACGCAAAACCCGTGGGACAGGTCACGGTGCAGGTCACTTCCTATCCCGAAGACAAACCCGCCGACCAACGCTCGACAAAACTCACGCTTCCGGCCGCGACAACGACTCTACTTCCGGCTCCAACTTCGAAGGGCTTGCACATCATCGAAGCGCGGCTCTTCGAAGGTTCGACCCTTCGGGCCATTTATCATTCCGCCTTCTGGATTCGCGACGACGCCTTTCTCCGCTCCGGTCCCAAGCTCGGCGTCAACGCCGACTACTTCACGATTGACGGCAAGCCGCTCGCGGTCGTCGGCACCACCTACATGTCCAGCGAGGTTCAGCGCCTCTTTTTCGATCATCCCAACGTGTATGTATGGAACGCTGACCTCGGCCTCATCCACTCCGCCGGACTGAACATGATTCGCACCGGCTGGTGGACCGGCTGGGACAAGCTCTGTGACGAAACTGGCCGCCCTTACGAACGCACCCTGCGCACCCTCGAAGCCTATTTAATGACCGCGCGCAGATTTAACTTGCCCGTTCAATTCAATTTCTTCGCGTTTCTCCCTGAAATTCTCGGCGGCGTGAATCCCTATCTCGATGGCGAAGCTGTTCGCAAGCAACGGAATCTGGTCGCCAGCGTCGCCGCTCGCTTCCACGACGTGCCCTTCCTCGCCTGGGATCTGATCAATGAACCGAGCTTTTCCAAGCATCTCTGGCAGATGCGCCCCAACGAAGATCCGGTTGAACTCGCCGCATGGAACGCCTGGCTCGCGCAGAAATATCCGGATCGCGCCGCGTTGGCCGCTGCTTGGAACGTCACTCCCGAATCCGTCGCTGGAACCATTTCGGTGCCGTCGGAGCAGGAATTCGCGCAACGCGGTGTCTATGTCGGCGTAAATTCCCTGCGCATCTACGATTTCGTCCTTTTTGCCCAGGAGAAATTCGCTGATTGGGTCCACAACATGCGCGAAGCTATCCGCGCCGCCGGTTCTAACGCGCCCATCACGGTTGGCCAGGACGAAGGCGGCTACGTCGACCGCCTCAACCCCGCGTTCTTCGCCGATTCCGTCGACTTCACCACCAATCACTCCTGGTGGCAGGATGACTATCTCCTTTGGGATTCCCTTGTCGCCAAGCAGCCCGGCAAAGCCATGCTCATCCAGGAAACCGGATTGCAGCGCGAACTCACCGCCGACGAAATCGCTCGCCGCACTCCCGAGCAGGAAGCCGCGCTCTTTGAACGCAAATTCGCGCTCTCTTTCGTGCAAGGCTCCGGCGCCATCGAGTGGCTCTGGAATTCCAATTCCTACATGACTGAAAGCAACGAGACGCCCATCGGCGCGCTCCACGCCGACGGCACCGAAAAGCCCGAAGCCACCGTGTTGCGTGATGTGGCTAAATTCGCTGCTGCCGTTTCTCCCTATTTGGTCAACCCGAAGCGCCCCGACATCGCCATTGTTACTTCGCAAGCCGCGCAATACTCGGTGATGGCGCAACTCCAGATTCAAGCGCAGCAAAACGCCGTTCGCGCCCTCGCCTATGGCTTGCACCAGCCTTGCTACATCATCGCGGAGAATCAAATCGACAAGCTTGGCTCGCCCAAGCTCGTCATCCTCCCCTCTCCCCAGGCCCTCCGCGAGTCCACCTGGCAAGCCCTGCTCACCTATGTACGCAACGGCGGCAACCTCCTCGTCACCGGCCCCGTCTCCCGCGACGAACATTGGCACCTCGTCGACCGTTACACCTCCCTCGGCATCCACGCCACCACCGCACCGCTGACTTTCCATTCAGCGAGCACTACGATCACCCTCGACGCTCAAGCGATGCCGCCGGTTAAGTTTCATTTCTCTCAATCGGCGCAACAGACTCTTGAGTTTTTGAAGTTTGAGGATGCTTCGACTCTGAAAAACCTCGCCGTCGGTCGCGGTCAACTTACTTTGACTTCATATCCACTCGAGCTGGCTGAAGCGTCGAATTCAACGGAGTTTCTGTACGGGCAACTCATCCGGCATTCGAAGGCTTCCTCAGCCGCCGAATCCCAGTTGCTTTCTGGTCGAGGGATGTTGTTTTATTCGACCGAACTCCTCGATGCCTTTCTCTACATCATGGAGTCCGAATCAGCTCAGGATGAGGATCTTGTAATTCGAGATACAGCGCTCGCTCAGACCTTGCGATTTCATCTACCTGCTCAACGCGTCGCGCTTGCTCTCATCGACAAAAAAACCAAACAAATTGTCGCCAAATACGGTTTCTAGCGTTTTTGTACGGACGTCAGTTTGAGGCCGTCCGTTGTAGGCGCGCGGCACTCCCGGCGCACATAACCGCCACCCATGCCCATTCATCCTTACTACCAGAGGTTCACTCATGCCACGCTCCCAAGGCGTCCAAAACAACCAGGCCGGCCCGATCACCCGCTTCATTTTCTTCCTGGCGAAACGCTTTCTCGGCCGCGTCCCGCTGGGCACGCGCATCCGCGCCTTCGATCCAAAATACCTCCGCCACGCCACCCGAATGGATCTTTACTCCGCTGGAAAAGGCGCCGTGTCGATGCACCTCAAGGAACTCGCGCAACTCAAAACCGCGCTGATGGTCGGCTGTCCCTTTTGAATCGACATTCACTCTGCCGTCGGCAGAAAATCCGGAATCACCGAACAGCAACTTCGTGACATCTCGCGTTTCGAATCCAGCCCGCACTTCAGCGAGCAACAGAAACTCGCCCTAACCCTCGCCACCGAACTAACGCGCACACCTGCAAATGTCTCCGATGAACTTTACGCGGCGCTGCGCAAACAGTTTTCCGAACGACAACTCGTCGAACTTTCCGCCGTCATCACCTGGGAAAACGCCCGCGCCCGTTTCAACCGCACTTTCAACGTCACCGCCGAGGGCTTCTCCGAAGGCCAGTTCTGCCCCCTGCCCGAGCACTCATCGTCTTCGCCGAGCCCGATTCCACAGGTCACATCGAGACCGTGATTTCGCCCTACCCCCTCGTCTTCACGCGGGACTATAATCCGCGCATACCAATCTGGGCGAAAGGAGTGCTCCCATGAGTGTTCCTCAGCGTCTGAAGTTCTTTCTGCAGTCCAACCATATTCCCTATCAAAATATCCCGCACGTCACAACTTACACGGCGCAAGGCACGGCCGCGCTCATGCAGATTTCCGGCCGCGAAATCGCAAAGACCGTAGTCCTGCGCGCGGGTGAGGCGGAGGAAGAGCACACCATCCTTGCCGTGTTGCCGGGAGCGCGGCACGTCAAACTTGAGAAATTGTCAGCATTAATTGGCAAGCCGGTCCGGCTCGCAACGGAGTTGGAATTCGCCGGGTTGTTCCCGGATTGCGAGTTGGGCGCGATGCCGCCTTTCGGCGCGCTCTACAACTTGCCGGTCTATATGGATGAGTCTTTGGCGAAGGATGAGCAAGTCGTCTTCAACGCAGGCACGCATCACGACGCGGTGCGCGTTGCCTACTGTGATTTTGCCCGTCTCGCCAAGCCGACCATCTGCTCTTTTGCGTGACGCGACTTTTGACTCGGCCGCACGCGACGCCCCGAAGTACGTTACGTTCGATTCGTGCCTTCGCGTTCGGCCCCACCCATTCCCGTCGTTGGCGCGGCTGTAACAAATTTCAACCATTGCTTCCGCAGTGCCGCCAGATTGTCTCTCGCCTCGGCGTTCCGCGGATCCAGCTGCAACGCCCGCAGGAATCCCGAAATCGCCGGTGCAATTCACCCGCAAAACGTCTCGGCCGCTGCCCAGTCGTTCCAGTTTTCACTGTTTTCCCGTTCGTTCAATTCCGCACGAAATTCTCGCGCCGCCTCTTCATACCTTCCATCATGGAACAGTGCCAACGCCGCCGCGCGGTGTCCGCCTCCCGCAAGTTCTTGCATCTCCGCACCTCCACCACCCCACGGTTCACACCCGATCCAGGCATGCAAGGAGATCCCTGCATCCAGCTAACCGATTAAAGATGTCTAATGGGAAAACCCGATCCTGCAATTCGGGCTCAACTAGCGGCCGCAGCCGCGACCTTCGCCGGCGCCGGCACTTCCGCTGCGATCTCCGTCCCGCGGTTGATTTCCGTGTTCACAGAAAGCACGCCGCCGCACAAGCGCAGCCGTTCACGCATGGTCGTCAATCCGATTCCGCCCGACTGCCGCGCCGCGTCGAATCCCAGTCCGAAGTCCTTCACTAGCAACCGCACTTTTCCCCCGTCCTGTGTCAAGCGCACAACGACGCGGTTGGTCTGCGCGTGTTTCAGCGCATTAGCAAGCGCCTCTTGTGCCACACGATATAGACACAGCCCGACATCTTGGGGCAACCGGCTGTCCAGCCCATCGGCTTGCAGGTCCACCTCCATACGGTGGTTGTTTGCATACTTCCGGCACAGATCCTTTAGAGCCACCTTCAATCCACAGGTATGCAAACTGGCCGAATGCAGTTCGTGCGACAACTTGTGGATATCCGTGGCAATTGCATCCAACTCGACGCGGAGCGCCGGATGATCATCGCCGTTCGCTCCCTCCGAATCAGCTTTTGCCAGCCGCTCGCGGTCGAGTTCGCAAGCCAGGAGCGCCACGCGCTGGCCGATATCATCGTGCAGTTCGCGGCTGATGCGTCGCCGCTCCTCTTCCTGCGCCTCAATCAAGTGGCCGGCCAGGCGCTGCAGTTCCTGGTCGCGTTGATGAAGCGCTGTTTCGGCGGTCTTCTGCGCGGTGCAGTCACTGACCATGCCCAGGACCAGAGGCGCCGACTCCGGATGAAGGTTCAGCAACGAAACGCTCACCTGGCCCCACATTTGCGAACCGTCTTTGCGCAAGAATCGCTTTTCAATGGCGTAGCTCGTTCGCAAACCTCGTCGCAGCTCTTCGAATAACACCATTTCGATTTGTTCATCGTCTGGGTGGCTGATTCGCTCGCAGCGCAGTTGCTTAAGTTCTTCGGATGTGTACCCGATCATCGCGCAGAATGCCGGATTCACTTCCAGGATGCGGCCCTCGAAGGTTTCCAGCGCAATACCGATGGACGCCTGTGCGAACAGATAACGAAAGCGCTGCTCGCTCTCCTCGCGCGCGATCTGTTCGTACTTCCGCTCTAGCGTGGCGCCGATCATGTTGGCAGCTATGGAAAGCTGGCCCGCGGTCTCCGCGGTCCAGTTTTCCGCCTTGCTGTATGACACCAGCCCCAGCACGCCGTTTCTCGTCGGGCTGTACCTTGATGGAACGAGCAGCAACGATTTGACGCCTAACTGTTGGAGGAACTCTCGGTCCTGGCTGGCTGCCGCCGGCAAATCCTCCAAAGTGCGCAGCAACAGGAATTCGTGATTTCCGAGCCGCTGGCCCATATAAGGCATCTTTTCCGGTTGAATTGTTTTCGGAGAAGGAGGCGCTTGCCGCGCACTGCCCGTGTATTTGTGCAGTAGCGTCGAGGATTGTTCCGCCACTTCGTACCAGCAAAGCCGGTCCGCGTTCAACAGTGCGACGATGTTTTTCAGCCCTTCGGCAATTGTGGCGTCAATCGCGTTTACCGGGGTCGCCGCCAAGCGCTCTCCAAATTCCGAGATTCGTTTTCCCAGCTCGTGCCGTTTCGCTTCACGATCGAGTGTCTGCCGGTGCGAAAGGTGCTGCACGAAGATCAGAGCCAGCAGCCCCGAGATGATCGCGATCGCCGTTGCGATCTCCGGCCGCAGTGCCAGCACACTAACCATGAGTTGGAATGGTGGGGATTGGGCCAGATTCGTGATCTGCAGATCAGGGAACATGAACATTCTCCTCGTGAGGAGATCCGCACCTTGCACCCGTACATTCCCACGACCCGGGTACGTCTTTACTGTGGGCTAGTAATATAGCCAAATCTCAGATTTCGGCAACCATAACCTTAGCCTTTGGGCTTCGGCAATTGCCGGGACCACCGCTCGTACGGCCACAACCTCCGGACTACTAGGCCTTTTTTACCTCCTGCAGGACATTCCCACCATCTACCACCAAAACCTGACCGGTAATGTATGACGCCTCCTGCGACGCCAGGAAACACACCGCCGCGGCCACTTCTTCCGGTGTGCCCGCCCGTCCCAAGGGTGTATATTTTGCAGCCTCCAATTCATCCGGCAGGGAAGATCCCGTCTGAATCCACCCTGGCGCCACTGCGTTTACGGTAATTTCTTCCAGCCCGGTTTCAATCGCCACCGCGCGCATCATTCCATCCATAGCGCCCTTGGCGGCGCCGTAGGCACCGGAGCCTGCATTGCTCACGATCGGCCCGGTCACCGAACTCACGTTGACGATCCGTCCGTAGCGCTGCCTCCGCATTACAGGTATCACCTCCCGCGTCATCAGAAACGCTGAGTCCAGTGTCATAGCGATCTGTTTTCGCCAATCCTCGTAGGTGAGTTTCTCCAGCACATCGTTCGCCGGCTGCTTTCCGCCGCTCGCCATTCCCGCGTTGTTCACCAGAACATCGATCCGGCCAAATTGCTTTAAGGCACCTCCGACAAATTCTTGCACTTGAGATTCTTCCGTCAGGTCCGCCACAAAACCGCGGACTTTTTCGCCACTCGGATCCAGCTCTCTCGCCCGTTCGTGGATTCGTTCACCCGTGGCTGTAATCGCCACTCGTGCGCCCTCGGCGAGCAATTTCCGGGCAATTGCCAAGCCGATTCCGTGCTCACTCCCCGCCCCAGTCACGATCGCAACTTGCCCGCTGAATCTTTCCCCCATGAGTCCTCCCCCCATGTTTTTCAGCCTTCCGCCTCTGCATCCTTATACTTTTTCGCTGCTATACGCACAAAAAAAAGGCGGCCGAACTGGCCGCCTTCCTCAGTGCTTTTGTATTTACTTCTTTACGTCTCACGCGTGCGAAGCCACCGTTTCTTTCTTCTCGCTGACGTACGCGAGTCCCGCTTCCAACACATCCATGGCTTCATCGAACTGCTCGTCCGTAACCACCAGTGGCACCAGAATGCGCATCACATTCCCCAGCGTGCCCGCCGTGATGGTAATGACGCCGTGCTCGTAGGCATACTTCGCCAACTCCTTAGTTTCCGCTCCCGCTGGTTCGCGTGTGTCGGCGTCCTTCACCAACTCGAAAGCACACATTCCGCCGAGCGCGCGCACTTCCCCGATCATCGTGAATCTCTTCTTCCATCCGTTCACGCGGTCAGCGAAGCGCTTGCCGATCGCCGCCGAACGCTCCAGCAATCCGTCCTTCTCGATCGTTTCGAGCGCCGCCAGGGCTGCCACGCACGACATGGGGTTCCCCGCGAACGTGCTCCCCAGGCCCCCGGGGCCCGGTGCGTCCATAATTTCCGCGCGACCGGTGACGCCGCCAATCGGCAACCCGCCGCCCATCGACTTCGCCGTCGTAATCAAATCTGGCTCAACACCAAAGTGTTCAATCGCAAACCATTTTCCCGTGCGCGCAATGCCGCTCTGTACTTCGTCGGCAATCAACACGATTCCGTATTTGTTGCAGATTTCGCGCAGAATCGGGAAGAACTCCTTTGGTGGCGCCACGAAGCCGCCCTCGCCCAGAACCGGCTCGGCGATAATCGCCGCCACCGTGTTCGGGTCCACCACCCGCCGAAACGTATCTTCCAGATGCTTCGCGCAGTACACTTCGCACGATGGATAGGTCTTCGAATATGAGCACCGGTAGCAGTATGCAAACGGCACGCGGTACACTTCCGCCGCGAACGGCGCGAACCCCGCCTTGTACGGCACGATCTTGCTCGTCAGCGACATGGTCAGCAAGGTGCGCCCGTGAAACGCATCCTCGAACGCAATCACCGCCGGCCGCTTGGTATACGCGCGCGCGATCTTCACCGCGTTTTCCACCGCTTCCGCACCCGAATTGATAAACATCGTCTTCTTGGGCCCGCTGATCGGAGCGAGTGCGTTTAACTTCTCCGCCAGTGCGACATACGACTCGTATGGCGTCACGCCAAAGCACAAATGCAAAAACCTATCCACCTGCTCGCGCAGGGCATTCGTCACACGCGGCGCGCGGTGCCCAGAGTTGAGACACCCGATACCGCCCGCGAAATCGATGTAGCGGTTTCCGTCTAGATCTTCGATCCATGCACCCTCGGCCTTGGCCGCACACACTGGTGTCACCAGCGCCGGGCCGCGCGGAATCGCCGCATCCTTCCGTGCCACTAACGCCTTTGATTTTGGCCCGGGAATTTCCGAGCGAATCTGAATCGTCTTCATGTTTGTTCCCCTTCAACTTCAATCTGCGCTATCCAAGAACTTGACATCCTGAGGAGCGGTTTGTGCGACGAAGGATCTCAATTGACAACCAGCCGCTAAATTCTTCGGTCTCACTGTTAACTGTCGACTACAAACTGTTGACTCTCTTCTCAGTACCACGCGATCGGCGCCTCATCCAGATTGACGAAGACCTGTTTGGTCTCCAGATACTCTTCCATTCCCCAGGGCCCCAGTTCGCGCCCGAAGCCCGACTGTTTGTAGCCGCCCCAAGGCGCCTCGACATACGTCGGCTGCATATGATTCACCCAGACGATGCCGGCGCGCATGGCCTTCACGACGCGAAACGCTTTGTAAATGTCGCGCGTCCACACCGCGCCGGCCAGCCCGTACGGCGTGTCGTTTGCAATGCGGATCGCCTCGCCTTCGTTTTCGAATGGAATCACTGAGGCTACCGGTCCAAAAATCTCTTCACGCGCAATCCGTGCATTGTTGTCGACATCGTAGAAGATCGTCGGCTCAACGTAGTACCCTTTCCCGAATGCCTTCGGTCGCCCGCCGCCAATCGCCGTCTTCGCTTCCTTTTTCCCCAAATCGAGATATGAACTCACGCGATCGAACTGCTCTTTGCTCACCAGCGGCCCCATTTTCGTTTCGCGTTCCAGCGGCGGCCCGAGCTTGATTCGCTTCGCTTTCTCGGTCATCGCTTCCACAAACTTGCTGTAGATCCTCTTCTCCACCAGAATGCGGCTGCCCGCCGAGCACACTTCGCCCTGATTGATGAACACGCCAAACAGCGCGCCGTCCACCGCCGCTTCCCAATCCGCATCGCCGAAAAACACGTTGGGCGATTTTCCACCAAGCTCCAATGTCACACGCTTCAACGTGTCCGCCGCGCTCTTCACAATGATTTTGCCCACCGCCGCGCTGCCCGTGAACGCAATCTTGTCTACGCCCGGATGCGCCACCAGCGCCGCGCCCGTGATTTCACCAACGCCGTTGATCACATTGACCACGCCCGGCGGGAGCCCCACTTCCTCGAACCAGTTCGCGAACTCCAGGGCCGTCAGCGGCGTTTGCTCCGCCGGCTTCAGCACGCAGCAGCAACCGGCGGCAATCGCAGGCGCCAGTTTCCATGCCGCCATCAGCAGCGGATAGTTCCACGGAATGATCTGTCCTGCCACGCCCACGGGCTCGCGCATCGTAAAGCTCAGTGCGTTCGCCGGCACCGGATTCACCGTTCCCGTCACCTTGTTAGCCAGTCCGCCGTAGTACTCGAAGCAGGTCGCGACGTCGGCCATGTCGTATTCCGCTTCCACGATAGGCTTGCCGGAGTTTCGCGCCTCCAATTCCGCCAACATCGCCGTGTTCTGCCGAATCTTTTCCGCCAGCTTGAACAGGATCCGCCCGCGATCTTGCGCCGTCGTTGTGGCCCACGGCCCGCCATCAAACGCCGCGCGCGCCGCCTTCACCGCCTTGTCCACATCGGCGGCTGTCGCCTGCGCCACCTGGGCAATTACTTCTTCGGTCGACGGGTCATAAACTGCAAACGTCTCGTTCGACGAGCCGCTTACCCATTGCGCGTTGATGTAGTTCTGATAATTCTTCACCGAAGCTTTTGCCGTTCCCGCCATCTCTCACCTCGCTGCAAATTCGTTAGCCCCTGGCGCCGTTCCTCTTAGGCCCGCGCCTGACTACCTCACGCCGCCGTCGATCCGGCTTCCAGTTTCCGCGCCGCCTTCCGGCCGCCATAAACAAAAAAGAAAAATGCCGCTAGCCCGATAAACACGATCGTTCCGCCGACCATCCAAACCTCGTAGGACCACAACGACTTGATCTGCTGCGCCGGGAAAAATGCCAGCACGATGCCCAGTGTCGTCGTTACCAGCCCGCTCGCGCCGGCAAATAACAAAGTTCCTTTGCCGTAATGTCCCCGGACAAATCCGTTATCCAGCGCGATCTTCAGCAGTGCTCCAAACATGTACAAAAACGGAATCAGCTGCAGCACCACGGCCAGTGACAATAGCGACTGAAAACTTGCCTGCACGTTCCCGGTGGACAGGAAATTCACAGCCACCAGAATCAGGGAAACCGCTGCATGTACGATCAGCGCCGCGTACGGCGTCGCATACTTCGGATGAATTTTCCCCAGCCAAGCCGGCATGTACGAATCCAGTCCTGCCACAAACGGAATGCGCGCCGAACCGCCCAGCCACGCCGACCCGATGCCCGCAATCGACAAGCTCAGCAAAAACGCGAAAGGCGCCACGATCCAGCTCACGTGCACCTGCTTCGCCATGTGGCTCACTGCCTGCACAATTCCCTGCAGCACGCTGATGCTGTTCTTGTCCACGGCCACCAACAGCGTCAGCGTCGCTCCGATATAGAGGAACCCGGACAGCACCCCGCCCCACGCCACGGCACCGGGCAGCGTCTTCTGCGGATCTTCGATTTCGTCGCCCATGATCGATGCGAGTTCCAGTCCCACCAATCCGAAGCAAATCACCCCAAACGAATTCAGCACAAATCGTGGATCTTTCGGAATCTGAAAATCCGCCCATGTGATTGTCGTACCGAATTTCCCGACAATCACCACGCCCAACCCCATCAGCAGCGCCGCCGCCACAAACGTCCCGATCCCGCCGAGATTGTTGATCCACTTTCCAACACCCAATCCCATCACGTTCAAAATCACCAGCAACGCCAGCAATATGATCGACGCAGCCATCGCAAATACGCGATTGTCCGCCAGTCCTTCATGCCCCGGCCCCAGCACGAACACCGACACGCCGACGAAATACAGCATTACCGTCGGCACATACATCATGTTGTTCGTCCAGTAGCACCAGCCCGATAAGAATCCATGAAAATCGCCGAACACTTCCTTGGCCCACAAATACACGCCGCCTTCACCGGGGTACCGGTGTGCCAGCTCAATCACCGCGATACCCTGCGGCCAGAAAAACAGCAGCAGCGAAATCAGCCAGAGCCAGATGGTCACGCCGCCGTTTGCGGCAACCGACGGCAGCACATTGAGATTGAAGACTGCGACGACAAACAGCAGCACGAGGTCGCGGCGGCCCAGCACCCGCTTTAAGTGCGGCTGCGCTTCTGCCGCCGCAAGCACGGTGGCTCCGCTCGCGGCCTCGCTGCTCAATCGTTTCTCCTAGTGCCCCGCGGCGCCGACGTACTTCAGCCCGCGCTCCTTCTGCGTCTGCGCCAATCCGGCGGCCACTTCTTCGAACACCGCCAGGTGCTTATCGATTTCCGCTTCCGTGTGCTGCACCGAGATGGTCCACTGCTCGTCCCACCAGTACGGCATCGCCAGCACACCGCGATTCACCATGCCGAACCAGAATTGCCGCCACAAATCGACGTCAATCTTCAGCCAGTCGCGGTAATTCTGAATTTCTTTCGGGTAGAGCATCAGCGCGCCATTGACTCCGGCCCGCACGACGTAGGCTTCGAGTCCGAATTTTTGGATGATCGTACGGTAACCGTTTTCCAGCTTGTCGCCAAGTTTGTCCACATGCGCGTAGTTCTCGCGTGTCAGCACTTCGCGGAAGGTCGCCAATCCAGCAGCCATGGCTAGCCGGTTCGTGTTGTACGTTCCGCCGTGAAACACCTTGTGCTGCACGATCAGATCCATGACCGCCCGGCTCGCGCCAAACGCTGCCAGAGGAACGCCGCCGCCAATGGACTTCGCCAGCGTGATCAGGTCCGGCTTCACGCCGAATCGCTCGCTTGCGCCGCCCCAGCCGAGTTTCGCTCCCGTTTTCACTTCGTCGAAAATCAACAGGGCGCCATTTTTGCTGCATATATCGCGCAAGCCCTGTAGGAATCCTGACCGAGGCAAGCACAAACCAACGTTCATCAAAATCGGTTCGAGAATGACCGCGGCAATTTGTCCCGGGAATTGCTTAAAGCGATTTTCGACGCTGGCCAAGTCGTTGAACGTCGCTACAGTCACGTTGTCGAGCACCGCCTTGATCACGCCCAGCCCGCCCGGCACTGAATTTGGCGCGTGAATGTCACCAAATTCCTCTTCCTTGGGCTTCACGCTGACCAGCGCGGTGTCATGCAGTCCGTGATACGCACCTTCGAATCGCAGAATCTTGTCGCGTCCCGTGGCGGCGCGCGCAATGCGGCAGGCGTGCATAGTCGCTTCCGTGCCACTGTTGCCGAACCGCACCATCTCCACCGGATACCTCGCGCAGATTTCTTCCGCGAGTTCCAGTTCCATCCCGTGCGGCATGCCAAAGGTGCTGCCGTTGTCGATTGCCCACTTCACGGCCTTCACCACCGCCGGGTGCCCGTGTCCCGCCATCAATGTGCCGAAGCACAAGTTGTGGTCGATATATTCGTTGCCGTCGATGTCCTTGATCTTTCCAGCGTGGCCTTCCGCAACAAAAATCGGATACGGATCATAGGCCCGGTAATTGCTCGCCACTCCGAGCGGTATGCGGTTCTGTGCCTTCTTGTGCGCTTCCGCAGACTTAGGCGTGCGCTTCTCATACAGAGCGATTTCCTTCTGTAGTGCTTCGTGCATTGTCGTACTCCGTCAGGAGGGCCGTCCTTGGGTCTTCCTGTGGCAGGTCTGTTCCCTGCGGTCAGTATTCTTGGAGGCTTTTCGGCTTGCGGAAAACTCTCCGTTCTTGGAACGTGAGAGCCTCGAGCCCTCACGAAAACTTCGCGGTTGCCGCGGCGAACTGCGCCCCTATTTTACGCCTTCCGCTACCGCTCCGAGCGCTCAGCCCAGATTCAGCAGCCGCTTGCCTTTCGCGAACGAGCGGACCGTCTCTCAGCGACGAGGCCCACGCGGTCACGCAATGCCTTAGAACAAGAACTTCAAGCCAAACTGTATCTGCCGCGGATCACGCACTTTCTGCGCGAGCCCGAAAGTCCCGTCCGTATAGTTAGCCGCCGCCGTTCCGATATTGGAAATGTTGCCGTCGACGCTGTAAAACTGCGCGTGGTTCCAGATGTTATAAAACTCACCCCTGAATTCCATGCGCAGCCTTTCCGTCAACTGGAAACCCTTAAAGATGCCCATATCCCAGTTCGCAATTCCGGGTTGACAGCAGATGGACCTCGGCGCGTTCCCAATCGTGCCCAGCGCTACGGTGTCATTCGTGAATTGGGTGGGATCGAACGTCAGTCCACCATGCTTGCGGGGATCCCACCGGATCAGACGGCCCGGTGTGTATCCCGGCCCTACCGTCCAGTTGGGTTGGCCCGGCGCTTCGAAGAACGTACTGTAGAACTCTTCGATGTCCGCTGACGACGTGATGCGCACGGGAAAGCCCGTTTGATACGTGACGATTCCCGACAGTTGCCACCCGTTCAGCATTTGCCCCTTGAAGCCGTCGTACTTTGGCACCGGCAGTGCCCACACGTAGCTGAACACGAAGCGGTGCCGCGCGTCGAACAGCGATGGGCCGTAAGTGGCGTTCAGGTTGATGGGATTCAATGAACTCTCGAAGCTCGACGCGTTATCCAACGACTTGCTGTAGGTATACGCTCCAGAGAATTGCAGCCCGTGGGAATAATGTTTCTCCACCAAGACTTGCAACGAGTTGTAGTTTGAGTGCGCCACAGTGTTCTCCGTGAAGATGTTCGAGAACACCGGTATCCCGTCGGCAGGGCACCCCGACCCAGTCAAAGGTTGGCATAGCGGTGAGGAGTATTGACGCAGCCCCACCAGGGTAATCCCGTTGGGCCCGACCACCGTGCCCGCAGGAATCTGCGTTCCTCCCGAACCCGCGTTATACGGCAGGATGAGTCCGTTGAACCCAGGCGTATAGATGTTCGAGATGTTGGGGATGGTCGTGCCCGCGGGAATGTAGAACGAGTTGTCCGCCGATTGCGGACCGCAAGTGATTGGATTGCCCCCCGCGCCGTTCAATACGCCCGGAATCGCCGCCAAGCCGTTACACGTGTCCGGGTTTCCGTGATTAATATCGTAGGAGGCGAGCAACCGGTGCCCCTGCGATCCCACGTACCCGATCTGGAACAGGATGTTCCCCGGCAGTTCCCGCCTAATCGTTAGGTTGTATTGCGCCGAATACTGCGTCCGCAATTGTCTTGGGAATTGGCCGTATAGAAGAATCGAGCGGAATGTGCTCCAGTCGATCGGCTGGTTCCGCGGGGGATTCAGCACACCGTTAAACGGGTTGGGATTGACTGAGCCACCTTGAGTCACATAGGGCGTCTGAAAGACCGGATCGCTGATGAAGTTGCTTCCTCCGAACGGGGGCTCAGCGCTGAACTGCTCCAGCACCAACTGCTCAATCGGGTTGTAGAACAGGCCCCATCCCGCACTGATCGTCGTCTTGTTCGCACCGCCCGACAGCTTTTTCAAAAACCCATCGTTCCACCCGGGGCTGTAATTGAGACCTAACCGTGGGGCGAATGCCTTGTAGTATGTATCCGTCAAGCCGTTCGGCACATTTTTGTCACCGGGGAAGACCAGCCCCACTGGCGTTACCCCGGCGCTATTACAATCCGGAGTTGTCGGCGTAATCAGCGGGTTCCCAGACGCTAATTGACACGGATAAATGGTTGATACTTGGCCCGGGCGGTAAGTCTGCACCTTCTTTCCGATATCCGTCAGCGGCGTATTCATCTCCCAGCGCAAACCATAGTTCAGCGTCAGGTTCGGCTTGATCTTCCAGCTATCCTGCGCGTAGAGATACACGGAAGTGCTTCGTACCAGTTCCTGCTGTGCGGAACCCTGGCTGAAGTTGTTGGGCAATCCCAGCAGGAAGTTGGCGTAGTTACTTCCCGTGTCGTTTGCCCCGCCGGAGTTGAAATTCATGATCCCGTTCACGTTGTAATACAGGAACTGATTGAACATTTGGTAGCGTATGTCGCCGCCAAACTTGAAGCTGTGGTTGCCCATAATTCTGCTGAAATTGTCCGCGAACTGGTAGGTGTTTCCGGTCTGCGGAAGCTGACCTTCCGAGTTATTACCGAGGGAGAGCCCTCCGCCGACGCTGATATACGGCAGGCCTTCCTTCGTGGCGCCCAGGTTCGGATGAACTCCGAAATCCTTGTTCACCGGGCAAGCCGGTGGTGTGCCGGACGGCGGTCCTCCCGATGAAATACAATTGCCGTTGGAGTCCACAAGCGGCACATCGTTCGCGCCCGTGAAGCAAAATGCTGAGGCGTTTCCGGTTCCGCAAGAATCTTGGATCAAGCTGGTCCGGGTCGGCGTGTCGAACTTCCCTTGGCCTTCCCGGAAGTAGGAAAAACGAAATTCATTAACGGAGGATGTGCCGATGGTCCAGGTGTGCGTTACATTCACTTGCTGCGTTCGCGTGGCGTACACGCCGGGAAAATTCCCGAGGTTTCCTCCGGCGGCCTGGAACTTCGCGAACGGATCCTGGGTGTTGTCGTCGTCAAAATAGTAGTAGACCGCCAGCTTCTGGTTCTTGGTCAGGTCCTGATCGATCTTTACCGTGAACTGATCCCCATTATCAATCTTGTTCGGAGATGCCTGAAAAACTCCCGACGCCGTTGAGGGCACGTAGGTGTTATAGATCTGCTTTGAAAGCGGATCGTAGCACTGCGTCGGAATCACTCCATTTGGAAAAATCGTAGCGTAGTTCCCCGCCGTTGGTGTTCCCCCGCTGATGATGTTCGTGAGTTCGGTGTTCGCGGCCGCCGACAACTGCGTCCCGCACCTTTGCTGCAGCGTGCTGGCCGTTGGTCCGGTCGTTAATGTCCCGGACAGAGTTCCGGGGCCGAAGTTTCCGTTGTTCAGTTGATCCGAAGTCAACAGCGGTACCGGATTCGACAAAATGCCTTGCTTGATGCGCCGTCCCTCATATGATGCGAAGAAGAAGGTCTTGTCCTTCTTGATCGGCCCGCCCAGCGTTCCGCCAAACTGGTTCTGCTGGAAATCCGGCTTGCTCGTCGGGGTAAACATGTATGGTCTTGCGTCCAGCACGGTGTTCCGGAAAAACTCAAACACACTTCCATGGAAATCGTTGGTTCCGGACTTTGTTACCACGTTCACGACCGACCCGGAATTTCGCCCATATTCCGCGTCGAACGAGTTCGTGATTACGCGAAACTCCTCGATCGTGTCCGGCGAAGGCTGCACCGCCGGGAGGTTCGCAAACAAGTCATTGCCGTCTCCTCCGTTCACCGAATAGTTGTTCGATCGCCCGCGCCCGCCGTTTACGGTCACCACGCCGGGCTTGTCTGATCCGTAGAACAAGTCGTTGCCCAACTGCGACTGCACGCCAGGTTGCAATTGCAGCAACTGATATGTGTCGCGCGCATTCAGAGGGAGTTCCGTCACCTCGCGCGAACCCACTACCGCGCCCAACTGCGTAGTCGTCGTATCAATCACCGGCGGTTCGCCCGTCACTTCTACCGTCTCCGTCGACCCGCCAACCTGCAGGGGAATGTCCACACTAACAACCGCGTTCAGGTCTACCACCACGTCCTTGCGCACAAATTTCTTGAAGCCCGTCTGGTTCACCTCGATCGTGTACGCGCCCACCGGCACTTCCAGAAAGAGGTATTCACCCGTCGCGTTCGTCGTCGCCTCTCGGGTGATATTCGTCGCCGTATTAACCAAGGTCACCGTGGCCCCCGCCACGGCTCCGCCGCTCGGATCCGTAACCGTACCCCGGATTCTTCCGCCGGTGCTCTGCGCCTGTCCCAGAGGCGCGCACGCCGCCAGTACCATCCCCAGAATCGCCGTCAGCACAAGGCTTCGACGACACAAATACGTCCACTGCGTCAAACTAGATTGCCTCATTTTCTTTCACCCCTGTCCCGCGAAGACCGTTTCCCCGAACCCTGATTCTTCGTGGTTGTACCCGGACCCTAACCTTACTATAATCCAGCAAACTTAGAGAAAGCCGGGAGCCGTGTCAAGCAGAAAGAATTTGTCCACTCTATCGGAATCTTTGCCCAACCAGAAGCTCCTGCGCATCTCCGAAGTCGCGCAGCGCCTGGGCATCTCCTCATCGGCGCTGCGATCCTGGGAGGCGCTCGGCCTCGTCGCCCCGCAGCGCACCGAAAGCCGCTACCGGCTCTTCACCGAAGCGGACGTTCGCCTCTTGCAGCGCGCGATCTTCCTTCGCCGCGCGCGTGGATTGAATCCGGCCGCGATTGTTCACGTCCTGAAAAAACAGGGCCTCGCGGTGGCTCCTCCCGATGCACGCCAGTCTCCCGGCCAGCGCTTTCGCCGCTTGCGCCTGAAGCGCAGTCTTTCCCTCGCGCAGGTCGCCCGCGCTACCGGCGTCTCCGTCGGTTTTCTCAGCGCGCTCGAACGCGGCCAGATGCGCTCTTCCGTCGCCACGCTCCGCCGCATCGCGCGTTTCTACAAAACCAACCTTCTTTCTTTTTTCGAAACCAACGGCGATGCTCCTGCCCTGGTCCACCCCTCCGATCGCAAGGTTCTCGAAACCAGCCCCGACGTCCGCATGGAGTTGCTCGCTTGGGGCAACACCGCCATGGAACCGCATCTCTTCCGCATCAAACCCGGCGGTGGCAGCGGCGAACCGTACGCCCATGAAGGCGAGGAGTTCCTCCATGTCCTTCGCGGCGACTTCGAAATCTGGCTGCAAAATCAGGGGCACTTCAAGCTCAAACCCGGTGACAGCCTCTATTTCGAAAGTTCCACGCCGCACCGCTGGAAAAATCCCGGCCGGTCGGAAACGTGGATTCTGTGGGTCAATACACCACCTACTTTTTGATTTTTTTGAAGTGCGGCAATTTATCGCCGCTTTTGCGATCCTAGGAACATGCGCAAACGAATCCTTACGGCTCGGACATTTCTAATTTGCTTGCCGCCCGTTTTGTATCTTTTCGCTTCCTGCGTCTCCGCTCAGCAGTCCGCGCGCGTCGCGCCCGCCGAAATCATCATTCAGCACGCCAAAGTCTTCACCGCGGATGAAAAACATCCCTGGGCGCAGAGCTTGGCCATCCACAAAGGAAAAATCGCTGCCGTCGGCAGCGACGACGAAGTCACTCGCATGCGCGGCATCGGCACGAAGATGATCGACGCTGGCGGCAAGGTCGTTCTTCCGGGTTTCATCGATTGCCACGTCCATTTCCTTTCTGGCGGACTCAGCCTCACGCGAGTCAATCTGGCAGGCGCAAAAGATACCGCCGAGATTCTCGCTCGCCTTCAGAAATACGCCGAGTCTCACCCCAATACGCCCTGGATTCTGGGCCGCGGCTGGAATTACGACATGTTCGCGCCTGACACGCTGCCCAACAAAAAATCTCTGGACCGGCTTTTCCCCGCGTGGCCCGTTTTTCTTCGCGCCTCCGACGGCCACACCTCCTGGGCCAATTCCAAAGCCCTCGCGCTGGCTGGCATCACCAAAGACACGCCCAATCCGTTGAATGGTGAAATCGTTCGCGACCCCGCAACTGGCGAGGCCACCGGCGCCCTCAAAGAATCCGCCTCCGCGCTCGTCGAGAAGGTCGTTCCTCAGCCCGACCATGTCGACAAACTCAACGCTTATCGCGCCGGGATGCGTTTCGCCGTCGCTCACGGTGTTACCAGCGTTCACAGCATGGGCGGTGATTTCGAGGAACTGGCCACTCTCGACGAGTTGCGCGGCGAAAAACAGCTCTGGATCCGCTTCCATGTCGCCTATCGTCTTCAGTCCCCCGAGCTCCGTCCGGAAGACCTCCGGGCCATTGAGGAAGCGCACAAGAAATTCCGCGATGAGTGGATCGACGTAAACAGCGTCAAATTCATGCTCGACGGTGTCATCGAATCTCACACCGCCGCCATGCTGCAACCCTACTCTGACGATCCTTCGAAAAAGGGAGCGCTTTTTTGGGATCCGGAAAAATACAAGGCCGCGGTGGCCGAACTCGACAAGCAAGGCTTCCAGATTTGCACTCATGCTGTCGGTGATTACGCCGTTCGCACCGCGCTCGACGCCTACGAATTCGCACAACAGAAAAACAAGTCCAAGGATCGTCGCGACCGCATCGAGCACATTGAAACCATCGATCCCGCCGATATTCCCCGCTTCGGCAAACTGAATGTCATCGCTTCCATGCAGCCACTGCACTCCTATCCCAACAACGACATCCTCAACGTCTGGGCCCCCGCCATCGGCCCGGATCGTGCCGGACGTGCCTGGGTCTGGAAGTCCATCGCGCAACGCGGCGGCGAGTACGCCTTCAGCAGCGATTGGCCCGTGGTCACTCTGAATCCGTGGGAAGGCATCCGCGCCGCCGTGACACGCCAGACCACCGACGGCCAGCCCAAGGACGGTTTCGTTCCTTCGCAGAAGTTGTCTGTCCCGCAAGCCGTGCAGGCCTACACCATCAACGCTGCGTTCGCCGGCCACAGCGAAAAATCTCTGGGCTCCATCGAGAAAGGCAAGTGGGCCGACATCATCATCGTCGACCGAAACATTTTCGAAGTCGATCCCCGTACCATCGACAAGACCAAAGTCGTCCTCACTGTCGTCGGAGGCAAAATCGTCTATGAAGCCGACCACTAACCAAAAGTGCTTGGGGGTGCCCCATCCTTTGCGTGGTGTGTACGCAAAGGGTGGGTTCTTACGATCAAAGACCTCAGTGTTCTTTTCTTCGGTTTTTCTTTTGATTCTGCCGCTCCTGCTAGGTTCCTGCCAGAAAAAGGAACCCACCCTCTCACTTCTTGTCTGGGAAGGCTACGTCGACCCTTCCTTCGTCCACGCTTTCGAAGAATCTCATCATTGCAAGGTCACTGCCTCCTATATGGGCTCCAGCGACGACCTCGTCGCCAAACTCCGTGGCGGCAGCGCTTCGAACTACGATGTCATCTCCCCCTCCAGTGACGTAGCAGCTTCCCTCGTTCACGCCGGCCTCGCCGAACCCCTCGATCTCTCCAAGCTCCCCGCCTACTCACAGCTCTCTCCCAAGCTCCGCGACCTTCCACTCGTCAAAGCCGGCGGTCAAATCTTCGGTGTTCCTTTCATGTGGGGCCCGAATCCTCTTCTCTACGACACTACCGCCTTCAAACAGCCTCCCGATTCCTGGGCCATTTTCTGGGATCCCCAATACAAAGGGAAAATCTCTGTGTGGGACGACCTTTCCACCTTATATATGGCCGCGCAGCTCCTCGGTTACGACAAGCCCGATCCGTCGCAACTCTACAATCTGAATGACGATCAGCTCACCGCCGTCAAAGCCAAGCTGCTCGTGCTCAAACCCAATGTCCGCAAGCTGTGGTCCACGGGTGGCGAACTTACCAATCTCTTCGAGAACCACGAAATTGTCGCCGCGATGGGATGGCCGCTCATGACCAACCAACTCCGCCAGGGCAACTTCCCTATCGGCGAAGTCATTCCCAAGGAAAACACTACCGGCTGGATCGATCACCTCATGATTACGCGCGATAGTCCGCACAAGGAACTCGCTTATGCTTTCCTTGAATACATGGTTCAGGCCGAAACGCAGAAGAAAATCACCGACGTCACGCACTACACACCCGCGAATCCCGGCGCCGCTCAGTTCATGACCGATGGCGAGAAAAAGTCTCTTCATCTCGACGATCCCGACGCCTACATGCAGCGCATCTATTTCTGGCAGGATGTTCCGCGCCGCGCCAAATACATTGAAGTTTGGAACGAGGTTAAAGCCGCCCAGTGACCGAACTGGCTTCCAGCTCCACTGCTATCGCTGCCGCTCCTACGCACACAGGCACCGTGTTGCTGGAAGTGCGCAACGTTGCAAAGCGCTTCGGTCTGCGCGAAGTGCTGACAAACCTCTCCCTGCAAATCGCTTCCGGCGAATTTCTCACTCTTCTCGGTGAGAGCGGCTCCGGCAAAACTACACTTCTTCGTCTCGTCGCTGGTTTCGAACAACCCACCTCCGGCGAAATCTGGATGAGCGGCGAGCGGCTCGACACGCTCCCGCCCTACAAGCGTCGCGTTAACACCGTTTTCCAGCACTACGCTCTCTTTCCGCACCTCTCCGTCGCCGATAATGTTGCTTACGGTCTCCGCGTAACTGGAGCTCCGCCGGCAGAAATTCCCCCGCGCGTCAAAGCCGCGCTCGAATTAGTCAAAATGCAGGAATACGCGGCCACCCGCCCGTCCAAGCTCAGCGGCGGCCAACAACAGCGCGTAGCCGTCGCTCGCGCTCTTGTTAATCGTCCACAACTTCTTCTCCTCGATGAGCCCCTTTCCGCCCTCGACGCTAATCTCCGCAAGCAAATGCAGTCCGAACTCAAATCCCTGCAGCGCGAACTCGGCATCACCTTTCTCTTCGTCACCCACGATCAGGAGGAAGCCATGGCGCTGTCGGACCGCATCGCTCTTCTTCGCAACGGCTCACTCGAGCAAGTCGCTTCGCCCCGCGAAATTTATGTCCATCCGGCCACCAGTTACACCGCGCAGTTCGTCGGCCAGACCAATCTTCTCCGCGCCGCCATCCGGGAAGGCATCGCGGCCGCCGGCAATCTCAACTGGCCCGTCACTCTCCCTGACGGCCCAGCGCTCTTCTCTCTACGTCCAGACGCCATCCGTCTCGCTTCACAAGCCGCCGCTACTCCCTATGCCGCTCGCTTCCGCGCGCGCATTCGCCAGCAAATCTTTTCCGGCGCCACCGAGCAACTCGAGATCGAAACGGGTGGCCAGCTCCTGCGCGTCCGCATCCCCGCCCGCGGTCCACTTTCCGGCGAACATGAGTTCTTCTTCGAACCCACCGATGCTATTCCCGTGCGAGAGCGAGCCTGAACCATGTACTCTCGCACCTACAAAACGGTCCTCTCCGCACCGCCCCTCCTTTGGGTCGTCCTCTTCCTCCTTCTTCCCTACGCCCTGATGTTCGCGCACAGCTTCTGGCTCGTGCGCGATGGCCTCATCGTTCACGAGTGGAACCTGCAGAATTACGCCAAACTCTTTCAGAATCCCGTCTATCTTGCCGTCCTTCTCCGCACCATGCGCATCGCCGCCAGCGTCACGATACTTTCGCTCGCCCTCGGCTACCCCCTCGCCTACTACATGTCATTCCACGCCGGACCGCGCAAAGAACTCCTCTACCAGCTCGTCATTGTCCCGCTCTGGGTCAGCTATCTGGTTCGCGGCTATGCGTGGAAGACCATTCTCGGCTCCGACGGCGTCTTCAACGGCTTTCTCCAATACCTCCACATCACCCACGAGCCTGTTAGCTTTTTCCTCTACAGTCCCTTCGCCGTCGTTCTCACGCTGACGCACATCTATACGCCTTTCGTCTTTCTCCCGCTTTATGCTTCGCTCGAACACATCCCGCGTAATCTGATCGAAGCCTCGCACGATCTTGGCGCCGGCCCTCGCGGCACCTTTTTCCGCGTCATTCTTCCCCTGTCGCTCCCTGGCCTCCTCGCCGGAGCCACTTTCGCCTTCGTCCTCACTCTCGGTGATTTTCTCGGCCCGCTTCTCGTCGGCGGTCCGTCCAGCATCATGATCGCCAACATTGTTCAAAGCCTCTTTGGCACCGCTTACGACTGGCCACTTGGCGCCGCCATTTCCGTCTGCATCCTCGTCCTCACGATTTCTCTGCTCTTTCTGACGGAACGTTTGGAAAAACGGTGGACCTACAGATGAGCACGCGCAAAACTGGCGGAGGGCCCGCTCTCGCGCTTTTCTCGTTCGCCGTCTTTGCCTTCCTCTATCTCCCCATCCTTGTCCTCATCGTTTACTCCTTCAATCGCGGCGGCGTCGGCGGCTTTCCACCAAAGCAGTTCACGCTCAACTGGTACGCACAACTCTTCGCCGACCGTTCCATCTGGGATTCCGTCATCAACAGCCTGTTCGTCGCGGCCGGAGCGGTCATTGTTTCGATCATCCTTGGCCTCCTCGCCGCCCTAGCCCTCGACCGCACCGATTTCCCGGGCAAATCCATCTTCCGCCGCCTTGTGCTCCTCCCGCTCATTCTCCCTGGCATCATCACCGGACTATCCTTATTGATGTTCGCGGTTTCCCTCCACTTCTCTCGCAGCCTGATCCTCGTCTTTTTCGGCCACGGCACCGCGCTCATCTCCGTCGCCACCACGGAACTCTTCGCCGGCCTGCAAAAAATGGATCGCGCTCAGGAAGAAGCGTCTCTCGACCTCGGCGCCACCCCGTGGCAAACCTTCTGGCGCATCACTCTTCCGAATCTGCGTCTTTCGTTGATCGCTGCTGGCCTTCTCGTCTTCACACTCTCCATGGACGAAATCGCCGTCACTTTCTTTCTAATCGGCAGCGACAACACCCTGCCTCTCGAGATCTGGGCGCGCCTTCGCCGTGGCATCACTCCGGAAATCAACGCCATCTCCACGCTGATCTTCGTCGTCTCCGTCGCCCTCATTCTCATTTCCTACCGCATGCGCACCCGCTCCATCGGCTCCGAAGCCCAAGAACTTCTGGAGCGTCCCTGATGCTTTACTCATTGAAGCGCACTGAACTGGATTGTCATTCCGGACGAAGTAAGGTATCTGCTTGTTGCCAAATAGGAGCACAGTGTCATGTCTTCTTCCCGTCGTGACTTCATCAAATTCGTAGTCGCAGGTTCTGTGGCCTCCGGCTGTCCCATCGACACCGCCCTTTTCCTCAACCGCGATGACGATGACGCCAACCGCGCGAAACTACAGGGCGAGCACTTCAACATTTGTCACCAGATTCGCGACGGCCATTCTTTCCCTAAGCCCGATGCCACTCGCAAAGTCGAAGTCGCCATCATCGGCGGCGGCATGGCCGGCCTCTCCGCCGCCTACTTCCTGCGTCACAAAGATTTTCTCCTTCTCGAAAAGGAAGACCATTTCGGCGGCAACGCCTACCAGGAAGAATTCGCCGGCCAGGCCTACTCCACCGCCGCGGCCTATGATTTTCGCGGGAGCCACAGCGATCAGCTCGCTAAGGAAATTGGGCTGAACCTCCTCCCCATCGACATGCCCGATCCCACCATCGACAACGGCGTCTACACGCCCGACACCTGGCGTTCCGGTCTCTCACAGCTGCCTTACCCGAAAGCGGTTGTCGACAGCTTCAAGAAATTTGCTGACGACATCATGAAGCTCGACGCCCGCAAAGATATCAACGAGCTCGATGCCAAGCCCTTCACCGACATCACCAGCAATTACGCTCCGGAAGTTGCCAAATGGTGGGACGCTTACGGCCTATCGAACTGGGGCGCGGTCACCGAAGACACTTCGGCCTACATCGGCGTTGTCGACGCGCAGTACCTCATCAAGGGTGAAGACAGTTACCGCGTGATTCTCCCCGGCGGCCTCGGCTGCATTTCCAAGAAGCTCGTCGAAGTCGTGCAGCCCAAATACGGCGAACGCATGCTTGGCGGCGCGACGGTCGTCGCGGTCGTTCCTGACGCGAACGAAGTCCGCATCACTTACTACCACCAGGAAAAACTCACCACCGTGTCCGCAAAAGTCGTCATCGTCTGCGCGCCGAAATTTATCACCTCGCGCATCGTCACTGGCTTGCCCAACGACCAGAAGCAAGCCATGCGCCGCATGCGTTACGCTCCTGTCCCGATGATCAACATGATTTTCGACAAGCCCATTTATCGCAAGGGCTACGACAACTGGTGCCCTGGCAATGCCTTCACTGACTTCATCGTCGCTGATTGGACCATTCGCAATCAGCCCGGCTACCACCCCAAGTACGAGATCCTCACCTTCTACACCACGCTTCGTGAATCCCAGCGCGAACTGCTTCTGGAAGATGAGGACTGCAAGGAGTTCGCCGGCAAGTGCCTCAAGCAATTTCAGAAATTGCTTCCCGAATTTCGCGTCGATCCCATCGAGATTCAGATCTATCGCCGCGGCCATGCCATGATGATGGCCGTCCCTGAGCAATACACGAAAAATCGCATGATCGCGTCCCGCCCCCTGGACCGCGTCTTCTTCGGCAACTCCGATTCCGGCGGGCCGGAATCCCTAACCACCGAAGCCGTTCGCATCTCCCACGCCGCCGCTGAATGGGCCGAACTCACCCTGGCCGGCAAGCCGGGCGCGGCCGAATTGGCCCACAAAGCCCTGACCGAAGTCACCTTTTAGCATCGCACGTAGGGGGCGCTGGACTTCTTCGCCCTGCAGCCGCGCGCCAGGCTCCGTGGTGACCCCTTAGCATCCCCGACAGAGTACCCACCGGTGTAGTCCGCGAACTTGCCCCGTTTTTTGTTCCCGGACAAGGACCACCGCCCGCAAAATGGCACAATGCAGACTCGAGCGAGTCTGACGTTTACTTGAGGGAACGTTATGACCAGATTCACGCGTGGCCATCTGACTCTAGCTGATTCACTGGCGATCCTCGCTTGCGCAGCCGTGGCCACCGGCCTGTCCCTGTTCTTACGCGGCTACGGTCTGCGCCTTGCTGTCCCAGTGATGTTCCTGCTCGTCATCATCACGGTGGCGCAATTGCTCAATCGCCTGGCCAGTGTCCTCATTGCCTCTGCGGCTTGCTTGATCTTCGCACTGGTGTTATTTGAGCCTTACGGTAGCCTGGCTGTGCGGAATGCTTCCGATCGCCTGGCCCTTTCCGGTTTTGCTCTTTGCGCCTTCGCGGCGGTCTTGTTTCCACAAGCCCCGCGCCCCCAAATAGCTCGAATCTGGCTTCGCAAGTAAGTGTCCTCGGGCGCACTCTTCTTGAAACTTTCCTCACCAAATCTCCGTACCTCATGCAGGAGTATTGCTATGTCCATTTCCATGAGCTATCTGTCCATCCTGATTGCCTTTGCGGCGTTCGACGCTTCCCCACTTCTCGCTCAACAAGAGCCCGAAAAGGAGGGCGCGGGCCTGGTCATCAGCGACAAGGCTGCGTCGTCTGACGTCGGTCTACCGCTGTATCCGGGCTCAACCCCGCACAAGGACAGCTCCAACGATTCCCAGTCCGCGCGCCTCGGCCTCTGGGGCGGTGGCTCCGGTTTCAAGCTGGCCGTCGTCAAAATGGATTCCGGCGACTCTCCCGAAAAAGTTGCCGCCTTTTACAAAAAGGCCCTGTCCAAATACGGCAAGGTTCTCGACTGCACCCACCCGCCTGCAGCGTCTGACTCCGACAAGAATTCCAACGCGCTCACTTGCGGCGATGACAAACCCGACGCCGGCGGCATGCTCTTCAAGGCCGGCACCAAGGAAAAGCAGCACATCGTATCGATCAAGCCCAATGGCAACGGCTCCGCCTACGATCTCGTAGCCCTCGGCAACTGGTCCTCCGACAAACACTGATTCCCCGTCTCGTGCCCTGCCGAGCCCTTGCACAACTTTTCCACGTTTTGCACACTCCTGCACAGGCTTCCACAGGGTTTCTGCCCCCACCCCGGTTGCCAGCCCTTTCTCCGCGCCTTATTCTCTCTGCACCTTGTGCCGCAAGACCCTGAAGCTTCGCGGCACGATCAAAAGCGGGCGCGAAAGCTACGGAGCTATCGCGCCCTTCTTTTTGCGCGGAAACGGGAAGGTAGCAGTGCCACCCCCAATTCGCAAACGTCCGCTACCGCAACTTGTTCATGATGTTTTGGAAACGCGTGCGGCTAATCGGATGATCCGCCAGCAACTGGCCATTGTAGATCAGCGAAAAGACCGCGTAAGGCGTCGGCGCATTCTGTGCATCTCTCGCCGATTGCAAATCAACCACCTTTAGCTTCATACGATATTTCTTTTCACTGGTTTCCGCGATTTCCGCGGCAAACTTGGCGATATGCGGGCACTGCGCTGCGCGAATCAGTGTGAGGCCCTCGCCATATTGCCCGGCCTTTCCTTCCCATTCCCCCCGGAACGCCGGGTCGGGCGCCCTGCTTTTGAATTTCTTCACCAGCAGTTCGTAGTCCGGCGCCGCTTTGTCTGCCTGCCGGAACCGATTCGCCAAAAACAGTCGCCGGTCCGCCATCCATGGCCCTTCGCGCACCATTACCGCCACACCTCGGCTGCCGGACTTCTTGGCATCCTCCAGGCAGGCCTTTACCAGCAGGCTTCCATGTCCTCTCCCCTGCCATTTCTTCGGAATCCAGATGCACTGGATGAACATGTAGCCGGCCGCATCCACACCCCGCCACGCGTATTCTCCCGGCAGGTATTCGATGTAGCCGCGTGGCTCGTCGCTTTCAGCCATCAGCACTTTCGCACGCGCGCCAAACTTCGCATTCGTTTGAAGCCAGCAGCGTTTTTCCTGTCGCCCCGCATGCGTCACATCTTTGATCCCGCAACAAGGCAACGCATCGAAGTTCGACGCCTCCACTTCGATGATTCTCGGGGCCGGCTGCCTCATTACCTTTTTCGCGCGACGCATCGCCCCGCAGCCTAGCCCGCGGCAGAATTACGCACAAGGTCGGTGGTCACAAGACATCAAAAACCTTATCCATGCCAGCAAAACTCTGCGTTGTACATCTTCTCGCCGCGGGCGTATCAAGAACAAAGAAACCGGATTTCGCTCCGTCCGCCAACTCCTTCTTTGGAAAGGACCGAAACCGGCTCCATGCGAAGATTACTCGCCGCTCTAGTTCTGATCTCCTCCTCATTGACTCCCGAAGCGCTCTTGGCCGAGGCGACCCCTGGCGTCAAGGTGGCAGTTGCCCCGAAGTATCCCGCGCTCACTTTGGCTGGCCGAATCTATGGCGATGTCACGGTATCGATCGACATCAATCGCTCGGGCGCAGTCGAACAGTCCCAAGTCATCAGCGGTCATCCGATGCTTCGCGAGGCAGCCCGCGTCGCCGCCCACCAATGGCAGTTCACAAAAAGCCCCATACCCCACCGCAAAGCAACGCTTACGTTTCGTTTTGTGATTCTTCCTCAGGACTCGGAAGTGAAGTCTCAGACGCTCTTCCTGCCACCCGCCGGTTTTGAAGTTCGCGAAAGGCCCGAGCCTGCGTCACTCATGGAAGAGCAACAAGGCGAACCCGGCATTCGTTCGGAACCGATTTCCGTGACCTGGCTTGTCAACGAATCCAGGAGGCCTACCAAACACCGCGGCTAGATTCTCATCAGTTTCAGCAATTCCGCCGTGGACGTCGATCGGTCCACGAATCCGAAGCTTCCCGATTGCAGAACTTCCTGTGCCGCGTCCAGCAAACCGCTCATCGCCGCGCGGTACAGCGATGTCGCCAGGCTGATGCGCCGCACTCCAGCGTCTTCCAACTCCCGCACTGAAAAGGACTTCTCCTTCATCCCCACCATGAAGTTGAACGGCTTCCTGATCGACTCGCACACCTGTTGCACAGCCGCCAAGCTCGGCAGGCCGGGCGCAAATAACACGTCCGCGCCCGCCCATTCATAGGCCTGCAACCGCCGTATGGTCTCGTTCAAGTCGGGATTCTCGTACAACAAATTGTGTGCGCGCGCCGTCAACATGAAGGGACAGCCAAGCTTGCGGGCCGCTTCGGCTCCCGCCGCAATCCGCTCCGTCGCCAGCTCCAGGTCGTAAACCGGCCTACTTGCATTGCCCGTCGAATCTTCGATGGTACAGCCCGCCAGCCCCACCGCCGCCGCAAGCTCGACCGTCTCGGCCACCGCTTCCGGCCTATCGCCGAATCCATTTTCCAGGTCTGCCGATACTGGCACTTCCGTCGCCCGCACGACGTCGCCCGCATGCGCCAACGCTTCTTCGCGCGTCAGTTGTCCGTCTTTTTTCCCGATCGCCATCGCCGCCGCGGCGCTCGACGTGGCCACTGCAGGGAATCCCAGTCCCTCTAGAATCTTTGCGGAGCCGGTATCCCACGCGTTCGCAATTACAAATGCCCCCGGCCCCGCATGCAGCACGCGAAACCGTTCTGCTCGTTCCTTCTGCGTCACGCTCATCCTTCACCTCGTGGCTACATCTAACTCGTGCCTGATTCGCTCGCCGCACGATTCTACCGAATCGCTCCCAGACGCCCGTGTTAAACTTTTATCTCCAGTGCACCACTTCCGGCCCCAGGAGAATCGATTCATGACGTTCGCGCGACTTCCCCTTCGGCCGTTCGTTTTTGTCGCTGTCGCAGTTTTTCTCCTCGCGGTCCCAACTCTTTTCGCGCACCACGGTCTGGCTGCTTTCGATACCACGCACACCGTCAAAATGTCAGGCACCGTCACCGATTTTCAATTCATCAATCCGCATTCCTACATCTACGCTGATCTCACCGACGACAAGGGCAAAACGGCCAATTGGAAATGTGAAATGGGCAGTCTCGGGATGCTCACTCGCCACGGCGGCTGGACCGCCGACACTGTCAAGAAAGGCGACAAGGTCACCATCCAGGGCTTCGTCGCGAAGGACGGCTCCCCTTACATGTCCCTCGGCAAAATCATTCTCCCCGATGGCCGCTCTCTGCTGGGGGCGCCATAGCTGCCTTCGACGCACTGGCCTTTTGCAAGTGGCTCGAGCAAACCCGCATAGCCTCGAGCATCCGCGAATCTCTCTGGCTCTTTCCCGCAATTGAAACCGTTCACCTTCTCGGCATGGCGGTACTCGTGGTGACCGTCAGTGCCTTCGACCTCCGCCTCCTCGGGTGGGCCTTCCGGCAATCTCGTCTTTCTGATCTCGCGCCGCGCCTTCTTCCTTGGGCATGGGCCGCCTTCGCCGTTCAGTTCATCACTGGCGTTCTGCTGTTCTCGTCGGAAGCGGTCAAACTTCAGGACAATCCCGCCTTTCGCCTGAAACTATTGCTCATCGCAATTGCGGGCATCCAGGCCCTCATCTTCCAGTTCACTGCTTTCCGCAACCTTTCCGCATGGGACGAACTTGGCGACTCGCCGTTTGGCGCCAAACTCGCTGGCGTCCTTTCTCTTCTTCTGTGGCTCGCCATCGTCACTGCCGGTCGCTTTATCGGCTTCATCTAGCTCTTCGAGAGGGCCGATTCATCGCCGCTTTCACGTTCGCAGCCACTTCAACGGCGCAAGCATTAACATCAATTCAAACTGCCCTCGCCCTTGCTCTGCACCAACGAGTTCTCGCACTGAAATGCTAGAATCTTCCGGCTCAGCATTCTCCATGCTCTCTTAACCGCGCAGCCTGAGCACCATCATGGGAGTCCGCCAATGCCTGTCCCAGACCCAGGCGAACACAAACCCGCATTCAAGAAAGGCGATACCGTCGTCGTTCGCACCGCGGACGGCTACATGTCCGAAGGCACCATCCTCGCCGTTTTCTCTTCTCAGTTCGGCACCAAGGTGCGCGTCCGGTGCGATCACCGCGTCGTCATGGTCGACGAAAACCAGATCATCGAAGTAAAAGAATAATCATTTGTCATTCCGAGCGAGAAACTCTCTCCTACTTTTTCCCATTCATCCAGGCGGTCACTTCCTCGTCCAATACATCCAGTGGCAACGCACCGTTCTCCAGCACCGCGTCGTGAAATGCACGGATGTCAAACTTGTCGCCTAACTGTTTCTTCGCTTCCTCGCGCAGCTTCAGGATTTCCAATTGTCCGAGCTTGTACGCCAGCGCCTGCCCCGGCCACGCGATGTACCGGTCCACTTCTGTCTGCACGTTTGGCTCATCCATTGCGGTGTAGTTATGGAAGTACTCCACCATTTGTTCGCGGCTCCAATGCTTTTCGTGCACGCCCGTGTCCACCACCAGCCGGATGGCGCGCCACATTTCGTTCTCCAACCTGCCGTAGTTGCTGTACGGATCCTGGTAGCGTCCCACCTCTTTCCCCAACTGCTCCGAGTACAGCGCCCAGCCTTCGCCAAACGCATTGTAAAAGCCGTTCCGGCGGAATGCCGGCAGATCCTTCAGTTCCTGCGCGATCGAAATCTGCAAGTGGTGTCCCGGAATTCCTTCGTGGTATGCGATCGCTTCAATATTCAGTGTCAGCCGGTGCTCCGGATCGTATTCGTTCACGTTGATATGCCCGGCGCGCGAGCCGTCTGCCGCTCCGCCCGTGTAGTCCGCTGGAACCGCATCCTTCTCACGCGAAGCCTCCATCGGAATCACTTCGAGCTTGTTCTTCGGCAGCCGCCCAAACAATTTCGGCAACTCTGGCTCCATTGCATCGGTATAGCCCTTATACAGGTCGAGCACCTGCTGCCCCGATGCTGCATAGAACTTCCGGTCGCTCTTGATATGCTCGTTCAGGCTCGCAATGTCCTTGTAGCCAAGTTGGTGCGCAACCTCGAGCATCTCTTTCTCAATCTCCTGTACCTGCTGCAACCCCAGTTCGTGAATCTCTTGCGGCGTCCGGCCCGTCGTGGTCAGTTGTTTCACAGCGTGGCGGTAGCGCGCCCCACCATCCGGTAGCGCCCACAATCCTGGCTCCGTTCGTCCCTTGGGCGCATACTCCTCCCGCACAAATTTCGTGAACTTCTGATAAGCCGGAATCACTCCGCCGGCGATCGCCGCCATTCCTCCGTCCCGCAAGCGCTTCTGGTCGGTTGCCGATATCGACGCCGGGAATTTGTCGAACGGCCGCGCGAATGGCGTCTTCTCTGCCGGCGCACTAGCCACGCGGTTCGCCTGCTCCACCACCTTTTCCAGCAGATACTTTGGCGGCATCAGCCCCTCAGCCAGCCCCTTGTGCATCTGGATTTGCGTTTGTTCGAACAACACCGGCATCGCTTTCAAACGCGCGATGTAATCCTCGTAGTCCTTCGCGCTTTCGAACGACAGGATGTTCACCATATCCGGCAGCTCGATGTGGATTCCCCCGAATTGCGAAACCGGCATTTCCCATGGCTTGAACTTCGCTCCTTCCAACTCCATGCGCAGATTCCGCACCATCAGCTTTTTGTTCAGCGTTTCTTGTGGAGGGAATCCCGCGACGTCGATGGCCTCGAACCTCACCAGGTAGCTTTTCGTCGCCTCTATGTCTTTATCAATGGCCGCCTGCGAGAAATCCTCTAGCTTGTCATTCCACCGCTTGTCGCCGAGCATCGACGCGAACACCGGACTTGTCCGCAACGTGTACTCCCAACGGTCCGCCAGCAAATCCGTCAGCGCTTTCCGCCGCTGTTCCACAGTGCCTTGCTGCCCAGGGTTAGGCCCAGCCGCCAGCAACAGCGCCCAGCAAACGCACATGGCCCGAATCGTCTTTTTCATCTACCCCTCCCACACGTCTTCGCGGCGACGATACTAAACCACAATCCCTTTCCCGTGCGACTCAACCGCATGGACGTCGCTGTTTCCGTTCGCGATACGTTTCATCCCGAGCCGGTTGACACCTGCCACCTCTCGTCGCAACCTCTTAGTGACGGGACAAC
>Ga0207761_1000018_pt1 | contig 40534 bp, 35 predicted proteins | sample LuqExpMetageno34_FD_187792 | JGI IMG/M metagenome (GOLD analysis project Ga0207761, IMG submission 187792) | Tropical forest soil microbial communities from Luquillo Experimental Forest, Puerto Rico - Sample 34 (SPAdes) | ecosystem: Environmental > Terrestrial > Soil > Tropical forest ... | reverse complement strand
CCGCGGGACGATGTCACGATCACCCCGCGAGCCAATCTTGACCATACTCGTCGGGCGGCAGGGGTGGAGATTGGCCGCCACGGGGGCGTAGTGCTTCCCGGAACCCTCCGACGCGCACGAGCAATCGCGCGGACTCTCGCTGCTGCTGAAGCTTCAGGGCTGGCTCACGGATGTTGCGACATGGCGACGGAGTACGCGAAGCAACGCCATCAGTTCGGGCGAAAGATTGGATCCTTTATGGCAGTCAAGCACAGGTGTGCTGACATGCGGGTCGCAGCAGAAGTCGCAACGGCAGCCGCCTGGGACGCCGTGCGGGCCACGAACAACGACCGGGAAGCGGAACTGTCGGCCGCAATCGCCATCACTATGGCGCTCAAGAGCGCTGTCTTCGCCTCGGAGAGCAATATCCAGGTACACGGTGGCATCGGGTTCACCTGGGAACACCCGGCGCACCTCTTCATGCGCCGAGCCGGCGCACTTGCGGCTTTGTTTGGCCCTTCGGACCAGGCAGCGACTGAAGTCGTCGAGCTGTATAGCCAAGGTGCTCGACGCCCACTCATCCTTGAACTTCCCAACGAGGCGGTGGCCCACCGCGAAACGGCGCGCATGTTCTTAGTTGGGTTTGCCGACCTACCACCGGAGAAGCAACGGTTGCGTCTGGTCGACGAAGGCTACCTTCAGCCACATTGGCCGCGTCCATGGGGACGAGACGCCGGTCCGGTTGAGCAGCTCGTCATCGAGGAGGAATTCGCAGGTATCGATCGACCGGACATGGGCATCGGCGGCTGGATCACCCTCACGCTGCTCCAGAATGCCACGCCGGATCAGAGCGAGCGTTGGATTCGTCAGTCTCTTCTTGGCGAGATCACATGGTGCCAGCTCTTCAGTGAGCCCAACGCTGGTTCCGACGCCGCCGGAATTCAAACCCGTGCGGCCCGGGTCGATGGAGGCTGGCTTGTCAATGGCCAGAAGGTCTGGACCAGTGGCGCACAACGCTGTACGCATGGATTTGCCACAGTCCGCACCGATCCGGTTGCGCCCAAGCACCGCGGTATCACAACGATGGTGGTCGACTTGAAGGATCCCGGCGTGACCATACGCCCTCTACGCACTATCGTTGGCATCGAGACGTTCAACGAGGTGTTCCTCGACGATGTTTTCGTACCCGACGACGACGTCGTTGGGCCAGTGAACGGTGGCTGGGCCGTTGCTCGTACTGCGCTAGGAAACGAGCGCGTGACGATCGGATCGCATATGCAGGTCGGCCTCGACATAGACGCGGCGGTCCTCTTGCCGAGTTTGACAGGAACAGATTCTCGAATTCCGGCCTCGTCGGAACGGATCGGCGAGCTCTTGGCGGAGGCGCACGCCATAAACGCCATCAATCTTCGGGGTGTCATGCGGGCAGTGATGGGCGTTGAGCCATCTCCGGAGGGAAATCTGACCAAGTTGGTTGGCAGCGAGCATCGCCAGAAGGTGGCCAATCTCAGGATGCAGCTCGCAGGGCCTGAAGCGGTGGCCGCCGACGGCAATGGCGCGGAGATCATCCATGAGTGGCTTTCGAATCGTTCAGCCACCATTGGGGGCGGAACCTCCGAAATTGCTCGCTCTCAAATCGGCGAAAGGGTGCTTGGGCTGCCCCGGGAGCCGGACCTCGGCTGAACGTTTCTTGGGTCCGACGGTCGAGAACGACTCTGCGTGGTCTCACTAAGAGGGAGGACTCACCATCGTTGTGAACTACTGTCACTGACGTCCCGACCGACGTCTCCCTGGCCCTGTCGGTGCAGGTTCGTCCCCACCGGAGTGCGAACGAGTGACATCGCCCCATTTGATTCCTCGATTCTGAAAGGTTGGATGCCGATGGCAATGACTAGTCGGGCGGCCGTGCTGCGGTCTGCAAACGATCCGTACACTCTGGAGGAAGTCACGCTTGCGGACTTGAGGCCACATGAGGTCCTTGTTGAGATCGTAAGCGCAGGCATGTGTCATACCGACATGGCAGTCCGTGAGTCAGAGGCCCTTCCGATGATTCCTGGTCACGAGGGCGCTGGGATCGTGACCGCAGTAGGATCGGGAATCGACACCATAGAGGTGGGCGACCACGTCGTCCTCAGCTTCTCATCCTGCGGACACTGCCCCTTCTGCCTCCGGGGTGAGCCTGCGTATTGCACAAGTTTCATGCCACTGAACGTGATTGGCCGCTACCCGGATGGATCGACCGGTGCAACTGACGGCAACGGCGATCCGGTGGGTAACCGGTTCTTTGGCCAGTCATCCTTCGCAACACATGCGATCGCCGACGAACGCAGTGTGGTGGTCGTCAATCGCGATCTTCCGCTGGAGATTTTGGGGCCGCTCGGCTGCGGATTCCAAACCGGTGCAGGATGTGTTCTGAACGAAATGAAGCTCCGTCCTGGGCAATCCATCGTCGTCTTCGGTGCCGGAGGAGTCGGAATGGCTGCCGTCATGGCGGCGAAGCTTTCCGGTGCGTCGGACATCGTAGTGGTCGATCTCCACGAGTCACGCTTAGAAATGGCCAGGGAGTTGGGAGCGACTCGGACGGTGGATGCGACTGCGGATGGCCTGGTGAATGAGATCCTGGGCACGAATTCGGGGATCGATTACGTCCTCGAGACCAGCGGGGTGGGCAGTGCCCTTCACGCCGGTCTCGCCGCACTTGCCACCGGAGGCCTCGCAGTGACCGTGACAGGAGATCGAGTCACAGGCTTTCCGCCTGAGATGCTTGTCGGCAAACGGGCGACCTTCTCGCTGGAGGGCAACGCCCACCCACAGCTCTTCATTCCGCAGTTGCTACGTTTCTGGAGGGAGGGCCGCTTTCCGTTCGACAAGCTAATTCAGGCGTACAGCCTTGATCGGATCAACGACGCCGAGGCGGACTCCAAGTCCGGAAAGGCAATCAAGCCAGTACTCCAACCTTAAGTCCGGAGGACAGCCAAGCCGCCAACGCCCTCTTCAGGTGCCCTCCTCGAGTCGCTTGCCTTCTACCGACACTCGTGCCGAGATGGACGGGCGCAGTGGTCCTTACTGTTTGCCAACGGCGAGCGGGCCATGGAGTTCCCAGCTGTTCCCGCTGGGATCCTGGGTAAAGATCACGAGTGGATCGCCGGCGTCATCGTGGCGAAGAACACTGCTGGCCAGACCGGCTCGGCTGAGCCGATCGCGAGCCTCCGTCAAGGAAATATCGAGGTAGATGGCGGTGTGCGGTCCGTCCGGCACGCCATTTTCGGCGCTGACTGCTCGCCTCTGATGGCCGGGGTCTTCGCGCAAGTGCAATTCGGAGCCATCACCCGTCTCGTAAATGAAGTAGTTGTCACCGAAGCGCGGCACCGGGACTCTCACATAACCGAGTACGTCAACGAGAAAGCGATCCTCGGCGTCTCGAGAACCGGGCTCAATGCCGAGATGGACGTGATAGACACGTGGCACGCTTCCAGCATCGCTGGATTCCGCGGCTCCGTCAAGCTCCGTGATGCCAGCTCCGTCACCGGCACGAACGAAGCCGATGAGTGGACCGATCAACCGCTACGTCTACGCCTCTTGCATGCTGAGTTAGCCAAGGATCTCTCGCACGGCTTTCATCAGTCCAGGCGCGCGCGGATCACCGTCCATGTAGCCCATCATCTTGTTCATGACATAGGCGAACCCGATCGACGCATCGATGTCGCCAAAAGCGACCGACCCGCCAGCACCGGGGTCTCCGAATGAACGTGGACCGACGCCTGGCATCATCGGCGACGACAGCAAAAAGCCGAGGCCTAGCGGGTGCTGATCGGCTGGGCCACCTCGACCCCCGAAGACGGGTATGCCGGCCGTCTGATTGACCGTCGCCCGCTCCACCAAATCCGAGCCTACGAGACGAATCCCGTCGACCTCCCCAACGCTGGCGGCATACATCCGAGCGAGGGAGCGCGCATCTCCGGTCATGGCGCATGCCGGGAATTCTCCGCCCCTTACGACCCGCGAATTCATGCCACCGCCGTCCTCGGTGACCAGGCTGACGGGCCACGCCCCGTTCACCGTCAGGGCTCGTAATGCAACCGAATCCGGTGGAAAGTTTGCGACCAGCCTGTCTTCCATGCTCTTGTCCCCCACAATGAGCGTGACCCTGTGCTCCTCCTCCTGTGGAAGCCCACACCAAAGGCTGAGACCCAGAGGACCCGACATCTCGGTAGCCATGAATTGACCCACTGTCTTGCCGGCAATTCGTCGAATTACCTCACCCACAAGGTTGCCCATCGTCACCCCATGGACCATGCACTCCGTGCCCGGCTCCCATAACGGCTTCTGGGCTTCGAGCGCTCGCACGATCGGGAACCAGGCGGCCGCCTCTTCGGCCGTCATGGACGGCGGATCGTCAAAGACCGGGAGGCCGGAACGATGGGAAAGCAGCCAGTGAACGGGAATGCCATCCTTCCCTTCGGCACCGAATTCCGGCCAATAGTCCACGACGCGAGCGTCCAGATCGAGCTGACCACGGTCTACGAGCATGAGAGCGCAAAGGGCGAGCACACCCTTGCTCGTCGAGAAGATGTTGACGATCGTATCCTGGTTCCATGCTGACCCGGTTTTCGAATCTGCCACACCACCCCACAGGTCGATGACGACTTGGCCTTCGTGATACACACTCACTGCGGCGCCCAGATCATCGAACTCGTCGAAGTTACGGCGAAAGGCGTCAGCTGCCTTGCCCCATCCATCCTCAACGTGACCTTCGATTGCGGCCATCAGTCCCTCCCAAGGTCTCGTGCGTCGCGCTCACGATACTGCTCGCAAATTTTGACGTCCATGAACACTGCCGACAGAGAGCCGAACCAACGTCAGATCAGTAGATCCAGCCCTCGCTGCCGGCTTCGGGCAACTCCGTCACGTCGACATATTCGAATCCGTGCAGTTCAGCGTAGTGCCGGTCCATATTCGTATCGCCAATGTGCAGACGACGACTTGCCGAATAGGCATCGCGGACCTTGTCCAATTCGTGCTTGTGCCCAACAAAATCAGGCTCGACGCCGATTTGGCCCCATATTCTGATCTGTGCGCTTCGAGGACGGTCCGAAGATGTTCCGATGACGTAGCCTGCCTCTCGAGTCTTGAGAACCATGCTGGCGGTTATCGGCCCAGGCGGATCGCCAAACTCCAGAGTGCCGTCGATGTCAAAGCTGACGAGGATCTCCGCTTGCACGGCGGAGACACTAGTAGAACAGGGGTGTTGAATATTGCAATCCAACTCCTCGAGCACAACACTGGCAAGCACGGCGACGCGGTCGTTCCTCGGAAGGCAACAGAGCTATTGAAAGGAGGGGATGGAGGTTCGTGACAACTCGAGCCCGAGTTGCGTTGCTCCCCCCAGGAGAGCGGCGTTTACGCATAGAGGAGGCCGAACTCCCTGAGCCCGGTCCCCATCAGGTAGTTGTGCGAACGGCCGCCACCGGCGTTTGTCACACGCAGTTGCACCAGATCGACAGCAAACGCAGCGAGCCCATGCTCCTGGGTCACGAGTCGGCCGGATACGTAAAGGCAGTTGGATCGGCTGTGACACATGTCCAACCTGGACAGGCCGTGATGCTGACCTGGCTGCAGCGGCTTCCGTATCGCCGGCACGGAACGGATGATGTAGATGTGAGGCTGCCCGGTGGGGTGCTATCGACCGACCGACTTTGGACTTGGGGCGATCACACCATTGTGGACGAATCCTATGTGGTCGCGATCACCGGAGAAACGCCTGTCGACCTTGCGGCAGTTGTCGGTTGTGCGGTGATGACAGGTGCGGGTGCCATTACGCGAGGTGTTTCCGTCCGGCCAGGTGACAGCGTTGCGATATTCGGGGCCGGCGGCATCGGATTATCGGCAATCGCCGCGGCAGCTGTGGTTGATGCTGATCCGATCATCGCGATTGACATCGATCCGAATAAGCTCGAGTTGGCGCGCCAATTCGGGGCTACCGACGTGGTGGACGCGTCCTCTGTAGATCCGGTCGAGGCGATCCGCGGGTTGAGCAAACGCTGGGACGGGCCTCCTGGAGTCCATTACGCGTTTGACTGCGTGGGTGCCCAGCCGACCATGGCCCAGATCGTCCAAGCGATCCACGGACGCTACGAAGCCCGACCGGGAGGAGTTGCCGTTCAGATCGGCGTGCCGGTGACGAACATCGAGCTGGACGGCGAGGACTTTCTCTTCAGTGGGAGGAAGTATGTGGCGCTCCTGGGAGACGGAGTGATACCCGAGAGGGACTTCCCGATCTTTCTTCGCTGGCACGCGCAGAAGAAGCTTGATCTTTCCTTGCTCGTATCCCGTCGGTACGCCCTCGACGAGGTCAATGACGCCATCGGCGCTCTCGCGGCCGGCAAGATCATGGGGCGGGCGATCCTCGACTGCACGAGCTGATCGGCACGTTGAAGTCTTACAGTCTTCTCGACCAATTCCTTCTCCATCGGCCAACTCGTGCTGCCTCCTTCATGGCCGAACCTCCTCTTACAACACAGGTCGCCGACCGGTGTGTACGCTCGTCCTTGTGGGCGAGCAGGACGACACAATCGAGCGCATTCTGAGCATGTTCAACACCATCACAGTGGTTGGAGCCAGCAGACACTCCGACAAGGCCGCCTACAACGTACCCTTCTTGATGCAGAGAGAAGGATGGAAGATCATTCCAGTGAATCCCTACGCTGACCGATTGTACGGAGAACCCGCCTACCGACGGATATTTGACATTCCAGGAGGAGTCACCTTTGTCAATGTTTTCCGGCCAGCCGCCGAAGCGCCCGAGGTCGCCCAGCAAGCTATTGATGCGGGCGCGAGTGCCTTATGGCTGCAACTTGGCATTACTTCGCCTCGGGCACGCTCGATGGCCCGCGAAGCCGGATTACTTTACGTAGAGGACCGCTGTCTTATTGTCGAGCAGAGGCGTCTGGGGGTCTCCGCACCCACAGTGTCCTAGCGCCGCGTTCGCTTCGGACGGTCATATCGCCTGCTGTCGGCGTCTACCGCTTTACACACGAACCGGCAGACTCGCAATTCCATTGAAGAATTCGCTGAGCATGTACTGCGGTTCGCCAACGATTTCGAGGTTCGGCAGTTGGACCAGGACTTGGCGAATGATTGCTCGAAGCTGAGCTTTTGCGACTACATTTCCTAAGCAGTAGTGGACACCACGACCACCGAAGGCGACGTGATTGGTGCGTGGGCGCGATACGTCGAACCGGTGCGGATCCGGATACAAACTCTCATCGCGATTTCCGGAGCAATACCACATCGCCACCTTGTCGCCGGCCGAGATCCGCTGACCCGCAAGCTCCGTATCCTGGGTGGCCGTTCGCGCAAACGTCATGACCGGGGTCGCATACCGCACAAACTCGTCGACAGCGAGTCCAATCCTTCCGTCATAGTCGTCTCGCAAGTAGTCAGCCTGCTCAGGGTTCCGGCATAAGGCCGATGCGGTCCATGAGGTGGCGTGTTTCGTCGTATCGTTCCCAGCGACACTGAGCACAATCATGTTCGTGACGATATCTTCGTCGCTCAGGTACTCACCGTCGACCCTGCCGACCGCCAGTGCCGTTGCAATATCGTCTTGCGGCTTCTCGCGACGTAAACGCACCAGTTCGAGACCGATGTTGGCCAATGTCGTGACTTGCTCGAAGAAGAATGCCGCCGGATCGGTGCCCTCAGGCACAATGTCAGAGTTTTGCACTGCCGTGTTGACGAGGTTGTTGCCCGCTTTAGTGAAGGCCTCGATCTGGCTTTCCGGCACACCAACCATGTCTGCGATGGTCATCATCGGCAGCTGCGAGGACACCCGCTCAACGAAATCGAACTCCCCCGCTCCTACGACCTTGCTCACAATCTGCTCAGCGCGTTCTTCGATCTTCTCGGTGAGCTTGGCAACGCCCTTCGGGGTGAACGCCAAACTCATTATGTTCCGGTACACGGTGTGATCGGGGGGATCCATTCCCAAGAAGGTCTTGCCAGGCGTCGCCTGCCCCTCTTCTCGAGTCGTGATGCTCCCGATCGCAGAGCTGAAGAGTTCGTGATGATGGCTGACGAAATTGATGTCTGCGGCCCGAGTGACTGCCCAAAACCCTGGGTCGGATTCTCTTTCCTCACTGGCATCCTCAAAGTGGATCGGTGGGTGCCAGCTCACCGGAAAGTCCCTTCGCAGGATCGCAAAGGCCTCATCACGCTCGACAAACGGCTTCGACCAGAACCCCAAACTGGAGATGTCAAGATCCGTTGTCATCGGGTGGTCCGTCCTATGAACGCTCATACTTCTCCCTACTCTTCTAGCGCCCAAGATCACTATTGCCGAACGCCGTCGCCGACCTGAGCGACAGAGATGCTATCCCAGCGCATGTATGGACGAGCACCTACCGTTCCAAGAAGTTCGCTCAGCTCCGATGCGTCTGAGCCGTCGTACTAGGCCTGTCTCGGATGCCGTTTCTCCTTAGATCACGGCACGTCGCCAGCCGGCGTGTGAACCCATTAAGTCTGTCGAGATCCCCGTCGTCGCTTGGCGCCTTCCGACTCATAGAGGACATCGGACTTAATGAGTCGATCGATCTCTTCGTCTTCGAAACCCAGGTCCGAGCCCACGATGTCGCGCACATGTTCGCCGACCTCAGGTGCGGGACCGCGTACGTAGGCCGCAGCATTCGAGAACTTAAACGGCGGTTCGACGACTCTAATCGGGCCAAGTTCGGGGTAATCGATCGTCCCGAACATCCCTCGCTCGGCGAAGAAGCGGTGCTCCAGCATCTCTTCCTGGGAAAGTACGGGACCCGAGCTGATCCGTTCCGATGCCAACAGCGCCAGCGCGCCCTCGCGGTCAGCCAACGAACAGAGCCAGTCTTCAATGGCGGCGATAACCTGGTCCGCATGAGCGATCCGGGCGTTGTCATCCCGGTACCGATCATCGTCGATCATGTCGTTACGATCCATTAGCGAACAGAGTCGGCCCCACGGACTGTCCGGACCCGAGCCACGTGCCTGTAGCGCGATGTATCCACCGGTACACTTCAATGGGCCCATCGGGAAATTGTGGCTATTCATCTGGCCGTTGCGAAAGGTCCTCGACCGCCCGTTCATCGCGGTTGAGGGGAGCGATATGCAATCGAGGTAGGCCAACGACTCAACCATGGAGATGTCGATGTATTGGCCCTTTCCGGTGCGCTCTCGACCAATTAGTGCCGACAGGATGGCGATCACCCCCATGGCCGATGTGACCGTGTCACCGATGCCTCCGCCCACGGCATAAGGAGGCCCGTTACGCTCGCCAGTAATCCAGCTGATTCCGCTCATCGCCTGAGCGACAGGATCCGTACAGGCTCGGGCCTCGTCCCCGTCGAGCCCCTCCTGGCCGAAACCGGACATCGAACACATCACGAGGCCTGGATTGATCTCCGATAGGACCGCGTACTCGATCCCCAGATCCCGCTTGACGCGGGGTGTCATATTCTCGACAACTACATCGACTTCGCGGACAAGACGATGGATGATGTCGACTCCTTCCTCGCTTTTGAGGTTCACAGCGAGACTTTTCTTTCCGCCATTCACGTGTAGAAACAGCTCGTTCTCGCGTGCAATGCGTCCGTCTTTCGCTCGGGTGAACCGCGATTCTTCCCGGCCCGTGCGGCCGGTGCGCCACCGGAGCCTGGGGTACTCGACATGTATGACGTCGGCCCCGAGGTCGGCGAGGATCCTGGTCGAGAAGGGCCCCACCGCTGCCAGCGTGAAATCGAGGACCCGGATTTGCCCTAGTAGGTCGCCAGCCATCATCTGCTCCTTCTCTTCGCAAGACACGAGCCCACCCGGCGGCCATGGCACCGGAGGTCCGCTCTGCGAGGAACGGCGTTGCGTCCGCCCGGCAGCAAACCGCCTGGCAGTCCGATCGGCTCATACCGGGTTGTCCGGACCAGGAGACCGTTCCCTAATTCACAAGCGAATATCTTCCGATCGATTCTATCCCGACGCTTTGCCGTGTCGGCTGACAAACAATTGCCGACGAAGTGGGATAGGTGGACAGCTTTGGCGAGAGCACACCCCTGTCCGGAGTCGCCTTGAAGAGGGTCGGCGTGAGGATCGTCGCTCTGCGGAGTGACTCTCGGTCTGAGGACGTCAATGACATGGAGACCGCGGACGACGCGCCTGGTAATTTGTCTGGCGTTAGGTGGTACCGCGCCTGGAGCGAGATCTGAGAGGAATTTATGGACGACCGCTGGGTTATTGACGCCGACAGCCACATAACTGAGCCACGTGATGTGTGGACCTCACGGGTACCTGCAAAGTACAAGGACCGCGTGCCTCATGTCGTGCGTAACGAAGATGGCGTTGATATGTGGATGCTCAACGGACTGAACATGACCGCAGTTGGCACAACTGCCGCTGGGACTAACCTGGAAGGCACCTGGGCCCCCTGGGATACGTATGAAGAGTGCCATCCAGCCTCCTACGATTCCAAAGAGCGGCTCCGGTACATGGACGAGGCAGGGATCTGGGCGCAAATCCTCTATCCCAATGTCGGGGGGAACAGCATGCAGAAGTTCCGCACTCTCGACGATCCCGAGTTGGAGATCGCCTGCGTGCGTGCATACAACGATTTTGTTGCAGAATGGTGCTCAGCTAACCCGGACCGACTGATCGGCGCTCTGGCGACCCCATTCTGGAGCGTCGATGAGACGCTCAAGGAGATCAAGCGGGGTCACGAGCTCGGCTTCCGGGCCATACTCTTCACCGGAGAGCCGCTGCGTTTCGGCCTCCCTACGCTAGGTGACAGATCCTGGGACCCTTTGTGGCAATTGGCGCAGGATCTTGGCATAGCGATTCATTTTCACGTCGGCGGAGGCGAGGACGCCGATACTGTCGCTCGCCGATCTGCGCCGCGCACCGCCGCTCATGGATCCGCAGGGACCGCAACGTATGCCGCAGTCGAGCTCTTCCTGAAGAACGGGGTGCAGTGCGCGGACCTCCTCTCGAGCGGCGTGCTCCCGCGCTATCCCGACCTTAAGTTCGTTTCTGTCGAGAGCGGTTGTGGCTGGGTCCCGTTCGTTCTCGAGACCGCCGACTACACCTGGCTGGGCCACACAAGAAAGGGGCGCGTTCAGCAGGCAGGCGATCTGTTGCCGTCCGACCTCTTCAGGAGACAGATCTACGTGACCGCGTGGTTCGAGCAATTTGCACCGCTACACTTGCGCGACCACCTCCCCATCGACAACATTCTCTTCGAAACCGATTTTCCGCACAACACCTGCCTCTATGGCAACGTGCGAGAAACTATCGATGAAAGCTGGGGCCTCGCACCCCCTGAAGTGTGCAGAAAGATTGTCTGGGGAAACGCCGCAAAGCTGTACGGCATCGAAGAGCCCACCCACGCCCCGCCCCGGTTTGCCACTTCTGACAGCTGAGCGATCTTATAAACGTATCGAACACGCGACCGGGTGAGAGCTTGACGTCGCCCTCCGCCCAGCGACAGGTTGAGGCTCCTAGACCGTAGCCAGTCCGGCTAAGTGGGGCGGAGGTTTCCGTCGGAGAACTATCGGCTGGAACTCCCGGCTGTCTGCTTGCGGGCCTCTTCAGCGATCCGGCTACTGACCTGACCCTGGGTCTCGGTACCGAGCTGGAACTGCTTGCCAGGAACGAAGGAAGTGTCGTGGTCCGGGACGGTGGCACGCAAGGCACCGACGGTGCATTGCTCTTTGGGCAGGACCGAGAAGGGGTCGTACTTAAAGAGCCGCATGGTGTTGAGGTGCGTGATCTTGTCGACGATCTCGTCGTTGTGGATGATCGGCAGATAGCGCGCCACGCCTTCGGGGGAGTTGGGCCACTGGCTGTCGGGGTGAGGATAGTCACACTCCCAAGTGACGGTGTCGACGTTCATGGACCCGAGACTCTCCACGCCATGTATGTCGTCGATGAAGCAGGTGATGATTCGCTCCTTAAAGCGCTCACTCGGGAGCTGCCCATAGAAGGGACTGTCCGTTCGATGGCCGATGTGATGTTCGTAGGTGAAGTCGGCCCGTTCCAGGAAATAGGGGACCCAGCCGATCCCTCCCTCGGAAAGAGCGAACATGAGCTTGGGGAACTTGTACATCATGGGCGACCAGAGGAGGTCGGCCGCTGTCGGGTAAATGTTGATGCCCGAGCACGTCACCTTCACGAGCATCGGGGCGTCCGGAGCAGTCTGGATCATGAATCCGTCTGATCCGATATGGACACAGACCACCGTCTCACAATCTTCGCAGGCCGCCCAGAACGGGTCCCAGTGGTCGGAATGTAGCGACGGTAGCCCCAGCGTGTAGGGGTTCTTCGAGAAGGCCACGGCATGGCACCCGAGCTCGGCCATACGACGGATCTCCTTGGCCGCCTCCTCGGGGTCCCAAAGGGGCACGAGGCAGATCGGAATGAACCGGCCCGGGTAGGCACCGCACCAATCCTCGATGTTCCAGTCGTTGTACGCCTTTGTCACGGCCAGCGACAGGTCTGCATCGCGGTGGGCCACCTCCAAGAAGAGCGAGCCGGCAAAGCGCGGGAAGGACGGGAAGCACATGGACCCAAGGACTCCGTTGGCATTCATGTCCTTGACGCGCTCATGGATATTGTAGGTGCCAGGTCTGATCTGCTCATATGAGGTCGGCTCGTCGTGGTCGTCGAGACCTCGTCCCGCCGTCGCCGCCGTCGTGAGGCTCGGAGCGGGAGAACCGTCGAACACCCAGTTGAAGCTCCTCTGGCCGACCTCGACCACGCGTGGTGCCCGGTCGGCATACTTGGCCGGCACCCGGCCCTCGAACACGTCCGGTGGTTCGACGGTGTGATCGTCTGTGCTTACGAGGATCAACTCGTCCATCGTCTTCATGCCAGTTCTCGCTTTCGACTCTTGAGACACGTGACCTGTCAAAGCAATGTTTGACGCTCACGACAGGGTAGTCGCCGCAGAGGGTCTTCGTCGGCAGGAGACGGTCGAGCAACTCCTCAGCTCACAGGGTTCCCCTGCTCCGCTGCTCACTTCTTGCCCATGAGAGGAGCGGCGCCGATTATGGGTAGCACGACTCATGCCCTCGCGGCCATACTCCAGTCCGTACAAAATCAAGCAGCGTCGGCGATCCTGTCCGCGCAGACCGGAGCATCGACGTGACTCCATGCCGAGGAAGGTGTGATCGTGCCACGCGAAGTGACCGAGCACTCGCCGCTGAGCGCTCTCGACGAGTACCCGATTCAACAACTCCCGAGGCCTATCCGAATCGTCGAGACGACTGACGCCCGTGCGTATAACCGGTATTGGTTCAGCGTGCTTGATCGTGCCGGCGAGGTCTATATGGTCACTGGTTTCGGCGTCTATCCGAACCTTGACACTCGCGAGGCGTATGCCATCGTGGTCAACGACGGAACCCATTCAACCGTCACGATCCGAGGCTTGTTGGGGGACAACCCGGCCAACATCCGCTGTGGACCATGGCATGCCGAGGTTATCGAGCCCTTTCGACAATGGCGACTCACCCTCGATCCGAACGAGTCACCGATCGGGTTCGACCTGCACTGGCGCGACACCAAACGGGCAGTGTTCCAGCAATTGGGCGCTCCGGGTGTCGCGTCGGCCGAAGGGCGTCCGCGGCTCTCAAGTGCGGGCTACGAGACCTTTGGAAGTATTGAGGGAACCATTACTTGCAATGGCCGAACCTTTGACCTCGAATACGGACGCACTCGAGGAAGTCGGGACCATCACTGGGGCGCACGCGATGGAGTGGGGGGCCGAGCTTTCATGGAGCCCACGTCTAGGATCTCGCACTGCGGACAGTGGATCGAGTTCGACGATTGGGCAATCTGGGGCCAACGACACCTGTACAACCTTGGCGATGACCGCTTATCCGCTGGGCGGGTCGCCAAGATGGAATACAAACTGCGGTTCGACCCGATCACACACCATCTACTCGGTGGGGTGATCACGAACACCCTCGATTCCGGCGACGTTAAAGAAATCCACTACGAGCAGATCGGGACTCAGGTTGCTTATCTGCGTTGCGGCGGATATCCGGGTATAACGAGCGGAAGCCCTGACGACGATCTCTACCACGGCATGTACGTGGGCGACGACGAGATCTCCTTCCGGATCGACGACGTTACCGATCCCGAGGTCCGTGTTCATCTGGCCGGATTCGACGACCACCTGTGCTCCGCTCGATGTGGGGATGAAACTACCGTCGCCACTCTCGAATGCCGGAACCCCCTGGTCTACGAAATGTGCCGCGACGGGGTTCCCGGATTCACCTTCCTCGACGATTGAGCGTTACCGGCGTTGTCAATGGCAGCTGGAGACCCCACACACGCAACCCGCTTGCCAGAGCAGCCGTCCCACCCCGGTCAGGCGTCCAGAGCAAACCCTTGATAGCCACCTGTGACAACGTCGTCGCACTTCTCCCTGTACACGTGGAGGCCGCCGGCATAGGGCATAAAGACGCGCTTCTTGCCGGGCACGTTGGCGCCGAGGTACCAAGACGCGCAACTCTGCTCCGCGCTAACGCGTCCTTCGACCTGGGTGGCGACATGGTCTACCCACTTATCCTGAGCCTCTTCGGTAGCCTCAATGCTGCGATACCCGCCGTCGCGCAGATACACAAGGCAATCGGCGATCCACTCGACATGCTGCTCGATTGACGCCACCATGTTGCTGAGCACGGACGGGCTTCCCGGTCCAGTGACCAGGAACAAATTCGGAAATCCCGCGACTTGAAGACCGAGATAAGTCAACGGGCCCTTTGCCTCCCACAGTTCGCGCAGGCTCAACCCGCCCCTGCCCCTGACGTCGATCTTTCTGAGGGCGCCTGTCATTGCGTCGAAACCCGTCGCGTACACGATGACATCGACCTCAAACGTTCCTTGCGCCGTTTGAATCCCCGTCGCCACGACCTTCTCAATGCCACCTTTGCGCAAGTCGACGAGCGTCACATTGTCGCGATTAAACGTGGTGAAGTACCCGTTGTCGTAGACCTGACGCTTGCAGCCAAGGAGGTCGGTTGGCACCAGTGAGGCCGCAACTTCGGGATCATCGACGACCTGACGGATGAGCTCGGCGTAGAGCTGCTTCGCAATATCGTTCGCGTCGAGATTTGTTAAGACATCCGTCCACATTCGGGTGACCCCCCAGCCATACTCCATAGTTGCGCTACGGAGCTCCTCGGCCGACGCGTCAACAATGCGCCTGGTTGGCGGTGGAACGACAGGACCAACCGGACGCGCGGCTCCAGCCGGATGCCGTTTCTGTCGAAGTCTTAGGTCGGCATAGGTCGCCTTGACATCGGCCACCTCTTCAGCCGAGATCTTTCGGGTAAAGGCCGGCAGCGTGTAGGCAGCGGACCGCTGGAACACATACAGGTGCGACGCCACCTCTGCAAGAACAGGGATAACCTGGACACCGGACGATCCCGTACCCACGACTGCGACTCGTTTTCCAGCGAAATCGAATCCTTCGGCCGGAAATCGGTTTGTGAATAGGGTCGTTCCGCCAAACGCCTCCTCGTCACATATCCGATGCTCAATCGGGACCGATAGACAACCGGTGGCTGCCACGACGAACGTGCTGTTGAAGTCCTCACCGGCTTCGGTGTAAAGCGTCCATCTGAAATCGCTCTCGTTGTATCGCAAACCAACGACTTTGGTCCCGAACGTGATGTCGCGACGAAGGTCAAGCTTGTCGGCAACGAAGTTCAGATAGGCCTCGATTTCCGGCTGAGACGCATTCGTCTCGGTCCAGACCCACTCCTGTTGAACTTCCTCGGAAAAACCATATGAGTAATCGAAACTGTCAATATCACAACGAGCTCCCGGGTATCGGTTCCAGAACCAAGTACCGCCGACGCCCGTAGCCGCCTCGAAACCGCGGACGCGAAACCCGAACTCGCGCAGCTTGTGAAGCATGTACAGACCGGAGAATCCTGCGCCGACCACAACGACGTCGTACAGGGCCGGATTTGTGTCACGCGAGTGCTGCATTGACAACGTTGCGTTAGCGTGTGGCGTCGAGGAGTCGCCGATACCACCCCCGACAATAGGCTGTCCGCTGATCAGCGATCAGCAACGTCCGCACGCTGACTCGCTGCGAGCTTGCGATGATCCCAGCTCACGATCTTCTCGGGAGCCATACGAAGCCATGCATGACGCCCGTCGTGGCGCATCCCCGCAGAACCAGGGTTGTACTTCTCAGCGAAGAGCCGCTCGGGCACCTCGAGTTCAGCGACCGGTTCACCCGTTCGTGGCACCTCACCCACTCCCATGACGCGACCTCGAAGTTCCACGCCGCGAAGCTCCTGGAAGACGTCACCGTCATCGACCACGATGCTCACGATGGGATTCCGCGCGAGGTCATTCCAGCGCAAACTGTTGACGATCGACGTGAGCCAGACGGATGTCCCGTCCCAGATGTAGTAGAGCGGTGTCACGTGGGGTGCGCCGTCGTTTCCGATTGAAGCGAGCCGACAGACCCGCGCGTGAAGGAGAAACGAATCGCGTTCCCCGGGCGTCATCGCCAGCTTCAATCGGTGCTTTTGCTCCCTCATCAGTCCGCCCGACGTGATATGGGAATCCTTCTGACGAGTCTCTTCAACTTGCCGCTTGGCGCATCCTGTGGAAGGAGCGAGCACGGACACCCGCCGTCGTTGCGCCATCTGCGCGAGCGAGTCCGTCGGAGATAAATGCTGCCGCGGCCCGATCTTGGGTGACGCCCTGCGACTTGGCGTAAGCCTGCAGCTTGCGCAGCTCGGTTGCACTCAAGGTCACGATGAGCTGCTTTGACCTGGAACCACGTGGAACGTCGCTCAACAGCTCGGCCGCTGAGCGCTCGGGATGGCTTTGCTTAGCCCCGAGTATCTGGCGCTGCTCAGCGCCCGTGAGGTGTGCGATCTTTCTTGCCAGTTCCGCCGCTTCGGCCTGGTGCGCCTTGCCGTCGACACAAGCAGCGTCTTGGGTTCGCAGAGCCAAGTCGATGCTCACATCACCGGAGTCAACGAGTTCACGCAGTGGCGGCACGAGGCGGTCGTACTTCACATGGCGGAGTACCTTGGGATACGGCAGCCCGGTCTCTTTAGCGACCGCTTTGGCGTTCCCGTACCTCTTGTAGAGAGCTGTGCAGGCGTCAATGACATCTTTCTCGTCAAGATCCTGGCGAATCAGGTTCTCCGTCAGTGAGAGCACCTTCGCCGTCGTGACGTCAACGTGCTCGTCAATGATGGCCGCCAAAATCGTCTTTCGATTGAGTTTCTTGTGTGCAAGCATCCTGCGTTGACCCATCAACACCGCCCAGCCACCGCCCTCGTGGGGACAGACCACAATGGGCTCCAGCAGGCCGTGGACACGGATACTTTCGGCAAGATCGTCGATCTCCCGGTCGACACCGCGGACCCGTGCCTGCGTCTCGCTGATCACCAGATCGCTGATCGGGACTTCCTTGGTTTCCTTAATCTTGGCCATGGGAACACCTCACTCCCCCAGGTAAGAACCTTTTGCGTTGGGCTTTGCTTCGTGTGGCGGGCGAGACTAGCGGAACAAGTCGTTCCGGTCAAAGGTGGATTGGACTTACCATCAGGTAACTTCGTCCGGTTGATCTCCTAGCTGCGGCGCGACGCGCCCTTGTCGGCTCGTGATGACGCCTTGACCCTTGGACTCGAAGGAGGGCTGTGGGCGTTCGAGAAGGCACCGAAGATAAATTCACTCGGCGGGTCTGGCTCCCTATCGAAAGACATTCGAGAGACCCGATGCTTCGCCCTTCTTCGCTCCGAGATCACGAGCGGCGATCTCAGCTACGCCTGAGCGATAGGTCGTCGGACGCTTGCGCGCGGTCGTCGAAATGCATGACGCGATCGCGCATGTGGCCTTGCCCTCCGCAATTGACGAACAGCTTCCCCATCAAGCTCACGCGTTGATGTGCAGCGTCGCACAACACACGGCCCCGGTCTATCCGACGTATTCAAGGCAGACGACGCGTCGGAGACCATGCTTGACGCGTAATTGCTTTGGCTACGCTCCTGGATGACAGGTCATTGACCATCGATATGCGAAGGAGCGAACTCTGACTGGCCATTCAGAACTTCTCGGCTTCACGGCACCCGTGTCGGAGATCCTCTTGGACCTCGAGGTTGCCGGTCTCGACGAACTGCTAACGCTGCCGCCGTTCAAGGGAGTAGACCAACAAGTCATCGATTCGGTCCTCTCCGAATTCGGTCGTTTCGCAGGAGTCGTGGTCGCTCCGACCAATCGGGAGGGCGACCTTGTGGGTTCACGATTGCTGGACTCCGGCCACGTCTGCACCCCTCCTCAGATTGCCAATGTCTATTCTCAATTTGTCGGAGGAGGATGGTGCGGAGTCCAAAGCCCACCGGCATATGGCGGCGGCGGATTGCCGTTCTCCGTCGGTTTGGCGCTGCAGGAGATGATGGCGTCCGCAAACCTGGCCTTGTCGCTCCAACCAACCCTGACCCAGAGTGCGATTGAGCTGCTCTTAGCCTGGGGGTCCGAAACACAGCGATCGATATACCTACCGCGCCTGATCAGTGGCGAGTGGTCGGGAACGATGAATCTCACGGAACCCGACGCGGGTTCGGATCTAGGCAACATCCGCAGCGAAGCGGACCGAGTCGGCGCTGACTGGCACGTCTCGGGAACGAAGATCTTCATCACCTGGGGCGAACATGACCTCACCGACAATATCGTTCATCTCGTTCTGGCGCGCACACCCAATGCGCCTGCCGGCACCAAAGGGCTCTCGTTATTTGCGGTCCCCAAATACAGGGTCAGGCCCGACGGCAGTCTTGGAGTACGCAACACGCTGCGATGTGTCCGCGTCGAGGAGAAGCTTGGAATCATGCCAGTCCGACCTGCGTCATGGAGTTCGATGGCGCCGTCGGAGAGCTCGTCGGTCCGGAATGCGGAGGCATGGCAGCAATGTTCACGATGATGAATGCAGCCCGCCTTTCCATCGGGCTGCAGGGGCCAGCAGTCGCGGAACGGGCCTTTCAGCAGGCCCACCGTTATGCACTCACACGTCAGCAGGGGCGAGCTCCGGGTCCTGACTCAGACCAATTGCCGATCATCTGGCACCCTGATGTCGCTCGAATGCTCCTGTCCATGAGGACATCCCTCACCGCGGCGCGCCTGTTGCTCTACACAGCTGGTCGCTACCGGGATCTAGCCCGTTATTCAGATGATCCCGAGAAGCGCTCCTTCGCGCAGAGTCTTCTCGACCTCCTCACACCGGTGGCGAAATCCTGGGCGACCGACATCGGATTCTCTGCGGTCTCGACGGGCCTGCAGATCTTTGGTGGCGCTGGGTATCTCGAGGAGACTGGCATGGCACAACATCTGCGGGACCTCCGCATCGCCTCCATCTACGAGGGAACCAATGGGATCCAGGCCGTCGACCTGGTGATGAGGAAACTAATCCGCGATGGCGGCCTCGCCATGCGATCTCTCCTTGACATGATGTGCTCGGCAGTTGATCACGTGTCGGACAGTGTCGACGGGGAACGCTACAGGGTACTCAGATCGGCGCTAGCGATCCTGCACGAAAGCACCGAGCAGGTGATAGCAGGTGCTGCCAGATCGCCAGAGCAGGCGCTCGCTGTCGCGTCGTCGTACCTTGAGATGGCGGGTTTGACCGCGGGTGGATGGCTGATGGTGCGACGGGCCGAACTTGCCAAAACCCGATACCCAGCGCTGGTGGATCAGCTCGAGGCGGAGGGCGATTTCTTCGCCATCGAACACCTTTCTCGCGTCGAGGGTTTGGCGCGCCCGGTAGCAGCAGAGCGCCATGTAGTGGCGGTGGCACTTGGCCAATGCTAGAAGCGAGTTCATCAAGGCGCTGGGAGGAAGAACAGAGGCAATGAAGAACCGAGCGGCTGCGTTCTTTGAGGGCGACACATCTTGGACGATCATCGACACGGACCTGCGCGAACCGCGGGCCGGCGAAGTGCTGGTGAAGGTGGCAGCAGCGGACCTCTGCCACAGCGACTACCACACCATCACGGGCGACCTACCTGTTGCTCCGATCGAGAGGCCGCCTGGCACACCATTGCTTATCGGCGGTCACGAGGGCGCCGGGGTCGTCGTCGAGGTCGGACCCGAAGTCCATTCGGTCGAGCGCGGGGATCATGTCGTCATGTCATTCATTCCCTCATGTGGACGTTGCCGCGCCTGCGTGAGCGGCATGCAGATGCCGTGCGACATGGGCGGGAACATACAAAAACCGGACCAGATGGCGGCAAATGCCGCTCATCGCTTTAAGGGCGAGCCAGTGGTCTCGTTCGGATTGGGAACGTTTTCGGAGCATGTCCTTGCAACCGAAAACGGCATTGTGAAAATCGAGAAGGACATTCCACTCGAATCCGCGACGCTGTGCGGGTGCGGCGTCCTCACAGGATGGGGTTCTGCCGTCTATCGCGCACAGGTAAAGCCCGGAGACGTCGTCGCCGTCGTCGGCTGCGGTGGTATTGGCAGCGCCGCTGTGCAAGGGGCCCGCATTGCAGGCGCACGCTTCATCGTGGCCATTGATCCCGTTGCTTTCAAGCTCGAAGAAGCAATGAGGTTCGGTGCGACGCACGTGGTAGAAGACCTCGAGGCGGCGTTGCCGATCGTGCAAGACATTAGCTGGGGACAGATGGCTGACGCCGTTATCATGACTCCAAGCGTCCTGTACGGAGATCTCATTCAGCCCGCGATGGAGTTAGTCCGAAAGGGAGGAGTGTGCGTCGCGACCGCTGTTGCCCCAGCCGCGCAGCACGAAATCACGCTCGACCTACTGCCATTTACGCTCTCGAACAAGACACTCGCAGGATGCCTTTACGGTCAGTGCAATCCACGTGCCGACATCCCACGGGTGCTCCACCTCTACAGAACCGGTCAAATCAAGCTCGACGAGATGGTTACGGCTCGTTACGGACTCGATAACATCAACGCCGGATACGACGACTTGCTGAGTGGGAACAACATCCGGGGTCTCATCGTCTTCGACTAATTGTGTTGACCACCCGATCCGGACGATTACGACAAGACGTACTCACAGTGGCCTCTCCTTAGCGTTCGACTCGACCATCATCGACACTTATAGCGAATACAGACCACCCAGCAGATGGTGATCGAGAGTCAACGCTTGTTCAGAAATCCAGCGTCGACAGGGATGACGCTTCCAGTCACGTACCGAGCGTCGTCGGACACCAGCCACTCGATGGCGTTGGTGACATCGGCCGGCTCTACCATATCGACCCCCATAGGGTTGGAAAACGCCTGAGCAATGCGAGGGTCCATCTCCATGATTGGCGCCAGTTCGCTGTGCGTGGCCATGATCGTCCGAACCGCGGTAGGAGCCACGATGCTCACCCGTATGTTGTGCGGCGCCAAATAGTTGGCCCAGGACCGCATCAACCCGACCATACCGAACTTCGCTGCCGTATACCCAAGGGCACCGGGATCCGCCAGGCCGATACCCGCCAGACCCCCAGCCGAGCTCGTGAGGACGATCGCGCCGCCCTTTCCCTGTTCAATCATTGAGGGGATAGCGATGCGACCGGTGTTCCACACGCCAGTGAGGTTGATTCCAATCACCTCGTCCCAGTGATGCTCGACTGAAGTCTGCGCACCACCGGCGGTTATACCGGCATTGGCAATGACAATCGTGACCGGTCCTAGCGCATCCGTCCCCTCGTCAAATATCGCCTGGAGCGCCGTCGCGCTTCGAACGTCTGCTTGCCGCGCCACGATACGGCGGCCTAGCTCCTCTACCTCGTTCGCCGTCTCCTGGAGATCCTCTGGGGTTGAGCCTGGATAGTTGGTCGCCATCTGACGGCAGACATCGACGACGATGAGGTCAGCTCCTTCTTGCGCCAACCGAACGGCATGACTACGTCCCTGTCCTCGCGCTGCTCCGGTGATGAACGCAACACGCCCGTCGAACTTTCCCATCTCGTGTCCTCGTCCTCACATCGTCGTCCTTGCCATCGTCTGGGAAACCTACCAAAGGCCAATGCGGAAGGTTGCGGTGACCTCGCACAAGTAAATGTCGATCGACTGCGCTGGATCACCCAATCCTGCCGGCGCCGAAGACCTGCGGCTTTCCTCAGATGTTCACCTGGGTTCACCATCGCTCGACCGAAAGATGCTGTCGGGCAAGTCTCTGTCAGAGACCCAAGCACGCGTACAGCCGCTTGCCCGTGGTCGAGTGTGGTCTCGAATACAAAGTGATAGCAGCTGACCGCATCGTCTCCTCGGAAACACCGCTAACAACGCCTTGCGCAGGATTTCCGCTCGACCGACCCTTGGTTGCGAACCTGGGGTCAGATCATTGGGCGAGAGGGACGCCCCCGACCACCCGGCGGCCGACAGGTCGCACACGTTTTCAGGATCGAACTTGCGGCACTCTGATCCCTAGGTACTACTGCCAGCATGACCTCCCGCAATCCGCCCGAACACTGCGCCATTTGTGAGGCCGGAACCCCCGGGATAGTTGAGGTAGAAGATTCCGCCGACTATTTCGCCGGCCGCATAGAGTCCTTCGATTACGTTCATGTCGCTGTCGATAACCTGAGCGTCAGTGTTGATCCGCAATCCGCCAAAGGTGAATGTGATACCGCAGGTGACCCCATAGGCTTCAAAGGGGGGTTCATCGATCCGGTTTGCCCAATTCGACTTGTCGATGGCCAATCCATGTGTCCCTCGCCCATCTTTGACGTTCGGATCGAACGGTGTTTCCGCATCGACCGCCGCGTTGTACTCCGCTATCTCCCGAAGAAATCCCTTTGGATCGACCCCGATCATCTTGTCGGCTAATTCCTCGAGCGAATTCGCCGTAACCTTGGTTACCTGCCTTATCCGATACTCATCCCGCAAGAGGTGAGTTACTTTCTGGTCGAATACCTGCCACGCAAAGTTGCCGGGCTGCTCGAGAACCCTTCGTCCGTACTTTGCATAGGTGTAGTTACGAAAATCCGCGCCTTCGTCGACGAAGCGCTCCCCGTTGGCATTAACCATCACCGACCACGGATAACTGTGCTTCTGAAAACCATCACCCACAGCAAGATCACCGAATTCAGGGGCATTCATCTCCCATGCAACCGCATGCGCCCCAGACCAGTTGCCGGCCGGACTTGCGTCAGCCTCCAGAGCCATCCGGTGCCCGTCACCCGTATTGAAGCGCGTGCCTCGAACCTTAACCAAGTCCCATGATGGACCGAGATACTTCGTACGCATCTCCACGTTCGCCTGAAAACCACCACAGGCTAGGACGACCGCGTCTGCAAACATGTTCACGACTTGCTTGTCCTGCGTTCGGACGACAACGCCGCTGACGCGCCCGCTCTCGACGATGAGGTTCGTTGCACGAGAACTAAAGCGGACGTCAATGCCTTCGCGCTTTGCTGCGAGCAGAAGAGAACTTATGAGACCAGGTCCGCCGCCGCTCGCTTCCAGGACGAGGCCACCCCAGAACTTGAATCGCCCATCAATCTGAAATGCCTGACGACCATAAATCGGCACAAATCGGACGCCCTTGTCCCTCATCCAACAGAGAGTCTCGAAGCTTCGATCGGTGAGAATCGAAGCGAGTTCAGGGTCACAGCGATAGTCAGTAACTCGACCAATGTCCTCCAGAAACTCCGCTTTCGTATACGCGCCGAAATCAGTGACACTGACATCCGCTTCGGAGAGGTCAGGCACGAGTTGGCGAATGTCTTCGACTCCCGTATAGGCGACCCGCATGGCTCCTGCGGTAAATGCGGTATTGCCACCTGCAAGTGCCTCAGGGGCTCGCTCAAGCACGACGACTTCGGCGCCTTGCTCACGTGCGGAAAGTGCTGCACAGAGGGCAGCATTTCCTCCCCCAACGACGATTACCGTCCTCTTCGACATATACCATCCTGTTCTGGAGCGGATTCACACATCGGCAAAGCCACAGATTTATCAGGAATCGCGCTACCTCTCGCAACCTTCAAAAGGGCGTGATGAGCGACCTTGCCAGAGCGCCCCACCCTGTTGCCTACCCGAGGAAGCGACGGCTCTTGGTCGACAATCCACAGGCTGAGAGCGTCGGGTCCGATCGAGACAGCCCGGCACCCTCGCACACTTGCGGCTGTCCTACTGGGCGCGGACCTTGTCCTTGACTGCTGGTACGACTTTCGGCGCGTCCTTCCAACTCGCAATGCCATCTTCCGGCTTGCCGACCGTCCCCTTGTCTTCATGAATTTGGGCCCAGTGTGAGTGATTCAACTGGTGGAGACTAAAGCATGCGTTCAAGGCATTGTAGAAGCCCATATTGTCCATCGTCTGATTGACTGACTCCTTGATCAACAGAGCCGTCACGGTTGGAAGAGCCGCAATCCGTCGCGCAAACTCCAGGGTCTGATCTCCCAATTCTGACGCTGGAAATACCTTGCTGACCATTCCCAGCCGATGAGCTTCCGTCACCGTCACCGAATCGCCGGTCAGCATCAACTCTTTGGTCTTTCGCGGACCGAACTCCCACGGGTGAGCGAAGTACTCCACCCCACACATGCCAAGTCGTGTGCCCACGACATCGGCGAACGTCGCGTCATCCGCTGCAACGATGAGATCACATGCCCACATGAGCATAAGGCCTGCGGCATAAACGGTCCCCTGAACCTGTGCGATGGTGATCTTCCGGAGGTTGCGCCAGCGAAGTGTGTTCTGAAAGAAGTGGTGCCACTCCTGTAACATTTTATTTTCCGCTCCGGATCGAGTTCCTCCGTTGACCTGAAAGCTCGGGTGTTGGTCTGGCCCCGGCACGCGCTCCGTAAGGCGCTCCGGCGAGCCCATGTCGTGACCAGATGAGAATGTTGTTCCGGTCCCACCGAGAATCACCACGCGCACCGTGTCATCGGCCTCAGCGGCCAGAAAGGCGTCGTGCAGCTCAACGAGCAGCGCCCTGTTCTGAGCGTTTCGGTATTCCGGCCGATTGAGCAAAATCCGAACAATCCTACCGTCGTCATGGTGCTCGACCACTACATGCCGGTAGGCCTCACCAATCGTCGTCATCGTGCCCTTCTCGTTCTCCCTCATATCAATCAACCGCGAAACCAGGATTCGCCCGTTTAGCCCACATAAATGCTATCTCGGATAGATCTGGCTTCGCGAAGAAATGCATCGGGCCGGCCGAGAGTTCTGAGTCTGCTTCATCTTGCATCGGCCGTCGATTTCCGGCGACAAACTTGCACCACCTAGCGACGGGCCGCACCGGAAGAGGTCACCCCGTTCGTTGGCCCAAACGACCTTGATGGACCCACACAGCTGCTTCGTCGGCCGAATTCCTCCGCGGGTCGAGGGTAACATGAAGGAAGTCCGACCAGAGCGACCTGGAACTCCCTCCGATGCGTGACGTGGTGGTTGATGGAGATACCGCTTTCGACTGATCAGAGTCTGTTACGTGACACTGCGCGGAAGTTTCTCGAGTCGCAGGTCCCTTTGACAGCGGTTCGAGGGTTGGAGTCCAACCTCGAGGGATTCGAGCGTGACTGGTGGCGAGATGCATCTGAGCTCGGGTGGACATCGCTCCTCGTGCCTGAGCACCTGGGTGGTGGAAGCGTGTCGGAGCATGGTCTTTTGGATCTCGTGCTGATCGCGGAAGAGTTCGGCAGGGCCGTCGGACCCGGACCATTGCTTCCCGTGAATGTCGTGGCAGCAGCGTTGTCTCGCTCTGACAACCGCACCATGTGCGACGAGATTTTGCCGGGGCTGATGAGCGGTCGGGAGATCGCCGCCTGGGCGTTCTACGAAGGTGGCGGCGCCTGGGATGGCCAGAGCGTGAAGCTGCGGGCCGAACGCGGCGGATCGCACTTCGAGCTGACCGGGCAAAAGACCATGGTCGAGGCGGGGTATGGTGCTGACCACTACTTCGTCACCGCGCTCACCGATGAAGGTTTGATGAACTGCATTCTGCCGGCGGGGTCGCCGGGCTTGACGGTGACGCCAATGCAAAGTCTCGACTTGGTGCGTCGCTTCGCGCACCTCGATTTCGATCACGTACTCGTATCCGACGAATCGGTCCTTGCTGGACCTGACGAAGTGGAGGAGAGCATCGCATGGTTGCTCAGACTCGCCCTGGTCCTCCAATGCCATGAGACGAATGGAGCGATCAGTCGCGTCTTTGAAATGACGCTCGACTACGCAGAGAACAGGTACGCGTTTGGCAGAACCCTCGGCTCGTATCAGGCGCTGAAGCACCGTTTCGCAGACATGAAGATGTGGCTCGAAGGCTGTCATGGAATTGCCACCCACGCTGCTCGTGCTGTGGCGAACGGAACAGCCGATTCGAGGGAACTCACGTGTGCCGCCAAAGCCTACGTTGGGGAACGGTCAACCGATCTGATCGAAGATTGTGTTCAATTGCACGGTGGAATCGGTGTGACTTGGGAACACGACCTCCACCTCTACCTCCGGCGAGCCACCACGAATCGCGTGACGTACGGAACGCCGCAGGAGCATCGCGAGCAGATCGCCCGCCTCTTGGATCTGTGAGGAGTGCAATCCAGCCATGAGTGACCCTGCCAACGCATTTCCAATGGCGACTGAAGTTCCCACGGCACCGACGTCAGGAATGGAGGACGTCGACGCATTCAGGGCGCGTTCTCGAAGGTGGCTCGCCGAGAATATGACACCCCTCCACCAACGTGAAGCGCAGGCCGCGCCACGCAATGACGACGACGACGTTCAACATGCACGCGACTTGATGGCACGGATCTACGAGGCTGGCTTCGCCGGCATTTGCTTTCCAAAGCAATACGGGGGTCAAGGCCTTTCCGTGGCTCATATGCGCGCGTGGTCTGAGGAAGCCCAGCACTACGAGATGCCAAGCAGGTTCAACACCCCCACGATGACCATCATCATGCCGACGCTGCTCGACTATGGCTCTGAGGCGCAGAAGATGGAGCACATCCCAAAGACGCTTCGTGGCGAGGAGCTCTGGGTCCAGTTCCTTTCGGAGCCGACCGGCGGATCCGACCTTGCTGGAGCGATCACGAAGGCGACGCCGAATGGCCAGGGCTTCATCGTGAACGGCTCGAAAATCTGGAGCACTGAAGCGCACTGCTCGGACTACTGCCTCTGCCTGTGCCGAACGAACTGGGACGTCCCAAAGCATCAAGGATTGTCGATGTTGCTCCTGAAGATCCATCAGCCTGGGATCCACGTCGAACAGATCCGACAGGTAGATGGCTCAATGGAATTCTGTCAGGAATTCCTCGATGACGTCGCGGTTCCGCTCGAAAACCTCGTCGGTGCAGAAGATGATGGTTGGGCGGTTGCCTTACGTCTCTTGCATCACGAACGTGCCGCCGTCGGTAAGGCATCGCCATTTGGGGTCACCATGCCCATGGGCATCACCGTACAAGTAGGTGCTCGCCGCGCCGTCAGCGGAGCAGAGGATCCCTTGGTTGAGATGACGAAACAATTGAACCTTGGCTCGGACCCCGTCGTACGGCAGCTCGTCGCCCAAGGGCGGATACTCAGCCTGATCCAGTCCGCTCTCGTGGAGCGCGTTTCGACTGGCATCGAATCAGGGGTGTTCCCATCGTCGGCAGGTGCGCTGCAAAAGCTCTCGAACGCAACGACCGGCATCGCTCGGTCCGAGCTGGCACTCGAAATCGCCGGAACTGGAGCAGCGGCGTGGCTCAAGCCGGGACTGGTCAGTCAGCAAGCCGCTTTCTTCCTTGGCAGACAGGCTCTTGGGTTAGCCGGTGGATCCAACGAGATACAGCGCAACATCATCAGCGAACGAGTACTCGGACTGCCGCGAGAGTGGGCGCCCGATAAGGGAGTCCCGTTCAAGGATGTTCGTCGTAACACGATGCCAACGCGAGATTCCGCCTGAAACACAGCACCCTGGAAGGGGCTGATTCGGGATTGCACCTTAAGCCTAGCAATAACCGCTCACCGGATCTCGCTTAACTCAACGCATCTGCTCCAACGTCAAGCGACTCCAGCTGATCGAAGACCTGCTTTCGGTAGGCAATTGCCCGAACGATCGACTCGTCCTTCACGACACCAAATCCCTTTACGAGCTCAGGCCAGCGTGCCAGATCCACGACCGTGTCGTAGTTACTCTGCGAGAGCCCGTCAAGCACATCGGACATCATGGCCATGTATTCAACTATGAGCGTTCGCTCTCTTCGCCGGTGCTCTGTCCTTCCGAAGACGTCTAGCCAGGTGCCTCGGATAGCTTTGAATCGAGCCATCACCGTGAGGACAAGAAAGATCCAGGGTCCAAATATCTTTTTCTTTACCCGTCCGGTACGCCTATCCACCGGAAAGAAACGCTGAGGAGCAAAGGTCAATTTCACCCGGAGTTTTCCCTCAAACAGATCGCTGATATTGGATGAGAACGTCCCGTCGGTGTAGAGGCGAGCGACCTCGTACTCGTCCTTGTAAGCCATGAGCGTGAAGAGGCATTTCGCCACCACGGCGGAGAGTTCGGTGCGATCGGTTATTGCCTTCTCAGCGTCGGACACCTTTACGAGGAAGTCGCTGTACTTCTGCGCGTAAGATCTGTTCTGATACTTCTCCAGGATATCCACACGCCTCGAGACGAGTTCCGATACCCCTTCCGATGGTGGTTCGTCGACAGACGACGCTGAAGAAGCCAGACCTGCGGACTTGAGAACAAAGGCGAGATTGTCGCCGGCGATTCGACCCCACGCGAGCGCCCGCTTCGTTGCGGCGACGGCCACGTTGTTGAGCTCGATGGCTCGTTCGAGAGCATCGATACTGACCGGCAAAAGACCTTTCTGAGCAGCAAAACCGACCAAAAAAATGTTCGTCGCAATTTCGTCACCAACGAGTCGTGTGACCAACACGCGGGCATCGAGTCCGTGGGTCCGGTCTTGGCCGACAGCGTCCCTGATTTTTGCGACAAGAGGTTCAGGCGATAGATCAAGGTCCGGATGGGACGCAAAATCAGCGGTCGGGCTGACGTCGAGGTTAAGGATTGCAGTCGTTCTTCCGGGTTCCAATGCATCGAGACTCGACGCTGAGGTGGAAACGACGAGGTCACATCCGATGAGAAGATCGACCGACCCTGGACCAAGCCGTGGGGAATGAATCGCGGAAGCCTCAGCAGCAATGCGAAGATGGCTCGATACGGCGCCGTTCTTCTGCGCCATTCCCGTGAGATCGAGAACCGAGCTGGCGGAACCGTCAAGGAGCGCCGCGGTGCCCAGCAGTGCTCCCACCGTCACGACACCCGTACCTCCAACCCCTGTTATGAGGATGTTGTACGGCGTTGTGCAAGATGCTATTTCCGGATCGGGGAGCTGCCGAAGCATGTCTTCTGGGTAGTTCTGCTGCGTGGCTTCCGGGCGACGCAGACTCCCGCCCTCGATGATTGCAAAGGCTGGACAATATCCATTTAGACACGAATAGTCCTTATTGCAACCTGACTGGTTTATTACCCGCTTGCGTCCAAACTCAGTTTCCAGAGGTTCGATCGCGATGCAATTCGACTGAATGCCGCAGTCGCCACACCCTTCACAGACGGCTTCGTTGATGACCACCCGACGATCTGGGTCCGGAAAGAGACCGCGTTTACGGAGTCTCCGTGCTTCCGCAGCGCAGGTCTTGTCGTAAACGATGGCCGACACTCCCTGGAGAGTTCCGTAGCGACGCTGCAGGGCGTCGTTCTCGGACCAATCGAGGATCTGTGTCCCTTTTGGCAGCTCAAGGCTTCGGTACCGCTTCGTGTCTGTCGTTAATACCGCGATCGGACCTACACCCTCGGCTGCCAATAGATTGACGATGTCAGGAATTTCCACATTGGCATCGATCGATTCGCCCTCGATCTCCTGCCCACCGGTCATGGCGACCGCTCCATTGGCAAGAACCTTGTAGGTGATGTTGACGTCCGCTGCAACCGCAGCTCGCACCGCGAGGAGGGCAGAGTGAAAGAACGTCCCATCTCCAACGTTCTGGAAGACATGGGACTCTTCGGTAAATGGGCTCATACCGATCCAATTGGCGCCTTCGCCTCCCATGTGTGTAAAGGCCAAAGCGCGACGGGACGGATCAGCGAGCGAGACCGCCATTCCGTGGCAGCCGATCCCTCCTAGCACAACGCTTCCCTCTGGTGCCATGGTCGAAGTGTTGTGTGGACATCCGGAACAGTACGCCGCCTTTCGCATGATGGGAGCCGGACTCAATGGGATCAACTTCTTCGGAGGGCGAACAACACCCGGCGCTACTTCGGAAAGCCACGCGGCGATCGCTCGGGCAACGAGATCGGTCGAGGTCTCCCCCACCGCAGGTAACAAAGGCGTTCCGTCTCGGCCACGCTTGCCCATGAGAGCGGGACGCTCTGGGTCGTTGTACAGAATCGTGGCTATCTGATCTTCGATGATCGGTCGCTTTTCTTCAACGACGAGGAGTTCTTCACGGCCGTGGGCAAATCGTCGCAATCCCGATTCCTCGAGCGGCCAGCTCATTCCAACCTTATAAACAGCCAGACCCATGTTCGCCGCCCGTTCTTGATCGACACCGAGTTCATCAAGAGCCTGTCGAACCTCGAGGTAAGCCTTGCCAGTCGTCACTATTCCGAGACGACGCCGAGGTGAATCCAAGTACGACTTGTCGATCCCATTCGCGGCCACGAAAGCCCTAACCGCGGACAGCCGAGCCTCGAATACGGTCCGTTCAGCTTCCAAGCGCGGAGCGCTCCACTGCACGAACCGATCGCCCGTGGATTGGAATTCCGGAATTACGATTGGGATCCGGTTCGGCCCCACCTGCACAGTGCCGGCACTTTCGACGGTATCGGTTCCACAGCGCAATCCAACCCACGCACCTGAGAAACGAGACATTGCCCAGCCATAAAGACCGAAATCGAGAACCTCCTGTACGTCAGCCGGGCAGAGCACTGGGATGGCACAATGAACTAGAGCCGGCTCACTCTGGTGCGCGAGCGACGAGGACTTCGCGCCTGCGTCGTCGCCCGCCACGACCAGGACGCCCCCTTGCGTCGAGCTGCCAGCGAAATTTCCGTGCTTCAACGCGTCACACGAGCGGTCTACACCAGGTCCCTTGCCGTACCACAGGGCGAAGATGCCATCGAACTTTCGGCCTTCCATAAGGCTTACCTGTTGTGAACCCCACACCGCTGTGGCAGCGAGGTCCTCGTTGACGCCTGGCTCGAATCGGACGTCAGCGGACTCGAGAAAGCGCTTCGCCCGCTCGAGTGCCATGTCATAGGTCCCGAGCGGCGAGCCACGGTAACCAGATATGAATCCTGCCGTGTGGAGACCTGATCGCTTATCGCTCGCAGCCTGCTCGAGTGGCAGGCGCACGAGCGCGTCATTGCCACTCAGGTATACCGATCCCGACTCACGGCGGAAACGGTCGTCGAGTTCGTACGAGAAGTCGACCATTGTGCCACTCTCCTCCATTCAGACACTGCCAGAATAGTGTCCTGGCAAGGAGCCATCGCCTAGCGCTCAGAAGATTGTGCGCTGCGAGCCGGACGTCGAGGATGATGATGCCACCCCGAGCGTGCGTATCGGCGACGACCTCAAACCCCGGCGCCCGCTGGGGTAGGTCCCTGGGCACGTCTACGGACACCACCGCGGATCGACAACGCATGCTACGTTCGCCTGGCGCAACGTCGCAGTACCTAGTTGGACGGGCTTGGCGCACGTAAAAGCACATCTAAACAATCTTCGGAGATCAACCGTGCTCGACGCTCTGGTGACAGCCGACATCGTGACCGACGACCCCGATAGCTGGGCCGGTCGTCTGAGGGAGACACTGGAACTACCGGATCCTGAGGACTATATCGCCTATGACCCGCCTGGACGCGTCGGATTTCGCGAAGTGCCCGGTCGCGGGTTTCGTTCCACCTGGCTTCGGGTGCAGCCGTCACTCCAAGTTGCTCCAACACTGGTCCAACTGATTGCTTTGCGCCCAAGAGACGCCGTCTACATTTACCTGGCTGAACGAATCGGTGCCCAAGGCCAACGGCCTGTCCGCACGCACGCCACCATCATCGCGGGTGATGTCGAGGCTGTGATCGCCCATGCAACCCGCAACAACGTCCGCCATCGCGTCACGGCTCCAGATGCTGACATGCCTTTCCCGCGGGTATGGCTGGGGGTGACCGATGCCGAGCCCGCGCTCTACGATCCATCTGTCGATGCCGGATTATGGACTGAAGTGGTGCCAACCGAAACGCTGGCAATCCCAGAACCCTTTGACCCTGAAATCGACGCGCTGACTTCGGATCGATATCCGGTGCGAGTTGTTACTCGTCGTTTCTTGGTAGCCGACCTGGAAACTTCAATTCGTTCATTGGAGCAAAGTCTTGCCTGGCACCCCACCAAACGCCACAGCGACGATGAGGTCGCCTCTGCGACTTACAGCTTTGCCTTACAGCGGAGCGCTGATATCGAAATAGCTCAACCCCTCACCGATGATGCCTTTGGCGGCTTCGCACGGAAATGGGGTCCCGGACCCCACGCCATCGTCCTCTCAGTCCACGATCTCGACGCATCGAATGACCGACTCTCGTCCGGCGGTATGAAGACCCACGTCGTCGATGGCGATCAACGGAGACTCATTTTGCCCGCCGAGGCAACTTGCGGGACGCCATTTGAGCTGGTGCAACACGGATAAGACGATGCGGCCATCGCAAAAGCGCTCCTGACGCCGCATCGGTATCCACCGCCACTGATCGCGCAATTCCCCCTTTTCGCTGACACTTCAAGATGGCCGCCGTACGGAAGATCGTAGGAAGGCACTTGAATTCCACCCATCCTCAGGGCCGCTGACAGTCCGGCGTTCGCTCCATAGATGTGCGTGTAGACCAGCAGACGTCTGCTACGTGACCGGGGAAGGTCGCGATTGAACTCGCTTCCGTGTTCACTCGTGGTCCTGCCATCACCGCACACGTCCGCTCAGAGATTCACAGCCAACGACCAATCTGCGTCGCGGACCTCGGCCGTGTCGCACATGGGATATCCGGTGTCTGGCTCATTCGAAGATCGCCTCGACCGTTCCGAGCCGATCAAACGTTGCCCTCCAGTGCCCTGGTTTCTCAATCGGCTCCCTGAAGAACGCTCCAGTGATCACGCGGTCACCTCTGTGAAGGTGTTCCCCGAAAGCTGCCAGTTCAGATGCCAGGCGTGAGAGTGAGACATACGGTTCATCCATCATCACCTCGCCTGGTGGCGCATCGCCGACAACGACGCCGTCGCATTCGAACACTACGCGGGTCATCGTAAGGTCGTCCGATGGCGGCTCGATTTGCTCACCGGTGATAATCCCCCAATTCGCCAGGTCGTCTGCCAGAAGGATCGGTGATGGGACTCCACGCTCCACCCGTTGCTCATTCACTTCAAACGAAGCGCACACCGCCCCAACTGCCTCACGCGCCTCACCCGGCGTACACGGCCCCCGCAACTCATCGCCTAGAACTAAGCAGAGTTCGGGCTCCAAACTGCAATTGACCATGTCTGCGAGCTGAATCGTCGCGGGAGACTGACGAATCCGGTCAGCGAGTATGTAACCAAAGGGGCGAAAGCCAGTTCCCATTCGGTCCCGATTCGGACCCGAAGTCAGCCCGACTTTCCAGCCTCCGAGTCTGGCACCACGATCGATATGGTGACGTAGGACGTTGCGCTGCACAGCCAAGCCTTGTCGAAACGACAGATCCGGAAGGGCTTCAGCTACCAATGGCTCGTGTGAGTCGAACGCGTCGGCAAGCGCCCGAGCGAGATAGCGCTGATCATCATCAAGACCTTGACTGACGACGTCGAGTCCTTCAGCTGGATCTGAGCGGTCGGGAATTGGTTTGAAGTCAAGCATCAGCGCTACCCGACATGGGCGGCCGAGGTCACCGATAGCGAGATCGTGTCCCCTCGCCTACGCTCATTCGGGCATCGCACCCCGGACCTACGTCCATTTTGCACGTCACCACGCATGAAGTTCTTCTCCGATTCTTTCCGGTGTTGAATCGCACGATCGACTATTGCATGCACTGCAAAATCTGCTGGCCCCGCCTGACCCTCTGACGAGCTCGCCTCGAAGTAGCCAGTTGCATCGCCCTCGGCCGGTACTCTTAGTCGCACGTCCATTCCGACATCGCCTTCCAAAACTTTTCGTCACCAGGGATCGCCAAGCCCCGCTCAACATCGCGGATTCCCGCGGCAACGAAGTCGTTCGCGGGAGCGAAGCTGCCCAGCTCCTGCCCCTTTTCGGCGACGAGGCCATTGAGCCAATCGACCTCCGTTCGGCGTCCTTTTCTGATGTCCTGTGCGGTTGAAGGCATTGCGGTGTCGGTACCACCTGCCGCCATCGCCAGCATGGCGACCTCAAAACGCTGCGTTGTCTCCGCGTCGCGTTTGGCAACCCTCTCCAGATCGCCGATCGAGAATCCATACGCGTTCTCGGCTCCGTGTCCCAGCGCGGCACCTACGCGGAGGGTTTCCCACCCCACCGTAGCTAAGAATGGATAAAGTGCCGCCGTACGCTCGAGTTCTGGTGTCCCCACGTTCAGGAGTGCACAGGGCCCATTGAACGTGCAGTTGGTTGCCAACTTCTCCCACCGCTCGCGCCATAGGCTTGTCGTGCTGACGGTTGTGTCAACGGTTCCGAGAACTTCGGTCAACCATTTCGTCCTCTCGGTGACCGTGCCAGACATCTCGCCAACCCGAAACACAGGTTTCGCACTGGGCTTGTCGCTCGAGACAGATCGAAGTACTCGAGCCGGACCGGTCAGGTTCACGCTCAGCCCGCTGACGACTGTACCCATCACTCGTCCGGTCCCGACCCGGCGTTCGATCTCGTCTTCGTTGACGCCGTTTTGGAGGGTGACGAAAAACCCAGACTCACTCACGTACGGCTTTATCAGTTCGACAGCCCACGGCGTGTCGTACGACTTCACACAAATGAGCGCGGCGTCAACGGGCTGGGATAAAAGGCTGCAAACTTCGTGTATCTCCAAGGCCCTCGGATGAAATATCGAAGTGCCTCTCCCATCATCGATCTGTAGTCCCTGCGACCGAACAGCTCTGACATGATCGGTCCAACTGTCGATGATTGTGACGTCCTGGGTCTTCGAAACCCAGCCGGCAACGTAGCTGCCTACGCCTCCAGCCCCGACGACGCATATCCTACGAGGATTCATACGAGGTATCACCTACCTTCTGGACCGCCGAAATCTCGAAATTGGGTCAATCTGGCTACGCCACGACTCCAGGTGGTCCTCTCCTGTCCGAGGCTTCCACCCGCTCACACGACGACGGCGGTGTCGCCAGGGGACGCGACGTTGGAGGCAGCTACAACCTGTTCGATCCATTCGGCGGGGGGCTCGACGTGGCGGTACAGCGTGGCAGCATTCCGGAAACAGATGTCTTCGATCGTGTGACGAGGAAGGTCGCTCATTTCTGCTCTGAGCACATCCTGACAGTAGGGCCAGGTCGAGTCGGTGTGAGGATAATCAATCTCGATCATGAGATGCTTCGGATCGATCACGTCACCCAGAAGAGTGAATGCCACCGGATCTTCGATAGAGCAGAACCAGAAGTTTCGATGCAGGAATTCATCAGGCGAAGGATCGTCGGGTCCCCAGATCTTGGTCACCTCCAAGCCCCGATAGGAACGCTTCAAGCGCTCGGCAACCATTGGCACCCAGGTCGCACCGGCCTCCGAGAGCGCCACCTTGATCTCGGGGAACCGGACTGGAATCCGAGCGTGAATCCAGTTGACCACCGAGATGACACCGCTGAGCGGGAACAGCGCACTGACTGTTTCGTGCGGTGAAAGACGGGAGGGTCGGATCGTCGAACCAGACGAACCGACATGAAGATTGATGACCGTTTCCGTTTCTTGGCATGCTTCAAAAAATGGATCCCAGCTGTTCTCGTAGAGGCTGGGAAAGTCGAGTACCTCCGGATTTTCGTTGAAATGCACAGCCCGAAAGCCGCGCTCGGCATTCCGCCGGACTTCCTCCGCGGCGACAACCGGATCTCTGAGCCATGCGACTTGGCAGGGAACGTATCGGTCGCGATGTGGCCCACACCACTCGTCGATGACCCAATCGTTGTATGCCCGCAACGCGACAAGACCGGCCTCTTCATCCTTCATCTGCGAGAACTCTCTGCCGCTGAAGCCCCAAATTGCCGACGGGAAGCACACCTGCGCCCAGATGCCAGCCAAGTCCATGTCGACCAGACGTTTCGTGGAGTTCCATACGCCTTCGCGAAACTCTTCGTAGCGATGGAGGCTATCGCCGGCCCATTCATGGCGAGGGCGTCCGACTGCACCATTCGTGATCGTTATGCCGATCCGCCTGTCATCGATCACCCAATACGGGAACCCGTCGTCTCCTTCCTCAAGAAGCGGCATCCGATCGGCGAAGCGCTTCGGCACTCGAGAAGAGAACATGTCGGATGGTTCAAGTACGTGGTCGTCCACTGAAATGACCGGGCAAAAGATCGGTGGAGCCACAAAATCAGTCAACGGATCGACATCCTCCACGAAATAACCTCCTCTTCGAAGCGTCCGATCCGACTCAGAGGTCTGCGCCCGGTTAGTTGGTGGGCCCCAAGGCCAGGTGTACCACTTGTCGGAGCGATTAGCCTACTCCGCCTCACTCCAAATCTTTGCGTGACCGCTAGTTTCAGCGGAATACCGTTCTGAAAGCTCCTCGTCCACCAGTCCAGATCCTCCCCGGGGAACTGCTGGGGCTGATTTCGGTGGCATTGAGGCTCAAGCGCCAAGGACGATTGCCCGACCTTCTTGTGTTGACATTGTGGCCGCGCGTCGGTTGATCCCCTTATTGTGCGGGAAGGGCGACCGTCGCGCTACCAGGGGCGATCCGCGTACCCTCGTCATCATTTGCCCACAAGTCGAGATGCACTATGACCTCGTCGCCTTCACGCTCGATACTTTTAACGCTCGCTCCGGCGATGAACGTCCGTCCACGCAAGAGCGGACTGCGCAGCCGCATGTCGACATCAACGATCCGTCCGTTGTCTCCGAACCACTCCCTGAGAAGTACGTGATAGTAGGCATGTTCGAGCGGAGCCATCATGAAGGCGCCAGAGAAACCTTCGTGTCGTCCAACCTCGTCGTCCATATGGTGATCGGCGAATTCATCGTTGGCACCGGCGAAGCGATTCCAGTGCTGCAGCGTTCCCTCCCGAGAGAGTGGGGGGAGCTCTTCACCGACAGCAAGTGTTCCGAGATCGATCATTAGTATCGGACGAACATCGTCTGCAAAACCTTGACTTGCTCGTCACGCTGATTGATGTATTCGTTCGACACAGTTGTATACAACTGGAGACCCATCTTTCCCTCTCGTTCTGAATATTCACCAATCCGCTCTATCGAGCGAATGATGTCACCGGGGCACATTCGGACACCGCTGTAATGAACCCTCACTTCACTTTGCAGAATTGCTCGGGTCGGTGGGGGCTGTATGCCGAGAATAAGTTCAAAATCCGTCCGCCTCATCACCCGCTTCGTCGGTCGGGGATCCTTTGTCATGATTGCGAAAGGATTGAATTCCTCTGGCGCCACGATTCCGCCAAACGGCGTCTTGGAGGCGTAGTCCTCGTCCCAGTACAGTTTGGGCGGGACTTCTGGGTAGTAGACCGCCGAGGCCCAGCGTCGGATATCCGATGCCGAAATGGGATAAGACGTCATGGTGGTCATAACTTTGCCGACGACGGCACGCATCTCATCGGAAATTAGAGTTTCAATTTCAGCCACGGTCACATGATAAGACGCGAACCTGCGCAATGACAATCGATCTTTCGCTTGGCACGCCGAAGAGATCGGCTGTTCTAACTTCGGCCGTTGGTACATCCGGGCAGGGCGTGCAATCACAACCTTTCAGGCCCATGGCATCGCCAACGGATGTCTAACGAATGCTGGTGACGCCGAGGCATCGATGTGGCTCCTAGACCGGCCTTGGACCACGGTGGCTTCTTCGAGAAGACGGCCACTGTTTCCTTCAAGGGACCGAATCAGGATTCTCGTTTGATCGTTCAACGCGAGATTGATCGCAGATCACGGATCCAAAGAGAGCACGTACGGTCCGTCGCCGGTGGGACTGGTAGCTTCTGAAGGACGACGTGGAGGGCAACCATGAGGGATGGCACGCACAAGCGCGGGATAAGGATCTACAGGGCGGCAGACTCCGAAGATCTGATCGACACGAACTTTATGAGGCTGTCCAAACCTCCTGCCCGTCTCACCTCCGCCTCTCCGGCAACGTTGAAACTTCTAACCAGAGAGCCAGATGGTTTCAGTCTTGTGCACTGTTGGTTCAAGGAGAACTATCCGCTGGGCCGCCACACCCATGACGTGGATTGCATGTACTACGTCATCTCGGGAAGCGCCATCATGGGAAGCCAGACACTGTTTCCCGGCGACTCGTTCTTTGTGCCGGCCGGATCACCCTACAAGTACACGTCAGGGCCCGAAGGCGTCGAGGTGCTGGAAATACGCCACGGGGTCGATCAATTTGACGTGCAGCCGCAGAATGATGCGGGTCACGCGGAGAAGCGCGATGCCGCCGTCGCAACCAACCAGGAGAGCTGGGCGCGTCAATCGAAGAGTCCCACATTCGCTGCAAATCCGAACGTTCTTGCGTAAGGTCGGCCGGCACCCGACGAGAACGGGGTCTCGGTCCCCTAACCGCTGGTTCTGATCAGCAACCCCACCCTCAGACCAGGCCAACCTCGCTGGCAGTCGGTCCGATCCTCGCGGCCACCTCGCGCAATTCTTCCAAATCGAAAGCCTGGTAGGTCGCAAAGAAGTTGTCCTGGAGATACGGCACGATGTTCGCCGCGGGTAAGCCCCCGAAGATCACCTTAAAACTCTCCGCCGTGGACATGAACGGTAGTGCCGCGGCAACCTCGGTGATTCCTTTGGGTTTCGGGTCAGGGTACCCGTAGGCAGGCCACATACCTTCGAAGTGGCACATATCCGCACCGAAGAGCATGTTCGGAACGCTGTCATAGGCCTCGCCCTCGAACTGCTCACGCTTCTGATAGACCGAGTGTGTCACGGAACACTGCCGGATCCAGTATTCGGTGGGCCGAAGTGAATAGTGCACTCGGCCGGGCAGGTCTCGGTCTGCCTGCATCGTCATCGGCCGGTCGAAGCGCGTCTCCATGGAGTGCAGCAGTGGAGAAACCCAATCCACACCGGTTTCCGTTACCACCAAACGAAGGGTAGGGAAGCGCTCGAGCACCCCTCCTATGATCAACGAAGTCACCGGGCGCTGGGCGTACAACATCAAGTCTTGACCGTAGAAGAAGAACTGGACGAACGGATCCTCGCCGACGTATGACGGGTGCCCTCGCCCGATGTGACTGACCACTGGCAAATTCAGTTCGGTGCAAGCCTGCCAGATCATGTCGTAGCGCGGATGATGGAAGAACGGTTGGTCGTGCTCAAGAGGGAGTAAGACTCCCGCGGTGAGACCAGAGTGGTGCGCCCGGTGGATCTCCTCAACGCACCAAACGATGTCCTCGCTGGTGCCGAGGGCAATGAGGCCCTTCAAACGGCGGGAGTCGGCGCTGCAATGGTCTGCTAGCCAACGATTGAAGGCTCGGGCACCCGCACGAATCAAACCTGGAGGGAAGTCTCCTGCCACTGTGGAACCGCCGACCTGGAATGCGGAAGCCAGCCCTGCGCCCCACGGCGGGTCATTGGAATTCGTGTCATCGGGGAAAAGGACCGAACACGCGATCATCGACTCATCCATCGCCTTTAGGCGAAGCGTCGCATCCCAAGCCACTGAAGTGCCGAGCTCCGGATCGTATCCCTCGGTTTCCCAGAACTTGGAGTTCCAATCGGGGCCGAAGAAAGACGCTTCTCTCTGCGTGGTCGAGAACCGCGAAACGTGGTGAGCGCAGTACTCATCAAAGTCAGGATGCAGCCATTTCGGGAGATAGTCACGGTATCGATTGATGGGCGCACCAGCGTGATCATCCGCTGAAGCGATGCAAATTTGGTCAGCTCGCATCGGCCGATCCTTTCGAGTCCAGTCCGGATCCAAGCAAAATGTTCAGCTGAGCTGAGGGAATTCTGCTGCCTCTACTTGTATCGTAGCTTCGAACTCTTTCGGAAAGACATTGTCACTAGGGCGACTCACCCCGAGCTGGCGAGGCACGGATGGGCCACTCGATGAACGAGAGGATGCGGTAGCCCGGTGGACGAATGCCATTTCTGTGAGAGCGTGGGCAGGTCCGATCCACCTGAAGGGGGATGGGTGTACTCGACCGACCGCTTTCGCGCCTATGCCCTCCCGGCGGTCAGTGTGCCCGGATGGGTGGTGCTACACACGACTCGTCATGCAGTAGGACTGGCTGGGCTCGATGAGGAGGAAAGTCGTGAACTTGGTATTGGGATTCAGCACCTTTCCCGCGCCATGACCCATCTTTGCGATACCCCAAAGATCTATATGTTTGCCATGGCCGATCGTGTACCTCATTTTCATATGATGCTCGGCGCTGCCCCCCGCACCAGTCCCGGCGAAGAGGGAGGCGCCGCA
>Ga0207761_1000017_pt1 | contig 40996 bp, 37 predicted proteins | sample LuqExpMetageno34_FD_187792 | JGI IMG/M metagenome (GOLD analysis project Ga0207761, IMG submission 187792) | Tropical forest soil microbial communities from Luquillo Experimental Forest, Puerto Rico - Sample 34 (SPAdes) | ecosystem: Environmental > Terrestrial > Soil > Tropical forest ... | reverse complement strand
CACGTTGTCGAGCACGGTCAGCCCGGGAAACAGGCTGGTGACCTGGAAGGTGCGCGCCATGCCGAGCGCGGTGCGCCGGTGGCTCGGCCATTTGGTGACGTCCCGGCCGAACAAAAGTATTTGTCCGGACGTCACCGGATAAATGCCGGTGATGAGATTGAACAGCGTAGTCTTGCCGGCGCCGTTCGGTCCGATGATGGCCTTGCGGTCCCCCGGCATGACGCGCAGCGAGACCGAGCGCGTAGCCTGCAAGCCGCCGAAGCTCTTGCACAACGCCTTGAGCTCGAGAACTGCGACGTCGCTGCCATTTATTTGAGCGTCAGTGCCCAAGCGCAAACCCTCGACCGAAACTGCAGCGTCGGGGCCCACGATTGGGCCCCGGCGCGATGGCACCTATTCGCAGAATTTGCAGGCCGGGAAGTCGCGATCGTAGACCGGCTGCGCCATGAACTTGTCCTTGCCGTAGGTCCAGAACTGGCTGACCCTGGGATATGTCTTGATCACGGTGTTCCAGAGCTCGTCCTTGTCGTAGCCGAACATCTTCTTCTTCTCGACCTTCTTGATGTAGACGTTCTCGACCGGATTGCGCATATCGTCGAGTTCGACCGGCCCACGTGGCGCCTTGAGCTTTATGCTTTGCATAATCTTGATGAACGCCTCCGGTCCCGGATATTTCCCGCCGGCCTGCTTGATCGCCTCGTCGAGCCACATCGCGGTCGAGTAGTTATTTTCCGAGTAGTAGCCCGGCATCTTGCCGTATTTGGCGCGATAGGCCTTTACGAAGGCCTGGTTTTCCGGCGTATCGATTGCCGCGCTGTAGTGCAGGGCAGAGACGTCGCCGATCACTTCGTCGCCCATGAACGGCAGCACGAATTCGTCATAGCTCACGCCGCTGGCCACGATCGGCTTCTTGATGCCGGCCGAGCGCAACTGCTTTGGAAACTGCAGCGCCATCGGACCAACCATCGTGCTGAAGATCATGTCGGCGTCAGCTTTGATGGTCGGGATATAGGGCCCGAAGTCCTTGGTGCCGAGCGGCGGCCAGATCTTCTGGATCACCTTGCCGCCGCAGTCCTCGAACGCCTTCTGGAAGCCGCCGACCGTCTCGTAGCCGAACGCATAGTCGGCCGCGATGACGACGGCTTTTTTGTAGCCCTGGTCACAGGCCCACTGGCCGAGCGCGTGATGCGGGAGCGAACTAGTCCAGCTCGTGCGCACGAAGTACGGATACTTGCTGAGCTGCCGCTGAGTCAGGTCGTCGGCCGAGGAGACCGAGGATATATAGAGTGTCTTCTCGCTTGTACTTACCGGGGCCAGCGCATAACCGGTGGAGGCCAGAAGTCCGCCAATGAACATGTGCACCTTGTCTTGCAGGACCAGCTTCTTGGCCTTAGTGACGCCGGTATCCGGCTTGCCCTGATCGTCTTCAACGATGAACTTGACGTCCATGCCGCCGAGCTTGTTGCCGTGCTCGGCGAGATACATCTGGAAACCGTCGACCATGTCCTTGCCGATCTGGGCGTACAGCCCTGTCACCGGCGCGATGAAGCCGATGCGCAGTTCTTCCGCGCCAGCCGGACCGGTCAGGCCGAGAGCGAGCGCGAAAGCGCTGCCCAGCAGTGTCGTTTGCAGTCTACTCGTCATTGTCGTCCTCCCTTGTTTTGTCGTGACCTTCCCATGGCGTTCAGGAAGGCTTGGTTGCTAATTTTTTCGAGCCTTCCTTCCCGCCGTGCGATCCTAGCCATTGCCGGATCCGCCTCGGAACGCCCATCAGCCCCATCGGCAGATAAAGAATCGTGAGTACGTAAACGCCGCCGAGCGCGTACTGCCACCAAGGCACCAGCGTTGAGAGATATTCGCGCAGACCGAACACGATCGCCGTGCCGATGGTAGCGCCGACCAGAGTGCCAGCGCCGCCCAGCACTACCATCAGCAGTGAGTCGACCGAGGTAGTGAGTACGACGGTCTCCGGACTGACGTGACCGTTTGTGTGCGCCCACAGCACGCCGGCGAGACCGCCGAAACCACCGGCGATGATGAAGGCGAGGTATTTGTGCAGCCAGGTATTGTAGCCAAGTATCTGCATGCGCAATTCGCGCTCGCGGATGCCGGCCAGGCTGCGGCCGAACGGCGAACGCACGAGCACGTACATCGTCAGCATCGACGCGGCGAAGAACGCCAACACGAGGTAGAAGAAGGTCACATCGTTGCCGAGATCGAGTCCGAAATTCGGCCGGCCGCTCAGATTGATGCCGTTGTCGCCACCGGTGAGCGAATTCCATCGGTAGGCGAGGCCCCAGACGCATTGGCCGAGCGCCAGCGTTATCATCAAGAAATAGACGCCGCCTGCACGGATGGCGAACAACCCGAACAGCGCCGCCAGCGCAGCGCCGAGCAGCATGCCGAGCACGACCACCAGCCAGAAATCCCAGCCCATACCGAAATGGAATTTGGTGGCGAGCACGGCGGTGAGATAGGCGCCGACGCCGAAATAGGCGGCCTGCCCCATCGACGACAGTCCGGTGAAGCCGAGCAGGATGTCCACGCTCATGGCCAGGATCGCGAAGGCCATGGTGCGGGTTGCCAGCAGCACAACGAACGAGCCGGAATGCGGGACGATATAGGCGAGCAGTGCAAGGCTCGCGACCACGATAAGGATCTTGACTTGTTGGCTTACCATTGCGTGCCGTTCACTCCCGTCCGAATAGGCCGGTCGGTTTCACCGCCAGGATCAGCACCATCGGCGCATAGAGCGTGAAGTAGGACACCTCCGGGAACAGCGCCTTGCCGAAATTGTCGGCCAGACCTACCGCGAGCGCGCCGATCGCGGCACCGCCCAGGCTGCCCATGCCGCCGATGATGACCACCGCAAAGGCGAGCGGCAGCATCTCGAAGTCAAGGCCGGGATAGATGCCGAGGAAGGCGCCACCGATCACGCCACCGAGCGAGGCCAGGAATGCGCCAAGCGCGAAGATGAACATTGAGATGCGGTTGGTATCGATGCCGACGCCGCGCGCCATCTGCGCGTCGTCGACGGTGGCGCGCACAGCGGCGCCCATGCGCGTCTTCTCCATTGCCAGCCACAGCACTACGCCGATGGCGATCGCCGTCGCGATCATGAACACCCGGTAGAGCGGCAGATAGATGCCGCCCACCACAATGCTCTGCGTGAGCACCGCCGGCGGATTGATGTCCATGTTGTTGCCGCCCCAGATGTCGAGCGCGGCCTGCTGGAACAGGAAGGCGAAGCCGACGGTGAGCAGCACCTGGCGCAAAACGTCGGTTTCAATCGGGACGACGGAAATCCGGCTCAGCAGGCCGTAGAAGAGGACGGCCGCGATGGCGGCGACAACCGCGAATTCGCTGCGGCTGCCGACGATATGCGGTTGCCAGCTTTGGAATGCCAAGGTGAACAAGATCGCGAGGCCCAGTGCGATCGTGGCATTGCGCAGATATTCGAAACCTTCGGAGCGCAGGAAAAGCCGTTCCATGGCAATGCCGAGGGCGGCTATCGCGAGCGCGGCCGCCGGCAGCGACAGCGCCCAGGAGCCGGTGGCATTGATCACCGACAGCGCAACATAGCCGCCGAGCAGGAAGTAGGAGCCATGCGACAGATTGACGATGCGCATGACGCCGAAGATCAACGATAGACCGCTGCCGACCAAGAACAGCAACGCCCCATAGGACACGCCGTTGAAGGCTTGCACCACCCAGAACTGCGTATTCACATTCCCCCCTGATCCTTCTGTTACGTCGAAGGTTGAGGCGAAGCTTACCTGAGGCGGGATGGGAGTGAAGCCCCTAAATGCTTGCCGGCGCCCAGTTGTCGGGCGCCGGCGCATTTTTTTTTGCTATGCTCAATCCGAACGAAGGCGTTCTGCGCTACTTGCGTTTCGTTTTCTTACCACCTGCCTGCTTTTTCGGCGGGATGATCGGCAGCAGCAGGTAGGGCGCGCGGCCGCGGCCAAAATGCAGGCTGGTATGCCGCCAAAGATGGCGGGCGGCCGGTCGCGCGGATCGTTGTGCAGGAACGGACCACAACCGGTCAGTTCGTTCTTGAAGTTCGACAATTTGCCGCCGCTACCGCCGCCGTATTCGTAGTCCTTGCCGCGGACCGACAGGCCGATGCGATAGCCCGCCGGTACCGCGATGCAGGTTGGCCAGATCTCGATATCGAGCTCCACCATCTGGCCTTTCTTCAGCGGCTGTTTCTGGTCGTGCGTGTGGTAGGGGCGGTAGGGCAGCGACAACTTCTTGTCGAGCTTGCGGTGCGAGGCCCGCAACCAGCCTTGTGCAATGGGCGTGTGCGGATCAATGGCGCCCTGGAACACAACCTCCTTCAGATCGGCGGTGAACACGCGCAGAACAATGAAGAAGTCAGCGTCGGACGTCGACGAGGAGGCGAACAGCTTCAGCGCCGACGAACCCGTGATCTCGGTGTCCTCGGCAAGTGGCGGTGTCAGGAAAGTGATGCCGTCGCCCATGGCGGCGAATTTGAGCTGCGTCGGTTTGGAAGGTTTCCGCGTGCCTAACGCCATGTTGGCCGGATCGAGATAGAACTTTGTCCATTTGGTGCGCTTGATTGGCCATTCATTCTCTGCGCGCGCGACAAACTTCTCGCCCGGATGGCGGATCTGCAGCAACACCTGCGGCTGCTTGCTCCAGCTCGTGTCCTTGCCGTGCAAGAAGTAGTCGAAGAAGCGCAATTGCTGCTCGCGGCCATAGTCAGTGTAGAAATGCGTCCAATGCTCGATACCGTGCGCCTCCAGCCATTTGTGCTTCGAGCCGGCGCGCACGAAGCCTTCGAAATTGCCGCGCGGATGCAGGCCCTGGCCGCCCCAATTGGCGGCCGAGAACAGCGGCGTCACCACCTTCGACCAGTCCGGTGAGCGGTCACGGTGATATTCGTCGTCGAGCGGATGCGCGAGGATCTGCCCGCCGAAATCGACGCGGTTCTTGGCGAGTTCCTCCTCCGACAGCGTCTCCGGTCCGCACACCAGCTCACCATGTATACGGCTGCGCCCGCCTTTCTCGCCGACGCCGTACTGCACGGTCTTCACCTGCATGTCGAACCAGTTCTCCCAAAACGTCGACAGGATGCCGCCGTGATGGGTCATGTCGCGGTACCAGTCGGCCGAGCCTTCCCAGATGCACATAGCGGCCAGATGCGGCGGCTGCAGCGACGCCACGTGCCATTGATTCATTCCGTAATAGGAGATGCCGTTGAGTCCGACCTTGCCGTTCGACCAGGGCTGTACGCCGGCCCATTCGATGCAGTTATAGAAATCCTTGGTCTCGCGCGGCGAGAAGTGATCGATCACACCGCGCGAACAGCCGGCGCCGCGCGAATCGACGCGTACGCAGGCATAATCGTGCGTCACCCATTTCTCGGGGTCGACCACTTCCCAGTTCTGATACTTGTTGGAGGAGCCGGCGGTGACATCGGGATGTTTTTCCGCCATGCGCTGCCAGGCGCTCGGATAGCCATCTTTGAACGTGAGGTTCTTGGCGTAGGGGCCATAGCTCAGAAGGACCGGATATTTGCCGTCTTTCACTGGTCGAAAGACATCGGCGCGCAGCACTAGACCGTCTTCCATGGTGATTGGAACGTTCCAGTCGATCCGCATCCCGTCGCGAACTTCCGTCCGCTCGTTCAACGACGCCATGCATTGCTCCCGCAAACAATGTCGTGACCGACGCGGTCGGTCACCGATTGATTTGATGGCGGAGGCTACAAAAGCGCCAATACCCGGCACAAGGCCGCGAATTATAAAAAATCAGCGCGCCTTCTTGCCGGCCTTGCCGCGTTTGACCTTGGCCATCTTCTCCAGCACGGCGCAGACTGCGGCGGTGTCCTTGGCGCCGAGACCGCTCTTCATCGCCTTGATGTAGACCGGCTTGCTGGCATCAAACATCGGCGTCGGTACGCCGATCTTGCGGGCGTAGCCGCCGATCACCCGCATGTCCTTGTCCCAGACGTCGATCTTCATTGTGACGTTGTCATAGCGACCCTGCACCATCATTGGCGCGCGCAGCTCGAACACACGCGAATTGCCGGCACCGGCCTTCACCAGATCGAAAATGAGTTGCGGGGGCAGGCCGGCCTTCATGCCGAGCACCATGGCCTCGGCGCTAGCGACGTTGTTGATGGCGACTAGCAGGTTCGCCACGTATTTCATCTTGCTGCCATTGCCGAAGGCGCCAACGTCATAGACCTGGCGACCGAAGTCTTCGAACATCCGGCGCAGCCGTTTGATCACTGCGGCGTTGCCACTGGCGTAGAACACCAGGTCACGCGCCTGCGCCTGCGAGCCGGTGCCGCTGACCGGACAATCGAGCATCGTGTGGCCGGCCTTAGCGGTGATGCGCTCTGCCTTTTCCTTATCGGAGATCGCGAAGGTGCTCATCTCCACGATCACCTTGCGGGGCAGCTTGGCGGCGGCGATCTCGCGCGCGGTCTCGATCAAGGCCTGCGGCTTGGGCAGGCTGGTAAGGATGGTCGGCACGGCGGCGGCGACCTCGGCGGCATTTCGGGCGACCTCGACTCCGGCCCGCGTGGCCTCACGGCGGCGCGCCGCGCTGATGTCATAGCCGACCACGCGCCAGCCGGCGGCGGCCAGGTTCTTGGCGAAGGCGCCGCCCATGATGCCGAGGCCGATCATTCCGATCATGCCTTTGTTGTTCTTCTTGGCGGCCATTCACCAGCCTCCCTCAACGCAAAAAGCGCGATATGTCGATTCCCGCACTACTATTTCCTCTAAAGCAGGCGCCGCCGGACCTGTCGAGTGGGCAGCGGTTGCAAGGCGGCTTTCATGCGGCGTTGTGATCGCCTATCGTCGCCGCCGACAGCATCTAAGGAGGATCCATGCATATCGGAGTAGCAGGACTCGGCGCGATGGGCTCGGCCATTGCCGCCCGGCTGTTGGAAGTCGGACATCAGGTCATCGTCTGGAATCGCAGCGCGGACAAAACCAAGCCGCTGGCGGCTGCTGGTGCCAAGGTGGCAGCGACACCCGGCGAGCTGGCCGGCGCCGTCGAGGCCGCAATCACCATTCTCACCGACGGTGCGGCAATCGACGCCGTCTACAATAGTCCGGCTGGCCTGTTATCCGGCGGCGTCAAGGGCAAGCTATTCATCGAGATGAGCACGGTGCCGCCCAAGGTCGAGACCGACCTGGCGCCCAAGGTACGTGCCAAAGGCGCCGCCTTGGTCGAGTGCCCGGTCGGCGGCTCTACGGCGCCGGCGCGGCAGGGCAAGCTGCTCGGCCTGATGGGTGCCGAGCCGGCTGATGCTGCACGCGCCAAGCCGATCCTCGATCAGCTCTGCCGCAGGCTCGAACATTGCGGGCCGGTCGGCACCGGCTCCGCTATGAAACTCGCGATTAACCTGCCGCTGATGGTGGCCTGGCAGGCCTATGGCGAAGCCTTTGCCATCGCGCGCAGCGTTGGATGGGAGCCCAAGCGCCTGCTCGGCCTTTTCGTCGATACCAACGGCGCAAATCCTGCGCTGAGGAACCGCGCCGACATGATCGTCACCATGTTCGAAGGCCGTGATCCGGGGCCGACCACCTTCAGTATCGCCAACGGCGTCAAGGATCTGCGCACCATGGTCGCGACCGGCGAGTCATTTGGCGCCGACATGCTGGTGACTAAGGCCGCGCTTGCAGGCTTCGAGGAGGCAACCAAGAACGGCTTCGGCGGCGGCGACGGCTCGCGCATGTCGGTCTATTGGTCCTCGCAGCGGAAAAAGAAGTAGGAAGCCATCATGTCAGTCACGCTTGCACAGGCATCCTCGATCGTCGACGCCACGTTGAAGAAGGCGCGTGAGCTCAAACAAATGCCGCAGACCGTGGTGGTGCTCGACACCGGCGGCCACTTGGTCTGCGCCAAGCGCGAGGATGGCTCCGGCATCATCCGCTTCGAGGTCGCGGTCGGCAAAGCCTATGGTGCGCTCGGCATGGGCTGGGGCTCGCGCACCATGATGGAGCGCGCTGCGCAGAACCCGAACTTCTTGACCTCAATCGTGGCTGCGAGTTCCGGCCGGCTGGTGCCCAATCCGGGCGGCGTGCTGATCCGCGACCCCGGCAACGGCGTGCTCGGCGCGGTCGGCATTTCCGGCGATACTGGCGACAACGACGAGGTCATCGCTGTCGCCGGCATCGAGGCCGCCGGCCTAAAAGCCGATCCGGGTGGGAGCAAGAAGTAACTAAAGCTGCTCCGTCACGCAGAAGTGCTCACGCAGAAGGTGAGCTTCGAAGGGCAAAGGCCAGGACGTTCATCCTTTGAGGTTCGTTTCACTCGGACCTCAGGGTGGCAGGTCAAAAGATGAAAATTTGGGACCGTGACAATGAAACTCTTCTCTTTCTGGCGCTCGCTTGCGACCTATCGCGTGCGCATCGCGCTTAACCTCAAGGGTCTCACGCCCGAGGTAATCGAGGTCAACCTGATGAAGGGCCATCAGCGCGATCCGCAGTTCCGTGCGGTCAATCCGATGATGGCGATCCCGGCGCTGATAGACGGCGACGGGCCGGCGTTGTTTGAGTCGCTGGCGATTATCGAATATCTCGACGAGCTGCATCCCAAGCCGCCGCTGCTGCCGAGCGATCCGAAGGCGCGTGCGCGCGTACGCGGTCTGTCGCAGATAGTTGCCTGCGATTCACATCCGCTGATCGTGCCGCGTGTGCGCGAATATCTCGCCGCTGAATTCAAGGTCGACGAAGCCGGCGTGACGAAGTGGGCGCAACACTGGCACCGCGTGGCGCTCACCGCGCTGGAGGAGCACTTGGCGACCGAGAAGGACACCGGCATTTATTGCCAGGGCGACACCATCACCATTGCCGACATCTGTCTGGTCAGCCAGGTGGCGGGCGCGACCTTCTTCAAGGTCGACTTGGCGCCCTATCCGACCATTGCGCGCATCGCCGCCACTTGCATGGCCAATGATGCCTTCGCGCGCGCCCATCCGCTCAAGCAGCCTGGCGCCCCGGCAACTTAATCAGGTCCGCATGATCAACACCGCGATTATCGGCCTCGGCTGGTGGGGCAAGACGCTGGTGAAGGCGGCGCGCGATTTCGGCGCGCCGATTCGCTTCGTGCGCGGCGTGTCGCTGGAGCCGGAAACGGTGCGCGACTTCGCCGGCGAGAACAAAATCGCGCTGGGCACCTCGTTCGAAGAGACGCTGGCCGACCCGCAGGTGCAGGCAGTGGTGTTGGCGACGCCGCATACGAAGCATCGCGCGCAGGTCGAGTTGGCGGCCGCCGCCGGCAAGCACATCTACTGTGAAAAGCCGTTCGCGCTCGTCAAGGCCGATGCCGTCGCGATGCTGGAGGCCTGCAAGCGCGCGGGCGTGGTGATCGCGGTCGGCCATCATTTCCGCCTGATGCCGTCGATGCGCGTGCTGGCCGAGCTGAAAGAGGCCGGTGCCTTCGGCACCATCATGCATGTCGAGGGCAACTACAGCCACGACTGGCTGGCGAATTATCCGGCCGACAGCTGGCGCCTGGCGCGCGAGGAAAGCCGCGCCGGCGGCATGACGGGTATGGGCATCCACGTGCTCGACTGCTTCCGCGACCTGGTCGGACCGATGAAGCGCATCAGCGCGCTGTCGAAGGCGCGCGCGCTCAAGTATCCGACTGGCGACACCACCGCCGCGCTGATCGAGTTCGAGAATGGCGCGACCGGTACGCTCGGCACCACCATAAAGACGCCGTTCGACTGGCGCATTGCTGTCTATGGCGAGAATTGCCGGGCCGAGAGCGTGAGCGAGACGCGTGCGATCGTGCGGCGCGCAGGGCAGGAGCCAGAGGTGATCGACCGGCCCGCCGACTTCCACCTCGGGCGCAATCTCGATTATTTCGCCAAGGCGGTGATGGGGCAGGGCGCATTCCCGATCTCGCCCGCCGGCATTCTGCAAACGGCGGTGGCGCTGGAAGCGGTGTTCAAGTCAGTCGATGCCAACGGCGGGTGGATGGACGTCTGATCAGGCGCGTAACTTGCTGCGCGTCTTCCCGTTAATCGCTGCGTTCCACACGCCGTGAATATGCCCGACCTCCTGCTCGAAGCGTTCAAGGAACATTCGCGCCTGTGTCGATAGCGTGCGCCGGGTCGGCTGGATCACCACGAATTCGGCGTGCAGTTCGGGCTCGGCAATCGGATTGACGATCAGCTCGCCGCGCCCAATGTCATTGACCGAGATCACGCTCGGCAGCACGGTCACCCAGTCGGAGCGCGCGACGAATTCGAGTGTGGCGATCATTGCGTCCATTTCGAGCATGGCCTCGACCTCGACGCCGTGGCTCTGGAAATAGGTGTCGAGATTGCGCCGCCGGATATTGTCGGGGCCCGGCACAACGATCTTTAACGGTTTGCATTCCGGAAGCCGCACCGGCGCGAGCGGGACTAGGCCTCGGCGCGGGCCGGAGATCAGCATTTCGCGGTCGCGCACCAAGAGCCGGGATTTCAGCCCAATGGTGCCCTCGAAGGCCGGCACCACCGCGAAGTCGAGCTCCTCGGCGAGCACCATCTCGGTGAGCAGGCTGCTGTAGCCCTCGACGATGTGCAGTCGCACGTCCGGGCAATTGGGCACGAAGTCTTCCAGCACCGGCGCCAGCACTGCCCGCGTGAAGGTCGGCATTAGGCCGATGCGCAGTTCGCCGGTCACCTTGCCGGCAAGCGAGCGCGCCTCCTCGGCGGCATGCGCCAGCGTGCCGACCGCCTCGACGCAGCGCTTGTAGTAGCGCAGGCCGGCCGGCGTCGGCTTCACCGCGCCGGTCGTGCGTTCGAACAGCCTAACTCCCAGGCTACGCTCGACCGCCGCGACGTGCTGCGAAATGCCAGATTGAGTGGCGTTTTCCCGCGCGGCGGCGCGGGTGAAGGAGCCTTCCTCGCAGACCGCGATGACGGCGCGGATTTGTCGCAACGGAATACTGGGCACGGAGGGCTTTCAAAACGCAGGGGTATTAGAAAACCTAATGACGCGACCCAGAATATATTAATTTTGATTAGTCTGCCAACAGGCATAGCATCCCGCCCGTCACGAGTACGGCGCGAACCGGCGCGCCAAGCGGAGGAAACTATGGGCACTGCAAATTTCGGCACCCTCGGTATGGATTGGCAGCAGCGGGTCAACTGGGACCGCCTGCGTGAATACCGCATCGATCGGGCGCGGCAGATGATGAAGAAGCACGGCCTTGGCGCGTTGCTGTGTATGTACGACGAAAACTGCCGTTACATCACTGGCTCGCTGACGCCGGGCTGGAACAAGCTCAAGCCCGGCCTGAAATACGCCATGCTGTGCGGCGACGGCCGCCCGGTGCTGTTCGAGCAAGGCGATATCGGCATGCAGGTCGAGCGCCACTCGCCGTGGCTGCCGAAGGAGAACATCCGCCACTCCTTTGCCTGGATCAAAGGCGCCGCCGGTCCGGCCTCTACCCAGCAGGTGACCAAGTTCACCAATGCCATCATCGAAGAGATGAAGCGGCACGGCGTCGCCGGGCAGAAGCTCGGCTGCGACTTCATCGACATCAACATGATCAACATCTTCAAGGAGAAGGGCATCCACTGGGTCGACGGCATGACGCCGATGATGGAGGCGCGTGCGGTCAAGAACGTCGACGAGCAGGAGGCCTTCCGCATCGTCGGCGCCATTGGCGACGCCACCCACTGGGAATGCATGAAGTTCCTGCGCCCGGGCATCACCGAGAACCAGGTGACCGCGCATCTGATGGAATATCTCTACAACTTCCCCGGCATCGAAGACGTCGAGGACGTGATCGTCTCCTCCGGCCCGAACACATGGCCGAACTGGCGCAATTTCTCCGACCGCATCATCCAGCCGGGCGACATCGTGTTCATGGATTTGGCCGCGCTCACCTGGAACGGTTACAAGTCCTGCTATTACCGCACCTACTGCGTCGGCAAGGAGCCCACGCAGGAGCAGAAGGACACCTACGGCACTGCGCTCGAGTGGCTGTACGACTCGATCGGTGCGGTAAAGGTCGGCGCCACCACCCGCGACATCGCGCTGAAGTGGCCGTCGGCGATGGAGACCTGGGGCTACGAGGACGAAGACCAGGCCGCCGCCAATCTCTGGGGCCACGGTCTCGGGCTGGCGCAGTACGACCAGCCGGTGATCTCGCGCATTTGGTCGCTCGATCATCCGCTCGAGATCAAGGAAGGCATGACCTTCGCGCTCGAGACGCAGCACGGCAAGAAGTTCCGCTATGGCGTGCGTATCGAGGAAATGCTGATCGTGACGAAGGACGGCCCCGAGATCGTGTCGAACTTCCCGGTCAAGCAGATCACTGTGGTCGATCCGCTGCCGGGCTATGGCGATCACGTAAAATAAGCACAGCGTGCGTCTGCCCTCTCCCCGCCAGCGGGGAGAGGGAGCGCGCCGAGCAATCGGCCATGCCGGGAACTTGAAATCGCATGACCGCCTTCATCCTCCCGCTCAGCGACCCGGCCGCGACCGGCCCTGAAAACGTCGGTCCGAAGGCGGCTAATCTTGCGTCGCTGACGCAGGCCGGGCTGCCGACGCCGGGTGGCTTCGCACTCACCGCGGCGGCTTATCGCCAGCAAATGCGTCACCTTGGCGTCGAGGATCTGCTGCGCCGGTACAACGACGCCGACATTCCGACCTCGCGCAGGCTTTCGATTCAAATTCGCCTGGCGATCCATCAAAAGCCGATCGCGCCGGAGATTCTCGAGCCACTACTGGCGGCCTGGCGCGCTCAGCGCGAGCAGACGCCGCGGGGCGTCGTGCGCTCTTCCGCGCTGATCGAGGACCGCAAGGGCGCGAATTTCGCCGGCCAGTTCGAAAGCTTCCTCGGCCTCACCGACGAAACCGAATTCCTCACCGCAGTGCGCGCCTGCTGGGCGGCGCTTTGGACCTCCCATGCCCGCCGTTACATGGACAACGCCGGGCTCTCGCCGGCCGATACCGCGATGGGCGTGCTGATTCAGCCGCTGATCTCTGCGCGCGCTTCGGGCGGCGGCCTGAGCGAGACTGCCGAAGGCCAGATGCTGATCTCCGCCACCTGGGGGCTCGGCTCCGCGATCGCACAGGGCGAGGTGGTGCCTGATCGCGTCGTGCTGGCCAAGAACGGCTTCCTGCGCACGGTCGAGGCCGGCCGCAAGCGCCATCGCGACACTTGCGCGCACGGCGTGTCGGCACCAGAAATGGTGCCCAAAGATGAGGTGAACAAACCGTGCCTGACGCCCGGCGAGGCGGTAACGCTCGGGCGTCTGCTCCGTAAGTGCGAGCAATTGGCTGGTGGCCCAATCGAGATCGAATGGGCGATGGACGAGGGCGGCTTCAAACTGCTGCAGTCGCGTCCGCTGCACGTGGAAGCACCGATCGTGCCGGACGAGGTCTGGCTGAGCCATCCAGGTCTTAGCGGGCATCCGGCTGGTATTGGCTGGGGTTCCGGCCGCGCCGTGGTCGTGAATTGCGAGTGCGAATTGTCGCGCGTGGCGCCTGGCGACGTGCTTGTGACCAAGGTCGCCGGTCCGGCGCTCAGCCATATCCTGCCGCGGGTGGCTGGCGTGGTGGCTGAACTCGGCGGCTCGACCTCTCATCTCGCCTCGCTCGCGCGTGAGCGCGGCATTCCGATGGTACTCGGCGTGCTTGATGCCACGCAAAAGATTCCCGATGGCGCGCAGTGCGCGGTAGACGGCGTCGCCGGTGTCGTGAGGTGGATGCGATGAGCGCCAAGCCTAGAATTTTCGTGACGCAGCCGGTCGCCGAGAGCGCCATCAAGCGGCTCAAGGCCTTGGGCCGCGTGACGGTCTTCCCCGACGACAGCCGGATCATTCCTCACGCCAAGCTGGCTGCGGCCGTGTGTAAGGCCGACATCCTGTTCTGCCTGCTGCACGACAAGATCGACCGCGCAGTGATCAAGGCTAACCCAAAACTGCGCCACATCGCGGCGCAATCCATCACGCCCTCCAATATCGACGTTGCGACCGCAATTGCGCTTGGCATTCCGGTGAGCTGCGTGCCGCCGGTGACCACGGAGGCGACCGCGGATCTGGCTTTTGCGCTGATACTGGCGGTCGCGCGCCGCATGGTGGAAGGTGACCGCCTCGTACGCGCCGGTAAATTTCCGGGCGGGCAGTCGCGCCACCTGCTCGGCGCCTCGGTGCATGGCAAGACGCTCGGGCTGATCGGCGGCGGCGGCTTGATCGGCAAGGCGGTGGCACGTCGCGCGCAAGGCTTCTCGATGCGCACGCTCTATTGGACGCCGCGCCGCAAGCCGGAGAGCGAGGAGCGCGAGGCTGGCCTCACCTTCGTGCCGCTCGATCAATTGCTGCATGAATCCGATTTCGTGTCGCTGCATTCGCCGCTCAATGCGCAGACCCGCCATCAAGTTGGCGCGCGCGAGCTCGGCCTCATGAAGAAGACCGCGTTCATCATCAACACAGCGCGCGGGCCGATCATCGACGAAGCGGCGCTGATCCGGGCACTGAAAGCGAAGAAAATCGCTGGCGCTGGCCTCGACGTTTTCGAATACGAACCCAAGGTATCGGCCGAGTTGAAGAAGATGAAGAACGTCGTGCTCGAGCCGCATCTCGGCAGCGCCACCGTCGAGGTGCGTGAGGCCATGGCCAATATCGTGGTCGACAATATCGAGGCGTTACTCACTGGCCGCGTGCCGCCGAACTGCGTCAATCCGCAGGTTTTGGCCGGAAAGTCTTAAGCTCGACGATTAAAGCCTCTGGCGTCGTCCGGAGGAGACATCAGGAGGAGTGCAATGAGTGTTCTGCCCAAGCTCAACGTAGTAATTGCCAATAATTTCGGCCATCTGCCGATGTTTATCGGCGCGGAGAAGGGCTACTTCAAGCAGCACGGCGTCGATGCCAGCTTTAGGGTGGTGGATACCGGCACCGATATGGTCAACGCACTGCACGATGGCCTCGCGCAGGTCGGTGATATGAGCACAACCACTTATCTCAAGGCGGTGCACGCCGGCAATCCGTTCTTCATCATCGGCTTGATTATGAACGACGCCACGCGTGACAATTGCGACGACCCACTTGCGATCGTCACCAAGAAGGGCCGGGGGATCGCGCCTGGCAAACTCAACGATCTGATCGGCAAGAAGGTCGGCCTCGCCAAAGGGCAGACCTCGGACGAATATTTTAAGATGGTGCTGCGTCGCGCCAAGATCAAATATGCCGATATCACCATTGAGAACATCTGGTCGCAGTTCGGCCTCGCGCCGGCGCTGGCCGAAGGCAAAGTCGATGCGATCGTGTCCTGGGAACCCTTTGTGTCGCAAGCGCTCACCCATGTGCGGGACTCCTATGAGGTGATCCGCGGCGGGCAGCACATGTCCTATGTGATGGTTGCGGTCGCGCACGGTCCGACGGTCGAAAGCCAGCCGGCTGTGATTAAGAGCATTGCGGCGGGGCTGGCGCAGTCCTCGCACTTCACGCGCACGAACCCCGACGAGGCTGTGGAAATTTTCGCCAAATGGGTGCCGGGCACGGACGTCGCCGTCGGCAAAAAAGCGATCCGCAACATCAAATTCGACCCGCGCGTGTCGGCGAATGTGATACGCGCCTTCGAGAACGCCGAAGACGAGGTGCTCGTCAATACGTTGCCGGGCGCGGCGCGCCTGAACGTGCCGAAGCTGTTCCGGCCGGAGTTCATGGAGGCTGTGATGAAGGAGCACCCGGAATATTTCGCAGATCTGCCAAAGCTATAAGAACACGCATATTTCCAGCGTCATGGCCGGGTTTGTCCCGGACATGTCATTTAGGATTTGTCTCGCTGCCAAGTGACGATCACGCGCACTATCAAATCGTTGACATTCGGTTGGGGCATCGATGGATTTGTAATTTGCAGTATGTCTTCGCCATCGAAGCGCAGGAAGCATAACGTTTTGGCGCGCGGCGAATCTTAGCGCGCATATCGGGGCTCTCCGGGCTGTCAGGAGTGGAAAATTATTCCGCGGTCCAGCCACCGTCGAGTACCAACGCTGAGCCAGTCATCAGCGAGGAGGCGTCGGAGGCAAGGAACACAATCGCGCCGGTCAATTCTTCGAGTTGGCCGAGTCGGCCGAGCTTGATCTTGCTTAACACTTCGTCGCGGAACGCCTTGTTCTCGAAAAACGGCCGTGTCATCGGCGTTTCCAGAAAGGTCGGTCCGAGCGAGTTGACGCGGATATTGTGCGGGGCGAGCTCGATCGCCATTGCCTTGGTGAAGCCCTCCATGGCGTGCTTGGAGGCGCAATAGACGGTGCGGCGCGCGGCGCCAACATGGCCCATCTGCGACGAGATGTTGATGATCGAGCCAGGCAGCTTCTCCGCCACCAGCCGCAGGGCCACGGTCTGCGCCATGAAGAAGGCCGCGCGCACATTGAGCGCGAAGATAGCGTCGAAGTCCTCCACCTTCACGTCCGGCAGAAACGCCGGCCGGTTCATGCCGGCATTGTTGACTAGCACCTGATAGGGCGCTCGCTCAGCCAGCGCCTTGCGCGCAGCCGCGACGTCGGTGATGTCGAGCGCCAGCGCATCGGCCTGCTGGCCGCGCGCGCGGATCGCTGCCGCGGCGTTCTCGATCTCCTTCGTGCTACGGGCGATCAGCGTCACATGCGCGCCGGCATCCGCCAGCGCCGAGGCGGCGGTGAGCCCAATGCCGCGCCCTCCGCCGGTCACCAGGGCGCGCCGGCCGTCGAGGCGGGAAGAGGTGGTTTTGGTCAGGTCGATGGTCACTCCGCCGCCTGCGCGTAGGGCACGTTACGGCCGCCGTAGCGGCGCACGCGCACGTTGGCCTGCTCGGCGTGGGCGACGAAACCCTCCAGCATACACAGCCGCGAGCAGACTTCGCCGATCTTGGCGCTCGCCTCGTCGGTCAAAACTTTCTGATAGGTGCATGTCTTCATGAACTTGCCGACCCACAGCCCGCCGGTGAAGCGCGCGTTCTTCTTAGTCGGCAGCGTATGGTTGGTGCCGATCACCTTGTCGCCATAGGCGACATTGGTGCGCGCGCCGAGGAACAGCGAACCGTAGTTCTTCATATTGTCGAGGAAATAATCGGGATCGTTCGTCATTACCTGCACGTGTTCGGAGGCAGCGCGGTCGGCTTCGGCTACCATCTCATCATAGCTATCGCAGACGATCACCTCGCCGTAGTCCTTCCAGGCCTGACCGGCGAGATCGGCGCTCGGCAGGATCAACAACAGCCGCTCGACTTCTTTCATGGTCTCGCGTGCGAGCTTCTCGGAATTGGTAATCATCACGGCCGGGGAGGTGGGCCCGTGCTCGGCCTGGCCGAGCAGATCAGTGGCGCAGATCTCGCCGTCGACGCTGTCGTCGGCGATGATCAGCGTCTCGGTCGGGCCGGCCAAGAGGTCGATGCCGACGCGGCCGAATAGCTGGCGCTTGGCCTCTGCCACATAGGCGTTGCCGGGGCCGACGATCATGTCGACCGGCGCGATGCTCTCAGTGCCGAGCGCCATGGCGGCGATTGCCTGTACTCCGCCCAGCACGTAGATATCGTCGGCGCCGCCGAAATGCATGGCCGCGACAATGGCCGGATGCGGGCCGCCCTTGAACGGCGGCGCGCAGGCGATGATGCGCTTCACGCCCGCCACCTTGGCGGTGACAATCGACATGTGCGCCGAGGCGACCATTGGATAGCGCCCACCCGGCACGTAACAGCCAATCGAGTTTACCGGGATGTGGCGATGGCCGAGCACCACGCCGGGCAGCGTCTCGACCTCAAGGTCGTTCATGCTTTCCCGCTGCTTCTGCGCGAAATTACGTACCTGCGTCTGCGCGAACTTGATGTCCTCTAGGTCGCGCTTGCGCACCTGTCCGATGGCACGCTCGATTTCTATCGACGAGAGCTTAAAGTCGGCCGGCGCCCAATTGTCGAATTTCTTCGACAGGTCCTTCACCGCCTGATCCTTGCGGGCGTCGATGTCGGCGAGGATGCTTTCGACAGTCTCGCGCACCTTGGCGTCGGCCGCCTTGATCGCGCTCGCATCCATTCCGCGTTTGAGGTAGCGGGGCATTTTGTTTTCCTCCTATTCTAGAGCGGTCGTCCCCGCGAAGGCGGGGACCCCCAGCCTCCGTGTCGCGGTGAATCGCACGGTTGGTAGTTATGGGTCCCGGGTCTCCGTCGCTTTCGCTCGGTCGCCCGGGACAACAACAACGTTACTTAATCGCCTGCGGATTGATCGGCGAGCCGGTGCCACCGGTGATGATCAGCGGCGGGCCGCAGAAGAAGAATTCATATACGCCGTCCTCGGCGCAATCCTCGGCCAATTCCTTGAGATTGAAAATCTCGCCCATGCACAGGCCCATCGATGGGATAACCACCCAGTGCCAGGGCTGATTGGCTTCGGTCGTCTCGTTCGGCCTGACCTCAACGCCCCAAGTGTCGGTGCAGATCGCGGCAAGCTGCTTGTCTTGGCACCAATAGCAGTTTTCGAACTTGACGCCGGGCGCGTCGCCGCCCGCATAGCCGCCCCACTGCCCCTCGGTCTGGCAGCGCTCCATCTGCCCGGTACGGATCAGCACAAAGTCTCCGCGTCCAATCGAGACGTTCTGGTCCTTGGCGCACCTATCGAGCTCATCGTTGGAAATGCTCTCGCCGTCCTGCATCCATTTCACGCCGCGGAAGCGCGCAATGTCGAGCAAGACGCCGCGCCCAACCATCTTGTTCTTAGAATGCTCGATACCAAGCACGGAGAGGCCGCGCGAGTCGATCAGCTTGGCATCGTGGCCGTTGTAGGCCTTGTCCTCGTAGAACACGTGGCCGAGCGCGTCCCAATGGGTGGCTCCCTGGACGCACAGCATAAGCGTGTCGTCAGCGTAGCGAATCTGGTTCCAGTCCTGCTGCCCGGCAACGGCGTCGGTTCCGGTGGCCAGCATCTGGTGGATTGGATTGAAGCGGCCACCGAACAGCCCGGTCTGTGGGCCGGTGCGGTCGAGCGGGATACCGAGCGCGAACACCTTGCCGGTGCGAATCAGGCTCGCCGCCTTGACGATATCTTCGGGCTTGACGTGGTTGAGGGTGCCAATCTGGTCATCCTTGCCCCAGCGGCCCCAGTTGCTGAGTTTCTTGGAGGCTTCGACGATCGCCGCTTTGCCGACCTTGATGTTCATGGATAGCGTTTCCTTCTACACAAGTTCCTCGGCAGCGCCGCATGCCGACTAATATAGAATATTGCGCCGGACAGAGGCGTTTCAGCAAGCAGGGACAGGAATGTAACTTTGACATACCACGCACGCTTGCGCAGCATTCCGGGCACAAGCGGGAGACCGTTTACTTATCGAATATCAATCCAGGGGGCATTCATAAGGCGCTATGACCACCACGGAGGATCATCAATGGCTACGGCCGACAGCAACCCGGTCGTCCCGCGGTTGCCCTGCAGGTTCCTTCGCACAAATCTCGAAATGATCCTCTAAGGCGTCACCACGATGATCAAGTTCCAAGAAGCACAAGCTTCACGGAGGACAAAAATGAAACGTGAAATCTCGACCGCATTAGCGGTGATCGGACTGACACTCGCGGTCGCCGGCGTCGGATTGCCGGCAAACGCCGCTTCGATCATCGACGAGTGGGCAAGCGTAAAGACGCCGCCGCCGCCCACGCTGAAGCCGGTAACTTTGGACCCGAAGACGACGGCGCTGCTGTTGCTGGATTTCGTGCCGCACGACCCTTATTGCGGCAGCGGGAAGCCACGATGTCCTGCCACGCTGCCGACGATGAAGCGACTTTGGGCGAGGCGCGGTTAAAGGGTGTTACGGTCGTTTACAGTGTCGCTGGCAAGTACGAACGGTCCGACATCGCTGAGGAGGTGGCTCCGGGCGCCAATGATCCGTGGGTCAAATCCAAGTCGGATAAATTCCTGAATACCGACCTCGAAAAGATTCTCAAGGACAAGAGCATTCGAACGGTCATTGTCACAGGCAACTCGGCCAACGGCGCCGTGCTCTATACTGGTACGGGTGCGGTGCTACGGGGTCTTAAAGTCATCGCTCCGGTTGACGGCATCTCGGCTAACGAACTCTATGAAGAGCAAATCACGGTGTGGCACTTAGCCAACGGGCCAGGATTCGGTGGACAGGTAACGATAACCCAGTCAAGTTCTAAGGATGTGTTCCGGAGGAGTACAGCGCGCAACGAAGCAGAGCGATGCACCTATCACAGCCAAATCTTCGCAAGCGTACTCACCTAAAATAATCAAGGGAATCCAATGGATCAGCGCATCATCAATCTCTACGACAGCTTCACTCACGGTGACATTAGTCGCCGCGACTTCCTCGATCGGCTCGCTTCGCTGACCGGCTCGACCACAGCTGCCGTGGCATTATTGCCGTTGTTGAAGAACGACTATGCGCAGGCGGCCATCGTAGCCGAAAACGATGCGCGCTTGGCAGTCGATCGTGTTTCCTATGACTCGCCCAAGGGCAGGATCAACGGCTACCTGGCGCGCCCGAAAGCGAAGGGCAAGCGTCCCGTTGTCATCATCATTCAGGAAAATCGCGGCCTCAATCCGCACATCCAGGACATCGCTCGGCGGCTAGCGGTCGAGGGTTTTCTTGCCTTTGCCCCGGACCTGCTGTCGGTGTCCGGCGGAACACCGCCTGATGAAGACCAGGCACGCGAACTACACGCCAAAACCGATCCGAAGGATATCACGGTCGCGGCGGTTGCGGCGGTGCCATTTATGCTCAGCCACGCAGAATCAAACGGCAATGTCGGCGTTGTCGGCTTTTGTTTTGGCGGAGGGGTAGCCAATCGCATGGCGGCGGAACGGCCCGACCTCAAGGCAGTCGTTGTCTACTACGGGCTCCAGATCCCCGGGGAGCAGGTGCCGGCAATCCGCGCGCCGCTGCTGTTGCACTATGCCGAACTCGACCAGCGCGTGAATGCCGGCATTGCGGCATACGAGGCAGCGCTGAAGGCAAATGGAAAGCGCTACACGATCCACATGTATCCCGGCGTCAACCACGCATTCAATAATGACACCGGCGGGGCGCGCTATAATAAGGAAGCTGCCAACCTGGCCTGGGAACGGACTCTGGCGTTCTTCAAGGAGCAGCTTGGCACCCCGCCGCGCGCAGCCTGAATTGTCGTTGCTCTAGATCTTCCCCAGCGCCCGCAGAATCTTGTCCGGAGTGAACGGCATGTCCGTGAGCGGCTCGGCGCCGAGCGGGCGTAGCGCGTCGTTGATCGCGTTCATCACCGATCCAGGCGCACCGGCGGTGCCGGCCTCGCCGGCGCCCTTGGCGCCCAGTTCGCTGTCGGCCGTGGGCGAGACCACATGGCCACATTCGATATCAGGCATTTCCGCCGCCATCGGCACTAGGTAGTCGGCCATGTTGCCGTTTAGCATCTGCCCACGCTCGTCATAGCGGCAGTGCTCAAACAGTGCGGCGCCGATTCCCTGCACTACGCCACCGCGGATTTGCTCGTCGACAAGTTGTGGATTGATGATGGTGCCGCAGTCCTCCACGCACCAATGCTTGAGGAGTTTGACGAAGCCGGTGTCGGGGTCGACTTCGAGATAGCTGGCCTGGATACCGTTGGTGAATGCGAAGGGCCAAGCGCGTGGTACGTAATGCCGCGTCGCCATCAATTCGGCCTGGAAGCCGGGCGGCAGCGTGTCCGGCCGGAAATAGGCGACGCGCGCCAGCTCATCGAGCGGCAGACGCTCGGCGCCACCGGCCTTGTTGACGACGATACCATTGCGGATATCGAGATCCTCGGGCCTGGCTTGCAGCATTGCGCCGGCAATCTCGAGAACGTTGCCGCGCAGCGCCTTGCCGGCCTGCCAGGCTGCTTCGCCGCCGATGCCGGCCGCGCGCGAGGCCCAGGTGCCGCCGCCATAAGGCGTATTGTCGGTATCTCCGGTCACTACGCGAACCTTGTCGAGCGGTACGCCGAAGCTGGACGCCATGCATTGGGCGATCACCGCTTCAGCGCCCTGGCCTTGTTCGGTGACGCCCGTGTGCACAATCAGTGCGCCCTGCGCGTCGAGTTTCACGGTGGCACCGTCCTGCGAGGTGATGCGGGCGCCGCCGACGCCATAGAATGCGGCCGACGGATTGGTCACCTCGATGAAGCTGGCAAAGCCGATGCCGCGATAGATGCCCTGTTCGCGCAGCTTCTTCTGCTCGGCGCGCAGGCCGGCATAGTTCATCATGGAGTCGAGATGCGCGAGCGACTCGTGATGCGATAGCTTCTCGAATTTCAGGCCGGCTGCCGATTGCGCCGGATAGGCCTCATCGGGAATGAGATTGCGCCGCCGGAACTCCAGCGGGTCCATGCCGATCTTGGCCGCGGCCAGCTCGACCAAGCCTTCAGTGACCGCTACCGCGATCGGGTGGCCGACTGCGCGGTATTGGCACATCACATTTTTGTTGGTGAACACCACGCGTGCCTGCGCGCGATAGTTCGGGCAGGTGTAGGGGCCGCCGATGAGGTTAACCACCTGATTAGCCTCGATACCGCTGGTGCGCGGGTAGACCGAGTAGGGGCCGATGCCGGTGAGATCGTCGATCTCGAAGGCAGTAATGCTGCCGTCCTTGTTGACGCCGATCTTGGCCTTAATGCGGTGGTCGCGAGCGTGAATGTCGGTCACGAAACTTTCGATGCGGTCGGCAACGAATTTCACTGGCCGCTTGAGCAGTTTGGACAGCGCCACCGTCGCCATCTCGTCGGCATAGGTATGCACCTTGATGCCGAATGAACCACCGACATCTTTGGTTAGCACACGCACCTGATGCTCAGCCAAACCAAGATGTTTGGCGAACAGGTTCTGCATCATGTGCGGCGCCTGGGTTCCGTGATAGACGGTCATGCGCTGCTCGCCGGCATTCCAGTCGGCGATCACCGCGCGCGGCTCGTTGGTGACGCCGGTATGACGGCCGAAGTTGAAGACGGTCTCGACCACTGCATCCGAATCCGCAAAGGCCTTGTCGACCGCGCCGACATCCAACTTGCGTTCAAAGCACAGGTTGTCCGTAATTGAGGCGTGAATCACGGGCGTCTGCGCATCGAGCGCGGTTTCCGGGTCGATGACCGCCGGCATTTCCTCGTAGGTCACCTCGACCAACTCGCAGGCGTCCTCGGCTTCCGCGCGCGTGCGCGCGACCACCGCACACACCGCCTCGCCCTGCCAGCAGGCGCGCTCGACTGCGATTGGTGCTTGTGGCGCAGATTTTAAGCCCTTCAGATGTGTAAGCACGCCGACCCAGGGAGTCATAACTGTGGCGAGCTCGGCGCCGGCGACCACCGCTATAACACCCGGCGCTGTCTTCGCCGCGTCAGCTGCGATCTTGACGATGCGTGCATGTGCGTGCGGTGAACGGACGAAAGCGACATGCGCCATGCGCGGCAAATTGACGTCGCTGACATATTGCCCGCGTCCTTGCGTGAGTCGCTGCAAATTCGGCCGCGGTACCGAGCGGCCGATATACGAATTCGGCCGGTCCAGAGCGGTCAAAATCGGCGGGGAGTCCGCGATCTTCATTTCTTTTCTCCCGCGCGCACTTGCGCAACCGCCTCTACTGCATCGACGATGGCGTGGTAACCGGTGCAGCGGCAGTAGTTACCGGAAAGATGTTCGCGGATTTGCTCGCGAGTTGGTACGCCCCCACGCGCCAAAAGGTCCTGCGCAGTGGCCAGCATGCCGGGCGTGCAATAGCCGCACTGCAGGGCGTTGCGCTCCTCGAAGGCGGACTGCAGATCGGCGATCGCTCCGGAATCCGACAGCCCCTCGATGGTCTCGACCTTGGCGCCGTCGCATTGCACCGCCAGCATCAGGCAACCACGCACGATCTCGCCGTTCACCCGCACGGTACAGGCTCCGCACACGCCGTGCTCGCAGCCGACATGGCTGCCGGTGAGCGCGAGATCCTCGCGCAGGAAGTCGACCAGCGTCTTGCGCGCTTCAACTCGCTCGTTGACGGGCTCGCCGTTGACGGTGAGGGAAATTTCGAGAGCGTGGTCGCTCATCACCGCGCCTCCATCAGCTGCTTTGCCACGCGCCGCAGCAGCACACCGGCGAGGTGTCTCTTCGTCGCGCCGCTTGCCTGGATATCGTCGGGCGGATCAAGATCGAGCGCGGCGACCGCGCCGTCGACGTCGCCGCCGGCCAGTGCCGCTTCGGATTCTTGTGCCCGCACCGGTTTTGCGCCCACGCCGAAATAAGCCAGCCTCACATCGGTGAGCCCCTTACCGTCGGCGCGCGCGGTTGCCGCAAGGCCGACCATGGCGTAATCGCCGTGCCGGCGCGCTAGCTCGGCAAAGCCGACGCGGGTTGCCGTTGTCGCGGCTGGCACGCGGATTGCCGTCAGCACCTCCTGCGGACCCAATGCGGTCTCGAACAAGCCTTTGAAGAAATCCTGTGCCTTGATGGTCTGCTTGCCCTTCGGTCCGGTCGTATCGACCTCGCCGTCGAGCGCCAGCAGGCAGGCGGGTAGTTCGGCAGCTGGATCGGCGAATGCGATCGAGCCGCCGAGGGTGCCGCGATTGCGGATAGCGGGATGGGCGATATACGGCATGGCGCGCGAGATCAGCGGGGCGTGCTTGGCGATCATGTCGGAGCGCTCCGCCTGGGCATGGCGGGTGAGCGCGCCGATCTCGACTTTGCCGCCCTTGTGCACAATGCCATCAAGCCCAGCAATGCCGTTGATGTCGATCAGCAGGCTGGGAGCCGACAGCCGCATGTTGAGCGTGGCGATCAGGCTCTGGCCACCCGCCAGCAGCCGCGCATCGGCCTGCTCGCCCAGCAGTGTGACCGCCTCCGGGAGCGAGCGCACCTTCTTGTAGGCAAACAGCGCCGGTTTCACCTAAGTCCTCCCGAATTTTTTTCTATTGTGGCGGGGAACGAGTGGCTGCGCAATGCGTCGCTAGGCGACAATTTTCTTGACGATGTCGATCGCTCGTCGCAGCAGCGTCATGGAGGCTTCGAGCGTACGGAATGCGGCGTGGGAGGTCAGGGTAACGTTCGGCAGCTTCGCGAGCGGGTGATCGGGTTTCAGTGGCTCGGCGTGAAACACGTCCAGACCCGCATGGCGGATATGCCTACTTTTCAGAGCTCCGATCAGCGCGGCCTCGTCGATCAGCGCGCCGCGCGCAGTGTTGACTAGGATCACGCCCGGCTTTAGGCGCGCGATCCGCTCAGCGGAGAGGAAGCCGCGTGTCGCTTCGTTGAGCGTGAGATTTAGCGAAACCAGGTCGGACCTCTCCAGCAGCTCGTCGATATCGACTAGCGGCGCGCCTACGCGCGGCGTGCGGTTATAGGCTATCACTTGCATGCCGAGACCTTTGCCGAAGCGCGCGACCTCGGTACCGATGCCGCCGAGCCCAATCACACCCAGTATCTTGCCCAGCAGTTGTACCCCCTCCTGCGGGGTCCAGATACCGGAGCGCACCTCGCGGTCCATGCGCGCAATATCGCGCGCGCAGGCAAACATTAGCGCAATGGCGTGCTCGGCCACGGCAGTGTCGCCGTAGCCCTTAATGGTGTGCACAGTGACGCCGCGATATTGCAACTCGCCGATATTCATGTAGCTGGCGGCGCCGGTGCCAAGGAACACGATGTGCCTGAGTTGTGGACACTGCGTTACCAACTCGGTCGGCATGTGGGAATGATCGTTGAGTGCGATTTCGTAGTTGGCGAGCAGGTGCGGCAGGTCCTCGCGCGCGAAGGGCACACGGTTGACATCAATCGGCGGATCATCGGCCCGGATGACGCGCTCCCAGACGGGCGCCAACTGGTCGTTGCAATCGAGAAACAGGGATTTCATGAAGCTCTCAATCGGTGCGGCATATTCTCTTTCCCTCTCCCCTTACGCAAGCGTTGACGGCCCGCTGGGCGCAGAATACATGCGACCTCTGAATGGATATACCGATGAAACTGGCAAGCTACAGAGTGCGTGGGCGGGAGAGTTTTGGGGGAGTGGTCGGCGATGGCGTGGTCGATCTGAAGCTGCGGCTTGCGCCGCGGTATGACAGCGCGATCGAGTTGCTGCGCACCGACGGCGGGCTCGATGCCGCGCGCGCTGCCGTGCGCGGAGTACGACCGGATTTCCCAGTCAGCGAGATCGAATGGCTGCCGCCGATACTTGCGCCCGAAAAGATACTTTGCGTCGGCATCAACTATGCCAACCGCAACGCCGAGTTTGGCGATGCCGAGACTCCGGCGTATCCTAGTCTGTTCTTTCGCGTGCCTGGCTCGCTGGTGGGCCATCGGCAGCCGATTATGCGGCCGTGCGAATCGGAGCAGCTTGATTACGAGGCTGAGATTGCGCTGGTGATCGGCCGCGCCGGACGCCGCATCGCGCCGGCCGACGCGCTCGGCCACGTCGCCGGCGTAACGCTCTGCAACGAGGGCACGGTGCGCGATTGGTTGCGACATGGAAAGTTCAACGTCACCCCAGGCAAGAATTTCGACGCCAGCGGCAGCATGGGCCCGTGGATCGTGACAACCGACGAGATCGATCTGGCGCAGCCGTTGCATTTGACCGCCAAGGTCAATGGCGAGTTGACACAGGACGACACCACTTTGAGCATGATCAAATCCTTTGCCGAGCTGATCGCCTACGCTAGTAGCTTCATGACGTTGAAGGCCGGCGACATCGTTGTCACCGGCACGCCGGTAAAACTCAAACACGGCGAGGGGGCCTTGTGGCTCAAGCCCGGCGACACGATCGAGATCGAAGTCCCGGAAATCGGTGTCTTACACAATACGGTGGTGGCGAACTCATGAGTGAAACTTTCAAAGCGGCTTGTATTATCGCGTGGCCAGCGGGCCATTCGCGCTCGCCGCTGATCCACAATTATTGGATTAAGCAGCACAAGCTTAATGCCGAATACCGGCGCGAAGCGGTGCCGCCCGAGCAATTCGCCAATTTCATCCGCAGCATGCGCGACCGCGGTTATGTTGGCGCCAACGTCACCGTGCCACACAAGGAGACCGCGCTGCATTTGACCCAGCCGGACGAACGTGCGCGCGCGGTCGGAGCCGCGAACTGCCTGTGGTACGATGACGATACGCTGCGCTCGACCAATACCGACGTCGAGGGTTTCCTCGCCAATCTCGACCAGGTCGCGCCCGGGTGGGACCGTGGCCTGGAAACTGCCATCGTTCTCGGCGCCGGCGGCGGCGCGCGCGCGGTGGTGTTTGCGCTGCTGGCGCGCGAAGTCGGCCGCGTTTATGTGATCAACCGCACACCGGAGCGGGCGCAGGCGCTAAAGAAGAAATTCGGTGCGCGAGTGCGCCCGGCGAACTGGAATGAGACCACCGGGCTCTTGGGCGGAGCCGGCCTCCTGGTTAACACCACCACGCTCGGTATGGTCGGTCAGCCACCGCTGGAGATCAATCTGCGCTGCCCGGCCTCGCTGGTGGTGGCGGATCTCGTCTATGCCCCGCTGGAGACCCGCCTGCTGGCGGCGGCGCGCGCGCGCGGCCTGCGGGCGGCCGATGGGCTTGGCATGTTGCTGCATCAGGCAGTGCGCGGCTTCGAATTGTGGTTCGGCGTACGCCCGGTCGTCACCGCCGAACTGCGTGCTCTGGTGGAAGCTGATCTTGCCAAGAAATAGTGCGTTTTGATCTGCCGAAAACGCCGGAATATTCTTCCGCGGGAGGGGTTATCTGGGTGAATCCGAAGGAAATTATCCGATTGGGAAGGACGCATCATGCTCTCTTCGAATTTGACGCGGCGCGCGCTCGGCGCGGCCGCCATCGTGCTCGGCCTCGCCATCACCGGCGCGGCCGCGCAGCAGTCGGGTACCCGCATCCGCGCTCAGATCGAAAAAATAGACGGCGACATGCTGGCGGTGAGGACGCGCGACGGCGTCATGATGAATATGAGGCTGGATGAGAAGGTGCGCGTGTCGGCGCTGGTTAAGGCGACGCTCGACGACATCAAGAAGGATTCCTTCATTGGCATCGCCGGCGTTCCGACGCCCGACGGCAGCATCCAGGCATTTTCGATCCACATCTTCCTGCCGGCGCAGCGTGGTGTGGTGCCGGACCGGCATGGTCCGTGGGATGCCAAGCCCGGCAGCACCATGACCAACGCCTACGTCGAGGAGATCGTGCAGGCCAAAGACGGCGAAATGCTAACGGTAAAATACAAGGACGGCGAAAAGAAAATCCTGGTGAGCAAGGACACCGCGATCGCTGCAGCCGCGCCGGGCAGCAAGGGGGAGCTCAGACCCGGTGTGGAGATCATCATTTTCGGCTGGGACAAGCAGGCGGACGGCTCGGTGCTGGTGAAGACCATGTATGTCGGCCGTGGCCTCACGCCGGCAATGTGAGTGGGTCGAACACAATAAACGGTTGGCGATCTAGGTTTGCGGCCGGGTGGCCGCTAGGGTCCTTGGAGTTACCGCACCGCGAATACTCGATGTCGACCGCGCCGTATTCGTCCTGAACTGAAATCCTGACGTGGCGGCCTTACCGGCGCAGCGCCAGCGCTTCGCTGGCCGTAATCCGAAACGCTGCCATTCGCACTCATGCGCGCTCCAGCAGCGTGCGCCCGCGCTGTGTCAGCACCAGTCGCGATTGCTGCATGCTGCTGCCGTTCTCGAAACGGATCAGACCGTCCGAAATAGCGTCTTCCCATATCGACAGATGCGGGCAACTTCGCCGCCAAGCTTCCGCGTCGGCATAGCTGCGCTCGCCTTCGTCGATCCAGGCAAGGAACTGCTGCATCAGCGCGTGCGCAGCGGTTTGCATAGCGTGCCTTAATTACTCGCCCCGCACTAGTCTTTCCAGTTCAAGCTAATGCGTATGTACATAGGAGCGTCAAATTTGCTCGAATCGTCCTGCAATGGAAATGGGCGATCGATCACGTTTTCTTGCGATGAGGAATATTTGGCTGTTCGGCACGATTGCTGCAACAATCTCGGCAATGACGAATGTTAAATTACATCGCCTTCCGCTTCGGCTTCGCCGGCTTCTTCTTTTCCTGGCCGCCCACCAGCACGTGCGGGCCGATCTCTTTGATGCTGTTGCAGCCAGTGAGCGCCATGGTGACGCTGAGCTCCTTGTTCAGGATGTCGATTGCCTTGGCGACGCCAGCCTGGCCGCCGGCGCCGAGGCCATAGATATAAGCGCGGCCGATCATGCAGGCGCGCGCTCCCAGCGCCAGCGCGCGCATCATGTCTGCACCGGTGCGGATGCCGCCGTCGAACAGCACCTCGGCATCCGAGCCGACCGCCTGCGCGATCGCCGGCAGCGCTGAGATAGAGGACGGCGCGCCGTCGAGCTGGCGACCGCCGTGGTTCGACACCACGATGGCGTCGGCGCCGAGCTTGACCGCGGTTTTTGCGTCCTCGACGTCGAGAATGCCCTTCAGGATCAGCTTGCCGGGCCAGATCTTCTTGATCCACTCGACATCTTTCCAAGACAGCGCCGGATCGAACTGGGTCGCGATCCAGGCGGCGAGCGAATTAACGTTGTCCATGCCCTTCACGTGGCCGTCGAGATTGCCAAAGGTCTTGCGCCGGCCGTTGAGTATGCTCCAGGCCCAGGCCGGCTTGGTCGCCACGTCAATGATGTTCTTAATGCGAATTTCCGGCGGAACCGTCATGCCGTTCTTGATGTCGCGGTGGCGCTGGCCCAGCACCTGGAGGTCGACTGTGAGCACCAGTGCATTGCACTTGGCCGCCGCGGCGCGCGCCAGCACATCCTCGGAGAAGCCGCGGTCGTGAATCACATAGAGTTGGAACCAGAACGGCTTGCCGGTTGCCTCCGCCACGTCTTCGATCGAGCAGATCGACATGGTCGAGAGCGTGAACGGAATGCCGGCGTCGTTCGCCGCCATCGCTGACAAGATTTCGCCGTCGCCGTGCTGCATGCCGGTGAGCCCGACCGGCGCGAGGATCATGGGCGATGTCACCTTCTGCCCGATCACGGTGGTGGCCAGGCTGCGCTGGGAGACGTCGACCAGCACACGCTGGCGCAGCTTGATCGCCTCCAGGTCGGTCCGGTTCGCACGCAAGGTCTCCTCGCTGTAGGAACCGCTGTCGGCGTAATCGAAAAAGGCGCGGGGAACCCGACGGCGGGCAAGACTGCGCAAGTCCTCGATGCAGGTTACGTTTTTCATGGGAATTAAGCTCTACAGACGGAGATTAATTGGACTAGCACAGCACTAAGACCAACGAAATGGGCGGTTCCAGAGGCTTTTGCCAAGGCAGACCTTAAGGCCGCCGGTCATCCGCCAGCCTCGGTAATGATTACTCACAATTTTTGAAGCAAAAACCCGCATAGGCTTTATTATACAGCCACGCGGGGCAGGCTCGTGCCACCCGCGAATACCGCTGTATGCGGGGCAGACGATAAAAAAACAGGGCGTCGAGAGGGGCAGTTCATGGTTCGTCGCTATTTCGGCACCGACGGCATTCGCGGTCGGGCCAACCGGGTGATTACCCCCGAACTCGCCCTCAAGGTCGGGCAGGCTGCAGGGTTGATCTTCAAGAACGGCGACCACCGGCACCGCGTCCTCATCGGTAAAGACACTCGGCTCTCCGGCTACATGATCGAGACCGCGCTGGTCGCCGGCTTCACCTCGGTCGGCATGGACGTGCTGCTCACCGGCCCGATCCCCACCCCGGCGGTCGGCATGCTGTCGCGCTCGATGCGCGCCGATCTCGGTGTGATGATCTCGGCCTCGCACAATCCATTTGACGATAACGGCATCAAGTTGTTCGGGCCCGACGGCTTCAAGCTCAGCGACGAGGTAGAAGGCAAGATCGAGCAGTTGCTCGATTCCGATCTCAGCAAGCAACTGGCTAAGAGCCTCGATCTCGGCCGCGCCAAGCGCATCGACGGCGTCCAGGACCGCTACATCGAATTTGCCAAGCTCACGCTGCCGAAGGCGATCGACCTGTCGGGGTTGCGCGTCGTGATCGATTGCGCCAATGGCGCCGCTTATAGGGTCGCGCCCGGCGCGCTGTGGGAACTGGGCGCCGACGTGATTGCGATCGGCGTTGAGCCAGATGGCGTCAATATCAACAAGGATTGCGGCTCCACCGACCTCACTGCGCTCGTCCGTAAGGTGCGCGAGATGCGCGCTGATATCGGTATCGCACTCGACGGCGACGCCGACCGAGTGATGATCGTGGACGAGCGCGGCCACGTGGTGGATGGCGATCAGCTGCTCGCAGTCATCGCAGAAAGCTGGAAGGAAGACGGCCGGTTGACCCGCCCGGGCGTGGTTGCCACTGTGATGTCCAATCTCGGCCTCGAGCGCCATCTGCAAAACCTCGACCTCGAACTCATCCGCACGCCGGTCGGCGACCGCTATGTGCTCGAGCACATGCGTGCGCATGGCTATAACATCGGTGGCGAGCCTTCCGGCCACATCATCCTTTCCGACTACACCACCACCGGCGACGGCTTCATCGCGGCCTTGCAGCTGCTGGCGGTGATTAAACGTAGCAACAAGCCGGTGTCCGAGCTCTGCCATCGGTTTGAGCCGCTGCCGCAGGTGCTCAAGAATGTCCGTTATCAGAAAGGCAAGCCGCTGGAGAACGCCGGGGTACGCTCCGCCATCGCTAGCGCTGAGCAGCGACTCGGCCGCAACGGCCGACTGATCGTGCGTCCGTCCGGCACCGAGCCAGTGATCCGCGTGATGGGCGAGGGCGACGACAAGATTCTGGTTGAGTCGGTGGTCGACGACGTGGTCGAGGCGCTGGCCCAGGTCGCGGCCTGACAGGCCGATTAGTAGCCTTCCTGATGTAAAACTGTGATGCCTGGTGCGACCGCGCCTTAAAGATGCGAGATCTTTGCGCTGTTCGAGCAGCGACCCAACCGCTTAGTACTGGTTGGTCTGGGCGCGCACGTAGTCGATGAACCTCGTCACGACTGGCGCGCCTTCGTTCTTGCGGTAAACCACGGTGTGATTGACCATTCTTTTGGCGTCGATGATATTGCGGAATACTGCGCCCGGCACGGCAATGCGTGACAACGATTCCGACAGCACGCTCTGCGCGCTCGGCGCTTATCGCGCTGGCCGAGCGGCTGGTGAACTACGACTGGTTGCGCAAGGCGCAGTCGCGCTAAGGTGTCGAGCCGCCAATATTGCCAAGCGCGAAATATCACACTTTGAGCGCAATGCTCGCGTTTTTGGCCCTCGCGCAGTCTGTGCTGTCGGCAAGTGTGTCGGGGTAGGCAACCTCGGGCATTACGTCCAGCATTACATTGGCCAACGAGGACGATAAGGAACAGCGATTCATCCGCTCGTCGAGCCGAGCCTAAATCGTCAACGGATTCTTAAAAAATCCGAATCGCACATCGAGCATCGTTTCTTTCACCGAATGCGAGCGGAAGATAATTTTGTTAAGTGCCGTGGTTAATAAACAGGGTTAACGGCCACTTAAGATTTTACTGCCATCGTTCCCCTCACCTTTCCGTCCTCCGTGCGACGGCCGAACCGATAGGGGACTTTTGGCATGTGCATATCGCGTCACTCACTATTGCTGACAACCGCGGTCTTGCTCACAGCCGGTGCGGCGCAGGGCGCCGACCTTCCGCTGCCGCCGCCGCCGGTGATCGCGGCATTCCCGGCCTGGTATTTGCGCGGCGATATCGGCTTCAGCAATCAGAGTGTCGATAGCCTCTATAGCGATAACTATATCGGCTATGCGTCGGTCGTGAATACCAACAAGAGCTTCGATGCCGCGCCGCTGTTCGGACTTGGCATTGGCTATCACTTCAATAACTGGTTGCGTTTTGATGTGACCGGCGAATACCGCGGCAAGGCCAATTTCCATGGCCTGGATATCGGTGCCTTTCCTCCCGGCTCACCGTTCGGGGTTGGATTCGCTCCCGATCGCTATATCGGCAGCAAGTCTGAATGGACGTTCTTGTTGAACGGTTACGTAGATCTCGGCACTTGGTACAACATCACGCCGTTTGTTGGCGCCGGCATCGGTTATAGCCGCAATACGATTAGCGATTTCGGCGATGTGGGTATTGCGTGCCAGGGCTCGGCTGCGGCTTGCACCGCAGATACGAATTTCGCCACAGGCAGCAAATGGGACTTCGCCTGGGCACTGCACGCCGGCCTCGCCTACGAAGTGTCGAAAAACTTTACGGTCGAGCTGGCTTATCGATACATCGATCTCGGCAATGCAATCACCGGTACCGGCATTGCATACGATGCGAGCCGGACGTTCGCGCCGTTTGAATTTCGCCACCTGACGTCGCACGACGTCAAATTCGGCGTGCGCTTCAATTGACGGTTTCGGCGATTATCTAAGGCCGGTCCAGTATTACGCGCTGTCCCAGCCGCCATACGTACCGACGCCCGTCTATGCGCCGGCCTATACTCCGCCGCTGGGTAGCGGGGCATCGCGTATAAATTCTAGCGCCTGCTCAGCCTGTTCTAGCGTTCGCACCCCCAGCGACCGTATTACGCAGCCCCCGTAGTTGACCACGCGCGTGCGGAAGCGTATTCCCCCCAGTGGGACACCTCTCCCCAACGAGAGGCGCCTATCTGGAAGGGTAGACACATGACAGCGACCAAGCCCGGCGTGCGGCCGGCTACCCCGCACTTTTCGTCCGGCCCGTGCGCCAAGCGCCCCGGCTGGAGCCTGCAAGCCCTCACCGACGCAGCTTTAGGACGCTCCCACCGCGCCAAGATCGGCAAAGCGAAGCTCAAGCGCGCTATCGATCTTACCCGCGAAGTCCTGGAAGTTCCTGCCGATTACCGCGTCGGCATCGTGCCGGCCTCCGATACCGGCGCGGTGGAAATGGCATTGTGGTCGCTGCTCGGCGCGCGCTCCGTCACCGCGCTGGCTTGGGAGAGCTTCGGCGAAGGTTGGGTTACCGACATCGAGAAGCAGCTCAAGTTGAAGGACCTCACGGTGCTCAAAGCCCCGTATGGTGAACTGCCCGACCTCAGCAAAATCGATTTCAAGACCGACGTGGTGTTCACCTGGAATGGCACCACCTCTGGGGTTCGCGTGCCGAACGGCGACTGGATTGCCAGTAACCGCGAAGGCCTTACCATCTGCGACGCCACCTCGGCGGCGTTCGCTCAGAAGCTCGATTGGCCCAGGCTCGACGTCGTTACCTTCTCCTGGCAAAAGGCGCTAGGCGGAGAGGGCGCGCATGGCATGCTGGTCCTGTCGCCGCGTGCGGTGGCGCGGCTGGAGAGCTACAAGCCGGCCTGGCCGTTGCCAAAGATCTTCCGCATGACTAAGGGCGGCAAGCTGATCGAGGGCATCTTCACCGGCGAAACTATCAACACGCCGTCGATGCTGTGTGTTGAGGATTATCTCGATGCGCTCGCCTGGGCGAAATCAGTCGGTGGGCTCGGCGCCACCATCGCGCGCTCGGACTCCAACGCCAAGGTGCTCAGCGACTGGGTCGCGGTCACGCCTTGGGTCGCGCACCTCGCGACGAATACGAACCAACGTTCGAACACCTCGGTGTGCCTGAAGGTGGTCGATCCGGCGGTGACCCACCTGTCGGCCGACGGTCAGGCGGCGTTCGCCAAGACCTTGGCCGGGCTGCTGGAGAAGGAAGGCATCGCCTACGACATCACCTATTATCGCGACGCCCCTCCGGGCCTGCGCATCTGGTGCGGTGCCACGGTGGAAAAGAGCGACATCGAGGCGCTGATGCCCTGGCTCGACTGGGCGTTTGCTGAGGCCAAGGCCGCGGTGCCCAAGGCGGCATGAGGATGCCGTCATTGCCCCGCGCAAGAGGGGCGTCCAGTAATCACGATAGCGTCGGCCAACCCCAACGACTGTGATTACTGGATCGTCTGCTTTCGCGGATGGTGTCGACCGATAAACCTTTAGAGAAACTGGATGCTTCCATGCCCAAAGTTCTGATCTCTGATTCACTTTCACCCGCGGCTGTACAGATCTTCAAGGATCACGGCATCGATGTCGATTTCCAGCCCGCGCTTGGCAAGGACAAGGACAAGCTCGGCGAACTGATTGGCAATTATGACGGGTTGGCGATTCGGTCGGCCACCAAGGTCACCTCGAAGATCCTCGAGAAGGCCAAGAATCTGAAGGTGATCGGGCGAGCCGGCATCGGCGTCGACAATGTCGACATCCCGGCGGCGACTGCGCGTGGCATCATCGTGATGAACACGCCATTCGGCAATTCGATCACCACCGCCGAGCACGCCATCTCGCTAATGCTGGCGTTGGCGCGCCAAATCCCGGAAGCTGACATTTCTACGCGCGCTGGCAAATGGGAGAAAAACCGATTTATGGGCGTCGAGATCACCGGCAAGACGCTCGGCGTGATCGGCTGCGGCAATATCGGCTCGATCGTAGCCGACCGCGCGCTTGGGCTTAAGATGAAAGTGATCGCCTACGATCCGTTCTTGTCGGCGGAGCGCGCAAAGGATCTAGGCGTCGAGAAGGTCGAACTCGATGAGCTGCTCAAACGCGCCGATATTATTACCCTGCACACGCCGCTCACAGATAAAACCCGCAACATTATCGATGCCGCCGCGCTGAAGAAGACTAGGAAGGGCGTGCGCATCGTCAATTGCGCGCGCGGCGGTCTGATTGATGAGACGGCGGTCTACGAGGCGCTGAAATCCGGCCACGTCGCGGGCGCCGCCTTCGACGTGTTCGCCGAGGAGCCAGCCACCAGCAATCCGCTATTCACGCTGCCCAACGTAGTCTGCACACCGCATCTCGGCGCCTCCACCACCGAGGCGCAGGAGAACGTTGCACTGCAGATCGCCGAGCAGATGTCGGACTACCTGCTGCGTGGTGCCATCGCCAATGCCATCAACTTCCCCTCGATAAGTGCCGAAGAAGCGCCCAAGCTCAAACCGTTCGTCGCGCTGGCTGAGAAGCTCGGCTCATTCGCCGGCCAGTTGACCGAGACCGGCATCAGCAAGGTGCAGATCGCTTATGAGGGCGCGGTGGCGCAGATGAACACCAGGGCACTCACCTCCGCTGCGCTCGCAGGGCTGCTGCGGCCGATGCTGGGCGACGACGTCAACGTAGTGTCGGCGCCGGTGGTAGCCAAGGAGCGAGGCATCGTGGTCGAGGAGGCAACGCGCGAAATGCCGGAGGACTACGAAAGCCTAATCACCGTGACGGTCACCACCGACCGCCAGTCACGTCATATCTCCGGCACGGTGTTCGCCGATGGTCGCCCGCGCATCGTCAACATCAAGGGCATTCGAATGGACGCCGAGTTCGGCCCCTCGATGATCTATATCACCAATTTCGACAAGCCGGGCTTCATCGGGAAGTTTTCCTCCACCCTGGGCGAGGCCGGCATTAACATCGCTACCTTCCACGTTGGCCGCGAGGCGCCGGGCGCCAACGCCATCGCGTTGATCGAGATCGACGGCGAATTGCCGGAGGACGTACTCGCCAAGGTGCGCTCCTTGCCGCAGGTGCAACAGGCTAAGCCGCTACATTTCTAAAAAAACTTGTGAATTCAATCCGTTACAAAGTCGCCCGGAGCCCGACGGGCGGCTTTGCGTGCTTGCCTCTGCCCCCTCCATCCTTTATCCGAAGGTGGACCTGGCCGGAATGTCCCGGCGCCAGTGTCCGGTGGCTGGCGCAAGGAAAAAGCGGCTGATGGCGAATGTAGTGGTAGTCGGGTCGCAGTGGGGCGACGAGGGCAAGGGCAAGATCGTCGACTGGCTGTCGGAGCAGGCCGACATCGTCGTGCGCTTCCAGGGTGGCCATAATGCCGGCCACACGTTGGTGATCGACGGCGTTACCTACAAACTCTCGTTGCTGCCGTCCGGCGTGGTGCGCGGCGGCAAGCTGTCAGTGATCGGCAACGGCGTGGTAATCGATCCGCAGGCGCTACTCGACGAGATTGCCACGCTCGGCAAACAGGGTGTCGCGGTGACGCCGAACAATCTACGCATTGCCGAAAACGCGCCGCTGATTCTGCCCTTGCATCGCGATCTGGAGGCCGTCCGCGAGGACTCATCGGCCCGGATCGGCACTACCAAGCGCGGCATCGGTCCGGCATATGAGGACAAGGTCGGCCGCCGTGCCATCCGTTTCATGGACTTGGCCGACCTGCCGGCGCTAGCACCTAAGATCGATCGACTACTTGCGCATCACAACGCGCTTCGCCGCGGCCACGGTCTCGCCGAGATCGATAACAAGATGGTGTACGATTATCTTTCCGAGATTGCGCCCAAGGTACTCCCGTACATGGATTCGGTCTGGTCGCTACTCGACGGTAAGCGGCGCGAGGGCAAGCGCATTTTGTTTGAGGGCGCGCAGGGCGCACTGCTCGATATCGATCACGGCACCTATCCATATGTCACCTCGTCCAATACAGTAGCGGCGCAGGCGGCGACCGGCTCCGGATTGGGTCCGAACGCGATCGATTATGTGCTTGGCATCTGTAAGGCCTATACCACGCGGGTGGGGGAGGGACCGTTCCCGAGCGAACAGAAGAACGAGATTGGCCGGCTGATTGGCGAGCGCGGTCGCGAATTCGGCACCGTCACCGGCCGCGCCCGCCGATGCGGCTGGTTCGACGCCGTGCTGGTACGCCAGACCATACGTACCTGCGGCATTGACGGATTGGCGCTCACAAAGCTCGACATCCTCGATGGTTTTCCGGAGGTCAAAGTCTGTGTTGGCTACCGGCTGGACGGTCGCGAAATCGACTATCTGCCGGCGGGCGAACTTGCGCAGGCTCGCGCCGAGCCAATCTACGAGAGCATTGCCGGTTGGCAAGAGCCGACCGCGCGCGCACGATCCTGGGCGCAATTGCCGGCGCAGGCGATAAAATATGTGCGTCGAATCGAGGAGCTGATTGGATGCCCGGTAAGTCTGCTCTCCACCAGTCCGGAGCGCGAGGACACCATCCTGATGACCAACCCGTTCGAGATCTGATCGCAGAAAAGCTACGAACCAAAGTCACTGAACTCGCACCATGGCTGATTACCATCCGCTGATTTCCCGCGCCGTTGCCGGGCTCGACAAGAATACGGGCGAGAATCGCCGCGTGCTGTACGAGCGCGCGCGCTCGGCGCTGCTCAATCAGCTACGCAGCGTCGACCCGCCGCTCAGCGAAAGCGATATCACGCGCGAGCGGCTGGCGCTGGAGGAGGCGATCCGCAAGGTCGAGGCGGAAGCCGCCAAGCGGCTGCGACAGGACAAGGAGTCGGATGGCGAGGGGCGCGATACGCTGCGCGATCGCGGTCTGCGCGACTTCCGCGACACTATCGCCGAGGCCGAGGGCCTAGGTGATGCGGCGGCGGAGGTTAACCGATCGGCGCGCGCGCGCCACGACGCGGCGGAGGGCGTGCAACGGGAGCGTTCGCATGCTGAGCGCGCGCCTGCAGAAGCCGTGCCCTCGGCGCCTGAGCATTATTTCGAGCCGCCCAGCGCCGAACCGTCCCCGTCCCCGCCGCCGTCACCTGAGCAGCCTGCCCTCGAGCAGCGGGCGTTCGTGCCGCCACCGGACGAGCGCTATCCCGACGAGGCCTATGAGGGATCGCGGTATTTCTTTGGCCGCATCATTATTAAATGGGCGCTGGTGCCGCTAGTGATCTTAGGTCTCGTCGGTGGCGGCTATGCGCTCCGTCATTCGATTTCCACCTGGGTCGCTAGTCTTACCAGTTCGACACCGGCGCCGAAGCCGCGCGAGGCGGCGCAGCCGGCTGGCCGGCCGAAAATCGCCGACCGCATCGGCGCCTCCGGCGACAGCACCGACAGCGTCAACGCGCCAGCCGCTGCGGTGGCACAAAAGGTCGTGCTCTACGACGAGGACCCAAACGATCCGCAGGGTAAGCGCTATGTCGGTTCCGCGATCTGGCGCACCGAGACGGTGTCGCCGGGTCCCGGCCTCGCGCCCGAGCTCGCTGTGCGTGCCGATGTCGAGATCCCCGAGCGGCGCATGCGGATGACCTGGTCGCTCCGGCGCAACACTGACAAAGCGTTGCCGGCCAGCCATACCATCGAGATCATGTTTACGTTGCCGGCGGATTTCGCTGAAGGCGGCATCGGCAACGTGCCCGGCGTGCTGATGAAACAAACCGAGCAGGCGCGCGGCCAGCCGCTGGCTGGCCTGGCGGTAAAAGTCACCAACGGATATTTCCTGATCGGCCTATCGGCGGTTGACATCGACGTGCAGCGCAATATCCAGCTGCTCAAGGAACGTGACTGGTTCGATATTCCGATCGTCTATAACAGCAACAAGCGCGCGATCCTGGCACTCGAAAAAGGCACGCCCGGCGTTCGCGCCTTCGAGGAAGCCTTCCGCGCCTGGGGGCAGTAGCGCTCATTGTCGTCTCCGTAAATTCGTCGTCATGCTGACAATGACAACGGAGAGGCACCGTATAATAAATCGAAATGGCCGGGACGTGCCCGGCCATTTGTAGTTGCAAATGACGATGCTGTTAACGTAGCGCCGCCGAAGCGGCAGTCGCGACCGGTTGCTCCACCGCAGCGATTTGGGTCTTGACCGCCTTCTGCACCTTCTCGAACGCGCGCACCTCGATTTGCCGCACCCGCTCGCGCGACACGCCGAATTCGCCGGCGAGATCCTCGAGTGTAATCGGATCGTCAGCTAGCCTCCGCGCCTCGAAGATTCGTCGCTCGCGCTCATTGAGCACGTCTAGCGCCGAGATCAGAGCCTTGTGGCGGTTGTCGCTTTCTTCGCTGTCGGCGAGAATCCGCTCCTGGTTCGGCCCCTCGTCCACAAGCCAATCTTGCCATTCGCCGCTGTCGCCATCATCGCGGATTGGCGCGTTGAGCGAGGCGTCGCCGCCGAGCCGCCGGTTCATGTCGACCACGTCCTGCTCGGTGACGCCCAGCCGCTTCGCGATCAGGTTGACCTGATCGGGGCGCAGGTCGCCTTCCTCAAGCGCGGAAATCTTACTCTTGGCCTTGCGCAGGTTGAAGAACAGCTTCTTCTGGTTGGCGGTAGTGCCCATCTTCACCAGGGACCAAGAGCGCAGGATGTATTCCTGGATGGCGGCCTTGATCCACCACATCGCGTAGGTGGCGAGCCGGAATCCCTTCTCAGGCTCAAACCGCTTGACCGCCTGCATCAAGCCGACATTTCCCTCCGACACAACTTCGGAGATTGGGAGGCCATAGCCGCGATAGCCCATGGCGATCTTGGCGACCAGACGCAGATGGCTGGTGACAAGTTTGTGCGCGGCCTCGCGATCGCCGTCCTCACGCCAGCTTCGCGCCAGCATGTATTCTTCCTGCGGTTCCAGCATCGGGAACCGGCGGATTTCTTCCAAATAGCGGGAAAGGCCAGATTCAGCATTAAGTGCCGGCAGCGCGGCAATACGGGCCATGGTAGCGCCCTCCTTGTTTGCCCCCGATTGTTCGGCAGGCGGTTGTCGCCGCCGCTCCCCGAGCCGACGGCGAAATCTAATCTCATTTGCACAATACCGGACGAGGCCGGCGAAAGAAAGGCATGCGCCCGTCACGTCGCTGTGACCCCGTACGGCGACTAAGCCATTGACAGGGTTGATCTATTTATAATGTTCCGACGCGGCCCCTCCTCGGTCCGCGGCGAAGGCATCACGTAAACAACGCAAATCACCCGGCAGTTCCGATTGGAACTCCAGGAGCTCTCCGGTTTCGGGATGCTCAAGAACCAAGAGATAAGCATGCAATGCCTGCCTGCCAAGGGCCTGCAAGGCCGCTTGGGTCTGCGGGCCCAGCCGGCTGGACTTGGTCTTGAAACCGGTGGCGTAGGTCTCGTCGCCGAGAATGGGGTGGCCGATGTGGGCGAGATGAACGCGGATCTGGTGAGTGCGGCCAGTCTCGAGTTGGCAGGCGAGCAAGCTCGCCACCGGCTTGCCGTCGCGGCCGGCATAGCGTTCCAACAGTTGCCAATGGGTAACCGCTCTGCGGCCGCCTTCACGCACCGCGCGTTTGTCGCGAGCCTTTGGGCTGCGGTCGAGCGGTGCATCGATGGTGCCCTTCGGTCGATCGGGCGCGCCCCAGACCAAGGCGAGGTAGCCGCGCTGCAACGGCCCTTCGTGCTTCTCGGCGAACTGCTGGCTGAGTGCGCGATGGGCGTG
>Ga0207761_1000016_pt1 | contig 41022 bp, 27 predicted proteins | sample LuqExpMetageno34_FD_187792 | JGI IMG/M metagenome (GOLD analysis project Ga0207761, IMG submission 187792) | Tropical forest soil microbial communities from Luquillo Experimental Forest, Puerto Rico - Sample 34 (SPAdes) | ecosystem: Environmental > Terrestrial > Soil > Tropical forest ... | reverse complement strand
AGCAAACGACCGGCGGCCGTTCTTATCCCGCAGGAAAATGCGCGTGAGGCGTTTTGAGATTTCCGAGGAGACCTGCCAGAGATCCAACTCCTTCTTGGAGTGCGTTGGACACTCGATCTTAAAATCCTCGCCATAATAGTGATAGAACTTCTGCAGCGACTCGATCAGGAGGTAGTTGACGGGAAACCATATGGGGCCGCGCCAGTTGGAATTGCCGCCAAAAATTCCCGTGGTAGATTCGGCCGGTTCGTAATCGACGCGGCTGACGTGATCATTCACCTGAACTTCGTAAGGATGATCGAGGTGATAACGCGACAGCGCGCGAATGCCGTGGGGCGACAGGAATTCCGTTTCATCCAGCATGCGCTTCAACATGCGTTTGAGCTGCTTGCGATTTGCAAGAGAGAGCAACCGCCGCACACCCCGCGCGGAGCGCTGCGTCATTTCGATGTGCTCCGGAACGTCTTCATGATTGTCGATGAACCACTGCATGCGGCGCTTGAATCCGGGCAGACACTCCACCACTTCCGGCTCAAGTGTCTCGACAGCGAACAGCGGTATGAGGCCTACCATCGAGCGAATCTTCATGAAGTGCTCTTCACCGTTTGGCAGGTGAAGGAGGTCGTAATAGAAGCCGTCCTCCTCATCCCATAACGACATGCCCTCGGCGCCAATGTCATTCATTGCGTGCGCAATGTGGACAAAATGCTCGAAGAATTTGCTGGCCACGTCTTCGTAAGCGCGGTCCTCTTTCGCGAGTTCCAGGGCCATGGCGAGCATGTTGAGGCAATACATTCCCATCCAGCTCGTGCCATCGGACTGTTCCAGGTGGCCGCCGGTGGGCAACGGCGCGGAACGGTCGAAGACTCCGATGTTGTCGAGGCCGAGAAACCCGCCTTGAAAAATGTTGTGGCCGTCGGGATCTTTGCGATTCACCCACCAGGTGAAGTTGAGCAATAGCTTGTGAAAAATCTTCTCGAGGAATTGACGGTCCGCCACTCCGCGCATGCGGCGCTCGATTTTGTAGATGCGCCACGCGGCCCAGGCATGCACCGGCGGATTCACGTCGCCGAATGCCCACTCGTAAGCCGGTAGCTGCCCGTTCGGATGCATGTACCACTCGCGGAGCAGAAGTATCAATTGTTCCTTGGCAAAATCCGAATCGACAATGGCCAGCGGAATACAGTGAAACGCAAGATCCCACGCGGCAAACCAGGGATACTCCCACTTGTCCGGCATCGACAGAATGTCGTCATTGTACAGGTGGGCCCAGTCTTTGTTTCGTCCCTGCAAACGGGGAGCCGGAGGCGTTGGCCCGGCAGGATCGCCATCGAGCCACGTTGACACGTCGTAGTGATAGAACTGCTTGGACCACAACATGCCCGCATAGGCCTGCCGCACCACCATCCGCGCGTCGGACGATAGAGTCTTCGGTATACGCGAATCGTAGAATTCGTCGGCCTCTTTCATTCGCCGCTGAAAAACCTGCTCGTATCCCGCACCGAAATCACTCGTCGGCGGAACAATCGCCGGACGGTCACTCGGCCCCGGCGGCAGTGGCGTTCCCAGCAAAGGAGCGTCTGGATCGAGCCCGCCGAGAGGATTCAGGTCGGTAAGACGCAATTTCAGAACGGCGGACTCGTTGGCCGCCAGACGAAACGAGTAATAGGCAGCCATTTTCGTTCCGGAAAGTTCCGGGTTCACCGCCTGCTGATTATCGTGAATCACATATTCGTGAAAAGCGTCCTTGGTGTATGGAACGCGTTCACGGTAATTGAATAACTTCACATAATTCGTTTCGTTTTCCGTGAACAGCAGTTGCGGCGAGCCTTCGCACAGAAACCAACGCTTGCCGTATTGCCAGTGCTCCAGTTCTGCGCACATCGCCCCGACTGCTCCCGGAGACTTCCGGGCCGTGGGTCGCCGCAGGTCTTTTCCCCAAGACCAGGTATTCCGGAACCAGACCGTGGGAAGAATGTGGATATCGGCCGGATCGGGACCTCGGTTACTGGCCGTTATTTTAATCAGCAGGTCTTCGTAATCGGCCTTTGCGTACTCGAGCAATATGTCGAAATAACGGTTCTCGTTAAAGATGCCGGTATCGAGCAGTTCAAACTCAGCTGCGTTTCGGCCTCGTTTCTGATTTTCCTCGAGCAGAGTTCGGTACGGGAACTCGGCCTGAGGATACTTGTACAACATGCGCATGTAACTGTGCGTGGGTGTCGAGTCCAGGTAAAAGTACTGTTCCTTCACATCCTCGCCGTGGTTCCCCTGATTACCCGTGAGGCCGAACAAACGTTCTTTAAGAATGGGATCGCGGCCATTCCAAAGAGACACGCCGAAGCAGATCAGTTGGTGACGATCACAAACGCCGCCTATCCCGTCCTCGCCCCAACGATAGGTGCGCGCATGGGCATGCTCGAAGGGAAAATACTCCCAGGCCCTTCCGTCGGCGCTGTAGTCCTCGCGAACTGTTCCCCATTGCCGTTCTGACAGGTAGGGCCCCCATCGCTTCCAGTGCTTCCTGCGCTGACAGGCCTCTTCGAGTCGCTGGTCTTCGATCGTTTGGACACGCGCCATCTTCTATTCCTCAAATATCAACGAGGGAACATATTCGCATCAACGGTAGGAGTAGGGCCAGCGGCAAAGGTGACAGATTTGTCGAGAAGACCACAAGACCGTGCCAGCCCTCAAATCCAGAAATCGCCCGGACGGCAGGAGGTGACGGAGTTCCTGATGATGTACGGGTTTATCATGTGGGCATCCACAGGCACCTACCTCTATGTCGTTAACCAGGGTATCGGCACCGCCGGATCTCAGGCTTCCGTAAGCGCCTATTCGATTGGCGTCACCGGTACTTTGACAGCTCTGAACTCCGGAAATCCCTATGCGAACGGCGTCACCAACCTGACGAGTCTGGCCAACTACGGCACTGTCGATCCGAATAACGCGTTTCTCTACGTCGCCAACGGAAACCCGGACAACTCGGTTACGGTGTTCAGCATCGCCGCTAACGGCACACTGTCTCCAATCACCGGTTCGCCGTTTGCCGTCACGGGCGCCTCGCAAGTCGTGAGTGTCGCGGTCGATCCCACCGACAAGTACCTCTATGCGGTGGATTCGCCGACCCCAGCCCCGCCGAACGGCAGCGTGTACGCCTTCAACGTAGTTTCTGGCGGCGGCATCTCCGCTACGCCGGCGATTGCGGGCTCGCCGAAGCCATCCCTTTTGACATCAAAGTTGAAACTGAATCATGGTCCCACCCAGAAGGTTATGAACAGAGCGTGTCGCCCGCAGCGGCGGCCGGAGTAACGGGTGTGAGAACTCCTGTGCTGGGTGCGAGTTTGAACTGAGAAATGGTTGAGCTTGTATCGTCGTTGTTTACGAGGGCAAGGAACGTACCGCTCGGATCGATAGCGATTCCGAAGGGGTTCGGACCAGTTGCAAACGGCCATCCCTTTTGTTTTTTGCTGAAAGGCCTAATAGGAAGCACTATCTTCTACGGGTTCGTCACTCGCCGTACGGAACCCAGATGTTCTTTACCTGATAAGCGTGCTCGAGGTAAAACGGCCCTTCCCCCTGATGCTGATGGAAGAAGTCGATTTCGCGGCCTTCATTGGTCCAGACCTGCTTGAGATTCCCGGTCGACAGTGCTTTGGCGCTAGTGCAAAGCTCAGCGTCTCCATAGCACCACACGGCATCGAGGTCGTCGTGCTCAGCCAGCACTTTCAACAGTTCCGCAGCGCGTCCGGGAACAACATTGACCACGCCGCCGGGCAGGTCACTGGTCTCCAGCACTTGATAGATATCGCCACCGATTAACGGATATTTCTCCGAGGGCACGGCTACCACCGCGTTTCCGGCAGTGATGAGAGGTAAAACGAGCGAGAAGAATCCCAGCAGCGGTGCGTCTGCGGGACAAACCACTCCCACTGTCCCCAGCGGCTCGTTCATCGCGATAGAGATATTACGCAAGGGTGGGTTGTGCACCGCGCCGTCAAACTTGTCAGCCCACGCCGCATAGGTGAACAGTCGCTCTACGCTCAGCCGGACTTCCTCTGCTGCTTGCTTCTTGCCGACTGCTCCGGCGAGCCGATTGGTGATCTCTGTCGCTCTCTGCGAGAGATTCTCAGCAATGTAATAGAGCACTTGTGCGCGATTGTGCGCTGTCGTCCTGGCCCAGGATTCGGCCTTGCGTGCCGCTTCCACCGCGTTGCGGATGTCCTTGCGATTGCCGAGCGGCGACTCACCGAGTAATTTGCCGTTCTTGCCCCGCACTTCCAGGCTGTAGCCCGAATCCGGTCGTGCCTGTTTGCCGCCGATGTAGAGTTTCACGGTTCGATCGATGCTGGGGTTCGCAACCTCCGCTGGATCGCTCCGTTTCGCCCGCACTTTCGCCAGCGCTGGGGATTTGCGGAACCATACCGGTTCTAGATACTCTCGCAGCCCTTCCTTCCCGCCTTCCCGGCCAAATCCACTCTCGCGATAGCCGCCGAAGCCGCACGCCGCATCGAAAAGGTTCGTGCTGTTCACCCAGACAACGCCCGCTTTGATTTGCGCGGCGGTCTGCAATGCCACGTTGACGCTTTCGCTCCACACGCTCGCCGCCAAACCGTAAGCGGTATTGTTGGCCAGTTCCACCGCCTCTTTCGGCGTGCGGAAGGTCATGGCGGCAAGTACCGGTCCAAAAATTTCCTCCTGAGCGACGATCGAAGAAGGATGAACGTTACTGAGCAACGTCGGTTTGTAATAGAGCCCCCGCGTTGGCATCAGGACTTCCGGCTGCCAGCAGGTGGCTCCTTCTGCCACGCCTTGTTTCACAAGACGGTCAATGCGATCAAGTTGGACCCGGGCGACGATCGCTCCGATGTCGATCGCTTTATCGAGCGGCGGGCCCACACGCAGCGTGCTCATCCGCATCTGGAGCTTTCGGGTGAGCTTCTCCGCGATACTTTCCTGCATCAGCAAGCGCGAACCCGCGCAGCAGACCTGGCCCTGGTTGAACCAGATGCCATCCACCAGTCCCTCGACGGCGCTATCGAGATCGGCGTCCTCAAAGATGATGAACGGCGATTTCCCGCCGAGTTCAAGTGAAAGCTTCTTGTGAGAGGCCGCGGTGGCGCGGCGAATTGCACGGCCGACTTCCGTAGAGCCTGTGAACGCAATCTTGTCGACGTCTCGATGGCTGACCAGCGATTCCCCCGTCGAGCCATCCCCCGTGACAATGTTCACCACGCCTTTCGGCAGGCCCACCTCTTCACTTATCTCTGCGAAGGCCAAAGCGCTCAGCGGCGTGTACTCCGCGGGCTTCAATACAACCGTGTTGCCGGTCGCCAGCGCTGGGGCAATCTTCCAGGCGAGCATCAGCAGTGGGAAATTCCAGGGAATGATCTGCCCAACGACGCCACAAGCCTGATAGCCTGCAAATTCCTGCTCGAGCAGTTGCGCCCAGCCGGCATGGTAGTAAAAATGCCGCGCGACGAGTGGAATGTCGATGTCGCGGCTCTCGCGGATCGGTTTACCGTTGTCGATGGTTTCCAGAACCGCCAGCCGCCGCGAGTGCTTCTGAACCTGCCGGGCCAGCGCGTATAAATATTTCGCTCGCGAGTGCGGAGCCAGAGCCTGCCAACCCTTCAGCGCGCTGCGCGCAGCTTTGACAGCAGCATCGACATCCTCCGCGTTTCCCTGCGCAACCTCCGCGATCTTTTCACCGGTGGAGGGATCAATGGTGTCGAAGTATTGGCCCTCCCGCGGTGCTTTCCACGCCCCACCTATAAAGTGCCCGAACCGGCGGTTGTGGCTCTCGAGCCACTGCAGCGACTCCTTCGGATCTTCCGGCGCCGGGCCGTATTCCATGGTTGCGAATTTTTCAATAACGCTCATTTCGTTCCCGCCAATTTCTTTTCGGAATTAGGTTTGTACGGTTTCAGCCTTCGGCGCAACTTTCTCGCGCCAGATCTCGATGCGCTTGAGCAGGAATTTCAGCCGCTCCCGCCCCCATTTCGTGCGCATCACTGCTTCTTCCATGTCCTGAAAAGCTTCTGAATCGCCAATCTTTTCGCGAAATTCTTTCAGGAATGGCTGCACTTTCGCGAAGATAAAGAACATTTCACCGCTAAACGCCGGGCGCAAAAATAAATCCTCGTGCAAAACGCCCTGGTTCACAAACGAAGCGGCCATCCCCCAATAGCTGGCCCCTTGCCGGAACCAGTTGTTTTCCGGTGACCCGGGCGACTGCGCAATATTCATGAAATCGTCGACGCTACGCGGCCAGAATCCCGTCAACCACCACTGGCGGGCCTTACGCATTTCCGCTTCGCGACGCAAGTCGTACAGTTGCAGGATCAGTCGCGCGTCGGCGTGGGTGGGCTTCTTGGACATGCATCCCTCCGATTGATGTCAGGCAAGCGGGTGACGATATTCCGCCGAGTAGCGTCCAGTTGCATGGAATTCGAGCTGTCGTTCTATGTCACCGAGCATACTGCTCGCACCGATGCGGAACAGGTGCGCCTGCAACCAGCTGTTGCCCAACTCCTCTTTCATCAGTGACAGCCATTCAACGGATTGCTTCGCGGTGCGAACCCCGCCGGCGGGTTTGAAGCCGACGGCCATGCCGGTTTCTTCTGCGTATTCGCGAATCGCCCGCGTCATGACCAGGCCGACGGGCAACGTGGCGTTGACCGATTCCTTGCCCGTCGAGGTCTTGATGAAGTCGGCTCCGGCCATCATCGCCACGAAGCTGGCCCTCGCGACATTGCGCAGCGTAGAAACGTCACCCGTGCCAAGGATTACTTTCAGGTGCGCAGGACCGCATGCGTCTTTGAACGCTACAATTTCGTCATACAATCGTTGCCATTCCCCGCCGAAAACGTGCGCACGCGTGATTACCACATCAATTTCCTGCGCACCCGCTTCGACGGACCGGCGAATTTCTGCCAGACGTTCTTCGAATGGGTTCAGCCCGGCAGGAAAACCGGTGGATACGGCCGCGACGGGAATTTTTGTGCCTTCGAGGGCTTTGCGCGCCGTCTCTACGAATAAGTGATAAACGCATACGGCGCCGACCTGAATTTGCAGATTTTCAATTCCCAGCTTTTGTTCGATCGATTGCTGAATGGGCTGGCGAGCTTTCGCGCACAGCCGCTTCACGCGTTCGTCGGTGTCATCACCCGACAATGTCGTCAGGTCCATGCACGTGATGGCGCGCAATAACCAGGCAATTTGCCAGTCTTTTTTCACGGTGCGGCGCGTCACAAGCGTGGCCGCGCGGCGCTCAACGGCGCTTGTGTTCACACGGACGTTCTCGACCCAGTCCAGATTCAGCGAAGTACCCCGGTTGGCCACCAGCGGGCGGCCCCCAAGGGTGGCGACGACTTCGCCTGGCGGATGGCTGACCGCATCAACGATTCGATTTCCGTGCCGGTCGGTAATTTCGATTCTCGGCTTGATTTCTCGGCTCATCTGCAACTCCGGCGCTTTCGCGCCGCTTCCCCGCAGAAAGTCAGCATATCACTCCCGGCAATCGGGTGCGAAGCAGCCAGCACTCAAACGCAAAAATGAGGCAGAGAATCGACGGGTTCCGGCATCAGAATAGGGGAACACCGCTTTACGTGGAGCGACAATGAGACGTTCACAGTTTCTTATGCTTTTACTATTGGCGGCCGCATCTGCCTGCCCCACCTCCGCGCAAACCATTCCTCCGGTCAACGCAAAGGCCCTCGACGATTCACAGGTGGTTCTGCCGAAGGCCGGTAGCACGCAACTGCTGATTCTGGTATTGGGCTTTTCGCACAAAAGTGGTGATTACTGTACGCCTTGGGACAAGAAGCTTTCAGCCGATTTCCCTTCAAACACGCCTGCCGAGTACTATCAGATTCCCGTGCTTGCTGGGGCGCCCTCGTTCGTTCGGCCGATGATCCTCAAGGGAATGCGGAAGGGAGTTCCACCAAACGATCAGCCGCGATTCGTTCCGGTCTATGACCATGAAGCCGAATGGAAAAAGCTCGTAAACTTCGGCGCGGCCGACGATCCGTACATCCTGCTCGCAAAGCCTGACGGAACTGTGGTCTGGCAGACTCACGGGCTGTGTACCGAAGCTCTGTACGCCGAACTGAAAAACGCGATCGCCAAAGCAACCGCTGAGACGCCCAAAAAATAGCACGAATTAATTGCTGGCGTCTTTCGCCCCCGGAGTGGGCCGAGTCATCAACTCGACGTATTCCCTATAGAACTTCGCGGCATCGAGATCGTCCTGGACCTCCGCAAGGACCTCGCCCATACCCGGATGGGTCTTTTCGTCCCATGCCTGTGTCGTGCCGTACGCGGCGCCGTGATCGACATTGACGTCGAGGTACAGCTTTTTCCACTTGGTGATGATTGAAGGGTCGAGCCAGGCTACCGCCGCAAGTTCGTCCCACAAATAGCCAGCCTGGGCGTATTTGGCGACGTATTGTGCGGCAGGAGTGGGGCTTTTGCGAATTTGCTCAATCAACTCCTTCTCCATGTGCGTCTTCACGGAAATGTCGACGGTGGTAACGACAAGCCGCGGCCAGTGCGCATGCAAGACGGCGTGAGACGCTTCAGGGTCCATCCAGAAATTGAATTCGTGATTGGGCGAAAGGGCGAACTCCGGATCGTTCGTTTGAGGATTGATACTTCCTCCCATCAGAACGAGCTCCTTCACGAGTTCCGGGAATTGCGGGTCCAGCGCGATGGCAAGAGCGAGATTCGTCATCGGCCCGGCCGCGTAGACGGTTACCTCGTGCGGATACTTGCGCGCCATGCGCGTCATGAAGTGCGCGGCATCTTCGTCCAAAGGCTTTGTAGTCGGTTTGCCTTCCGGCATCTCTGGAATCTCATAAGGTCCGTGGACTTTGCCGGGAGGAAAGTTCCACGCACCCATGTACACCATTTTCCCGTACAGAGTCTGCCATTTCTCGATGAACTCCTTGCTGTTAACAAGTGGAAACACGGCTCCTGGCACAACCGGAATTTCCCGGCGGCCGATGATCTCCATCAGACGCCGCGTGTGCTGAACCTCTTCATCGCGCCAGGCATCGCCCGTAAGAATCGTTATGCCCAGGACGTCGGTTTCGGGCGAATTCACGATGCTGAGGATCGCCTGCATATCGCTTCCGCCGGGGCCGGATGCGTCCTGGTCGATGATGACTTTGCGCTTCCCTTGCGCCTGCAGGCCTGATGAGGCCAGCGCAATGAGCATGAGCAACAAACAAGATGGACGAAGCCAATTCATGGGGACACACTCTCCTTATTTTCTTCGCCAGGAAATCTTAATACATGATCGTCGGCGTGAGGTGATGCGGCCAGTTCGTAGTGTGGAAATGGGTCCAGACGCGGGCATCGATCTGCGGAATGATCACCTGCTGATCCGCCGGCCGTAGCTTGTTGATCTCTTCGGTGAGCACGGCTGTCGCGTAGATGCAGTTAGCGCGGATTTCAATCTCCCACCGTGAGTCGCGCGGGATGATCTGGTGGGAGTCGATCGCCTTTTCCAGCTTTTCCGAGTAGCTGGTGATCCCATGCAAGCGGAGCGCGACCGGAACAATGTAGTCGGCGAAAGCGGTCATCTTCTGTGGATCATCGAGACGGAATTTCCCGGGTTTGTGCAATGTCGCGTAGAGCATCCAGACGCCGAGTTGAGCGAGCTTGTAAATCTTGATTTCGTGCCCATCCAGTATGCTGACATCGTTGAAGCGGGGAAATTCCTTCACCATGCGGTCGACTAGGCCATTGCCGTTATCGTAGAGCTTGGGCGAACAGGAGCGAATGAAGTTTTGGAACCGCCCGTCATATTTCTCCGCCAATACTTTGCCGACCTGGTGCAATACTCCCAGCTTTTCATCGAGCATCGGCATTTCGATGTTGCCTTGAAAGACCGCGTCGAGCTCCTGCCGCGTGATTTTTGCAAGGTATTTCCCGTCGAGGAATGGCACACCGTTATCGTTGGCGCGTTTGATGCAGGCAAACTCCGCCTCGGAATCCGACCAGTGCTGGCCAAGATAGTCGACCTGAAATTTTTCATGGCGGGAAAAGTCGGTGAACGCCGTATCGATGGAGTTGGCGACCATGATGAAATCGATCGCTGCATTCGCGTCGCCTTGCCCCACGCCAAACGGTAACGCGAATTCCGGCATAGGCAGTTCTTCGTAGGCCATCCAGGAGGCGACCTCAATGATCTTCTCGTGGTGCGTGTGGACGTCGCGGGACGATTCCACGGCGTAGCGCACGCTATCGAGAACAGGACTTCCGATGGACTTCGGCCAATACATGAAAAAGTGCCCCAAGAGCGGGCCCTCCGAAATGAAGCGTTGCAAGGCCTTCTACGACAGGCGGGCCACAATGATCAGTACTAATCCAATCAGGAAGCACGCAAACATTGCGCCAATCAGCCTCGTCGTTCCCGCAGGAGCGGTGCGGAACTCCTTCCAGATGAATACGCCCCAAAACGCGGCAACCATCGTTGCACCTTGCCCCAGCCCATAGGAAATGGCGAAGCCAGCACGGCCCGAAGCGATGATGTTGAACGACATACCCACGCCCCAGATTAAGCCGCCAAGAATACCAGTGAGATGCGTCGTGAAGCCGCCCTTGAAGTAGTCGCCAAAGGACACGGGTGTGCCGACAAACGGCTTCTTCATGACGAAGGTATTCAGCACGAAGTTGCTAAGGAAGATGCCTACCGCAAAGACAAACACCGCGGCATACGGTCCTATCTTTCCCGGCTCCGGCTGTGTGAAATCCGGATACATTGAAGCCGCAACGAAGCGATAAAAGAAGCCCATCAGAAAGCCGCATGCGACCGAGAGAACCAGTCCTTTCGTGCTCACTCCTGCCGCGCCTCCGGGAAGTTTGCGGTAGGCGGTCGCATCCAGAATGATCGCAAACACGATCAGCAGCACTCCTGCAAAAAGCAGCGTTGCATTTCCGACCGGGTTAGCGCGGTAGTTTACGAGCACACCGAGCACCAGCGCGAGGCCAATCCCCACCGGGAACGCTACCGACATTCCTGCAATGTCAATTGCCGCCACCAACAAGATATTCGCAAGATTGAAAATCGCGCCACCGACGAGCGCCGACTGGATGCTCGGATGAGAGGCTTGCTGAAGATCAGCCACGAAGGGCCGGCCGGGCGGCCCCGAACTTCCCAGCGTCAGTCCCAGTATCACCGTCAACACCAAAACGCCGATGGTATAGTCCCAGTAAAACAGCTCGAAGCGCCAGCCTTTCTTCGCAAGCTTTTGCGTATTGGCCCAGGAACCCCAGCAAAGCATCGTGATCACACAGAACACAACCGCCCACGGATAGCTCTCGAGAACGAACATTCTGTCTCCTTAAGAATTACGGCTTGCCATCGCGCCGCTCCCATTCGGCTTCGAATTCCGAACGTTTCGGAAATGACTTCTGTGTGCCGACGCGCTGCGTGGAAAGCGCCGCGTACAGATTGGCGCGCAACAACGCCCCCATTTCCGCCACACCCTCCGCCAGAAACACCGAAAAACTGCCAATGAACGCGTCGCCTGCACCCGTAGTGTCTTTCGGGTTCACAGCAAACGGCGCCACGAGTTCCGTTCCCTGTGCAGTGGCCAACAAGGAACCTCGCCCACCCAAGGTCAGCACAACTCTTGAGAAGCCGCGCCGCAACAACTCTCCGGCACACTTTTTCGCCTCATCGATCGAGTGCACCGGCAATCCCGTGATAACTTCGGCTTCCGTCTCATTGGGAACGAAGTAGTCCGCGCCGCTTAGCTGGGCGAGGTCGGCAGACAGAGCCGGGGCGGGATTCACGATGCAGCGGATTTTGTGTTTGCGAGCGAACTGAACTGCGTAGTAGACGGTTTCGAGTGGAATTTCGAACTGTAAGACAATCGTGTCCACGCCACGCAGCGCATCGGCGGCCGCGTCAACATCGCCAGGCTTCAGCGAGTCGTTGGCGCCCTTGACCACGATGATGCGGTTCTGGCCATTAGGTTCGACAAAAATCGGCGCCACCCCGCTCGAGACGCCCTCCACGATGCGCACATGCGCCGTGTCGATACCGTACGACGCAAAGTTCTTCACGGTCGCCTCGCCAAACAGATCCGCGCCGACTTTTGCGATCATGATCACGTCCGCACCACATAGGCGCGCAGCCACGGCCTGATTGGCCCCTTTGCCGCCAAAGCCCAGATCGAAGCTGTTTCCGAAAATAGTTTCTCCCGCGCGAGGAAACGTGTCTGCAAACGTTGTGAGATCGGTGTTGGCGCTGCCGATGACCGCAATGCGTGGTGACCTGGCCATGCATTTCTCCTGGAGGCTGAACCAAAACGCGAAAATATAACAGCCACAGGGAATGAGCAAGCATGAACGGCTCAACGCACTCCGGCGATGCCACTGCCGCATTTTGCGTTTCGTTGACGCGCGTTTCCCCCGGATGTTAGGCTCACCCTTCCACCTGCATGCGCGCCGTCGACCTTATCCGAAAAAAGCGGGATTCCGGGGAGCATTCCCGCGACGAAATTAACTTTCTCGTCAGTGGCTACACCAAGGGCGACATTCCTGACTATCAGATGGCCGCGTGGCTAATGGCCGCATGGATCCGCAAGCTGAGTCCCACTGAAACAACGGCTCTAACGGAAGCCATGCTCCGTTCCGGTGAAGTTTTCGATCATTCTGACCTGCCCATGAAGAAAGTGGACAAGCATTCCACTGGCGGCGTCGGAGACAACACCTCGCTGATTCTTGCGCCCATCGTCGCCGAAGGCGGGCTGGCCGTGCCTATGATCAGTGGCCGCGGCCTGGGACACACCGGCGGAACACTGGACAAGTTGGAGGCGATCCCGGGATTCAACACGGCATTATCTCAAGCGGACTTCCGGCGCGTACTGAAAGAATGTGGCCTCAGTCTAATCGGGCAAACCGCGGAGATTGCTCCCGCGGACAGGAAGATTTATGCGCTGCGCGATGCGACCTCGACGGTCGAGAACATTGGACTGATCTGCGCTTCGATCATGAGCAAGAAGTTGGCAGAAGGGATCGATGCTCTGGTCCTCGATGTCAAGACCGGTTCTGGAGCCTTTATGGAGGAAGAGGAAGACGCAATCCGACTGGCGGAAGTCATGGTGGAAACGGCTCGCGGGATGGGTAAAAAGTGCGTCGCTCTTCTCACGGACATGAGCCAACCGCTGGGCCGCATGGCCGGGCACTCCAATGAAGTGATTGAAGCGATTGATGTCCTGAAAGGCGCCGGTCCCGCCGATCTCCGGGAGCTGAGCGTCGAGCTCTCTGCCTGGATGTTCTATCTTGGCGCTCGCTGCGAATCGGTTGACCAAGGCCGAAAGCTTGTTGAACAGACGATCGCTTCCGGAAACGCGCTGGAGCGTTTCCGTACTTGCATTCGTCTTCAGGGTGGCGATCCGCGCGTTATCGACGATACTTCCCTTCTGCCGGCCGCAAAACTCAAAGCCGATGTTGTAAGTCCGAAGGCTGGCTACATCTCCGCGACCCGTTGCCGCGAGTTCGGGATTGCGCTCGCGATGCTGGAAGGCGGGCGCGGCAAGAAAGAAGACCGTATCGATCATGGCGTGGGTCTGGAGTTTCACAGGCGTATCGGCGAGCGCGTGCAGCCGGGTGAGAAATTGGTGACCATCGACTACAACTCCGACGCGCGCCTGGCTGACGCGAAGAAAATGATCGTCGAAAGTTTTGAGTTTTCCGAAACCCCGGTGCCCGCGCCACCGTTGATTCGCCGGATCATTGGCGGATAAAGAATTTCAGGTCTGCAATTCGCATTCGCAACAGGTATCCACAAGGAGACGGAATGGGAAGATTTGCCGGAGTGCTTGGCATGCTGTTTCTGCTTGGTGGGGCCTACCTCTTCTCGACATCGCGAAAATCAATCAAGCTGAAAACGGTACTGTGGGGACTTGGCCTGCAATTAGCGTTGGGATTTTTTGTACTGCGATCGGGTTTTGGCGGCCAGGTGTTCAGCTTCCTCGGCGCTGGCGCAAACAAGCTCCTGAGCTTCTCCTATGCGGGTTCGGCATTTGTTTTTGGTGATTTGGGCTTACCCAAAGAACTTTCGCGACTCGGCTTCTCGTTTGCGTTTCAAGTGTTGCCCACGATCATTTTCATCGCTGCATTCTTCGCCGTGCTCTACCACATCGGTGTAATGCAATTGATTATTCGAGCGGCCGCCTGGATCATGACGCGAATCATGGGCGCCAGCGGCGCAGAATCATTGAACGTGGCCGCCAGCATTTTCATGGGGCAAACAGAGGCGCCTCTGACCATTCGGCCCTTCTTGCCAAAACTGACCAAATCGGAATTGATGGTGGTGATGACCAGCGGCATGGCGCACATTTCCGGCGGCATGATGGCCGGATATATTCAAGTAGGCGGCGCGGATCCGAAGAATCTACTCACGGCCGTGATCATGACTGCGCCAGGCACGCTCATGATGGCAAAAATGTTGGTACCGGAAACGGAACAGCCCTTGACGGCAGGTCGGGTCGAAATGCCCCAAATGGAAAAAGAATCGAACGTGTTGGGCGCAATCGCGCGTGGCACCAGCGATGGTTTGCATTTGGCCCTCAACGTGGGCGCGATGCTCATCACCTTTATTGCGCTCCTGGCGCTTCTGAACGCCATGATGGGTGGGATTCACAATTGGCCGCACATGAGCTGGTTTCCAGAGAGCCTGCAAAAAGTGTTTGGGTGGATCTTCGCGCCGGTAGCATTCCTGATCGGTGTGCCGTGGCATGACGCGCCCACGATCGGCAATTTGCTGGGAACGCGCATGGTGATCAACGAGTTTGTCGCTTTCAGCCAGCTTGGGCCACTGAAGGGTACCCTCGATCCACGGTCGTTCATGATTGCGACTTTTGCGCTGTGTGGCTTCGCGAACTTCAGCTCGATCGGAATTCAAATTGGAGGAATTGGGGCCTTGGCGCCGGAACAGCGTGGACAGTTGGCAAAATTTGGCATTCGCGCGATGCTGGCGGGGACGATGGCGAACTTGATGTCAGCTTGCATCGTGGGAATTCTTTCATGAGTCAGGCGCATAAATCTCCCGCGCGCGGCCGGCTCAGCCAGGAATACGCTTGGGCCGACTCTGCCGCGAAATTCGTTCTAAAGAAGACCAAGTTACGCCCCCAAATAGCCTTGGTGCTCGGGTCGGGTCTTGGTGCTTTTGCCGATGAGTTTACACAATCGGTCAAGATACCGTACGCGAAAATCCCTCATTTTCCCCGTTCAACCGCCGTCGGTCACGCCGGACAGCTCGTGATCGGCAATGTTGACAACATACCCGTTGTTGGCATGCAGGGCCGGGTGCATTTGTATGAAGGTTATGCGGTCGAGCAGGTGTCATTTCCAGTGCGTGTGTTCGCGCGCATGGGAGTGAAGGCAGTCCTTCTAACCAACGCCGCAGGCGGAATCAACAAGAACTTCACGCAAGGGCGATTGGTGCTGATCAGCGATCACATTAACCTGCAGGGCGCAAATCCGCTGAAGGGCCCAAACGATGAGAGTTTTGGCCCGCGCTTCCCGGATATGAGCGCAGCGTATGACAAAGAGTTTCGTGCCTTGGCAGTCGCGGAAGGAAGAAAGCGCGGAGTCGACCTCGGAGAAGGCGTGTACGCGGCGCTAGCTGGACCGAGCTACGAAACCCCAGCCGAGATTCGCTATCTGCGCACGATCGGCGCGGACCTGGTGGGAATGTCGACGGTGCCTGAAGTAATCGCCGCTCGCCACAGCGGAATTCGCGTCCTTGGGATTTCTTGCGTAACCAACGCCGCAGCGGGGGTTCTCGACCAACCGCTCGATCATAAAGAAGTGCTGGAAACGGCGGAGCGCGTGAAGGATCAGTTTATGGGACTGCTGCGTGGCGTTATTCCAGAAATCGCAAGAGTCCTGAAGTAGGGAGGAAGACTTGCCCGAATTCGACAGCCTGATCCAAGCGGCCCAATCGGCCAGAGAAAACGCCCACGCGCCCTTTTCGAATTTCAAGGTAGGCGCGGCTCTGCGCGCAAATTCCGGCAGAGTGTTTGGCGGCTGTAACGTCGAGAACGCCACGTACGGCCTGACCGTTTGCGCCGAGCGTGTCGCGATCTTCAAGGCCATCAGCGAGGGCGAACGCAAATTCGATGCTATCGCGGTCGTGACCGATACGGACACGCTGACGCCACCGTGCGGGGCATGCCGCCAACTGATCTGGGAATTTTGCGGAGATGTTCCGGTCATCATGTCGAACTTGAAAGGGAAAGTAGAAGTACTTCAGATGAGCCAACTCTTCCCCAAACCGTTTGACTCCTCTAATCTGTAGCAACGCATCTTTGGAAGGACAATTTTCATGATTGAAATATCTTCACAACAAATGAGGGTCTGTGTCCGATATTCCCACTTTGTCGCGTTTTTGCTGATGGCCTGGCCGGTTTTCGCCAACGCGCAGCCAAAAGAGGCGGTGAGCTACGACATGGTGGTCACGAACGCGACCGTCGTCACCATGGATCCCGACCGGCATGTCATCGAAGATGCCGTGATTGCCGTGAATGGCGACAGCATTGCCTTCATTGGCGCAGCGTCCGACTTTCGCATGAAAACGATCAAGGGAGTCACCGCCAAGCAAAACATCGACGCCAGGGGCAAACTGATCATGCCCGGCCTGATCAACGGGCACACCCACATCCCGATGGTGTTGATGCGCGGCCTGGTCGACGACGTGACTCTAGACGATTGGCTGCGCAAATACATTTTCCCCGCCGAAGCAAAAAACGTCACCGAGGATTTCGTGAGGTGGGGTTCGCGGCTGGCGCTGGCCGAAATGATTCGCAGCGGCACCACAACGTTTGCAGACATGTACTACTTCGAAGATGCGGAGGCCGAGGAAACCAAGGCGGCAGGGCTTCGCGGCTTTCTCGGCGAAACTTGGATCGACTTTCCCACACCCGACAACAAAAGCAACGCGGAGATGGCTTCGTACACTGAAAAGTTCTTAAAGAAATGGCAGGGTGACCCGCTGATCCACGCGGCAGTCGCGCCTCATTCGATCTATACCTGCTCGGAGAAGACTCTTCGCGATGCCGCCGTCATGGCCAGGAAGTATCACGCACCGATTCTCATTCACGTCGCGGAAATGAGGAAGGAACTGGTAGACAGCCTCGAAAAGAATGGAACTACGCCGGTGCAGTATCTGGAACGCATCGAACTACTAGGCCCCGATGTGCTGGCGGCACATTGCATCTGGGTCGACTACACAGACATGAAGATTCTCGCCGACCGGCAAGTTGGCTGCGTGCACAATCCATCCAGCAACATGATGCTCGCAAGCGGCGTTGCGCCCGTTGTCGATCAACGCGCAGCGGGAATGCGTGTAGGCCTGGGGACCGATGGGCCATCCGGCAGCAACAACGACTTGGACATGATGGAGGAAATGGATCTCGCCGCAAAGCTTCAAAAAACCTACCGTGTTGATCCACGGGCTCTGGGCGCCAAAGGTGCGCTGGAGATGGCCACTATCGAAGGGGCACGTGCCTTGCACATGGAAAAAGAGATCGGCTCGCTCGAAGCCAGCAAGAAAGCCGATTTCGTCATCCTGAATCTCAATGTTCCGAACGCCGTGCCAATGTTTGATGTCTACTCGCAGATTGTCTACGCCCTGAAAGCAAGCGAGGTCGAGACGGTCGTCGTTGGTGGCAAGCCGGTGATGAAAGACGGCAAGGTGCTAACTGTGGATGAAGCCAAGGCGATTGCGAAAGCTGTGGAATACGGCAAACAGGTTGCTGCTTCGTTGAAAAACTAGACGACAAGCTCAGGCGTTCTTCAATTTCCGATAACGGCGAATCACCGCATTCGTGGAACTGTCGTGCTTCAACGCAGGTTCCGTTGTACTTTCCAATTCGGGGATGATGCGCTGCGCGAGCACCTTCCCAAGTTCGACGCCCCACTGATCGAACGAATCGATGTGCCAGATCGTCCCTTGTGTGAACACCGCGTGCTCATAAAGCGCTACCAGCTTACCGAGCGCTTCTGGCGTCAGTTCTTCGAGTAGGATCGTGTTCGAAGGGCGATTGCCCTCGAATACGCGGTGCGGCACCAGCCAATCTGGCGTTCCTTCCGCCTTCACCTGCTTCGGCGTTTTACCGAACGCGAGCGCTTCACTTTGCGCGCAAACGTTCGCGATGAGCATGTCGTGATGACGGCCGAGTGGATTTAGCGGTTTGCCAAAACCGATAAAATCGCACGGAATCAACCGCGTGCCCTGGTGGATTAACTGATAGAAAGAGTGTTGCCCGTTGGTGCCGGGCTCGCCCCAATAGATCGGGCCCGTTTCGTAATTTACCGTTGTGCCGTCGAGCGTAACGTGTTTTCCATTGCTTTCCATGGTGAGCTGCTGGAGATAGGCTGGAAATCGCTTCAGATACTGCTCGTAGGGAAGAACTGCGACGGTTTGTGCATTGAAGAAATCCGTATACCAGACGCCGAGCAAACCAAGCAGCACCGGAAGATTCCGTTCGAAGGGCGCGGTGCGAAAGTGCTCGTCCATCTCGCGAAAGCCAGCAAGCATAGAGCGAAAATCCTCGGGCCCTACCGCCAGCATCGTCGATAAGCCGATGGCGGAATCCATGGAGTAGCGGCCCCCGACCCAATCCCAGAAGCCAAACATATTCGCGGTGTCGATGCCGAATTTGCTGACCTCTGCGGCATTGGTAGAAACCGCAACGAAGTGCTTTGCCACTGCCTTTTCGTCGCCGCCCAGCCCTTTCAGGACCCAGTCTCGCGCGGTATGCGCGTTGGTCATGGTTTCGAGCGTCGTGAAAGTTTTCGAGGAAACGATAAAGAGCGTCTCTTCGGGCTTGAGGTCCACGACCGCTTCCGCAAAATCCGTGCCATCCACGTTCGAGACAAAGCGGAACGTCATGCTGCGCTCGCTATAGTGCTTCAGCGCCTCGTAAGCCATGACCGGCCCCAGATCGGAGCCGCCAATGCCGACATTGATCACGTTGCGAATCCGCTTGCCGGTGTGCCCCACCCAGGCGCCACTCCGCACCCGGTTCGAAAACTCCGCCATCTTGTCGAGTACCGCATGCACATCCGGCACGACATTCTTTCCATCGACCAGAATGGACGTGTCCTTGGGAGCACGGAGCGCCACGTGAAGAACAGCGCGGTTTTCGGTGATGTTGATCTTTTCTCCCCGGAACATCGCGTCTATGCGCTCCCGGAGTCCGGATTCCTGGGCGAGTTCGAGCAAGAGCTTTATCGTTTTTTCTGTGATCCGGTTTTTCGAATAATCGAAATAGATTCCGACCGCTTCTACAGCAAAGCGCTCGCCGCGCTTCGGATCGTCCTCGAACAACTTGCGCAAATGCGCCGCTCGCAGCTTGGCGTGGTGGGTCTTCAGAGCAGCCCAAGCTTTGCGTTTGGTGAGAGGCTTAAGCGCGGACTTCTTCGCGGCAGCTTTCTTGTTCGGCATGGTCTGCTCCTTTGCTGCTCGGATTAGATTGTTTAGTGCAAGCGAGGTTTCATGTGTTTCGCGTGATTGTCGCCACCTGCGGCATGCCAAAGGCGAAATCCGCCAATGAAAGCATTCTTGTTGTTGCCGGCGCGGCACTTGGGCGGCAGTTTCGACAATTTCTTGACGTTTCCACCTCCCAGCACGACTTCATCCGGCTCCAATGCCTCGGTCATCTTCTCGACCACATCAAAAACGTGCTTCTGCCATTTCTTGCGGCCACGCTTTTCCAGACTGCGTCTGCCGACATAATCCTCATAAGTTCCCTTTTTGTAGGGGAGATGCCCAAGTTCCATCGGCTCAACCGTGCCGTCAACCACCAGAGCTGTCCCCAGGCCTGTCCCCAGCCCGAGAAAGAGCATTTTGCCTTTGTGGTAGCTTCCCAGCGCCTGCATCGCCGCATCGTTGATCACCTTCACCGGACAACCGAACGCGCGATGAAAGTGAAATCCAACCCATCCTTTCCCCAGATTGTAAGGATTCATGATCGGGCGGTTGTGCAACACTGGACCGGGGTAACCAATCGATACGGCGTCGTAGTCCCAGTCCGCTGTGGCCTCTTTCGTTTTCTTGACCATTTGCTCGGCCGTCATCTCGGGGCCGGACTCGAACTTCCGCGGAGTTTCTTCTCCGCTCACGAGAAGTTTTACATTTGTGCCGCCAACGTCGATCACCAGAACTTTCATCTCGAGTTCCTCGCCTGAGGCCTGGACAGCAAGGTTGCAGCCCACAAGTTTACCCAAAAGTAGCCCAAAATGGCTGCGCCCTGGTTAAAAAATAGAAATCAAGCGGAAGCCCGGGGAGCAACCGCAACTTATTCAAAATCTTACACAGGCAAATGCAAAACATCCCCTTGACACATCCACGATAGAGAAGTAATTTTCCTCAATGTTTTCATAGGATGGGCGATCTCCCGTTCGGGGTGAATGTACGGCGGAGAGTCTGAAGCCAGTCGTCGTAAGTCCATGCTTCACAATAGGAAATAGACTTGCTTCCCGGTGCGCGAGGGAGGGGGCGTTCTGTTTTCTGTTGGTCACTGCGCCCAGAAAATTTCGTCGTGTCGTGGAGAGGGGTGTCAAGGATGAGTCGTAAACATTTTCTCGCAGTGGTTGTATTCATCGCAGCGCTCTGTTTGGGCCAAAACGCTTTCGGTCAAGCGACCGGCAGTTTCTCAGGCACCGTGACTGACAAGTCGGGTTCCGCTGTCGCCGGCGCGGCAATCACCGTGACGTCGGAGGCCACCGGCATAGTTCGCACCACAACTACGGACGATTCGGGTCACTATGCCGTGACTTTGCTGCCTGTTTCCGTTTATGCCGTCCGTGTTGAGTTCAAGGGCTTCCAGACCACCGAAAGCAAGGGCGTAAAGCTGCAAGTCGACGAGCACCGCGAGATGGATTTCACGCTCTCTCCAGCGACCGTGAGCTCGACCGTGGAAGTGACCGCCGCCGAAGTGGCCGTGGAAACCACCAACCCTTCGCTCGGCCAGGTTATTAACTCGCAGCAGGTCACCCAACTTCCCCTGAATGGCCGCGACTATGTGCAGTTGGCCACACTTGCTCCCGGCACAGCTGCGGAGACCAATCCCAATAGCTTTTTCACCACCGCGCCCAGTAGCGAAGTGGCAGCACGCGGACCGTTCTCTCTTTCGGTCGGTGGATCCCGCCCCAACAGCACCGACTGGCTGATCGACGGCGTGGACAACAACGAGTTGACAGCTGGCGGTATTTCGATCCTCTCCAACATCGACTCCATCCAGGAATTTAAGGTCCTCACCTACAACTATTCCGCAGAATACGGCACGCGTGCGGGACCGACCGTGTTGCTCACTACGAAGTCCGGGGGCAACAATTTCCATGGCAGCTTGTACGAATTCCTCCGCAATACCGACCTTGATGCCAAGAGCTTCTTTGCGCAGTCCCGCGAGAAGTTCAACTTGAATCAGTTTGGTGGATCCGTCGGCGGACCAATCCGCAAGAACAAGACCTTTTTCTTCCTGGACGGCGAGCAAAAGTTCCAGCGTAAAGGCGTGACCTTTACCGGCACGGTGCCTACGCAAGCAATGCGGAACGGCGACTTCTCGCTGGATCAGTTTGGCAGACCGGTTTCTGGACAAGTGATCGTCAACCCGAACATGACCGGAGCAACTGGATCAGCCGCTTTCTTCCAGTGTGACGGCGCGGGTAATCCGCTTCCGGTTAAGGCTGACGGATCCCAGGCGGCCGGAACTCCTTGCAACAAAATTCCTGGCGCGATTGCCGGTAATGACCCGTCTCGTCCCAACGGTTTAATTGACCCAATCGGTCAGTCGATGCTGAACTTATATCCGCTGCCGAATGCCAATAACCCGGATCTTGCAATCAACTATGTGGATTCGCCGGTCAGAAAGTTGGATGAGACGAAGTTCGATATTCGCGTCGATCACAACTTCTCCGCATCCGATTCGCTTTTTGCTCGCTTCAGCTACGATCAGGCCACCTCTTACGTGCCTGGCGGCGCGCCGGGATTTGCGGAGCAGAACGCGTTCGGAAGCAATCAAGGAATCATCAACCACGCGCGCAACGTCGGCATCGGCGAAACCCACATCTTCTCGCCGATCACCGTGAACCAGTTTAGCTTCGGTTACAACCGGATCTTCGACTACATCACTTCGTTCGGAACAGGGAGCTGCGAATCCGCAAAGCTCGGTATTGTCGGCGCAAACCTTGGTTGCGATACCGTTGGCCCTTCCGCAAAGTGCGCCCAAGGTGCTTATAGCTGCGGTCTCACCAGCGTGTTGATGCAGGGTGGTTACTTCTCGGTCGGCGACCGCGGGTATTCACCTTTCCAGGGCGGTACCAATATCTTCACGGTGAACGACACGCTGGACATCATCCGTGGAAAGCATGACCTCAAGGTCGGCATTGGAATCCGCGCCAATCAGATGAACGTTGGAACCGAGGCCTTCCAGGACGGCTTCTGGATTCCGTTCGGCAACTACTCCAATAACCCTGTCGCAGATTTCTTGCAGGGTTTCACCAACGTTGCCCTGCACGACCAGACTTTCAACGGGCCCGTTACGGGGCGCCGCTGGAAAACGTACCGCCCGTTCGTTCAGGACGACTGGCGCGTTACCAAGGATTTGACGCTCAACCTCGGAGTGGCTTGGGACATCACCAATCCGATCACCGAAGTCGCTGGCCGTATGGCGAACTACGACCCCTTCACGAACCAACTGTTAGTCGCCGGGGTCGGTGGTGTGTCCTGGTCGGCCGGTGTGGACAAGTACTGGAAGGCCTTTGAACCCAGAATCGGCCTGGCATACAAGCTCTTTGGCAGTTCGAAAACAGTGCTGCGCGCCGGTTATGCCATCTACCATGACGCGGCGTGGAGCATGGGCGCGCAGGGCCTCTGGCAAAACCCGCCGTTCTTTGCTGAGTCGGCGCCCTTTGGATTAGGGGGATGCCCTTCGGTCACATCCTACTGCCACACGGTGTTGGGCAAGGCTGCTGGCGGCGTAAGCATCGACAGCTTCCCGATCTTCAGTGGTCCCCCGAATCTTTCTACCTTCGCCGGCACGCTCTTTTACCAGCCTACCAACTTCAAGCCCGGTATGGTTCAGCAGTTCAACGCGAACATCGAACGTGAGCTGCCCGCAAATATCCTCCTCACCGTTGGATACGCCGGTTCAAACGGCCATCACATTCTTGTGGCCGGGAACAACATCAATACCTTCGGCCCATCAAACTGCGCCGTTGGCGTGATTGGATGCAATGCCAATGGCACACCATACGTCCCGCCCATCGCGGTAGGTAACGCCGTGCTCGAGTTCGGCGACCTCGGCAGCACCAAATACAATTCGCTACAACTTAAAGCAGAAACAAAAACACCCAGGTACGGGCTATACGCGTTGATCGCCTACACCTACTCTCATACTGATGACAATGGCTTGAGCGATGGGTTGGGTTCCCTCTTGAGTGCGCCTTATTTCCCACTGCCCAATTGGAACAAGTTGGATTGGGCGCCCTCTCAGATCGATGCTCACAATAACTTCATCGGCAGCGTGATTTACGACTTGCCGTTTGGCAAAGGCAAGAAGTTCGGCAACGACTGGAACAACGCCACTAATTCCCTGCTGGGCGGTTGGCAGATCACCGTCATTCAGAAGATCACTTCCGGCTTCGCCACTCCGCTAATCGACAGTTTCAACCAGTCTGGCGTGTTCTTTAACGCTGGCGGCAACGGCAACAACTACAACCGCCCCGACCGCGTCTCGAGCTGCGGTCTTTACTCCGGTCGCACCAGATTCCAGTCCTTCAACCCGGCCTGCTTCGGTGTGGCGGTCGGCCATCTCGGAGACGCTTCGCGCGTCCCGGTTTACGGTCCCGATTTCGTCAATACCGACTTTTCAGTGATCAAACAATTTGCGCTGCCCTGGGAAAATATGGGGCTCAATTTCCGCGCGGAGTTCTTCAACCTGTGGAACCATGCGCAGTTCGGACTGCCTGTAAACGACATCAGTGCGGCGGGTTTTGGATCTGTGAACTCCACGGTCAACAACCCGCGCGTCGTTCAGTTCGGCTTAAAGCTCACGTTCTAGGCCGCCGGTCAGTCACGCATCTTTAATCCAACTTCCCGACCCACTGGACTTCCGGTGGGTCGGTTTTATTTTGGGGCTGGTGCGCTTTGCGAAGCGGGCTTTTGCTCGCGTAGCGTGTACACAAACTGCTGAAGTTCGTGGCGCTCGCGTTCGATCTGCTCTTGTTTCTTTGCGTTGATTTCTTTGTACAGGTCGGACTCTTGGCGCGCTTTTTCCGCATCTCCCATGCGGCGATAGACTTGCGCGAGCCGGTAGTGTGCGTCATCGGGCAACGGGGTGTTGGCGACCGCTTGCTGCAAATAGAAAATCGCGTTTGTCGTATCGTCTCGTTGTGAAGCCAGGATTCCTAGTTCGAGATAAGCGTCGCCCAGGTGCGGATCGAGTCGCGTCGCTTCTTTCAGTTGCGACTCCGTCTGCGACCCGCCCTCCGCATTGGAGGGCTTCTTCATCAGCGCAACCGCATAAAAGTAATGGGCCAGCGCATTCTCGGGATACAAACTCACGAACCGCTTCAACCGCTCCGTCCAGCCGTCGGGAAGCACCTTCTCCGTCTTTTGCACCTTCCCAAGAAAGAGATACGGTGTCTCTTCGGAGGGTGCCACGTCACAAGCTTCGAGGAAGACCTCCATGGCTTTTTCCGACGCACCGCTAGCGTAGATGGCCGAACCGAGCCCCAAAATCATGCGCATCGAATCTGGATAAAGGCCCCGGCCCTTTGTGAATACCTCGATTGCAGGATCGTAAGCCCGGTGCAAGAGCAGTTCAGCACCCCACGCAAAGAGATGCGGCTCGGTCGCTTCCATTTCTGCAGCGCGTTGGTAGTCGTTAACCGCTTCGAGCGAACGGCCGGATTTCTCTTCCAGTTCTGCCAACTGGAATCGGACATCGGCGTCATCCTGTTTCTTCAACTTCTCGCGGAGTCGAACCTCTTCGGCCGCGCCACCTGCCAAGTCCTTCGGATTTGCAAGCCTCGCCGCATCCCGCGAAAGCGCGTCGCTGTTGCGTCTCACAGGGTCCGAGCCGTGCCCCCCAAGTGACGTGGTGTCCGTTACGCCGGCAACCGTGAAGTGAGTCTCGTCCGAGAATGGAATCTCGCTCGCCGCTTTTTCGCGAGAGGTGTCGGGATTGACCTTCCGCAAGTTCAGCACCAGCGATTTCGTCTCTTTCGCGGTGATTGGGAAAGGCCCCTCCACTTCTTCCGCAAAGTCGGGTAGTTTCGCGCGCAAACGGTATGTGCCCGTACTGATTCCCGTGAATCGAAAATTCCCTTGCGCATCAGTGCTGGTAGAGACCGATTGCCCGGCCGCCGGTCCTTCAAGTACCACCGTCGCGCTCGCCAGCGGCCGGTTGCCCCTGTCGCAGACTTTTCCCTCGATCGCCGAAGTCTCCAGGGCCGTTTGCGCAAAAATCCCGGCGGGTGCCGACAAAAACGCCAAAGCAAGGCTTATTCTTCGAGCGCGACGAACGAGGGATCGATTCATGAGCGCAGAGAGCATGAGAAGACTTTATTTTAGTGACCGCTGCCGGGGCGCGCAAATAGGGCGGGAAGTTGGCGCTACTCCAACTGCTTTAGTTCCTGCTGCGCCTGCTCATTTTGCGGGTTCTCCCTGAGTAGACTTTCCAGCACAGCTCTTGCTTTCTCGCGGTCACCCTCAATCGCGTAAACGCGCGCCAAATTCAGATACGACTGGTCATACTGGGGCGCAACTCGAATCGATTCTTCAAAGCTGCGTTTCGCTTCTTCCGGCCTGCGTGTGCGCAAATACAGGATGCCGAGGTTGTTCAGCGCTTCGGGATAAGCCGGACGCGCGGTGATCGCCTTCTGCAGATACTCGTAGGCATGCTCCGTGTCATTCTGCTGTGCGTAGACCATCCCGACGCTGTAGTTGGTTTCCGGATCGTCGGGATTGAGAGCCAGGGCGCGCTCGAGTGCCTTTCGCGCATTGGGCCAATCGCGTTTCTGCCTGAAGGCGTTCCCAAGATTCTGCAAAGCGATGACGTGCTTTGGATCGGTCTCGAGCGTCCGCTGAAAATCAGCGATGGCGTCGTCTGTCCTCTCCTCCCGAGCAGCGAGAATTCCCAGATTATTCCATGCGTTGGGAATCGTGCCGGGATAGCTTGCATGCAATTTCAGTGTTCGCTCGAAACAATCTCGCGCCTCAGCGTTCTTCTGCTGGCTGAGATACGAGCTGCCCAGTCCATACAATGCCTCCGCGCTTTCCGGATCATCCTTCGCGGCTTGCCGGAAAAATCCCTCCGCTTGTTCGACATAACCGCGTTGAAAAAAGACGAACCCCAGCGACAGGTAGTTGCGTTCGAATTCGTAGGAATCGGCGAGCCCGGGAAACGGGAGGGCTTGGGCAACGCGTTGTTTCTCAGTTCGCGGAATCGACAGGGAATCCGCTTCGACCCGGTCCAATCTCAGCGGGCCCTCATAAATCTTCACGACATTGCCTGAACCATCTACCAGAAAGGACGCCGGGACGGTCATATCGCGATGCCGTTCGAACAACTGCCGGAAAAGCAGATTGTATGTCGCGAGCACGTCCGGGGATGCGCTGAGAACCGGGAAAGAGTATTCGCTGTAGCTCACCCTGGGTTGGGATGAATTCGAGTGCTCCGCGGTGTCTACGTTAATCGCCAGGATTTGAAACGCGTGGTCCGCCGCTCTTCCTCGTCCCCTTTCGATCGCGCTTAGAGCTTCACTCGCCCTCGGCAGCGTTTCCGAAAAGAAATGGAGCAAAGCAACTTCGCCACGTCGCGGCAGAAGCGTTACGGCACGGCCATTTTGATCGCGCAGGGAAACATTTGGAGCCGGCACCGGCACAAGAAGCCAGGTCTCGAACTCGTGTGGAAGCTCCGGGAGGGAATGGGACTGCACATCTCGTGGTGGATTGGCGAAACTCTGGAACGGCTCGATTTTCGCTGGCTCCTTCCCTTCCTCGACCGAGACGCGATTTCCGGCTGGCAGGTCACGCAACACCTGTGTATTGCCGCTGGGCCACTGAACGGTTGCGTGTACAGGTGTCTTGGCGGCTCCCAGTCCGAAGAACACTTCTTTTGTGTGCTGCGCTAAAAATCCGGACCCGCATTGTACCGACCTGGATTGCCGGCCGGCATCCGTTTCAACGGTGATTTTCGCCCCAATCGCATCGCGATTGCTCTTCGTTCCCGTCAGCCGAAAAGAGATCGACGGTGGCAGATCGGCAATCACATTTTTCAACAGTCGCAACTGCGGGCTGTTGCGGTTCTTAAGCACCACTTCGAGCCGGCCATCGCCGTCAAAATCCCCGAGGGCAAACGTTCGGCTGTCCTCGGGAAAGTCCAGGCCCGAAACGCCGGAGACGTCTGTGAAGCTGCCGTCACGATTGTTGAGATACGCCACATTCCGCTCAAACCCGCTCCATGAGCGATCGGAACGAATCAGTTCATTGATTGCGTTCCAACCTTGCTCGTATTCGTGAGATGGAATCGGGAGGTTGGGCGAATAAGCCACCACCTGGCGCCAAAAAAAACTGTTCAGATCTTCGCTGCTCGAGGCAGAAATCATTCCATTCGCGATATACAGATCGGGATGGCCGTCGTGATTGAAGTCCCAGGTATCGCTGGACCAGGCCCACCGGCCGAAGGTTGTGCCGGAGCTCATGCCAACATTTTCGAAACGATCGCCGCGATTCTGAAAAAGGCAATTGCCCATGGAGTGCTTGCGATAAAGCGCTAGGGCCTCAGGTGACGCGTCGCGCTGAAAATTCTCCTGGCTCGATACACGGATACCTGCTGCCGTCCACATATCGGCCACGTAAATGTCTTCGCGTCCATCGTTGTCGAAATCGGCCCAGCAAGCGCTCATCCCCGCGCCAATATCTTCCACGCCCATTTCGGGCGCAATATCCGTGAACGTACCGTCGCCATTATTCTTGTACAAATTCTTGCGGCCAAAATCGTTGACCACGTAGAGATCCGGCCACCCGTCTCCGTTCGCATCACCCCACGCACAACAGAAACTGAAGCGGGTGTTCTTCTTGTCGAGGCCGGATTCTCTCGTCACATCGCGAAATGTACCGTCGCGATTATTGCGCATCACGAAGTTCGGAGGGCCGTTCTCCGCGTTGTAGTAAGGCATCGGATAACGGTATTGGTCGAGTCCCTGGTAGTAGGAATAGAGACAGAAATAGATGTCCAGCCAGCCGTCGCGATCGTAGTCGGCCAACGCCGCGCCGACGAACGTGCCTTGTGGCGGCACAGCGAAACGAAAAGCGTCCGGCTTTAATCTGAACTTCCCGCTGCCTTGGTTTAGAAAAAGCAGTGGCCCCGTGGCACGGACGACAATAAGGTCCTGGCGGCCGTCGTTATCGATATCCGCAAACAGCGCGCAGGCTGAATTTTCGAGCACACCGACGCCGGCCGCTTCGGTGATGTCTTCAAACGTGCCATCACCACGGTTGCGAAACAGCCGATTGGGAAGGCCTGCGGGTTGGCAAATGTATATGTCGTCGAGTCCATCGCTATCGATGTCAGCAACCGAAACGCCGTTGTGACCGTAAATGTCGATGCCGCTCGCGCCGTCGATGACACTGCGCCAATGGTCGCTGCCCGGTAAAAGTTGCGCGGAATACGCGGGGATGCCGCCGAAAGCGTGAGCAGTAATTTCGGCGAACACTGGAGTAGACGAGCGGCTTCGTGTCTCTTCGCTGACGCTCCATTCGCGCAAGCGCAGCTCGCCGGAAGAATGCCGCACCCATTTCATTTCCCAGTTGCCGATGCGTTGTTCGCGATGAAAGCTTTTGCCTGCACCCACAAGTTCAAATCGTACGGTCGTTTCGATCAGGAGTTCGGAAACACTGGATGGCAGGGGTTTCGATTCAATGCGAGTGATTTGGAATTCGGCTGTCAGTACGCTTGTAAACGCTTGCAGATACTCTCGAACCTGCGAAAGAAACTCTTGAGTCGCAAGACTAGCTACTGGAGAATACCGCGCGCGCCAGCATTCAAAAGGACCATCTTGGAAACTTCCCTCCAATTGTGCCGTTCGGAATGTGCTTCCGCGGAAAACTGAATCCATCGCACTGGCAATGGCGGTCATGTCGGTCGATGACGACCGCAACTGAACCGCCCAGGTCCCGAGGACGGTCGATATTTCGTCCTGGTATTTCTCGTTAAGGAATTGGTCGAATCCGGCAGGTACCTTCCGCAATACGTCTTCGATACCCAGCCTTATCCGATACTGCGGATGAATCTGCAACTCGTCCGAACGGGACGCTTCGGATCGGCGGCGAGTTGGCCACAGAAAAGCTCGTGGCAATTCAGACGGTATCAGTGCGAGCGAAGCGCCCTGGCAGTATCGAAGAAATTGTCGGCGGGTTATAGGTGGGCAACACTTCTTCGAAGGCCTGCTCAGACAGACGCTCCCTGCGGCGCAAGCGCAAGAACCGCAAGATAGCACCTGGGATAAAGGAGCGTCAAGGCCGGCAGAAGTCGAGGCAAATCTATGGGCTGCATCGCCATTCGAGGATCCCGGAATCGGCATGTAAGCCGCTTGTAAATTCCGGTTACTCATTGGATTGAATTTGATGCCCTCAATTGAACCCTTGAGCAACTTCGTGTAGGTTCGGGGAAAACGCCTCCAAGGTATTAGTGTGCCTGTGGAGCGCTTACTTTTTGGGGGAAAGCAAAAGTCGTTCAGTAAATCTCGATGGAGATCCGGACAGGCTACCGCGCCCAGTCTGGAAGGAGGCAGTCATGAATTTGTCCAGACTAGCAAGTCTGAGGCAAACGGGGCCGCCGTGCGCCAGTAGGGTAATACGAATGCTGCTTCCGTTGGTGGCGTTGTTTATCTGCTGGAACGCGCCGCTCAGCGCCCAGGAAGTGGGGCCTGACAAAGTGATGGTCGACAAACAGACATTGCAGACTTTGCTACAGCGTGTGGATGAACTCGAGGCGCGCGTACAGCAGCTGGAAGCGGGGTCGCAGCAAGCGCTTCAGAATGGCGGTTTCCGAGTGTCGGATGCTCCGACCGCTTCCACCGTTCCGCTTTCCGCTTCCGCTATGCGCACCCCCAACTCAGCGCTCAGCAGTTCTCCCGTTCAGCCGAACACAATGTTGGCGACGCCGGAGATGCGGCCTGGAACAAATGCCGGATCGGTTGGTACTCCAACAAAGACACCCCCGGCACAAGAGCAGGAACCCTCTCAGTCAGAAAACGTAATGGCAGAACGGATGGACCTCAGCAAAACCCTTCTGAGGATTCGCGGATTTGGCGACGTCAACTTCGGCGGCGACACCATGCATGGTGACACCACCTCGTTCTCCCTGGGGCAGCTCGATCTGTTCATCACTTCGGATATCTCCGAGAAATTCAAGTTTCTCAGCGAGGTCGTTTTTGAAGGAAGCAACAGCAATATCTATGGTCAGCCGAAAACGGGTGTGAACAACCTCGGCGTCGATCTGGAACGTTATCTCATCCAGTATTCCTACAATGACTATTTCAATATTTCCGCTGGCCGTATGCACACCGCAATCGGCTACTACAACACCGCCTATCACCACAGCACATGGTTGCAAACGACTACCGGGCGGCCCTTTCTCTTCCGCTTTGAGGATGAAGGAGGCATTCTCCCAATTCACACCGTTGGCGTAAGCGCCTCCGGAATCATTCCCTCGGGCGCACTAGGTCTGCACTACGTTGCCGAGGCTGGCAATGGCCGCGAGTCGCAATCGCCACAAACAGAAGAACCGGTGCAGAACATCGTAGACGAAAATAACCACAAGGCTTTCAATCTGGCGTTGTTCGCAAGGCCGGAAGCCGTGCGCGGTTTGCAAGCGGGTTTCTCCGTTTACCGTGATGTCCTGGAACCGCTTAATTCACCGCGAGTCGGGCAGACCATTCTTGCCACGCACGTGGTGCTGGTCAGATCGAATTATGAATGGCTCAACGAAGTCATGCTGATCCGCGAATCCTTATTCGGCCAAAACAAGGTCTACAACACCCCCGGTTTCTACACTCAAGTCTCCAAGCAGTTCGGATCCTGGCGCCCCTATCTGCGCTACCAGTATGTGAACGTGGCCAAAACCAATCCCGTCTTCCCGGATGTGGGCCTGCAGCACGGTCCTTCACTCGGAATCCGCTACGACGCCAGCGAGTTTGTGGCATTGAAGTTTCAATATGACTACACCTATCAGCGGCAGCCGCAACCAGCCATCAACACATTGACGATGCAGATCGGTTTCACTTTCTAACGATGCAAGGCCGGATCAAATTCGTGGGTTTCCTGGGGTTGGCCGCGCTGTTGCTTGCGCTAGTCGCGCGGCAAGCGGCCGAGGGCGCCTCGCCTGATCCCACTGATCCGGAAGTCACCATCCAGGCGCTCGCAATCATCGTTAATCGTTCCAACAGCGTGGATGCACTCTCGACATCGGAACTGCGTCGGATCTTTCTTGGAGACCGCAGTCACTGGCCCAACGGACGCCGGATTACACTGGTCATGAGGGAACCTGGCGAGCCGGAACGGAGGTGCATGCTCCACGACCTGTATCAAATGAGTGAAGGCGAACTGAAGAACCACTTCCTGCACGGCCTGTTCACGGGCGACATCCTCGTATCCCCGAAGATTCTGGCCACCTCGATTGGCGTCCGAAAGTTCGTATTCAACGTACCTGGGGCCATCGGTTACGTGCGTCTAAGCGATGTCGACGACACCGTCAAAGTGCTCCGTGTGGATGAACTTCTGCCTGACGACAAGGGCTATCGGCTCAAGGTTGAGCTTCCGGTGACTAAATAAAGTGGCTGCCAAAAAAAAATCCGATGCTGCAAGAAACACCGGGAAGCTGGTGCAAACTCTGGACCGCATTCTCAGTGCGATTCTGCAGCAGTATGCCACGCTGATGCTTGTATTGGTTTTCTGCGGGGTCGCTGTCGTCGGCCTGTTGGTGATTCGCGATCTTGAGAGTGCCAACTCTTCCGCGGAAAACATGTATCGCGTTTCGGTGCAAGGCCTGTTGCAAGCCGGCGAGTTGCAGTATTTCGCTCAGGAAACACGGCGCGCCACCCTGTACGCCCTCACTACGAACGACAGCAACCTTCAAGTTGAATACGCGGACCAGACCCGAGACGCTGACCGCAAAGTGACGGAGGGTATTGCGGAATATCGGCAACAAGCCGTTCTGCCCGAGCAGCTCGAACTCGCAAACAGGCTGAGCCGCGACTGGGCCGAGTATCTGGGGATCCGGGATGAAGTGCTCGCTTCGATTCTGGAGGGAAGCACCAAAGAAGCCGTTAGCCTGGACCTGTCCGGCGGCGTTCCATCCTTTGAACGCGTCAAGAAAGACTTGAACGAGGTGCGCCGACTCTATGATGAGCAGGCGTCCCAGAGACTGGCGAATGTCGTAGCCACATCGCGCCGCTCTGCTTTACGATTGATCGGAACTCTCGGGTTTACCTTCCTGGTGTCGATCGTGGCAGTCTGGGCCATTCAGCGGAGCAGGATGATCGGCGCGATTCAATTGGCCAAGTTGCAAATGGAGTTTGTGGCCTCGGTGTCGCACGAATTGCGCACGCCACTCGCCGTCTTGAACTCGGCAGCCGACAACATCGCCGACGGGTTGGTCACCGGGAAGCCCGAGATCCAGAGATACGGCACGGTGATTCGCACGCAAAGCCGGCAAATGAGCGAACTCGTCGACCAGATCTTGCTCTTTGCTTCCGTGGAAGATCGTAGTGCGCGATACTTCTTTGAAAGCCTGAGCGTGAATCAGATTCTCGATGCCGCGCAGCGCAGCACGCAGGAGCTGGTTGAAGGTAGCGGCTTTGTTCTCGAACAGCGGGTTGATGCGGATCTGCCGCCAGTCGTGGGTGATCTGTCGGCGCTCACGCAGTGCCTGCAGAACCTCATCGGAAATGCCGTAAAGTATGGTGGAGAAAGGAAGTGGATCGGGTTGCATGCTTCCAAGGGCACCAGCGCAAATGGTGCGGGGTTCGAGGTGCGGATATCGGTTGTCGATCACGGCATGGGAATCGATCGCTCCGATCTGCCCCACATTTTTGATCCCTTCTATCGCAGCCCGCGCGTCGTCAACATGCAGATCCACGGAACAGGTTTGGGATTGTCCCTGGCGAAACGCATTGCCGAGACAATGGGTGGGGCCTTAACCGTTGTAAGCGAAATTTCGGCTGGCAGCTCTTTTACATTGCATCTGCCCGCCGCAGAAAGGAACGAGGTGGATTTGAGGTCAGCCGCAGCCCAGCCCACTTCTCTATCACAACAATGAACGAAAACATCCTGATCGTCGAAGACGAGGAAGCTTTGCGCATGACCCTGGGCGATCGCTTGCAGAGTCAAGGCTACATGGTCGATTTTGCGAGCGATGGAGCCGAAGGAACCGAGAAGGCCACGCAACTACCCTTTGATCTGATCATCCTGGACATTATGCTTCCGCAAAAAAGCGGGCTCGAGGTATGTACGGATATCCGCCGCGCCGGCCTGGCCACGCCTATCTTGCTGCTCACCGCGCGCGGCCAGGTGAACGATAAAGTCGTTGGCCTGAAGCTCGGAGCGGATGACTACGTAACTAAGCCTTTCGACACGCTGGAGCTGATGGCACGGATTGAGGCATTGTTGCGCCGCGCCCCGACGAGAACCGCACATGCTCCATTGGAGAGCACCGGTGTTCACCACTTCGGAAACTGCGTTCTCGACATCCCCGGCACAGAGGTCACGCGGAACGGCCAGCCTGTCTACCTAACTGCCCGCGAGTTTCAGCTCTTACGCTATCTCGTCGAGCACAAAGGAGTCACCGTCTCGCGTGCCGAACTGCTCCGCGAGGTCTGGGGACACGAAGCCGGCACCTTCACAAGAACCGTGGATGTTCACGTGTCCAGCTTGCGGCAGAAACTCGAGCGTTCGCCAAAGAAACCCGAGCTCATCCTTACCATTTCTGGGCTCGGTTACAAATTCCAGGGATAAACCAAAGCAGGCTGCCAACGGATGGATTGCGCCGGGAGATTATTCCCAGCCCTCAACTCCTCCAGGCCCGCTGCGGCCCGATAGTGAAGATCTTCCGTGTACCAGGTGGGAGCGTATTCTTCCAGCAGCGTGAACATCTCTGCGTACACCTCTGCGATTTGCGCTTGTTTGGTCGACGCTTGGTGCATTGGGCCGGTAGGATCATCTTTCTGGGAATTTCGGAAAGTCATACTCCTTCTTTCATCCCCCATCCGCGATCGCCGACTCATCGGCGGCGCCCATCTAATTAAACGTCTTTCACCGACCGACAGCGGTAAAAAAGTGTAATCCGGAAGTAAAAATGCTGTAAGTAATGGGAAGTGAAATCCCGCCGCCGCTATACCGGGAGTTTCTGTGTGATTGTTGGCTGGGAGGCCTGGACTCGAACCAGGATAGCCAGATCCAGAGTCTGACAAAAACTCTTTAAGTAGTTGATTCGTTTAGCCTCTTCCTATGTCGCAGTACATGATTTTCGACGGTGTTTGGCGGGTTTTGTTCCCAAGTTGTTCCCAAGGTTTTGAGGTGAACGATGGCACGAGCTTACGATTGAAACCTTCGCTAGGGAAGTTTCAACTTCTCTTCGACGTAGAGGGACAGCTCGATCATGCGTTCCACCACCTGTTCCGTAGGCAGCCCAACGAAATTTTGCAGTACCAGCTCTTTGACGTACAGCCGGACGAGATAACGCAGTTGTAGCGAGCGGCTGCGGGTGGCAAAGACAAAATCGCGATGGCCACTGTTCACGATGATCAGGTTGCGTGCAGCGTCAAATCGCGAACGCCAGTCCGCCCCAGCGGCGCGTTCAAAGGTGTAGCCGGGCAGACCTCGAGTGCTGTTGACCGACCCAGTAGCACCGGCAGCCGCGTCCAGGCGGTCCGCGACGGTGATTAGTGCTTCGGCTGCGCAGCGCAAATCAGCTTGCGAGACAGTCACAGCCAAGCGTACGAGGCCAGGAGACTCCGGGGCTTGGAAGGTCACCTCCTGATTAACAAGGCTCGAAAGCGTGCCCCCTCCTTCGGCGATCTCCCAGGCGAATACCAGGTCATCCTCAACCCGGCGGCGCGAACGGTCTCGTGGCAGAGCGCGAAAGTTGCGAGGTTGGTTCACCGCCAGAGTGATAGCCGCCGGCGAAATCACGACACTGTGCAAGGGTCCGGCATATTCGAAGAATCTGCGCTGCGCGGACTGTGCGGCTGCCTCAACCGGGGCTCCTGCAGGCACTTCCTCCGCCGTGGAGGTTTGTTCGCCCTGCGCGATCACCTCTCCGCTTGCGTCTTGCGCGGAACCCGTGCCATGCGCCGTAGCCGACCGCATTTCGAACCAATCATATTCTTCCCGTGGCAGCACCAACATTGCTTCGCGAAACGCCCGCTGGATGGCGCGCAGGGACTCCGCGTTAGCTTGCTCTTCCTCGGCGCGGCGCTGTGCATCGATCAAGCCGTTGAGACAGGCTTCGAGTGGCACGAGTGCCTCGGTAAATGCTGCATAGCTTTCATCGTGCACAATCCCCGAGCGAGTCCCGGGCGTCAGGTCGAGGTACGGCACATCAATCAAGCCTTGGAGGTAACGGGAATTCCACGGCGGGCGCTCCAAACCGGGCAACGTGCCAATATCCGAAATCACTCGGGTACCTCTCCTGGTAAGGGCCACTCGGCATTCTTCCGCCGGCGCCGAGAGATACAGCTCGGCATATGCCTCTCCTAAGTTTGAGCGAACCGCTGGTAATTGGTGCAGCAACCGGCCTGCAAACTCTCGCGGCTCGACCTCGTATTGCTTTCGCGCCAACTTATCGATCACGGTGACGCGGACCTGGCTGCTGCGGATTCGGTCGCGTAGCTCAGAGGCCAGATACCACTGGATCTTTTCGCCGTTCAAATTACGAATCCCGTTGAGCAGCGGGCCGATCTTGATCTCCGTGCCCCCTTCTCCAAACAACGCTCGTCTCGGTCTTACCGTGTAGCGCGGATTCCCCTTGCCCATGATCATCTGATAAGCGCGTTGATCCGCTCCGGTGGAGGTGATCGTTAGCGTGTGACCGACGGTCCAAAAACTCAAAAGGCCGATGCCATACTCTCCCTGCAGGCCGGCGCCAGCCCCTTCCGCTTTCAAGTGCCGCTTGATCGAATCGCAAATGTGCGTAGCGACATACTTGAAATCGGGGAGCCCGTCGGGAGTGCGCGGCACACCTTCTCCGTCATCCTTGACCGTTAGACACTGCTCGCCGTGTTCACGGCTGCGGGTGATGACAATGTTCGTTGCGTGCGCGTCGATGCTGTTCTCAACGAACTCGGCGATGGCCTTCAGAGGATTGCCTTGGGAGAGCGCAATGATGCGAATAGCGTTCCAGTCATCGCCGATCCGCAGTTTGCCTTTCTCTGATACGTTCAGCTGGCCTGTGCCTTTTTTTGTCACGGACATGTACGGCTTGAGCCTGGGAGAAACGGGCCGGCTCAACCGACCATCACTATAACCGGGGGCTAGACCGGAGGCAATCTTGTGCCAGGACGCGTCAAATTTCGACAGCGCTGTGTTTGACGTGGCCGCTGGCACCACATCGCCCACGGCGACTTGTGCCGATGCGCCTCGCGATCGGTCGGGGACGGGGACGTATTCTAACCTTCCGTGAGCTCGCCCTGTCCGGTGACTATGACGTGCGGGACCCGCCGAAGAGGAACGCTCAAATGATAGCGGGCGTGGCGGCGTTCGCCCACGCGCACTAGCGCGCCTTGGGCGACTAAATCGGCCAGGTCGCGCGTAGTGGTCGCTGGCGAAGCTCCCGTGATCGAGCGATACTTGCCCGCAGAAAGGCCGCCACGGAATCCTTCCGGGCCTTCCCGGAACATCCTCAGGAGCGCCTTTTCCTGTCTCTCGTTAAGCTGATCTCTGAGCCGGTCCAGCAGCTTTGTTTTGTCAATCAAGAATTCTACTAGCGCGATAGTTCGCCGCTGCGCTTCGATGGCAGCACCGGCAAACCACATCAGCCAGCTTGTGATCTCATTTTCTTTATTCGCTGCCTCGAGTGCCTCGTAATAACTCCTGCGCCGCGCAAGAATCGTTGCCGCCAATGCCGTGAGCGTGGGCTGGCCAATGCCTTGCGCCAAGGCTTTTTCCGCGATGGCACGGCCGATGCGGCCGTTGCCGTCCTCAAATGGATGGATGCTCTCAAAATACAGATGAGCGATTCCAGCCCTCGTTAATACAGGCAGAGGCTCTTGGTCACCCTTTTCGGTGCGACCAAACCAAGCAATGAATCGATCCATTTCCGAGCGCACGCGCACCGATGGTGGCGCCTCGAAATGGATTCTGGGTTCACCAATCGGCCCGGAGACTACTTGCATCGCTTCCGCGCCGCTTCGATAGCGTCCCACATCTCTCAGGTTGCGGCTACCGCTCATGACCATGCGATGCCAGCGAAACACCATTTCATCGGAGAGCGGCTCGGCAAAAGACTGGTACAGGGCAACCATCATTTCGGCGATGCCGCGCTCTGCAGGCCGGACACGCCGTTCATCCGTGGCAAGGCCCAATTGCTTGCGGAGCGAAGACTGCACGCTTGCTCGATCTAGTAATTCACCTTCGATTTCGGAAGTCGTCACCGCTTCCGTACTCATAGCCTCAACGGTTAGGTGATCGCGCTCCTCTTGCCCCAAATGGCGGACAGTCCCGATGAACACACCCCCATTGACAAGAAACTCTTTCTCCGCAGTCTCCAGGCGAGTCTCGTCCCATCGGAAATTGGGCCAGTCCGTTTTTTGCCAGTTCCAGGTCATGAGCGATAGCGAAAGCTCCTATCGCTCATATTATGCTATGCGGTGAGCGATTGCTAGGCGCAAGTTTGGCGCCGCCAATATTCACCGTCGCGCGAGCAGACGTGCGCCCGTTGGCCTGCTCCTAGAATAAGCCGTGTAGTTCCAGTCAATTACAGCAAGATTTCGCTTGTTAATGAGTCGGCAAACCCAAGCACAAACCGCCAAAGCAATTTCTCTGATGCGAGTCCGTGATAGGCTGACCTCGTCAGGGATGACTCGACATTAGCTATCGTGTCGTGGCTCGCTGGAGCCACGCGAATGGACCAGTGCGAGAGCTCAGGCTTGTTCATGCTTGAGAATCTCGCAAACATGAAAGCCCCACCGAAAGAAATCTAATGGCCCACAAGATTTGAAGTGCCAACAAATTTCTGAGGTTCGTCGTCAACTCACGCGAAACCGCCGAGGTTCGTTGCCCCACATCGAGGTTCGTTGCCCCACATCAATGTCGGCGATAAGCTCGTTAATCAAGCGCTAACGGACGTTTCAAGGCGGTCTCCTGCCGAAGAACGAGCACTCTATAATTTGAGTCAAGGTGGGTTTCCCTTGAGAGGTCAGCCAAATACACAGATTGACGGCGAGAGCGTTACTGGCGCGCAAGACGCTGGTCGGATACAGACGACAGCGGACCCATTGTCAAATCTGGGCGTTGGCGGAACTATTGTAACCCTCTTGGTAAGCTCGTTCTTCGCCGCTCGAATTGTCTGCAATCTTACCGTGCTCTTGCTGTACGGGCGCCATGCGTTCTTCGATGGCGGCCTTCGCGTAGAAGATTGGAAACACTCCATACTGTCTAACGGAGTGCGGTTGCCATGGTACGGAACGCTGATGATCGGCCCGACTATTCTTCCTATTTGTGCAGCCGCGGTCTTTGGAGCAGAGTTTGTTGCGAAGCACCTACGTAGTCATCTAGCTCAGCGATCGCTCTGGGCCGTGACAACGGCACGACTCTTGGGAGGCACCGCTCTCGTTGCACTGTCCATCTGGTTTTACTCGCCGCCGAACGCCTTCCCACCTGTTCATCCGATTCCACTCTCGGCGCTAGTTGGAGGTGTCGTGCTCGTCTGGAGAGCTTTAGTTACTTTCTTCCGTAGACCTTATAGCTCCTGATTTGTCGCAGGCTGGTAAATGGGTTCTGATACCCCACTGGACGGTTTGCCCGTTAATCGGGAGTTGTGCTGATTTCAACCTATGGTTCGTCGATTTCTCTGATTGCATCGGGTAAGTTGAACAGCTTGCCACACGCGGGACAGTTTGATTTTCCAAACAGGTAGCAGACCCAATTCGACAATTCTGCATCGTTGCTCTGAACGGAAACCGTATGGAGCCATTTTCCGATGCCCGTCAGCGCATGCGCTTCCGACGGCTTGACTTCTGTCTTAACGACGCACGGCTCACGCACCCAGTCGCCAGACGTGACAAAAAATCCGTGCTTCCCAACAACGACATACAGGGATTTTCGGCAAGCAGGGCACAGAGCAGAAAATTCACCGTCATCGAGATGGTCGAGCACTCTGCCCCACAATCGGTCGCCTTGAAAAGCCAGCACGGACTGCATTAAGTAAATGCGGTCCTGCCGAGAGAGTTCTGGATTTTTCACTGTGCTGAGTGCGAGGATTCGCAGCCCCTCCACGGTTTCCTCGTTGCCATCGAGAATTGTTTGTGGCGCTGCCACGATAGCCCCTGCCAGCGTCAGCGGCATGACGCGGTCGGTAGTGCTCCAATTGGAAGCGACGCTGAGCAGAAATGGCAAGACCGCCGGGCTTGCGGAGTATGTCGTGCCTTGATGGCAAACGCGGCTCCACAAGTCGTCCCAAGCTGGCGATGTGGCGTCTGGTGTTAACGCTGAGATGATTTCCGGAATATCCTCGGCGGAACCATATGCATGACTCAGTTCTCTCCAGTTCGGCATACCTGCATTGCAGCAGAATTACGGAGCACTTAGCAACACATGGTTACCGGCAACTGCGGTCCTGATACCTCAATGGACGGTTTGCCCGTTAATCAGGCGCTGACGCGATATACAGGCGTTGCGCAGGAAAATCAGACGCGGGTAAAATCCGCTTGTGAGAACGGCCCGCATGGAACCTCGCGTCTTGCTCCCCCTGCTCGTACTTTTGCTCGTCGCAGTAACGCATTCCTCTGCTCAACAAACGCCCGACCCCAAGCAAGCTGAGTTGGAGGCGTATGCTCATTTCAAAGCATTGAAGCAGGCCGAGGTGAAGGAGCTTTTCTCAAGGGCGGATTCGGGCGACCCGGAAGCACAATATTGGGTGGGCTGTTTCTACGCCGACATGCTGTGCAGGGAAAGTGCCGAGGCTCTGCGCTGGAAGCCAAAGCCTCCGCAGGAAGTACGCATCGCCCACGAAAAAGCGGCTCGATGGTTCCTGAAATCCGCCGAACAAGACTATATGCTCGCGCAGCGGCTATACGGATTGATGTCTGTACACACTAACCCCACCGTGGCCCAGCGGTGGATGGTAAGCGCCGCTTTGCAGGGCGACGCGGAAACGCAATTGTGGTTGGGCCGCGCCTATGACAGCAATTGGTTCGGAATCACGGACGCCGAGGAGGCGCTGAAGTGGTACAAGATGGCGGCGGAAGGTGGTGACCCAGATGCACAAGTTGTTTTGGGGCAGAAATACAAAGATGGCGATGGCATCGAACAGAATGATGAGCTTGCCGCCAAATGGTTTCGGAAGGCGGCAGAGCATGTTCCGAACTGGACAGGAGCGAGAAAGGGAAAGGACAGATTGGGTGGGCTCTATATGACAGGGCGTGGAGTTCCGCGGGACTACGTCCAGGCATATTTCTGGTTCAGCTTGAACGGCCCAGAAGGAGGTACTCCTCACGCGAAAATGCACTTGTCCGCCCGACAGATTGAAGAAACAGACAGACTGGTAAAAGAATGGAACGAAGAACACAGAGTAAGTCCAGAGGTGGCAGCCGCTTTCCATATCAAAGATTGACGCCAAGTACCTAAGCTGAGCCCCAGGCTAAGAACCGAAGTAATCAGAATCCCCAACTCCGCAAGTGTGAGCTGTCGAGTCCCGGGTGAGTGGCGCGGGGGAGTTGCACCCCCGCGCTCTCGCAGAACCGTACATGAACCTCTCAGCTCATACGGCTCCC